>Ga0310910_10000867_pt1 | contig 15670 bp, 12 predicted proteins | sample GREbulkMGHF172_FD_203448 | JGI IMG/M metagenome (GOLD analysis project Ga0310910, IMG submission 203448) | Lab enrichment of tropical soil microbial communities from Luquillo Experimental Forest, Puerto Rico - GRE.bulkMG.HF172 | ecosystem: Environmental > Terrestrial > Soil > Tropical forest >... | reverse complement strand
TCGCGGTGAGACTCGCAAGCGCGCGGTGCAGCGCCACGCGCACCGCGCCTTCGCTCATGGCAAATTTTCGTGCCGTGTCCTTGATCGAGGCGCTCTCGACTGCGATCGACTGCAATACGTCGCGCTGGCGCGGCGGCAGCGATTTGAGCTGCAAGGCAACCTCGTTGGCGGACGCGGTCTCGGCTGGAGGCTGGTCGGCCAGGGTCTCGGCAAAATCGTCGATATTGACGAACACGCGCTTGCCGCGGCGGCGCAGCGCGTCGATCAGCTTGTTGCGGGCGATCGCAAACAGCCAGGGCGCAAACGGCGCGTTCGCATCCCAGGTATGCCGCTTCATATGCACCGCCAACAAAATGTCTTGCACGATGTCCTCGGATTGATCGACCGGCTGCCCCGCCCGCGCGAGCCCACGACGCGCCGCGGCCCGCAACACCGGCGTGACCGATTTGAGCAACCGGTGATACGCCGCGCCGTCTCCGGACAGGGCCGACCGCATCAGGCCGGTCCATTCGTCTTCACGCTCGCGCACGCGCGCTCCCATCATGCAATTCGTTCGACGTTTCAAATTGTTACGACGGAAAGCGCCAATCACGAAGCTGTGATCGCGCTTATGAGGTCACAGCTTTGCAAGTGGTCATAGCTGCGCGCGGTCCGACGGTCATGCGCGGCGTCGGGTTGCATAGGACCGTTTGCGCGATTGCGCGAGAATTTCGCGCACGACAACGGCAAACAAAGCACCGATGGACGCTGCCCAGCTTTTGCCGGCGCCAGCGCGAAGATTCCCTTTTTCTGCCGCGCTGCCGACACGGCCCAAACCTCATTTCAAGTCTCATTCCGCGCCTGGGACTGGCGAATGAGGAGACAATCAAGAATGAAAAACGTAGCCAGCCGGTGTTCACTCCTCGCAATCGGGCTCCTGGTGTGTGTTGCGGAGCCTTCGCACGCGGCGCCCGCCAGGTTTGATACGGCCGCCATGCAGGGGTTGGTTGCGCAGGCCCAACGGGACAGTCTGACGCCCGTAGCAGAGAAGCAGGTGGTTCCCGCCGACGACCTCAACGAAATCGATCGGGCTGCACAGGAGCAAACATCCCCCGCGCCACCCGTGGCAGTCCCCTCGAACGAAGAACAGAAGCGGCGCACGACCGTCGCGATGGCGAGCAGCGATCATTCGGTCTGGGACGAAACCTCGCTGATCGGGAAGATCTTCATCGGCCTCGGTACGCTTTTGACGCTCGCCTCCGCTGCGCGCATGTTCATGGCGTAAGGCCGGCGCGTCGGGCTGGCCGGGCCCTGATCCGACATTCGCAAACGTGGCTTGCTCCGATGGCCCGCGAATGGTCTGAATCGGACCATCCGCCCCACTTGAAGCCGATCCCGCCAGGGGGCAAATTGCGCCGAAATTTTCAGCTTTGCGGGATCCATCATGAGCACGTTCGAGCACATCATCGTTGAGAGCAGGGGCGCAGTCGGCATCATCACGCTGAACCGGCCCAAGATGCTCAACGCCCTCTCGTTCGGGGTGTTTCGCGAGATCGCGGCCGCCGTCGATGACCTCGAGGCCGACGATGCGATCGGATGCATCGTGATCACCGGCAGCGAAAAGGCTTTTGCCGCCGGCGCCGACGTCAAGGAAATGCAGCCGAAGGGCTTCCTGGACATGTTTGCCGACGATTTTGCCACGGCCGGCGCCGGCCGGGTGGCGAAATGCCGTAAACCGACCATTGCGGCCGTCGCCGGCTACGCGCTGGGCGGCGGCTGCGAACTGGCGATGATGTGCGACATCATCATCGCCGCCGACACCGCGAAATTCGGCCAACCGGAAATCACGCTCGGCACCATCCCCGGCATCGGCGGGACCCAGCGGCTCACGCACGCGGTCGGCAAGTCCAAGGCAATGGACCTCTGCCTCACAGGGCGGATGATGGATGCGGCGGAGGCTGAGCGCAGCAATCTCGTCAGCCGCGTGGTGGCGGCCGACAAATTGATGGACGAGACGCTCGCCGTGGCGGAGAGGATCGCCTCGATGTCGCAGCCCGTGGCCATCATGGCCAAGGAAGCCATCAACCGCGCATACGAGACCACGCTGTCCGACGGGATCAATGTCGAACGCAATCTGTTCCACTCGACATTCGCGCTGGAGGATCGCTCCGAGGGCATGGCGGCCTTCATCGAAAAGCGCAAGCCGGTGAACAAGAACAGATAGGTCGTCGCGCAAGGCGCCCCAAACATTCGGTCGTCACCCCGCGTCAAGCGCGGCCGTGACGAGATTGCTACGGCGGCCTCAGGCGGCCCCGCTCTCGGCCAGAGCCGCACCAACCAGCGCGCGATAGAGCCGCTCGGTCAAGGTTTTCGGCCGATCGAGGCCGAGCCGGGCCAGGCATTGTTCGGCTGCGGCATCCGGCGTTCGCGCAAGTCCCTGCCATAAAAGGCCGGCCAGCCGGAGCGGCGTGTGCTGCGCGTCTTGCAAGGTCTGCAGCGCCGGGATCAGCCGCTGCTCGACGTCGGTGAAATCGCTGCCGAACGGAAAGGACGGCAACAGCCCCGCCTCGCGCGCCGGTTTGAGTGCGCGCGCGACGCGCTCCGGCAGATTTTCGCGGCAAGCGGCGGGAATTTGGTAGCCCTTCGGCAGCTTGCCGGTGTCCTTGGCCGCGCGCGCGAGTTCGTCCTGAAAGCGCGAGTCGGCAACGCCCAGCATCGCCGCGATGACGTCGGCATCCGACTTTCCCCTGAGGTCGGCGACGCCATATTCGGTGACGAAGACGTCGCGCAAATGCCGCGGGATGGTCTCGTGACCATAGATCCAGCGGATGTTGGATTGAGCTTTAGCCCTCCCCTGCCGCGTCGCATCGAGCGCCAGGATCGAGCGTGCGCCCGACAGGGCAAAGGCCTGGGCCACGAAATTATACTGGCCGCCGACGCCGCTCACGACCCGGCCGCCTTCGAGCCCGTCCGAGATCGCCCCTCCCAGCAGCGTCGCCATCATCGCGCTATTGACAAAGCGGGCATCGAGGCGCGCGGCGCGCTTTGTCTCCTCGTCACCGTAGAGCTCGTTGGTGAAGGACACCGGCATCATCTGGACACGTGCGAGCTGCTGCGGTGTCATCTCGCGCAACGCGCGATAGAACGATTTCGGCCCCAGAAAGAAGGCGCCATGCAGGATTGCGCCATCGACTTCGCGCTTGAGAATGCCGGCCTCGATCAGCCCAACGAATGCTTCGGTGACCATCTCGCTGAGGCCATAGAGGCCCTTCTCGAACGGCCCTGTTTGAAGCGTCGCAAGCTCGGTCGCGGGCGCAAGGCGTTTCAAGATCTCCATGTATCGCGAGGCGTCGCGATGGCGCAGGATCAGGCTTTGTGCCAGCGCGTCGCCGACCTGGCCAATCCCGATCTGCAGCGTGCCGCCGTCGCGCACCAGGCCCGCCGAGTGCAATCCGATCGCATATTTGGTGTCCGTGATCGGCTCGGCCGGCGGCGCAAACAGGGGAAAATCCACCTTCGCGCCGTCGAGCACCGCGGAAAATTCCTCGCCGGGCAGATCGCCTGCGCCCGGCATGAACGGCAGTTCCGAATTGACCTGGCCGATCAGCTTGAACGAGGCACGGCCTTCTGCGCGCGCCCGCAACACATCGAGCGTGGTATCGGTGTTGCAGCTCAGGCTGTAACGGGTGACGCCATCGACCACGCGCTTGGCGACGAGCTGGGTGACGACGTTCAGCCCCTCCGTCAGGAGATAGGGCACGGCATGGGTATAATTCGCCGAGACGTAATGTTGCTGCGCGTAGGGAACGTGCAGCCATCGCCCCGCCAGAAAAAAGAATTCGATGACGCGAATGTTGGAGGGAAGCTCGCCTTTGCGCAGCGGCTCGACATAGGCGAGATCCGGATAGCCGCCGAACAGGCGATCGATCACCGGGCCGATGAAGCGAGCCTCCAGGAGATTGCCGGGCTTCGGCTTCTCCAGCGTCAACGCCGAGAAGAACGTCAGATCGATGGATCGATCGGCGGCAGCCCGCGCATAAAGCGCATTGACGATGTGGTTGGCCTTGCCGAGTCCGAGCGGCAGGCCGACGACGAGCCTTGTGCCGACATCGCGGATGATGTCCTCCGCGATCGCCTCGGGATCGCTGAACAGCTTCGGCATCGCATTTCAACCCCGTGCAAGGCAGCCGGCGCCTCAAAACGAATCCGGCATATTCCCGCTATAGCGCATTTGGAACCATGAATGGTGTGTGACGGAGGCGCAACAGCAAGCGGGCGAGTTGATGGCACTTGCAGTTTTAATGTGGCGCACGAGTGGCGTTATGTGGATAAGGATATGTGCGCGTCGGCGGGGGCTGAGGGCCGAGGCTGGTTGGGTAGAGCGAGCGTGCGCTGATCGCGCGGGATGTAGAAGACCGCTGCATCGACATCATGGCGCATAGGGCTCCGGCGCAACCAGCCTCGGCCGCGCCTTGCGGCGCGCGCGCGCGCCCCGCGACAAATTGGCTTGCGCAGCAACGTGGAAAAGTTCACGTTTGACGCGAAGAGACGGCGCGACTTCAAGCGCCGCGATGGCCGTTGGGACGAACGCTTTGACCGCTCCACTTCGCATCGATCAGGGAGGGACAGAGTCATGTTTACCAGACGCGGGATTTTGCTTGCTTCCGTTGCCGCCGGTGTAGCCATGAACAGCAGAGGCGTTCTTGGCAAGGCGGCGCAGCCCGCTACGCCCATCAATTTCGACGTTCCCGCCGGCGCCTGCGATTGCCACACCCATATCCATGCGGACCCGGAGAAGTATCCCTTCTTTCCGGGGCGCGTCTATACGCCGGAACTGGCGAGCCCGCAGGAGATGTCCGACCTGCACAGGGCGCTGGGTATCGAGCGCGTGGTGATCGTCACGCCAAGCGTCTACGGCCCGGACAATTCGGCCACCCTGTTCGGCATGCGGGCGCGCGGCGCGACCGCGCGCGGCGTTGCCGTGATCGACGACAAGACGCCTGAGCACGACCTCGACGTCATGCAGAAGGATGGTTTTCGCGGCATCCGCCTCAATCTCGCTACCAGCGGCATCAATGATCCCGGCGTCGCAAAGCAGCGCTTTCAGGCTGCCGCCGACCGCATGAAGGCACGCGGCTGGCACGTGCAGCTCTTTACATCGCTCCCGATCGTAACGGCGATCAAGGATCAGGTCGCGGCATCGCCCGTTCCTGTCGTGTTCGACCATTTTGGCGGGGCTCAGGCTGCCCTCGGCGTCGAGCAGCCGGGCTTCTCCGATCTCGTCGATCTCGTCAAATCCGGCAAAGCCTATGTGAAGATCTCCGGCGCCTATCGCGCCTCGAAACTTGCGCCCGATTATCGCGATGTGGTGCCGCTCGCGAAAATGCTGATCGTCGCCAATCCCGACCGGATCGTTTGGGGCACCGACTGGCCGCATCCGGATTCGGTCACCCCGCCCGGCAAGAAGGTGACCGATGTGACGCCATTGCTGCAGATCGACGACGGAGCGCTGCTCAATCAGCTTCCGGTGTGGGCGCCGGATGAAGCGATTCGAGCGAAGATCCTGGTCGAGAATCCGGCGCGGCTGTACGGATTTGGATGACTACCGCGCGGGCCATTCGGGCGCGTGGCTGCCGAGCGGCATCGCCGGGCGCGCCCAGAAGGCCGGCGTCGCCGAAAGCCTTGCCGAATGGCTGATGGCACTGAGGGGGCCGAAGCCCGAGGGCATGTCTTCGAAGAAGGGGCGGATAGCCTCGCCCTTCAAATCCTCGGTCTTGAGCCCATCGGCAATGCGACCGAGGCCCCAAAGCCAGCGCCCGGTCTGCGCCAGCGAGACGCGCACCAGGTAACTGCCGCCCTCGCGCGATTGCCGCGCCTTTGCCATCATGGCACCGAACGCCATGAGATAGCCGGTGGCGTGGTCGAGCATCTGCGCCGGCAATTCCTTCGGCCTGTCGATGCCGGCCGCTTGCCCTTCGGCATGATTGAATCCGGTCGAGGTCTGCACCAGCGAATCGAAGCCGCGGCGCTCCGCCCAGGGGCCGGCATGGCCGTAGGCCGACAGCGACACATAGACGATGCCCGGATTGAGCCTGGCCACGTCCTCCGGCGAGAAGCCGAGCGAGGCGATCGCCTGCGGTCGGTAGCCCTGCGAAAAGATGTCGGCATCCTGCAGCAGCGCGCGCAGCCGCGCCCTGTCCGCTTCGTCCTTCAGTTCGAGGAAGCTTGAAAGCTTGCCACGGCCGGTATCGATGGTGAGCCAGGGGATCGCCGGCAGTTTTGGACCTGAGATCAGCATGACGTCGGCGCCGTGCACCGCGAGCGTGCGGCCGGCGACGGGGCCTGCGATCACCCGCGACAGGTCGAGCACGCGCACGCCCGCAAGCGGGCGATCGCCTTTGGGCCATGGTTTTGGTGGGGCGGCGCCGATCTTCTCGATCGTGAAGGGCGGCAGTTTGGCCAGCGCCACGGCCTGCTGCGTCGCCGACCATTCCTCATGCGAGCGCATCAGCGAAACAACGGCGCCGCCGGCATAGGCCGCGGTCTCGAAGGCCTCGCCATCCCACTGCATCAGTGCGGACTGAATCGCCTCGCGCTCTTCCTTGCATTGCAAGACCTTGCAAACGGCGGCGCGGTGGTGCGGGAAATTGGTGTGCAGCCGCACGAAGCGCCGATCGCGCGTGCGATAGATGCCGGCGGTCGGATCCCACGCCGGCGGCGGCGGCTTGCCGTCGACGCGCAAATAGCGCTCGGAGCGGCATTCGGCAACCGCATGGGTCATATCGACCGCGACGCTTTGCGCTTCGCCGCTGCGCAGTTTCCAGATTCGAGCCGCGGCGAGCCCCGCCGCTGCGATGGATACTTGCGCCGCGGCCGCGACGCGAAACGACGACGGCAGTTGCGGCTCCTCGCCGGTGAGCTTGACGGCCTCAAGCGCAGACGGCTCGCCGCCCGCAAGTCGCCAGAGGTCGGCCAGGATTTCGCGGGGTGTCTGCATGGAGGAATCCGCCGGTTGCGAGCGCCCCTTCTACGCCGGCTACGCGAAGCAATCCAGCGACAGGAGATCAGGTCTGCATTGCTTCGGAGTTCGCACTCCTCGCAACGACGGGACCATCAATGGAAGTCCCTTGACGGCGGCAGGACGCGCACATTGCGCGGGTGGCGGATTTTTTGCGCCGGGTTTTCGGGATGGTCGCGCCGGTCGTCGTTGAGCGGCTCGATCAGCGCAGGCCCCGCAGGCACCGCATGCTTGCGGAGCCGGTCGTCGGACAAGGCCAGCAGATCGTGCGAACGGTCAATCAGCCGCTGCGCGACCAGATGCGTCACTTCCTCGGGGCTACTCTGGATATAGCCCTCCACCAATATGAGACGTGAGCCCATCACTTCTTTGCGGAATTTTTCCATCACCTTCGGCCACACCACGATATTGGCGATGCCGGTTTCATCCTCCAGCGTCATGAACACCACGCCCTTGGCGCTGCCCGGACGCTGCCGCACCAGGACCACGCCGGCGCAGCGCACGGTGAGCCTGTCATTGCGGTGACAGACCTCGCGGCAGGGCAGAACGCGCTCTTTTGCGAACAACGCACGCAAAAATTCCATCGGGTGGCCCTTCAGCGAGAGGCGGATGGTCTGGTAGTCGGCGACCACATGTTCGGATCGCGGCATCGACGGCAGCGGACGCGCATGCTCGTCCGGCTGCTCGCGGGCGGCGGCCTGCTCGAACAGCGGCAGCGGCACGTCGTCGGGCAGCCGCCGTACCGCCCAGAGTGCGGCGCGGCGGTCGAGCCCGAGCGATCGGAACGCATCGGCATCTGCAAGCAGGATCAGCGCGCGCTTGGGCAAGCCCGTGTCGCGGGCGAAATCCTCGAGCGAGGTGAACGGACGGCGCTTGCGCGCCGCGACGATGCGCGCGGCCCAGTCGTCTACTACCACCGCCTCTTCACCTCCTCCTGAAAGGGGGAGGTCGGCGAGGTCCGCGACGCGCTCTTGCGCGCCGGAGCGAGCCGGGAGGGGGTCAATATCTCCATTATATTGGTACGTTCGTCGGACCCCCTCCCCACCCCTCCCCCTTTCAGGGGGAGGGAGTTGAAGCACCGCCGTTGCCAGGGAATATGGATTCTCAGATGCGCAATTGCGCATCATAGCTCGCGACTTCGTCGCGCCCCGGAATGACAGTGGAGAGGCAGGCGCATCCCGGAACGACCGCTGCACCTGCTTCAACCGCTCCTCATCCTCATCAAGCCAGTGAAAGCCGTCGATCTGACGGAAGCCGAGCCGCACCGCGCAATAGCGCCCATCCGTCTCTTCCAGCGTGTTTTCGGCGAACGAGCAGGAGACGTCGACCTCGCGCACCTCGACGCCGTTCTTGCGGGCGTCGCCGACGATCTGCGCAGGCGCATAAAAACCCATCGGCTGCGAATTGAGCAGCGCGCAGCAGAATGCATCGGGATGATAATGCTTCAGCCATGACGAGACATAGACGAGTTGCGCAAAGCTTGCGGCGTGGCTTTCAGGAAAGCCGTAGGAGCCGAACCCCTTGATCTGGTCAAAGCAGCTTTTGGCGAATTCCGGCGCATAGCCGCGCGCGATCATGTTGCCGATCAGCTTGGATTCGTATTTGCCGATGGTGCCGAGATTGCGGAAAGTCGCCATCGAGCGGCGCAGGCCGTTGGCCTCTTCGGGCGTGAATTTTGCGGCTTCGATCGCAATCCGCATAGCCTGCTCCTGGAACAGCGGCACGCCGAGCGTCTTGTGCAGCACCCGGTAGAGTTCGTCCGCTTCACCATGCTCGGGCGATGGCGAGGGATAGCTCACCTTCTCGATTCCGTTGCGCCGGCGCAGATAGGGATGCACCATGTCGCCCTGGATCGGGCCGGGCCGCACGATCGCCACTTCGATGACGAGGTCGTAAAACACCCGCGGTTTCAGGCGCGGCAGCATGTTCATCTGCGCGCGGCTCTCGACCTGGAACACGCCGAGCGATTCCCCCCGGCACAGCATGTCGTAGACCGCCGCATCGTCCTGCGGGATGGTCGCAAGCGCCCAGCGCTCGCCCTTGTGGTTTTCGATCAGGTCAAAGCTTTTGCGGATGCAGGTCAGCATGCCCAGCGCCAGCACGTCGACCTTCATCATGTGCAGAGCGTCGACGTCGTCCTTGTCCCATTCGATGAAGGTACGGTCCTCCATCGCGGCATTGCCGATCGGCACATAGGTGTCGAGTCGGTCCTGCGTGAGCACATAGCCGCCGACATGCTGTGACAGATGGCGGGGAAACTCGATCAGCTCGCTTGCGAGCGCGACCGCAAGCTCGACCATCGCATTGCCGGGATCAAACCCCGCCTGCCTGACCTGCCCTTCGGAGAGGCCGTCGCCCCAACTGCCCCAGACGGTGTCGGCCAAAAGCGAGGTGACGTCTTCGGACAAGCCAAGCGCCTTGCCGACATCGCGGATCGCGCTGCGCGGACGATAATGGATGACGGTCGCAATGACCGCGGCGCGGTGGCGTCCGTAGCGGCGGTAGACATATTGCATCACCTCCTCGCGCCGCGAATGCTCGAAATCGACGTCGATATCGGGCGGCTCCAGCCGCTCCTTGGAGATGAAGCGCTCGAACAGGAGGTCGACCTTGGTCGGATCGACCGAGGTGACGCCGAGCACGTAACAGACCGCGGAATTTGCCGCCGATCCCCTGCCCTGGCACAAAATGCCCTGGCTGCGCGCATAGTGCACGATGTCGTGCACGGTCAGGAAATAATGCGCGTATTTCAGCTCGGCGATGAGATCGAGCTCCTTGCGCAGGGTGGCGCGCAATATCTCATCGATGCCATCGGGGAAATATTTCCTGGCGCCGGCCCAGGTCAGGTCCTCCAGATGCTGCTGGGCGGTTTTTCCCGGCGGCACCGGCTCGTCCGGATACTGGTATTTCAATTGATCGAGCGAGAAGCGGATGCGGTTTGCAAAACGCATGGTTTCCGCGATCGCGTGCGCGTGATCGCAAAACAGCCGCGCCATTTCGTCCGCGGGCTTGAGATAGCGTTCCGCATTGGCCTCCAGCCGCTTGCCGATCGCCTCGATCGTGGTCTTCTCGCGAATGCAGGTCAGCACGTCCTGCAGCGGACGGCGCGAGGGATGATGATACAGAACCTCGTTGGTCGCGAGCAGCGGTACGTGAGCCGTCTGCGCAAGGTGGCCGAGCCGCTCGAGGCGCCGCTTGTCATCGCCGCGATAAAGCAGGCTCGCCGCCAGCCACACGCCCTCGGCGCGGCTTTCTCGCAAGCGCGTGAGAAGTTTCAACGCGCCATCGGCTTCGAAACGGTGCGGCAGCGCGAGCACCAAAAGCTGGCCTTCGGCAAAGTCCAGGAGGTCGGCGAGTTTCAAGTGGCACTCGCCCTTTTCGGCGTCGCGCTTGCCGCGGGTCAGAAGCTGGCACAGCCGGCCGTAAGCCGCGCGATCGCGCGGATAGGCCAAAATATCCGGTGTGCCGTCGGCGAAGACGAGGCGCGCGCCGATCAGAAGCTTTGGCTTGTGCCGAACCTCGGGATTATCGAGTTCGCTATAGGCGCGCACGATGCCGGCAAGCGTATTGTGATCGGCGATGCCGATGGCCGGCATGCGCAGTTCGCTCGCCTGATGCACATAGTCCTGCGGATGCGACCCGCCGCGCAGGAAGGAGAAATTGGTGGTGATGCCGATCTCGGCGTAATCAACAGGACCGGTCATGCGAACAGCCCGTGCACGAACCAGTTGGCGGGCGCCGGCCTGCCCTCCTCGTCGAGGAGTTCGCTGCCGTAAAGACCGTCGCGAAAGATCCAGAAGCGCAGGCCCGTTTCATCCTCGACGCGGAAATAGTCGCGCGTCAGCATCTTGCCGTCCTGTTTCCACCATTCCATGGCGATGCGCTCGGGCCCTTCCACCTTCACGACCGCATGAACCGCGCGGCGCCAGGTGAAATGATGCGGCGGCCCGTCGGGCACGGTTGCGAGCGGCACCTTGATCGGCTCCGGCCGGTCGAACAGCCGCAACGGCCGTGACGGCGGTTCGCCCGTTGCGCGCTCCGGCCAACTCGCCGCCGCGGCAGAAGCAAGATGATGCTGCGCGGGAGCGGTCAGCACCGCGCGTTCCGGGATGTGGGTCTCCAGCGGCAAATGCACGAAGACACGGCGGCTTCCGATCCGCGCCGCGATGCGGTCGATCAGCGCGACCAGTTCGTCGTTGTCGTGAACATGGGTGTCGAGATCGTGCTGCTGCTCGACGACGATTTCGGTATGGCTTGCCGACAGCCGGATCAGGTCGAAGCCGAAGCCGGGATCGAGCGGATCATTCAAGGCTTCCAGGCGCTCGCGGAACAGCCGGCCGACGACGGCAGCGCGCGTGACCGGCTGGCCGGTGTCGACGGTTATCACCCGCAGCGCGCCGTCGGTGCGGAAAAAACCTGCTTCCAGCCGCCGCGCACCCTTGCCATGTCGCTCCATCGCGGCAACCAGCGTTTCGGCGAGCCGTGACAGGGTCGCCGAGATCACGCTTTCGGTTGCGACCGGCTCGGCAAAGCGCTTTTCCACGATGTAGTCGGGCAGCGGTTTTCGTGGGCTGATCGGTGCATCGCCCTGCCCCAGGGCATGAGCGAGCAAGGTGGAGAAGCCGGCTCCGAACCGGGCAGTAATCTCGGCAGGCTCGCGCGCGGCGACATCGCCGATGGTTTTTAAGCCGGCGCGGCGCAGACCGACCGTGATCGCTTGATCGGCGCCGAGCGCGGAGACCGGCAAGGGACTGACCGCGTCAAGCTCTTCGCCGTCGGGCACGATCCGGCCATGGACATGACGCGTCATCGTCCGCGCACAGATCGAGGTTGCGGCAATCGCCGCGCTGACGGCAAAATCCCTGGCCGTCAAGGCATCGCACAAGCGCCTGAGCAGCGCGGCCTCGCCGCCGAACAGATGGGCGCAGCCTGTGATATCGAGATACAATCCATGGGGCGGATCGAGCGCCACCAGCGGCGTGAAGCGATCGCACCAGTCGGCGATATCGCCAAGCGTCCTGGTATCGGCCGCCGGGTCGGCGTCGAACACGGTCAAATGCGGGCAGATGGCGCGGGCATTGGCGAGCGGCTGGCCGATCGCAAGACCGTACCGCGCGGCCGCGTCGTCGAGCGCATAGATCTGGAGCGCGTTGTGCTCCTTGGCGACGACGACGCTCGGCGCGTCTCGTTCCATCTCTCCCGAGCGCGGGATAGACGACAGACCACCCTTGGGGTGAGAGATATCTTCAGCCAGCGCGCCGCCGCCGTTCGCGAGCTTGCGCTTGATGCGATCGGTGGGCAGGCGCGGCAGCCACAGGCTGAGGATCCGCCGCCGGGGGTTCGCTGAAAAGGCACTCATCGCATTCCCATTCCATGATCCATCGCCCGAGCAGGCCATGACGGTTGCGGACAAGCTCTGCGTCGAAGCGCGGTGCGCCCCACGCATGCCACTTCGCCGCCGGCGGCGAATGCGCCGCGCGCACGATCCATCGCGTCTCCGCCGTCGACGGCGACGGAGTGGCCGCAAGCCGCAACAAAAGCGCGGTGACGCCGGAGGCCTGGGCTGCGAGCGTCAGCTTGCGGCTTGCCACGAGATCGAGCTGCCGCGCCCCGCCCCAGACCTCCAGCACCACGGCGCCCAGCGCATCGCAGGCGAGCGCATCCGCCGTCGTCCGCAGCGCGCTGTCGGTATCGGGCGCGCGTACCGTGACCAGGCAGCGCGGGTCGAAGCCGAGTTCGCAGAGGCCGCTCATCGACAGCGCGCCTGCTTCGATCTCGCTGAAATCCTGCCGCACCCAGATGAGCGGCCGCCGCGCCGTGACTCGCGCCGCAAGGCCGGCAACAAATCCGGTCGCAACCGCGCTCTGCCGGCCGGCTTCCGCAAACACCTCATGCACGGCGCCTCGCGCTAAACCGCCGGCAAGCATCGCGTCGGCTTCCGCATGGCCGAGTGCCGCGCGATCAGGCGCGAACGGGCCGCCATGCGCCTCGATGCGGGCAAGGTGGCCGCGCAAAGTCGCAAGCGTGCTCATGCGTGCGCTCGTCATGCGCCGCTTCCCTTCACCGATGCTGGCCGTCGCTGATTAGAGAACCAGGAGCTGGCTTATTTGTTCATGATATGTTCTAATGTAAAGCTGGTCAAGTAATACTTGGCGTACCCAAGCCGGGAGGCTACCTTGAGTAGCGCCCAACGGAGATTCGCGCCCGGCGGGCTATGGAGCCTGTGGGACATCATGAAGGCCTTTAACGCCGCGCTGCTAGGGCACGCTTTTAGCTCTCTGGCTACCTACGCCCAGCAAGAGGGAACTTCGGGCGTCATGGCTGGCAACAACATAAGAGCCGTCAGTAGAGAAAGGCTTGAGGAGGTGTCGCTTTCGCTGGCGGCCGCCAAAGTCATCGCGACGGTACTCGAACTTACGGAAACCCGAGGTGCAATGGAGCGGCTCGCAAGGGACATGCAATCGACCGCAGAGCCAATGACACACGTCACGTTGCACTATGCGCTTGCCCATATATCCGAGCTAATGAAAAACGAGCTGGACAAGCGGAAGGTCTTTGCTCTCGACCCTGAAAAATCGAAATATTACCAGTCCGACATCTACGGAGTGTATCCGCCCCTACCTGGCGCGATTCACGATAATGCGCTGCTAAGTGTCACCAAGCCGCCACCACCCCTTTTTAGCGAGCGTGCCGTAAAGGCATTTCCGAGCGCGTATATGGACATTGTGGAGGCCGGAAGATGTTTGGCGCTCAATCGAAATAACGCAGCAATCTACCATCTGATGCAGGTCGCCGAGATCGGCTTGCGCACTCTAGCGTGGGATCGCCGGATAACTGTCACGCGCGGCAAAAAACAGGCTGAAGTGCCCCTAGACTATGCTCAATGGGGCGAGATGATCGGGCAGATTCAAAAGAAAAAGGAACTGATCCACCAATGGCCCCGATCCAAATCCGTTAAGGAGGAGGCCTATCGCTATTATACGCGGGCTGTTTTTGAGGTTGATTCATTCAACGAGGTCTTTCAAAAACACATCTCGCACGCGCGCGGCGAAGTTTATGAACCGGACGTAGCAATAAGCTGCTGGGGGCATGTCTATCGCTTTATGGACATGCTCGCTGAGCACATGTCCGAAACCAGCAGAACGTCGAATGTTTGGAATAAGCCGAAGAAAGCTAAGGCTTAGCTTGTGCAAGCTTTTTGAAAGCCCTCTCGAAATGCTCGCCAGTCTCGTCAACGCCAAGCTCCCGAGCGGCTTCCTTGAACCGCTCGGATTGCTCTTTGTCGGTCAGCTTAGGCTTTGCCGGTTTCTTTTTTGGCGCGCCTGCTTTTGCCATACGGGGTCTCAGTTACCAGTCGTTCGATAAGTCAGCCTCTTGCCGACCGCTCCCTCCAATGCACAAGGGTCAACACGACGTTCTTGTGACCCCATCAGCATAGCGCTTGGGTTGCCCCTCGATTCGACCGATGAAGATTTCGTCGGCCTCGACGATATCGCCATCGCCGCCCATGGGACCGCCGCCGGTCGCGCGCATAGCCTCACGGATGCGATGGGAGAGAAACCACGCAGTCTTGAGGGTGCAACCGAGAGTGCGATGCAATTGATGGCTGCTGATGCCGTTCTTGCTGGAGGACATCAGGAAGATGGCTTGCAGCCAGTGGCGCATGGGGACGTGGCTGGACTCGAAGAAGGTCCCGACTTTCACGGTGAACGGCTTGCGGCACTGGTAGCACTTGTAGGTGCCGATCCGGGTGGACTTGCCGCCCATTTTGGAAATGCGATCAGTGCCGCCGCAGTGCGGACAGATCGGTCCATTCGGCCATAGGCGCGCTTCCACGAAGGCATAGGCCGCTTCTTCGTTGTGAAAGTGCTTATCAGAAAGGACGGATCTCATGGTTGAACTCGTCAAATTAACGGTTAGCCCTGAGGCTCAGGGTTTTCGGTTATGCCTTGAGGGCTTTGTGCCGCTTCAAGAAGTGCCATCGCCAAATCCTCAATCGTCGCCTGATAGGCGGCTAGCCTGTCTTGAAACGGTACGGGCGGCATGCCCTGAATTGATACCAGAGCCGTGGCGTGACCGTACTTTATCGTCAGGTTCAAGCCCGTTAGATCGGCCGATCCCGGTTCATGATGCGTTGCTTTAATGAAGATCGTGGCCATGACGGTTTCTCCCTACGCCGCAACCATATCTGATCCCATTGGGTACGCCAAGTATATCGGAATGGTGATCCAAGTTTTTCATGAACGATCCCAATAGGATCGGAGGAACCTCGGATGCCCGGTCCGAATTGGAGCCGGGAAGAGCAGTGATCACTGCAAGCCGGAAAGCCTTCATTACACGCGCCCAGGACACACGCCTATGACACCCCCCGCAACCAGCCTGTCCGCCCTGCGCCAGGAAGCCGCCCATTGCCGCGCCTGCCCGCTCTGGAAAGGGGCGACCCAGACCGTGTTCGGCGAAGGGCCGCAAAATGCGTCAGCGATGCTGGTCGGCGAGCAGCCTGGCGACAAGGAAGACCTTGCCGGCCATCCCTTCGTCGGCCCGGCTGGAGCGATGCTCGACTGCGCTTTGGAGGAGGCCGGCATCGACCGCAGGAAGACCTACGTCACCAACGCGGTCAAACATTTCAAATTCGTCCCCCGCGGTAAAATCCGCCTGCACCAGAAACCCAAT
>Ga0310910_10000866_pt1 | contig 15697 bp, 12 predicted proteins | sample GREbulkMGHF172_FD_203448 | JGI IMG/M metagenome (GOLD analysis project Ga0310910, IMG submission 203448) | Lab enrichment of tropical soil microbial communities from Luquillo Experimental Forest, Puerto Rico - GRE.bulkMG.HF172 | ecosystem: Environmental > Terrestrial > Soil > Tropical forest >... | reverse complement strand
AGCGGAAAGTCCCCGAACCGCAGAGCTGCCAGGCGCGACCGGGAGCGTGGCGGAAGTCCGATGATTTCGGTTTGAATGGCCATATCGGTCAGACCCCCAAGCGAATGCGCGGGTCGATCACCGCGTAGAGGATGTCGACCACCAGGTTGACGATCACGATCATCGCGCCACCCATCAGCACGACGCCTTGCACCACCGGGAAGTCGCGGAAGGTAATGCCTTCGTAAAGCAGACGCCCGATACCGGGCCAGGCGAATACGACCTCCACCACCGTCGCTACATTGACCATGATGACGAGATTGATCCCGGCCAATGTCAGCACCGGGATCAGGGCGTTCTTGAACGCGTGCTTGGCGATTACCAGCGACTGCGGCAGACCCTTCAGACGGGCAAGCTTGACGTACTCCGAGCCCAATACTTCGAGCATCGAGGACCGGGTCAATCGCATATGGGCGGCGGCAAAATACCAGCCGAGCGCAAAAGCCGGCATGATCAGATGCAGCGGCGTGCCGGCTCCGGACGACGGCAACCAGCCCAGATAGACCGAAAAAACCAGGATCAGCACCAGCCCGACCCAGAAAGACGGCAATGACAGACCAAGCAAGGTGAAAATCTTTCCGGCTCGGTCCCAGAAGCGGCCGACCCGCACCGAGGCGAGAACACCGGTCGGAATGCCGATTATCAACGAAAAGGCCATCGCGACCGTCGCCAAATAGAGCGAGTTCGGCAGCCGCGACAGATACAGCTCCATGACCGGTGTGCGGTAGTAGAAGGACTTGCCGAGATCGCCGTGCGCGAGGCTTGCCAAGAAGATCCCGTATTGCACCCAGAGCGGCTTGTCGAGGCCGAACTGATGGTGCATGGCGGCGATATCGGCCTCGCTGGCGCCTGGCTCGACGAGCAATGTCGCCGGATCGCCGGTCACCCGAACAAAGAAAAAGATCGTCAGCGACAACAGGAACAGCGACAGCAGGCAATAGCCTACTCGCCGGCTGACGTAACGCTTCATGGTGTCCTCGGCTTCGGCAGCGTCATCAGAATCAGCTGCCCTTCAGCGTGATGTCCTCAAAGGGGCCGGTGTACGCGAAATCCTGGATTAAACCGAACCCCGACTCCCCGACCCGCGCCCCGGCGCCGTTGAGAAAGCCAAGCTCCCAGATCGGCGCATAGATGGTCCGCTCGGCGAGGATCTGTTGCATCTGCTTCAAAATCTCGGCGCGCTTCTTGCGGTCCAGCTCGACCGCTTGTTTCTGGTAAAGCGCGTCGATGTCGGGATAACTGCCATAAACGCTGGCACCGCCTTTGACGACGTAAGTTTCGAGCCGGGTCGCGGCATTGCCGAAGGCGCCGCTGCCGCCTAAGACGAGGTTCTTCAGCTTTTTGCGGGTATATGCCTCGATAAAGGCCGCCCGCTCGAGCGGCCTGAGCTTGACGCGAATCCCTGCCGCTTGGAAATTATCGAGCACCGCCTCGCCGACATTCGAATAGGACGAGTCGCAGTAGAACTCGCCGGCATCGAAGCCGTTGGGGTGTCCTACCTCGGCCAGCAGCTGCTGGGCCTTGGTCGGGTCGTAGGCCGGCATGGGGGGCTGCCAAAAGAACTCGAAACTGTGCGGGATGATGCTGCCGGTGACCTTCGAATAGCCGAGGGTGATCGCCTCGTTCATCGCCTCGCGATCGATGGCGAGGCTGGCGGCGCGACGCACCCGCTCGTCGTGCCACGGCGATTTGGGGTCCCACTGGTCCGCGAAATAAACCCAAAACGGAGCCGGGGGTGATACCGGCTTGAGGGTCAGTCCCGGCGTGCGACGCAACTCTTCGGCGAGTTCGCCGCGGATCGAATAGACGAGGTCGATCTCGCCACGCTGGAGTGCGGCAAGCCGTGTCGTCTCTTCCGGGATAGACTTGAAGACCAAACGTTTGACGCTCGGGGTCTTGCGCCAATACTGGTCAAACGCTTCGAGCACCAATTCCACACCGGGCGTAAAGGAAACAAATTTGTAGGGACCGGCGCCAATCGGCGCCTTCTTGAACCCGTCGTCGCCGAGCCTTTCCGCGTACTTCTTGGGCACAATCCAGCCTGCTCCGGAGGCGATTGCATAGAACGTCAGAAAGTCGGGCCACGGTGCCTTGAGCTGAAACTTGACGTGCGCAGGATCGGGGGTCTCCACCGCCGCCACCCGGTCCTTGATCAAGTCGTGCGATGCGCCGCGATAGCGCTCGAACGAGTACTTAACATCCTCGGCGGTGACCGGATCGCCGTTGTGAAATTTGGCGCCTTTGCGCATGACGAAATCATAGGCGAGACCGTCCTCGGATGCCGAAAATGACTCGGCCAGACAAGGTGCCAGCGGCTGCCCCGGCATCGGCTTCACCATCGCGTCATGCAGCGCGTAAAGCACCATGAAGGGCGTGATAATCCCGGGTGTCTCGGCCGGGTCGAACCACGTCGGAGCGAGCGAGACGTGGATGCCCCATGTCAGCTGACCCTCTGGGTCCGCGGCGAACACCCGGTAGGGAACCGATGCCGTTGCGGCCGCGACCGCTCCGGTGGCGGTCAGCGCCAAGACATCCCGCCGGGTCAGCCCCGAAAGGTTAGGGTGACCCTTGCGCCTCTCTATCGTTGATCTCACCTGCCTTACCCCTGCTACTCTCGCCTGAGACTACCTATGCCGCAGCCCCGCGTCCAATGTAGATCACCTATGCACGATTGTCTTGGTATTCTTACAAGAAGCTTACAGCGCCCTGTACAGGCAGCGTCTTGCGTCGAGTATTACAACGCTTGGTTATGTACCCTTTATCGTAATGTCCTCGTAGGGTGCGGTGTACGGGAACCGCGCGATCAAGCCGAACCCGGATTCGCCGACCCGCGGTCCGACGCCATTGAGAAAAGCGAGCTGCCATATCGGCGCAAAGATAGTGCGTTCGTAAAGCAGCTGCTGCATCTTGTGCAGGATTGCCTCGCGCTTCTTGTGGTCCAATTCGACCGACTGCTGCTGGTAGAGCGCGTCGATATCAGAATAGCTGCCGTAGACAAAAGGGCCGCCCTTGATGACGTAGGCCTCGAAGCGGGTCGCGGCGTTGCCGAAGGGGGCGGGGCCGGATTGTATGACGTTTTTGAGGGTCTTTTCCGCATATTCTTTGATAAAAGCGGCCCGCTCGAGCGGCCGCAACTTCATCCGGATGCCGACTGCCTGAAGATTGTCGAGCACCGCTTCGCCGACATTCGCGTAGGACGAGTCGCAAAAATACTCGCCCCCTTCCAACCCCTTCGGGAAGCCCGCCTCGGCGAGGATCTGTTTGGCTTTCTCCGGATCATAGACCGGCGGCGGCGGCGGCCAGAAGAATTCGTTATGGTCCGCGACGATGGGGTTGCCGGTGACCAGCGAATAACCGAGGGTCAGTGCCTGGTTGATGCCGTCGCGGTCGATCGCCAGACTAGCGGCGCGCCGCACCCGCTCGTCGTGCCAAAGTGATTTCGGGTCCCACTGATCGGCAAAATATATGTTGAAGACGCCCTGTACGACGGCCGGTTTGAGGGTCAACCCGGGTGTGCGCTGCAGCTCCTCGGCGAGCTCTCCGCGGATCGAATAGGCTATGTCGACCTCGCCGCGCTTCAAAGCGGCGAGCCGTGTGGTCTCGTCAGGGATAACCTTAAAGATCAGGCGCTTCACGCTTGGCGGCTTTCGCCAATACTGGTCGAAGGCCTCGAAGACCAGCTCGACACCGGGCGTGAACGAGACGAATTTGTAGGGTCCGGCGCCGATCGGCGTTTTCTTGAACCCCTCGTCACCGACCCTCTCGACATATGTCTTGGGCACGATCCAGCCCGCCCCGGACGCGCTCCCGTAGAATGTCAGAAAGTCGGGCCATGGCTGCTTGAGCTTGAAGCGGACGTGGCGGGGATCGGGAGTCTCGATCGCGGCCACCCGATCCTTCATCAGATCGCGCGCGGTGCCGCGATAGCGCTCAAAGGAAAACTTGACGTCCTCGGCGGTCACCGGATCACCATTGTGGAATTTGGCACCTTGGCGCAGCACGAACTCGTAGCTGAGGCCATCCTCCGAGGCGGACCAGGACTCGGCAAGGCTCGGCGCTAGCGCTTGTCCCGGCATCGGCTTCACGATCGCATCGTGGAGCGCGTAGAGCACCATGAAGGGCGTGATGATCCCGGAGATGTCAGCCGGGTCGAACCAAACCGGCGCCAGCGAAATATGCACGCCCCAAATCAGCTGTCCTTCCGGCGCGGCGGCGCGCGCCAAACCGGGCGGACCCGCGAGCGCGCCGACAGCGGCCGAAGCGAGGATCTCCCTCCTCGTCAGTAGAATCGCATTGCCGCGCATATGCTCCTCCTAGGGTTGCCGTCGACTGCACTTGCGCTGATTGTAGACCAGCCTCTCGCATGACATGCTCCGCCGTTTTCGCGGATGCCGGTAGCGGTTACGCGATGAATCAGGGCCGGGTCCCTTTCCCGGTCCGACATAAATGCGTAATCTCGCGGCGACGAGTTCTTCGCCAGCGGACGTGACGCGTCCGTCCATCACACGAGGAGGAAAAGCATGGCTGAAGTCGACGGCGCCACGTTGGTCGCGAGGAGCCTCAAGCAGCAGGGCGTAAACCACCTCTTTGGCGTCGTCGGGTTTCCCGTCGGCCCGATCGCCGCCGCGGCGCAAAAAGAAGGTGTCGCCTATATCGGCATGCGCAACGAACAGGCCGCCTCCTATGCTGCCCGGGCGTACGGCTATCTGACCGGCCGGCCCGGCGCCTGCATCGTCGTGACCGGCCCCGGCGTCGTGCACGGCCTCGCCGGTCTTGCTGATGCGCAGCAGAATTGCTGGCCGATGATCCTGATCGGCGGCGCCTCGGAAACCTATCGCCGCGGCATGGGAGCTTTCCAGGAAGAGCGCCAGGTGCTGCTCGCCGCACCCCTCTGCAAATTCGCCCACGCCATCGATAGCGTAAAGCGGATCCCGTATTATGTCGCGGAGGCGACCCGCAACGCGACCTATGGCCGGCCGGGTGCGGCTTATCTCGACATGCCCGACGACATCATCACCGGCAAGTGTGACGAGAAGGACGTGGTGCAGGTGCAGAAATGCCCCGACCCGCCGCGCTTCCAGGCGCCGCCGGAGAATGTCGACGCGGCGCTCAACATGCTCGAGCGGGCCGAGCGACCGCTCATCCTCGTCGGCAAGGGGATGGCCTGGGCCAACGCCGAAAGCGAGGTGCGCTCCTTTATCGAGAAGACGCAAGTGCCGTTCCTGCGCTCGCCGATGGGCAAGGGTGTGATGCCCGACGACCATCCGCTGTCGGTGGCGGCGGCCCGCACATTGGCATTGCAGAACGCCGACGTCGTGTTTCTGATGGGCGCCCGCTTCAACTGGATCTTCCATTTCGGGCAGCCGCCGCGCTATGCGCCGGACGTCAAGGTCATCCAGCTCGACATCGCCCCCGAGGAGATCGGCCACAACAAGGCGACCGACGTGGCGCTGGTCGGCGACGGCAAAGCGATCATGGCCCAGATGAACGCCGCACTCGCTGGCCGCCAGTGGTTCCATCCCAAGGAATCCCCATGGCGGCAGATGATCAGCAAAAAGGCGTCCGAGAATGCGGAGCAGATCAAGCCGCAGGTCAACGACGACAGCGCCCCGGCGACCTACTATCGCGCCTTTAAGGACATCGCCGCCTGGATGCCGAAGAACTCGATCCTGTCGGCCGAGGGTGCGGGCACGATGGATATCGGCCTGACGATGCTGCCGGTGTTCAGCGCCAAGGCCTGCCTCAACGCCGGCACCTACGGTACGATGGGCCTCGGTCTTGGCCAGGCGATCGCCGCCGCCATCGTGCACCCGGACCGTCCGGTCATCCACCTGTCGGGCGACTCGGCGATCGGCTTTAGCGGGATGGAGATGGAGACGCTGGCGCGCTACAACCTGCCGGTCAAGATCGTCGTGCTGAACAATGGCGGCATCGGTCCCGGCATGCCCGAGATTCCGGAAAATCCGATGTTCAACATGAAGCCCAACTCGCTGATCTACGGCGCGCGCTATGACCGCGTCATGGAAGCCTTTGGCGGCAAGGGCTTCTTTGTCGAGGACCCCAAGCACATCCGTGGCGCCCTCGACGAGGCGATGAACCACCGAGGCCCGGCGCTGGTCAACATCGTGCTCTCTCAAGGCTCGGCCAGAAAGCCGCAGCAGTTCCGCTGGCACAGCTGACGAGCTAGCGCGTTACGCAACAGGGCCGCTCCCTCACGGGAGCGGCCCTTTACGCTTGCGGCGCGACTTTCCCTGCCGCGTGGGAATTTACGGGAAAAATCGCCGCGAAGCCCCAAAAGCACGTGAAATGCACGGAAAACGGCGTTTGTAATCATGGCCTTGCACCGATCTTCCCTGCGATTTTGGCAGGGAAGATTCTTTCCCTGCCAGGAGTCCGGCAGGGAAAGCGTCAAACCGACGCGCTGGACGATGAGAAATAGGCATTATCTCATACATAATTGCTGAAACCGCGAGAGATATAAGGCTGGGATCTCGGTTCGACAACGGCAAGCTCGCGGGATTGCCGGGTCCGGGAAATGGGGTAAAAGCCGCGTATGGCCGCGCCACCCGCCACCCGCCAACGACCCGACCGAGCCCTCGTTTATGCCGCACTCGTCATCGTCGCAGGGGTTTTGGCCACGACGTTGGCACAGACACAGGTGCTGGCGCGCCTCCCGCTTCAGAACCTGCTCAAAAATGAATTGCACGCCGACCGCACCGCGAATGCCGCGTTCTTTTTCTGGGCGGGGCTGGCGTGGTATCTGAAGCCCTTCGCCGGCATCTTGACCGACGCGTTCCCGCTCTTCGGCAGCCGGCGCAAGAGCTACATCCTGATCAGCGCAACGTTGGCGGCCCTGTCCTGGCTGGTCCTGATCGTCACCCCGCACGAATATCGCGCTCTGCTGTTGGTCGTGATCGTGATCAACGCGTTTATGATGGTCACGAGCACGGTGGTCGGCGGCTATATGGTCGAAACGGCGCAGGCCAGTTCGGGCTCGGGGCGCCTCACCGCGCTGCGCCAGTTCGTCCAGCAAACCTGCTGGATCGTCAACGGCCCCATGGCCGGGTATCTCGCCAGCATCGCCTTCGGCTGGACCGCCGCGGCGTGCGGCGGCGTCATGTTCCTGTTGGTGCCGGTGACTCTCCTGTTTCTACGGGAACAGCGGCAACGATCGGATCCTCGACAGCTTCTGGAGAACGCCCGCAATCAGCTCGTCAAAATCGCCACCGCCCGCACGATGTGGGGAGCCGCGGGCCTGATGGCCCTCTTCTACATCGCGCCGGGGTTTGCGACGGCACTCTTCTATAAGCAGCAGAACGAATTGCACCTCGGCACGCAAGCCCAGGGCTTTCTGCAATTGATCGCCGGTGTCTGCGGGGTGCTGGCCGCGGTCGGCTACGGCATCCTGTGCCGCCGCCTCAATCTGCGCACCTTGCTGGTCGGGTGCATGATCTTCGCGACGGCGGCCAATCTAGGCTATCTGTTCTACAGCTCGGCGGGCCGCGCACAGGCGATCGAAGGATTGAACGGCTTCGGCTACACCCTGGCCGAGCTGGCGCTGATGGATCTTGCCGTGCGCGCGACACCCGCCGGGAGCGAAGGGTTGGGCTTTTCGCTGATGGTCAGCGTCCGCAATCTGGCCCTCTTCGGGACCGACTGGTTCGGCTCGCATCTACTGGACGAATATCATTTTTCCTTCGACAGCCTGGTGCTCGCCAATTCTCTGACGACCTTGATCGCGGTTCCTCTGGTGTTTCTGCTGCCCCGCCTCCTCGTCATCCGCAAGGACGCCGAGATCTATGAGGAGATACCCGGGCTTAAAGCCGCCATGGAATGAGGTCGATATGCGGGGCGTCATACGACGCCACGAAAGGATAGCGGAGCCCGCGGCCTAGCCGGGGCGGGCCCCGCCGACTTGATGGTCGAGGACCGAAAGGATTTGCGCTTTGCACCATCACTCCGTGGGGCCCCTCCTACGCGGGAGCGGTCGCATCGGGGACAATATCCGCGCGCATTGCCTTTGATTCCGTCCCTCCGACAATACCCCGTTGCGACGTTGTCATGCAGAAAAAGCATTCGAGGTAAGCTGGTCACTCCAGTATTGCGCTTGTAGGCTTGAACAAGAACAAGGAGCGGATCCCAATTGAACGTCGCAACTAAATCCTTTGGTCTTAGGGACAACAGAAAATGATCGTAGATCGTCGGCGCCGCCGGAATTTCCAGCTTTCCAAAATAAGCTTTCGACCGCCTCTTGCCTCCATCTTACCGTTGTCTTACCTGCCGCGTCAGGGCCGTTGATGACAGCCGGCGAAACACTTACGACGACCGTGTCGACCAAGGGACAGATTATCCTGCCCAAGGCGATTCGGCAGCGGAGGCACTGGGAGCCCGGCACCCGCCTGGTGATCGAGGACACTCCCGACGGGGTGCTGTTGAAGCCGGCGCCGGTTTTTGCGCCGACGCGGCCGGAGGATGTAGCCGGAATGCTCGTTTACCGCGGGCCGCCGAAGACGCCGGAAGAGATGGACACGGCCATTACTGCTGAGGTAACGCGGCGCTGTGCTCGCGGTCGATACTAATATTATCGTCCGCTTTCTGACCGCCGACCACGCGGAGCAATTTGCAAAGGCGAGTGCGCTGATTGGCGCCGAGGATGTGCACATCTGCACAACAGTTCTGCTTGAGACCGAATGGGTGCTGCGACGTGGTTATCGGTTCAGCCGCGATCAAATCATTGCTGCCCTGACCGCCTTCGCAGGACTTCCCCGCGTCACATTGGAGGCTCCTGCTTTGGCCGCCAAAGCATTGGAATGGATGCGGGGTGGGCAGGATTTCGCCGATGCGCTGCATCTGGCGAAGGCGGAGGGCTGCGAAGCGTTCGTCAGTTTCGACCAACGCTTCGCGGCGGTGGCCAATGCCCTGAGCGAGGTGAAGGTCCGGGCACCTTGATCAGAAGGCGAAAACCTTTCCCGGAGCCATGCGTCGGCCTCTGTCGACGGACGGCTCTGCGCTGACCAGCTATAAATAGGCTAATCTCGATTGGGGAAGCGCTGTCGACAACCCACAGGCCTGTCGGCCGCCATGGTTCAACCTTTATTTCATCATGAAGGACGACAATCGGATAAAGCCGAGGTGCAGATTGGACAAGAGCGGCACGCGCGCCCATCGCCAACCCAAGGCCTATCAGGATACGCGTTTCCTGGAGAGCAGGGATGCGCGCGCTCTGCGCATCCTCGCGGAGTATTTGGAGCCGCTCTATCGCTTTCAGCGTCATAACGTGCAGGACACCATCGTCTTCATGGGGTCAGCTCGGCTGCGCTCGGAGGAGGCGGCGAGGGCAGCGCTGGCCGAGGCGGAACGGGCCGGAGAGGGCATCGAGGCGGCGCAAATGACCCTCGCGCTCTCGATCTACTACGAGGCCGCGCGAGAGCTCGCCCAGCGCCTGACAGCCTGGTCAAAGAAGCTCGGCCGCGAGGAGCGGCGCTTCGTCGTCTGCACTGGTGGCGGTCCCGGCATCATGGAGGCGGCCAATCGCGGCGCTTCCGCGGCGAAGGGGCTCAGTGTCGGGTTGACCATCTCGATCCCGGACGAGGAATTCGACAACCCCTATGTCAGCCGGGAACTGCACTTCTACTTCCATTACTTCTTCATGCGGAAGTTCTGGTTTGTCTACCTGGCCAAGGCGGTCGTGCTGTTTCCGGGCGGCTTTGGCACGCTCGACGAGTTGTTCGAGATCCTGACGCTCGTACAGACGCACAAGACGCGCAAGCGCATGCCGATCGTGCTCTTCGGCTCCAAATACTGGGACGACGTGATCAATTTCGATGCGCTGGTGAAATACGGCACGATCAGCCCGGACGACCTCGACCTTCTCCACCGCACAGATTCGTTGGACGACGCCTACGACATCATCACAAAGGGCCTCACCGAAAACGCTCTCGGCAGCCCTGGGCCGGCACTTTAGCGCTACTGTTGGGACCGTCTTACTGCACGTGGGATGTTCCTGATAGAGGATAGACTGAGGCGATGGCGTATCAAACCTATCGGGTCGAGGTCACCCGCGATGAGACGCGTGACGACGGTCCGGTCAATATCGAGATCACCGCTTATATCGGCCGGATGCCGGAGACCGACGAGGCGACGGTCGGGCGGTTGAGCCGGGCGTCGCGCGGCGTATGGAACAGCCGGCTGCACTACACCGGCGACTTCGATACGCTGGTGGAGGCACTCGAGGCAATCACGGCCGCCTATCCGGAGGCCGACCGCATCCCCTGCTACGAATACACCGTCGACGACGAGTTTGCGCGCGAGGTGGCGCCGCTCGTGCGATCAGGGAAGAACTGGGTATCCAGCGCCTAGCCCTGCTCCTTGCCCCTGTAGCTACGCCGGCCCGGGCTGCGGGCCGATCTGCCGGCGGTTATGCTCGATGGCGAAGATGTGGCTATAGAGGGTAGCGATCCATAGTTTACCCTCCATAGTCATCTCGAGATATCGCAGTGCGTCACCGATATAGCGCTCGATCTTACCCCAATAGAATTGCGGATAGTGGTCGACCAGATCAGCGGGGCTGCTATAGCCGAGCCTCTCGTGAACGCCGGTTTCGGCAAATTCGTGGTAGAGCGCGTTGAGTTTGCGCGGGTAGAGCGGATCGCCCAATTGGCCGATCAAATCACCGGCCCTAACCAAGCCAGCGTCCGTGTCGGTGGCGGCATGGTCTTCGTCGTCGGGTACCGGGAAGCGCGTCAGCTCGATGGCCGCAGCGATGCGCTCCTCGTCGACGAACGGTACCGGCGCGAAGCGCTCGCGGACGAAAATCTTCCCCCGCTCGACGTGATAGGGCATCAGAAAGGCGTCGGAGGCGCCGCGCGGCGGCGCCACCGTATTGCCGGCCGTATCGATCACGAAGTGATCGGCGGTGTCGCCGGCGCAGATGCCGCGCACATATCCGATGTCGTGGGTCAACGCGGCCAAAATAGTATGGCCCCAGTCGAAGGGCGAGATTGTTCGCTCGAGACGTCGGCCGCGCAAGATGTCCTGGACGCACAGCGTGACGAGCGCCGTATGCTCGCAATCGTGATAGAGCGCATCGCTGCTGGCGATGCGTTCGATGACGAGCCGCGCGGCTTCGTCCAAGCCGGCGGCAATGTGCGGCTCCCGGTCGCCATAGATTCTGCGGTAGGTCTCCGCTAGGTTCCGACCCAATGCATCCGCTAGAAGACTCGTCGGGTTCAGCATGATCGCCTCCTCATAGGCCGATCGGATCGCCTCAATATGACACGTTCATGCAGATTGCGAGGCTTCTTCCTAAGTAGCCGCTGCAGACAGCGTGACCGCGGCGAGCCAGCCGATCAAAGGCCTTCTTCGCCAATCAGCGCCGGCGTCGGTCAGCCCTACGCCGTTCAGCGACTTCGGCGGAAATGCGTTCCGGTTTGTCTGATCCGCAGCGTCACGGAACTATCTGAGCTATCGCTTCAGGTCATAAGCAACCCGATCCGTCCGAGGGAACGGGCGCATTTTGTTCCGAGCAAAAGCAAAATATATGGGTGGCAGCGGATGGCGATGGATGGCAACATCGCGGTTGCGATCCCGTCTTGTTCTAGGCGCAGATGATTTGCGCCATTGCGGAGAGGTGCCGGAGCGGTCGAACGGGGCGGTCTCGAAAACCGTTGTCCCTCTTACGGGGGACCGAGGGTTCGAATCCCTCCCTCTCCGCCACTTTGCTGCGGCTCTTCACCGTCGATCGTGGCGGGTGGCCCGCCACTCAGCGGCGCGACGCGAGCAGTGTGAGGGGGGCTGGCCCCCTCTTCAACTCATTAGACGTTTAGCGCTAATCCCGGGACGGGTTACATGCCGCTCCCCCTTGCGCGGCGGGTGGCGCGGCCAGCGCCTGTCGTACCATCGGAAGCTGCACCGGCCTGAGTCGACGGCGGCGCCGGCATGGAGTAGTTACCCGACTGCAGCCGGGCCAGTTCTTCCTGGTTCAGCTGGTTCGCCGTGCTGCCGGACATTGCCGACGGGGGATGTGCGCTCATTCCGCGGTGGTGGGTCGAAGCCCGAGCATGCCGGTGCTCCGGCGGCATCGCCGAGGTAGTTCCCATCGACCCAGGAGCCATCCCTGGCGGCGGCGTCGGAGGTAAATCCGTTGCGGGGTACTGCGTTCCGACCCTCGGTGGAACGTTGGACAACGGCGAAGAGGGACCGGGTCCGCCCGGTACCGGCTGATTCGGGCCGGGCGCGCCCACACCGGGGCCGGTACGCTGCGCCCAGACCGGTGCGGCAAACGCGAGCGCAGCGACGATCGCAACGCCGCTCAAGAGATGCTTCATGACTTTGATCCTCCGTTGCAGTTCTGGATTGGCCGAGGCATGTCCGATGCTGATTGTACGCTGAAGCGGGCGACTTGCGTTAACGGCGCACGCACCGTTCTGTTCCAACAACACGATAATATGAGGGTGAGCGGCAGCTTTCAAGCGCTCAGGTAGCTGAGCATACCGGCGAAGAACGGGAAAAGCGAAAATCCGCCTAGCCTTTTAGCGCACAGCCAAAAGTTGAAATTCATAACGCGAAACGGGCAGCAGCCCTCCACCTCAACCGCGGACTTGATGCAGCCAGCGTGATCTCGGTTTGAAGCTAGCTGATTGGACCAATGATCGTCATCGATCGACGTACCACCCGACCGGCTGGCAAGCGGGTCGCTGTCCTGTCAACGCCGCCGTCAGCGGGATCGCGCTGTCCCGCTCATCACGTGCCTCGCCGATCAGCCTCACGGTAATCGATGAAGCACCGCGTCAGCTAGCGCTGTGCCGTGGGTGTTTGCCAGCATTCATGGAATGATGCTGTTGCTTGGCGGAGCTAGTTTGGGTTGTCGAGGGTTTTTTCGATTTTTTCTTTGCGTGACTTTTGGATGATTTTTTTGACTTCTTGGTGGTGGTGCTTGGCGCAGCAGTACCGGTATCCGGCGCCATTGTCGTCGTGCCGCCCGTGCTGGTCTGGGCATAGGATTCGAGCGGCAGCGTGGTAGCGGCAAAGAAGGCCAGTAAGGCAAACCCCGAGATCAACGCCTTCATGAGGGGACTCCTGGATTAAAATAACGATTCAAGGTTCTCCGAGCACTCGTGGAGAGTTGCCGACCGGCATTACCATCGCACTAGTTGTAGGCCCGAATCGCGCTCTGATATTAGCACAATAAGGTCGCGCAGGTCAGAATTATCGGACAAATGGCCGAGGCGGTGCTCGCTGCGACATCCCAGCACAGCGCACCCTATTGGTTAGCTGACCGCGCACTCGTAAACATTAGAAGTATTCGTCTCAATTAGGACATTATTACGATAGACTCGCGTTTTCGTACTCCCGCTTTCCAGGCCCAATCGGCGTCGGCATCCGAATCGGTCGGCGCGGCCGAGCCGACCGGTGGTGCGTTGAGGGGCTCGATTCGAGCAGCACACCGGCAAGCGCGCGGAGGTGTCGCCCCCTTCATGCGCGAGCAGGTTGGTCGTCAGCGCCCGCAAAGAAAAACGCCGCGGGTCTCCGCGGCGTTCTCCCGGGATCCCGCCTTTGGCAGGACCCCGGGGGACCTTGGAGAACGAGACCGCTTTACTGCGGGAAGACGATCTCGACGCGCCGGTTCTGCGGCTCGCGCACACCCTTAGGTGTCGGCACGCGCAGATCGTTGAAGCTGTGACCGGCAACGGCCATGTCGCTGCGCGCTACACCCAGTGCGGCAAGACGAGTCGCCACGGCATTCGCCCGCCGTTCGGAGAGCCGCTGATTGTAGGCGTACGAGCCGGTGGTGTCGGTGTAGCCGTTGACCTGTATCCTGACCGAGCCGCCCGCCTTATACTGTTGCGCCGCGAGCTCGATGATCTTCTCGCCCTCGGCTGTGATGTTGTACTTATCCCAGTCGAAGAAGACGAGGAACACTTTCTGCGGCGGCGGCGGTGGTGGTGCCGGCGGCAGCGGCGGCGGTGGCGCCGGCGGCACGCCGAACTTCATCGTGATGCTGGCCAGCACGTTGTTCGAATGGTAGCTGCTCGTAAAATGGGTGTTGGCGCAGCAATTGGTCCCGCCGGTGCCATTCGGAAACGGAAACCGTGCATTATTGGTGAGCGTCTGGTCGGGAGTCCCCAAGTAACGATAGTCGAGGTCAAACGCGACCAACGGGCTGAACTCGAAACGAAGACCCGCGATCGCCTGATAGCCGAACCGCCAGCCGCTGCCATTGATGAGGGTACCGCCGAACGTCTGCGGCGCCACGGACAACGGTGACGACGGATTGATCGGAAAGCCTATGGGATTGCGCAGGGTGAAGGAGTTGATTGACGCGGTTTCGTTGACGTGCACTGCACCGACGCCGCCTCCGATATGGGGAGTGATCGGCACCCACCAATTCCAACCCCACGTGCCGAAGTCATAGATCACGTTGGTCATGATCGAATTGGAAGTAAACTCGCCCGAACCACGCGAGCCTGAGGTGGTGATCGTGCCCCCGAACGGGCCGGTCAAGTTGAGCGAGCCCAGGTGGTTATTGCGATAGCTGTATTCTTCCTCGAAGCGCCACGGGCCCCACTGGTAGCCGCCGCGGGCGCCGACGTTAAAGCCGCTGTCGATATTCGAGGTCACGTTGCCAAAGTGTGGGGTGGTGAAGCCGCCACCGTTAGGCCCGGTGAACGTGGCGCTCGATACTGAACCGGTATTGCTTGTGAGGCTGGTCCAGCCGCCCTCGGGGCCGATATACCAGGCGCCCGGCACCCCCGTTGGGAAAATACCCCACGGATTATACGCCTGCGCGTGCGCCTCAACGCCCCCGAACGCCACGGCAAGCGCGACTCCAGCGCCTAGCAGACAGCGATTTGTCATCCCGTACCTCCGGCCACGAATACGCGTGTGACGATGGTCGTCCTGCCACCGTTGGGTGATCTTCGCCATCCCGTCGACCGATGGCAAACGGTTTTTGCCGCAACGGCACCGCTTGCCAGCAAATCGATGCAGAACGCCGCGCAGTGCGACATTCAGGCAACAGTTCGGGTCTAAGCCGGCAAATCTCGGCCCTCTGCCGCGTCTTTTTCGCAACACCGAACAACGCGTTAGGTGGCCAACCGATCTCAAGGCGATCGACCGGCGGCCGAACGGACCGGTATGTTGGAGCCTTGCTCCAGCCGTCCGGCCGCGCCCTATTCAACGTCCGGTGAAACCAAGGCTGCGCGGGAGACGCGGCAAATCGGGTCGCAGAATCTCGCGGGTCGAGCAGAACGCCAGGATTGAGTAACCCTTGTGGGACCCCGGCTTCGATGTGGGCAACGGCGCCAGCATCGCGTATGGATCGGTGATTACTCTCGATCTGCGGCAAATGAATCGAGGCCTGGAGATCGAACTCACCTCACGCGCGGTACTTGGAAGCGCCTGCAAAAGAAACGCCGCGGGTCTCCGCGGCGTTCTCCCGGGGTCCCGCCTTTGGCGGGACCCCGGGTGGTTGGAGAACGAGACCGCTTTACTGCGGGAAGACGATCTCGACGCGCCGGTTCTGCGGCTCGCGCACACCTGGAGGTGTCGGCACGCGCAGATCGTTGAAGCTGTGACCGGCAACGGCCATGTCGGTGCGCGCTACACCCAGCGCGGCAAGACGGGCCGCCACGGCATTCGCCCGCCGCTCGGAGAGCCG
>Ga0310910_10000856_pt1 | contig 15797 bp, 18 predicted proteins | sample GREbulkMGHF172_FD_203448 | JGI IMG/M metagenome (GOLD analysis project Ga0310910, IMG submission 203448) | Lab enrichment of tropical soil microbial communities from Luquillo Experimental Forest, Puerto Rico - GRE.bulkMG.HF172 | ecosystem: Environmental > Terrestrial > Soil > Tropical forest >... | reverse complement strand
TCGCCCCGAAGCGCCTAAACGCCGGTAGCGCCCGGCCCGGCGGACAACCGAGCGAGCGGGCATCATCCACGAACGAAACTGGGGAGTGGACCATGGCACGACAGATCAACGACGCAGGCTTGCAACTTATCGCCTCCTCCGAGGGCCTCAGGCTCAGCGCTTATCAGGATGTGGCCGGCATTTGGACGATCGGATACGGCCATATCAGAGGCGTAGGACGCGGGATGACCATCACCGAGGATCAGGCGATGGCCTTCCTGCGGGAAGATCTCGGTCAGGCAGAAGCCGCTGTCGACGCCGCGACATCTTCGGTCGAAACCGACGACAACCAGTTCGCCGCGATGGTGTCACTCTGTTTCAATATCGGGTCGGGTAATTTTCGGACTTCGTCGGTGCTGAGGCAGCATCTCGCGGGCAATCCGGCGGCGGCGGCGGATGCGTTTCTCATGTGGGACAAGGCCCATGTCGACGGCGGGCTCCAAGTCGTCCAGGGCCTCCTGAACCGGCGGCAGCGTGAAAGGGAGCTTTATCTCGCCTGAGGGATGACCCGATCACGTGCATATTTGATCGCGGCGCTCTGCGGCATCTTCCTTTGTGCCGCGCTGGGCACAACTGCATCCGCAGCTGAAGCCGCGCCGCCGCAGGAATGGCGGGGTACCTGGGCACTCGAGCGAGACCTGGGTGCCGCCGCCGTCAGCGCGCTGAGCAGTGCGCAAGTAAAGGCTTTATTGGGGACGAGCCTGTTGCTGACCGACCGAACGAGCATCCCTGGCGGTGCTACCTGCACATCTCCGCAGTTTCAGATTTCGCAGGAATCGCCTGAAGCCATTGCCAGCGACTTCCGTGTACAGTTGCCCGAACTCCGAACGACGGGTGCACTCAGTGTTCTTGACGTGGGCTGCGAGAGCGACGGGTACAGTCTCGTGCGGCTCGGCGATCAGAGCGCGCTTCTGATTTATCAAGGTCATGTCTTTTTAGCGGCGAAAGTGCCGGGGGGTTAAAACTCGACGTACAGAGAAACAAGGTACAATCGCTGGAGAGCCGTATCGCTCGCTGAAATCCTGGCGGCCCGGCGTGTCGAGCGGGTTGAAGGCGAACCCCTCGCGCTCGGAGCGTGTCGCCGCCGAGGAAGCCGCGCTCGCACCCGACCGCCATCCAATCCGGCCGCACGCGCACCGCTCGCCGCGCGCCTTGACCTCGCCTGCCAGCTGGATAGCCCCGCCGAACAGGAGCAGTTTCTCGTCCACGGCGGTCTCGCCGCCGTTTACCTTTTTGCCCAAGTGTGAACTACGTCACACCTCTCGAACGCTGCCTTACATTAGGGTTAATGAGGATGGAGCGTCCAGCTGGGACCAGCTGGGACGGCCATCTCGGCAATGCCGGTCGACGGCGGTGTCGTGGAAACGAGATTGGCCGGCCGGCATCGTTGCCCGTCTCGCCACAGGAGAGGTCAATGGCCACTGAAATCGTAATCATCAACCAGTGCTCGGTGCTGTCGGACGCCAATGTCCAGGCAGTCATTCCGGCGGTGCAGGCCCAGGTCTCCGAAGACTTTGCGCCGATCTGGAACACCGACGCCACCCTGCAGTTTCTTGGCCGGGGTCACAGAGTTCCAAGGGGAATCTGGCCGCTTTACCTGCTCGATCACTCGGACCAGCCCGGTGCGCTCGGGTACCATCTAGACGAGCATGGACGGATCGAGGGTAAGGTCTTTGCAGCGGACGATCAGCGATATGGCGTATCCTGGACCGTCGATCTGACCCACGAGCTGCTGGAAATGCTCGGCGATCCGACCACCAATAACCTGATCAACCTGCCGGACGGCCGCCAATGCATCCGTGAAGTATGCGATGCGGTGGAGGATGACAGCATCGGATATATGAAAAACGGGGTGCTGGTCAGCGATTTTGTGACCCCGGCATACTTCTTCGAATCCAATGATACCAAATACGATTTCTGCGGAAGACTTACGGGTCCGGCGCCGGCGCTGACCCCCGGCGGATATCTGGGGATCTATGACCCAACGACCGGACAATGGACGCAGGTCACCGCGCGCCTGCAGAACGGCCAACAGAGCTACCGCTCCCGACGCCACGGGCGCACGGCGTGGCACGCCGTGCACGGAGCCCAACACGGCGCAGAAAAGCGTCGATAACCTCGACAAGACCGGCGCCGCGCGAACTCGTCCGGCAGGGTTGGTCCGGCGCTGCCGGCTGAGGACGCGGCGCCGAGCCCTCTGCGGGCGAGGTCAGCCTCGACCGGCGTAAGGGCGTACGGCACCGAGCAGAACGCCGGTCGGCGCCAGGCGCGGCCCCTCGCCGTCGTCGACCGGCGGGACGATCGTCGCGCCCCAGCTCAGCAGGGTTTTCAGCGAGGCCTGCGCCGCGGGATGATCGAGAAGGGGTGCGTTCATCGAGGGGCCGATGATCACCGGCGTGCCGCGTCCGATCGCCTCCGCGACCACCGATAGCGCCAGGTTGTCGGCGATGCCCTGCGCGAGCTTGTTGAGCGAATTGAAGCTGCACGGCGCGAACAGCACCATCCCGCGCGGCGGCCGCGGGCGGATGGCCAGATCGAAATACGATTGGACGACCTGCACGCCCTCGATCTCCGCGAGCTCGCGCGGCGCGATCACCCGCGACGCGTTCGGCGTCGGGATCGCGATGACGGTCGAGAAGCCGAGCCCGGCCAGGCCGCGCAGAAGCTCCGGACCTCGCGCCGCCGTGCTCGCGCCGCTGACCACGAGGTAGGCGACCTCAAAGCTTTCCTGTTCGGGTGCGACTGCCAAGGCCGATCTCGTTTTTCATCATGAGCGCCAGCGAAAATAGTGGCGGGTACCTGTCTTGCTCCAAATCAACGGCGAGTCCTGTCCGAAAGCCAAAAACCGGCCGTTATGTGATCATCAGCGGCAGGCGCAACGCCGCTCACCGAGTCTGGAGCCGGTTCCAGATCACGGCGCCGACATGTCCGATAAAATACCCTATAGCCGCAGTTACGAGGATCAAGACGATCGCTCGAGCAATTGCGAACGGTTCAACCACGAATACCGGCTTTAAGAAAATGCATCCAGAAGATGAAATCGATCAATGGCTGACCCCCAGCCGGCGGCAACGATGATGACCCAGACAAGGTGCCAACCGCCGACCAAGAAACCGAGCACCAACCCGCTCTTATATGGGCCGAGATAAGTCATAACACGGCATAAGCGATCAATTGGGCGCGGGACGTTTTCTCCCGGTGATCATCGCGAGAACGAGATTTTCGCGATGCCGAAGCTGGCGAGGGCCACCCCGAATATGTGAGCAACCACGAGCGCTACCGAGATATTCGCGAGCAGACCGTGCAGTTCGCTAATCGCGCTTTCCTCCGGCTTTTCTCCGGTTTCCGCCGCAACACGGTGCGCAGCTCCATTGCCGGACGGGTTGCCCTCGGTCATAAGAGCTGCCACCGGCCCCTTCCCCTCCTCTCCGTAGGCCATCAGTCCGTCACCACCGTTGCAGCCAGACAGGCCAGGAGAGCAACGACCATTGCCCCGCCCGCGGGACTGTGTCCGAGATAACGGCGGCCACGGCCATATAGCAAGTCTATCAGATACGTGATGACCGTGAGCGGGCCATACACAAAGTCGCTGAAGCGCGCGTGACGCGCGCCGACGAACCCCCAGAGGACGCGCAGCGCGACAAGGGCGCCAACGACATAGCCGCCCCACACATGCAAGAGATCCGGGCCGCCGGCCTCCTCTTCGGCACTCAAATACGCCACAGCGAAAGCGGCGACGAGCGCCCAATGCCCGAAACGCACCAGCGGGTCCCAGACAAGGGTGGTCGCCGGCCGGCTCGTTCTCTGGATCATTTCGCTGCTGCTCATCGCTCATCTTCCGTACCGTCAGCAAAAATGTATCGCTACTGACCGTGGCTACTATTGATCTGAATCAAGCCTCCAACTTCCGCCGCGAGATATTTTCTGCTCGACACGAGGCTTGGCCTAGGTCAATGGACCTTGTCGAGGACGGATGCGTACACTCTTTGCAGCTTCTCTGACTGCGGCAATCCTCGCCGCGCCAATCTGCACTGCCGCGGGGCACGATGGCTGGTTTGCGCGCGTTTGTCCGGCAAAGACCGAGGCCGGCACCATTCATCTGACCTTTGCCGGCGGCCGCCAGGGATACAGCTGGTCCTGGTCCCGAGGGCGAACTCCCGACGAAACCGACCTTCCTCGCCGGTTCCGCTCGGTGACGCGGCTGAGGATGCGCGGCAGCACGGTATCAACGCCAAGCAACGTCCAACCACACGCTTATGTCTGCATCGGGTTCCGCGATCATATCGTTCAGCGCATGGAATTCGACGATCACGAAGATCACGAAAAGAATTGGAATGGTACCGATGATTGCGCTTGCTGAGAGCAGACACCAATGCTCATGTAACGGCGTATTGTTTACCTGGGTCGATTAAAAGAATCGCGGATGAACGCATTCTGATTAAGCCAAAATCGTGGAGAGAGGCGCAAATGTACAAAAACATCCTTTTAGCGATTGACCTTGACGACGAGGCGTCCTGCCGCAAGCCGCTGCTCTCGGCGGTCGAGCTCGCGCGCAAATTCGGCGCGCGGCTTCACGTCCTCACGGTGGTGCGCGAAGTCGAGGCCATGCTGCAGGCAAGAGCGGCGACGCTCGCCTATGAGGTCATCGCCTCGGATCTGGAAAACCGGATGGCCGCGCTGATCCGGCCAGCCAGCGCCTCCGACCTCGAGCCGAATATTCTCATCACTCACGGTGCGAGCATCTATGCCGAGATTTTGGGGGTCGCCGAGGAGGCCGGAGCTGACCTCATCGTGGTCGGATCGCACCGGCCGGCGATGAGGGATTACCTGCTCGGCACCAACGCGTCGCGCGTCGTGCGCCACGCCAGCTGCTCGGTTCTCGTGGCTCGCGACTGAGCGTGGGAAGCGATCCCTCCGCCGGCTTTTCCAGCGGCCTTTCCGAGCAGGAAGCGGCTGCGCGCCTGAAGGCCGAGGGCCCCAATACGCTCCCCGCGGCCGACCGGCGCAGCTTCGGCCGCATCATTCTCGAGGTCCTGCGCGAGCCGATGTTCGCGCTGCTGCTCGCAGCTGCGGTCATCTACCTGATACTTGGCGATCTCACGGAGGCAGTCGTTCTGGCAATCTTTGCGAGCACCTCGGTTCTGATCGCGGTCGTGCAGGAAACCCGCACCGAGCGGGTGCTCGAGAGCCTGCGCGATCTCACCAGTCCGCGAGCACTGGTGATCCGCGACGGTACCGAGAAACGGATTGCCGGCGCCGAGGTGGTCCGCGGCGACCTCGTCATCCTCGCCGAGGGCGACCGCGTACCGGCTGACGCGACCGTTGTGTCGGCGCACGAGCTCCAGTCCGACGAGTCGTTGCTGACCGGCGAGGCGGTGCCGGCGCGCAAGATTGCCGCGTCCGGAGCGCCCGCGTCCGGAGCGCCCGCGCCGGGGCGCCCCGGCGGCGACGACCTGCCGTATGTCTATTCCGGCAGCCTGGTCGTGCGCGGCCATGGCCGCGCGGAAGTGACGGCGACCGGCGTGCGCAGCGAGATTGGCAAGATCGGCCTCGCAATAACACGAATAGAAACCGAACCGCCGCGGTTGCGCATCCAAACCCGCCGGCTGGTCCGTAATTTTGCCGTGGTGAGCCTCAGCCTAAGCGCGCTCGCAGTGCTGCTCTACGGGCTCTGGCGCGGCGGCTGGCTCGACGCGTTACTGAGCGGCATCGCCCTCGGCATGTCGATGCTGCCCGAGGAATTTCCGCTTGTACTGACCGTGTTCATGGTGATGGGCGCCTGGCGGATCTCGCGCGCTCGCGTGCTGACCCGGCGCGTTGCCGCGATCGAGGCGCTCGGCGCCGCGACGGTGCTCTGCACCGACAAGACTGGCACGTTGACCCAGAACCGGATGACAATCGTCGCGGTGTGGGCTGGCGCCGAGCTTTGGCGGCGCGAACAAGCCGGCCGGCTGGCGGACCATTACGCGGCGGTTCTGGCGCATGGCGTTCTCGCGAGCGCGCCGGAGCCGTTCGACCCGATGGAGAAAGCGTTCCATGCGCTGGCCCGGGAGCGATTGGCGGCCGATCAGCAGCCGCGCAGTGACCGCGTGCTGAAATGGGAATATGGCCTGCGTCCCGAACTGCTGGCAGTCACGAATGTGTGGCAACAGGCGGATCGCCGCGATTTGATCGCCGCTGCAAAAGGCGCGCCAGAAGCCGTCGCCGAGCTCTGCAATATCCCCGAGCGCGAGCACATCCGGTTGCGCGACGCAGTCGACGAAATGGCGCGGGAGGGCATGCGCGTGCTCGGCATAGCGCGCGCACTCGTTCCGGCGTGCTCCGCGAGGCCTGACAACCCGCGAAGCCTTCCGTTCGAGTTTCTGGGGCTTGTCGGCATCGCGGACCCGTTGCGCCCGACGGTGCCCGCAGCAGTAGAGGAGTGTCGCGCCGCCGGCATCAGAGTCGTGATGATTACCGGCGATTATCCGCAAACGGCGCGCGCCGTGGCTGTCCAGGCGAAGCTCGAAGCCGGCGACGTCGTGACCGGCAGCGATCTCGAGCGAATGAGCGATGCCGAGCTCCGGCAGCGGGTGACCTCGGCCACGATCTTCGCCCGCACAATGCCCGAGCAGAAGCTGCGAATCGTCAATGCCCTCAAAGCCAATGGCGAGATAGTGGCGATGACCGGTGACGGCGTCAACGACGCGCCATCGCTGAAATCGGCTCACATCGGCATCGCGATGGGCGGCCGCGGAACCGATGTCGCGCGCGAAGCCGCATCTCTGATCCTGCTCGACGATGATTTCACCTCGATCGTAACCGCGGTTCGCCTGGGACGGCGGATCTACGACAACATGCGAAAGGCAATGGCGTACATTCTGGCCGTGCATGTGCCGATCGCCGGCCTCGCGCTGATCCCACTGCTGTTCGGGTTGCCGCTGGTGTTCTGGCCGCTCCACATCGCCTTTCTCGAAATGGTCATCGACCCCGTCTGCTCGGTCGTCTTCGAAGCCGAGCACGAAGAGGCCGACACGATGCGGCGGCCGCCGCGCAACCCCACCGAGCCGCTGTTCAACGCGAGATTTGCCGCCTGGAGTATCGTGCAGGGAGCGCTCGTATTGGCGCTCGTTGCCGGTCTCTTTGTCATGGCATTGCGCCAAGGATTGCCGGAAGCGGATGCACGCGCCCTGGCTTTCACCGCGCTGGTCGCGGCAAATCTCGGCCTCGTGCTGGTTAATCGTTCACTGGGCGCTTCGATTTTTGCGGCATTCGCTCGGCCGAACCCGGCGCTGTGGTGGGTCGTCGGGGCTACGGCCATTATTCTCGCTGCCGTCATTCTCTTTCCGCCGGCCCGCGACCTGTTCCGTTTTGGGCCGTTGCATGCCGACGACCTGGCCGTGGCATTGGGCAGCGGCTTCCTTATGCTCCTTGTTCTCGAAGCAGCAAAGAAGCTGACCTACCCATTTGTTTTCGGCCCGGCCAGGAGAGCGATACCTTAGTCCATTGCCGGTAGCCCATCCCGCTCTGCCGGTTACATCATCCCCATGCCCATCGGCCCGCTCATCAACTGATCGGCCGCCTTTTTCTGCTCGTCGCTCAAGGCTGCGTAGAGCGGTTCGACAGCTGCCTTCAACTTGTGGAGAGCTTCGAGATGCGCCGTCATCATCTTTTCGCGGACGGCGAGCTTCTCGGGCAGCGTGGCCGATGGCTGCATCATCCCGTGCATCGGCATCATGCCGGCCATGTCGTGCTGCGACGCCCGCATCGCATCGGCGACGGCATTCCAGAGCGGCATCTGGGCGTCGGTGATTTTGAGTTCGGCTTTGAGGAATGCGATCCGACCCTCGACATGACCGGCCATTCCGTGCTGGCCCATCATCATCTGCATCCCGCCTATCATCGGCGTGCAACCCGGGGCCACCGGGGCTGATCCCATCGTCATTCCGTGCGCCGCCGAGGCGGGCGACTGGCTTGCGGCGGGTGGCGAGGCGGTGCCCTGAGCAAACGCGCCGGTTGCCGCGGAAACGAGGATCGTCGTCAGCACGATGAGGGGCTTGCATAGAGTCATCTGGCACTCCGTTCTGATGTGAACGAGGGTATCGGGAACGGGTTTGCGGCTGCTTGATCCAGATCAAATCCGTGGTCGATTGCTCCTCGATGTACTTCGCAGATTCCGGCCAGATGCCGTCGGTGTGCGGGTAGCCCGAGCCCCACATCATCGTCTCGACGCCGATGTCGTCGATGAGCTCGACGCTGATCCCGTTGCCGAGAGTGGTCTCGTCGATCGAAGCGGGGTTTCCTCGCTCTACGGGCTGCCGGAAGATGGCGCCGGATCATTAGCCTCGCCCTGCTCGCGGCCGGCGGGGCTCCGCTGTTCACATTCGATTGACCGTCAAAGGGGTTGAGGCAAGCCGCCGTCCCGCGCCTGCTGTGGACGATTGTAGTGTCCGATGGTGATCTGTTATACACATATATAATCCAGGAGGCACTGATTGCACACGACCAATCTGCGGAAGGTCGGGGGTTCGGTTATGCTCGCCGTTCCCCCAGCGGTTCTTGACATGCTGCATCTGCAAGCCGGGGATACCGTCGGCTTGGTCGTCGACGGCGGCCGTTTGATTGTTCAGCCACAACCGCGCTGCCGCTACACGCTCGATGAGCTGCTCGCCCAATGCGATCCCGCCGCTGAGCCGACACAGGAGAACCGCGAGTGGCTCGACGTCCGGCCAGCCGGCAAGGAACTGCTGTAGCGCAGCGCGGTGAGATCTATCTGGTCTCGCTCGACCCGACCCAGTGTCATGAACAACAGGGCCGCCGGCCTGTGCTTGTGGTATCGCCGGGCGCGTTTAATCGGCTGACAAAGGTGCCGATCGTGCTGCCGATCACGACCGGCGGCGATTTCGCTCGTACGCGCGGTTTCGCTGTCTCGCTCGCTGGCGCGGGCACGCGCACCACCGGCGTCGTTCGTTGTGATCAGCCGCGTGCTCTCGACCTCGACGCACGCGGCGGGCGGAAGCTCGAGAGCGTGCCTGTCACAATCATTGACGAAGCCCTGGCCAGGCGCGCACCTCTGTTCGACTGACGCAAGCAAATCGCCATCACGTCAACCGCGGCGCACTATGCCGGGCGCCGGCCCGGTTAAGGATCCCAGGACGGCCTCCGGGTGAGAGCCCAGGGGGTCCCGGGATGGCGGTCCGCGTCAATTAACCAGGCCGTAGAACTTGGCGGCGTTCCCGCAGGTGATCTTGTGCACGATTTCGGGCGACAGGCCGGCGAACTGCTCCTCGATGCATTTGGGGTCCATGTCCCACGAGCACGACAGTTCGAGGCCTTTGAGCCCCATCTTCGCGACGCGGTGGACCTCCTTCACCGCGAGTTTGACGCTGCCGTAGGGTAGGCAGGCAGGGCAGCCTCGCATTGCGTGGGGCGAATTGGCGGCTCAATCCCCGGTCCGAATCTTTACTGAGGACCGCAGCGTCACATCGGCGGGCGCCGAGATGCCGGCGCTCCTCTCGGCGGTCGAACCATTTGCTCTGTAAAGCAGCGCCGCCACCATTGGCTCCGGAATACCAGCCGATCGCAGAGCCTCGATGACCGGCTCCAGGCGGGGCGCCAATGCAGTGCCCGCCCGCAGATAAATCGCGGCCGACAATTTGTTCGGGTTGGTGAGAATCTCAGGACTGCGGGCCCGCAGCTCTGCAAGCGTATCGACCGCCTCTTGTTGCCGCCCGGACAACGCATATGCCGCCGCGAGCAGCACGCGAGCCCCGTCTACCACGGGCCCAGGTACGGTGTCGCCAGCCTGGCGGAGCCAGTCGATCGCTTCCTGGTAGTGACCGACAAGCAGATAGGCTGCGCCGCCGCCGCGCAGCCATTGCCAGTTGCGGCCGTGAATCATGTGGGGGACACCGCCTCCGTGCAACAACCCCGAGTTGTACACATGACCGCGTGATAGGCGGTCGGCAGTCTCGAAGGCGGTGACGGCTTGCTCCAGTTGCCCGAGGAACAGGTAGTCGAGGCCAATCTCCTTGTAAACAAAGGCGCGGGTGGTCAGATTGCCGATTACCTCACCGCAAATCGATATAGCCTCGTCGAAACGCGCCTGCAGCCGTAACAGCATGCATCGGGCATAGCGGGTCATGTCGTTCCGACCGATCGACGCCGCCGCGTCCAACAGCTGCTCGGCGTGCGCAAGCTTCGCTTCGTCCTCAGGGCCCGGATCGTTCATGACATCGGTAATGTCGACGTGGGCCAACCTCGACAAGACCCAGACGTTACGGGGATCCAGCGCCAGCGCCTTCTCGAACAACTCACGGGCTTCGCCGCGGCTCGTTTGCGAAAGCGGCCGATCGAAGGCGGCTGCGCCACGCCAGACCAGATCGTCCGCGGTTTGCTCGGCCGGTTCCTTGGCTGCTGCGCGGTTCGCCTCCTCCTGCTCAAGCACGAGGACCAGCGGCCTGATGATCATGGTTACGATCTCGTCCGCCAGCTGCGGCGACGCGCCACCGGCAAAGTCGAAATGGTCCGACCAGCGAACGGCGTCGGCAGTGGCATCGACCAGTGCGGCCTCCACACGCATGTCCCGGTCGGCGGCGATGCTGCCGTCGACGGCATAGCGAACGCGCAATTCGCGGTACAGCCGGCGTGAGTCGATCGACCTGTCGGCGTGGGCCGCGGCGGTGTTTTGCCCGACTATTCGCGTCGCCGGCAGCCGCGCGAGCTCAACGGCAATTCTCTCGGCGATCGCCTCGCCGATCTTTGCTTGCGGCGCTCCATCGCCTTGGTTTCGGAACGGCATAACGACGATCGGCGTTCCGTCACTGCTGGGCGCTGCGGTTCGGCTCCATTGCACGATGACGGCGGTAATGGCGACGATGGCACAGAAGAGCGCGAGCAGAGCCAGCGCTGCCCGGCTGTGGATCCGCGCCCCGACCGCCCGCCGCGCCGCGATTGCCAACGGCTCCGCCAGTGCGAAGGAGGGCTCGGCACCGGTCGGCGACAAATCCTGCGGACGCTGGTCGGTGCCGACCGTGCATAGCGTTACCGGTGCGATGAAGCGGTAACCGCGGCCGGCGATCGTCTGGATGCAGCTCTGCCCCGACTGCTCCCTATCGAGGATCCGGCGAAGCGCCGAGATCTGAACGAACAGATTATTTTCCTCGACCACCGTCTGGGGCCAGACGGCGGCGATGATTTCTTCCTTCGAAACGATATCGCCCCGTCGCTCGATCAAAGCCGTAAGAATGTCGAGCGCGCGCGACCCGATCGCGACCGGGACGAAGGCGCCTTGGTCGTCGCGCCGGAACAGCCCACCGCCAAGGCGGTCGAGCCGAAACTCCTCGAATAGGAAACTGTCGGATGAAGCCTGCATCTTCATCCTCTCTCCCGCCGGGGTGAGCCTCTCCTACCCCCCGATATCGGATTCTAGACCGATTCAGGCGATTTAAGAAGATTTAAGAGCGATTTAGTTGCGCGCTCGATCGCGGTTAGGAAACTCCATGGGGGGATCTACGTCCCGCCGGGTGCCACGCGCCGGTCCTTAAGGGAGGCGACCATGAAGTATATCCATGCAATCCCCGCAGTAGTTTGTTTGCTCGTTGTTTTGGGAGCGATCGGCGCCGCGCGAGCTGACGACCGAGATGAGGAGAACAAAGGCGTCATCCTCTACACGCCTGCTGATATTGGGTTTTACCACATATGTCGCGCCGTCAACGTCAGTGACAAAACCCTGGGTATAACCTTTGCGCTTCTTGACAATTTTGGTCACCCGTTCTCCTGCGCCAGCCCCACCGAATGCACCCGGGGGCCCGGAGAAGTGCCCACCACTAACCCGACTCCTGAGTTTCAGGTCCTAAAGGGCGCAACGTCAACACTACTTATTGAAGTTCCTCTCGGATCGAGCCCGGATGCGTATTGTGCGTTCGCAGTGTCCGGGACGGACAACCGCGATGACGTCCGCGCAAGTCTACTCACCTTCGGCAGCCAAACGATCCCCGGCACTACCATCCCTATCTACTCCAGGATAGTTGAGGGGCATTAGCCGCGGCCCTCAAGAGCAGCAGGTTACGTCTGCAGGGCGCCGACCCCTGGCACATTCTGATGGGAGGACCGCATGCATTCACGTCCCCGGCAAAGTATGATCGGCCGAGCAGGCGAATGGGGAGGATTACCTCGCCGGCGTCTCCTGCAGGGCGCTGGGGCGCTCGGCCTCGCTGCGATCCTGCGCCCGACCGCGGTGTTCGCAGAGCGCGACGATGACAATGAACGGCTCGGCCCGTTTGGACCGTGGTCCACGCCTCGCAACCTCGGCGCGGTAATCAATCAGTCAAGAACGACCGATCTCAACACGCACCCGGGGATCTCGAAAAATGGGCTGAGCCTATACATCTCGTCGACCCGCCCAGGGGGCGTCAACGGCGCCAATATCGGCAACAACCCCACTGGCTTCCTGGAGCTCTGGGTCTCACAGCGCACCAGCCTCGAAGCCCCATGGGGCGCGCCGGTCAATCTGGATGCGTTCAATACTGTGCCGGTCATTAATAGCATCGGCAGCAACACCTATGCTCCCAATTTCTCGGCCGACGGGCATCTGTTGTTCTTCAGCAGTCTTCGTCCGGGAGGCTCCGGCAGCTCGGACATGTATGTTTCTCGGCGAAGCAACAAGCATGACGACTTCGCTTGGCAAGAGCCGCTCAATCTCGGACCGGTGATCAACAGCCCGCAGGCCGATGACGCGCCGAACTACTTCGAGGACGAAGAGACGGGGATCATTACCATGTATTTCGCCAGCACCCGCCCCGCGGGAAGCAACGAACATATTTACGCGAGCACGCTGGGTGATGACGGGACGTTCGGCGCGGCCGTCCTCGTCCCGGAGCTGAGCAGCACGTCCAATGAAACCCGCACGTCGATCCGGCGGGACGGGTTGGAGTTCTTTCTGGCATCCACCCGCCCCAATGGACTAATCGGCAAGAATGATATTTGGGTGTCGACGCGAGACAGCACCCTCGATCCCTGGTCGATGCCGATCAACCTTGGTCCGACAGTGAACTTCGCTGGCGAAATTACCGGCGCCCCGGCACTGTCCTGGGACGGCACGACTCTCTACTGTTACTCGACTCGTCCCAGCCCACCCCACTTTGGGGTAAGAGACCTCTACGTCGCCACCCGCGAAAAGCTCCGCAAGCACGAGCGGCGCGACGAATCCGATCACCAACGCAGCTGAACCTAATCGCTACGCGAAAACGTGGGCGCGATCGCGTCGATGCCCTGCAGGATAAGGAGGAAGCGCATATGAACACGAAAGGCGCAGTGCAGGAGGGTTTCGAAGGGGCCGCCTCAGGATGCTACTGGGCGCCGCTTTGGTCGCAGTCGCCGGTTTTTCGAGCACATCCGCGGCACAACAGCCGACCACCCTCTATTCGTTTACTGGCAGTGGCGCCGGCGACGGGCAAATCCCGAGGCCGGTCTGATCGCCGATGCGGCGGGGAATCTCTACGGCACGACTAGGGGGGAGCTCAGCCCCCTTCCCGGCTACACTCGGGATTGCGGCACGGTGTTCCAGCTGACGCCGTCGGGGGACCTGAATGTGCTCCACAGCTTCACCGGCGGCAGCGATGGGGGAACTCCCGTCGTCGGCCTGATCGCCGACGAGGCGGGCAATCTCTACGGCACGACCTCGGCGGGCGGCGACCGTACACTGCGTGGCCCAATTCATTGACGGTTGCGGCACGGTGTTCCAGCTGGACCCGTCGAGGACCCTCAACGTGCTCTACAACTTCACCGGCGGCAGCGACGGCGGCAATCCCGACGCCGCCCTGAACATCGACGCGGCAGGCAATCTCTACGGCACGACCCAGAATGGCGGCGCCCCTGAGAGCTGCAATAGACCAGCTGGTTGCGGTACAGTGTTCCAGCTGTACACGTCGGGGACCCTGAACGTGCTCCACATCTTCACCGGCAGCGACGGGGCATATCCCCCCGCCGGCCTGCTCGCCGATGCGGCAGGCAATCTCTACGGCACGACCTATGGCGGCGGTACCGGTACGAGCTGCGTTCAGGGTTGCGGCACGGTGTTCGAGCTAACGGTGCCGGCGAGTTTTACCGGGGGCCAGGCGACGCGAACTATGATCACGAAACAGCTCGGTCAAGGAGTGCCTCGGATGGGCCGCTAATGACGGCATATGGATCATCTAACATAAAAGAATACAGCGGCACTTCGCACCGAATATGTTCTTTCATGTGCTCGGGAGAGCATGCTCGGTGGTGAACGAAATTGATGTCCGAGGGAGGGAGGTAACCCATGAAGCATGCTCTGGCCTATTTCATTACGGCTCGTGCCGTTGCCGCGGCGAGCTTGGTGGCAGTCAGCCTCGCGCCGGCCATAGCCCAATCGGGGAGCGCTCCGCAAATCTTGCCGCGCGCCGTCACATTGGCAGGAACGGTTTCGGTCAGAGAACTGTCAGCAAAGCGCGGCCAATCGGCAGACGCCCCAGATGCAGCAAAATTCGGAGCCGATCGAGGCACCATTGCGGATAGTGACTGCAGAAATCCTTCAGCCAGTCGTTTTGGATCCGCGATTGATGTTGCCCGCCGGCATGTCCGATGACGCTTTAAGCCGATTTCCGACCTTCCCGCCCTGGTCCCGGAACGGGTGGTTTGACCCGAAGCCGTCCTTCCGGTTCTGCAGCGCGATGGCCTGCCGCCCGCAATCCATCGCTACAGTGGCTCAATCCTGGGTGCACAATACTGCTTACGTGAGAGGATAGTCTCGGAAGACCGGGAAAGCGCGATGCCTCGCCTGCTTTCGGGCCGTCATGTCGCCGCCGGTTTAAGATCCATGGTGACGGGCAAGGGGATCTGATGAGGCATGGCTGCGAGCATCGGGCGGTCTTTCGACGCGTACCGGCATGGCAAGCCCGGCTCGGTTGAGCCGATTTCAGCTATGGGCAATTCGGAGAAAATTTCACCGTCAAGGGACCGGCCGATGGCGAGGTGTGCATCGGGGATCGCTATCGGAACGGGAGTGCCGACTTTGAAGTGATGCAGCGCTAGGAGGGAAGATCGAGATGGAAGACCACGACATCAAAGCGGCCCTGGATCGCCACTGGGCCGCCTCTGACGCCAACGACTTCGAGGGAGAGCACCAGATTTACCGAGAGGATGCGGTGCTCGAATACCCGCAATCGGGCGAGCGCATCCGCGGCCGGCGCAACATTCAGGCGTCTCGCTTTGTTCAGCCAAGCAGAAAGCGTTTCACAGTTCGGCGGATACTCGGGACTGCCGACCTCTGGATCACTGAATTAGTCATCACCTACGATGCGCGGCCGTCTTACACGGTGAGCATCATGGAGTTCAGAGACGGGAAGGTGGCCCGCGAGACCCAATATTTCGGCGATCCGTTTGAGCCGGGGCCTTCGCGCGCTCAATGGGTCGAGCGGATGCACTGAAACCTAGCCGGCATAAGGGTGGCCATCCACCGCTCTCTCGTGCGGAACTGCCGGTCGATACGGTCTCTCTAGCTCGCTTTCTAATCGGCAAGATTCTGGTGCGGGAGATGGCCGAAGGCGTCGTCAGCGGCCGCATCGTCGAGACCGAGGCGTATGTCGTCGGCGACGCCGCGGGGCACGCCTATCGCGGGATGACGCCGCGTAATCGGTCGCTCTTTCTCGAGTGCGGGCATGCCTACGTGTACCTCGTCTATGGCAGCGCATACATGCTGAACGTCTCGAGCGAGATAGCGGGGATTGGGGCTGGCGTCCTCATCAGAGCGCTCA
>Ga0310910_10000850_pt1 | contig 15838 bp, 16 predicted proteins | sample GREbulkMGHF172_FD_203448 | JGI IMG/M metagenome (GOLD analysis project Ga0310910, IMG submission 203448) | Lab enrichment of tropical soil microbial communities from Luquillo Experimental Forest, Puerto Rico - GRE.bulkMG.HF172 | ecosystem: Environmental > Terrestrial > Soil > Tropical forest >... | reverse complement strand
GGCTCTTCGATGATGTCATAGACTGTCATCCGCGGGTTAAGAGACCCAAACGGATCCTGAAAGATGAACTGCACCTGGCGCCGAAACTGCTTCAAATCGTCGGCTTCGAGCGATAGGACGTCAACCAGCCGCCCATGATCGTTGAACGTGACCGATCCCGAATCTGGCGTCACCGCTCGCAACAGCACCTTGCTCAGAGTCGTCTTGCCGCATCCACTTTCGCCAACGAGCCCGAGACACTCTCCGCGCTCGATTTTCAGGCTGATACCGTCCACAGCGACCACGCGGGGACCCGATTTCGCGCTCGCGAACAAGCCGCCTTTGCGGATCGTGTAGCTCTTTTTAATGTTCACGCATTCGAGTAGCGGCCCCACGGCATCGGCCGGCCACTTTCGCCTTTCCGCCATCAAATGCGGCGCGTCGCCGGGTGGAATTTCGCGTATCGGCACCAGCCGCTCGCCCGGTTCCATGTCGAACCGCGGCACGGCGCGCAACAGTGCCTTGAGGTACGGGTGTTCTGCGCGCCGGAAAATATCGTCCAGCGTACCGGCTTCCATCACCTTGCCCCGGTACATGACGACGATCTCCTCGGCCACGTTCGCAACGACGCCGAGGTCATGGGTGATTAGCAGCACAGCCATATCGAGCTCGTGCTGGAGCTCGATCATCAACTTCAGAATTTGGGCCTGGATCGTCACGTCCAGCGCGGTCGTCGGCTCGTCCGCGATCAATAGCGCCGGGCGGCACACCAACGCCATTGCGATCATCGCGCGCTGCCGCAAGCCGCCGGACAGCTCAAAAGGGTAGCTCCGTAAGGCGCGCTTTGGATCGGGAAAACCCACTAGGCGAAGCATCTCCTCGGTCAACTCTGTAGCTTGCGCCGCGATCACCGAGCGATGCAGGCGCAGCGCCTCGCTCACTTGATCTCCAATCGTGTGGAGAGGCGAAAGAGACGTCATCGGCTCCTGAAAGATGATCGAAATCCGGCCGCCGCGTATGGCGCGCATCTGCGCGCTGTCACTCGGTAATTTGGCGATATCGACGACCTTGCCGTCGAGCTGGGGATCGGCAAATAAGACCTCCCCTTGCGAGATGACGCCGCTGGGAGGGAGGATGCGAAGGATGGTTTGGCTGACGACCGATTTCCCCGACCCGGATTCGCCGACCAACGCCACGATCGATTTTGCGCGCACGCGAAACGAAACACCGGTGACCGCGCGGATAAAGCCGCCCGGTGCAGCGAAACGCACGTGTAGATCTTGTACTTGAAGGAGATCGGTCACGCCACCTCTCGGGCCTGCTTACGAAAGCCGGGCTCGGCAGCGCTAAACCTCACTCCGAGAGCTTGCAAATTGGTCGACGTAGCCGGACTAAGAAACAGGCCGCGCGTCTCCGCGGCCCTCACCGATGCCTGAACCAGGTCGGCAAAGCCCTCGATCCGACTGTCGAGGCGAAGTGTCGATGGGCCCGCGCGAAGCTCAAGCTGCAGCCAGCCACCGCGGCGATCGCGACGCGTAGAGTAATACGCAAGTTTCATGCGATCGAGTTCGCTCCAGGAGATCGATACCCGACGCAGACCCGAGGCGGTAAGGGCCGCTTCTGTTGCCTCGATTTGGGTTCCATGTCTAAGCGCGGTGCGGATAGCGAATGCTGCAAACAGGGCAGCAAATCCGCCCAACACGGTCGCGGCAATTATACCAACCGACATTGTGGTAAGGATTGCCGCCATCGGGACAAGACCCACCGCAGCGCGGGCATAATCACCAAGCAACGCCGGGGTGGGGTAGGCGTGGCGAGTCATGCCGAGACACGCATCGGGGCAAAAATTTCCAATGCGTCGAGCCAACACACTGCCGGATGCTCGCTAGTCACCGCAACAAACTGCTGCAGGAACGCGTCGGCCGTTTTGTCCTGTATAAGGTGGTGAGTCAAAATCCCGGTCGGCTCATCGCGGGCATCGCCGAGGCGCCGTGCCCGCAGGTATCCGATGATTCCGCTTAACGCCGCTTCTTCCCCTATGAAGCCGCGGTCGCCTCTCCACGCGACGAGGTCGATATGGACATTTATCTCAGTCAGTCCAGGTGCCAGTGAAAAGGCACCGCTGCGGTTCATCCGCGAAATTGCCCGGACGCCGCAATCGGCGAGAAGGGAGAGGTGTACGTCATCGAACCGGTTCCACGGCGGCACCAGGACCGGAAGCGCGCGGCTTCCGAAGAGATCGGTCAATCGCGCTCGGCCTCCGGTGAGATCAAACCGCACATCCTCGCTGGCGCGACTAGCGGGAAACTCACTCTTCTTCCCGCCGACCGAATGATTCGAATGGCGCCAACCATGCTGAAGAACAGCAAGGCGTGGCCCCCGGGCCGATGGACTAGAGTGGGAGAGCCAAGTGCCAAGCTCTGGCTCGACCTCGGCCGGGATGACCGCAAGCGCAATTGGAACGTCCCTTGCGATCTCCAGCAACCGATCGAGAAGTAGACTAGGCGCGACCGCGTCGTCGTCACGCCACCACAGCGTTGCGACTCGTTCTGCTGCCCTCCAGCGGTCGAGCTCATCGACCAGATCGGACCATGCCGTGGCTTTCACCAGAGCACCACGCGGCAGCTGCCTCATGAGCGGATCATATCGTCAGTCCTCTCTAACACCAATTTCTTGATCCCGTGTCAGCGATATTTTTGGAGATCGGATCATGCGAGCGATCGCGACAGCGGTACGTTGTGCCCCTCCCGTGTCGATAGCGACTGACCCTGGCCCGCGCGCGATCACCCGATCGATTGCCTCAGCGAGCCGCGCCGGTGACAGCTCGCTTTCGCGAACCAGCTCCAGCACTCCTCGAGCGGCTAGCCGTTCCGCGCGCAAACTTTGCTCCGTCTCGCGCTGCGTGGCGAACGGTACCACGACAGCAGTGGCGCGCGCTTCGAGGATGTCGAGCACCGTATTATACCCCGCTTGGCTCACCGAGAGCCGGCAGCGCCGCAACATCTGCGGAAATTCTCGCCGAAAGCGTTCGAGAACGACTCCCTCGTGCAAGCTGCTGCTCAGAGCTTGGAACTCCGCCTCCGGCAGGTTGGGGCCGGCCAGTAGCCGCCATTTGAAGTTAGCCAAACACCCTTGTCTCCGGGCCTCCAGCGCAGTCGTGAGCAAGGCACTGCCAACCGCACCGCCACCAGCTGAAACCAACACCTCGTCAGTGCCAACCACGTCGTCCGTCTCGTCTGTTTGGTCCGGTTCGATGGAGCTGCCCACATAACCGGTGTAAATCAAGCGATCGGATATTTCCGATGCCAGGTGAAAACTGGAGCCCAGTGGAATAAACTTGGGATCGCCATGCACGAACACGGAATCAAAATCTGCACGAACACGACCGACGATCTCACGGCACCGCTTCGCGTCCTGCGGCGCGACCACAATGTCCCTGAGAGAACAGAATACGAGCGGTCGCGGTAGGCGAGATCGCGCTGCCTCAATCAATGGGTCCAGCTCAAAGCGAAATGCGCGCCGCCCGAACGGAAACGCCTCGATCAATATGGCATCGGGCCATGCAGCCGCGAACGCTCCGAGGAGCGATGCTCGCCGGGCATTCTGCAGCTTTTCGTCGATCGGTCGGTCGTCCGCGTCAACAAGCACCTCGAATTCCGTATCACGAGCCCTGATAGGTGAGAGCTGGACAACGTGCTCGGCAGATGGACAAGCCAACATTGGGAGCGGCTCGCCTCCCGAGACAAGGGTCACTCGAAGACCCTCCCGTGCCAGCGCCTGTACAATCCTAAAGGCCCGCCGCATGTGCCCGATGCCGAGCAGGTGCTGAACATAAAACAGCACGGAGCCGGTCACGATGGTCTTCGGCTCCCGATCAGGTGCGGTGCGTCGGCCGAAGCGTATCGATCACGTCGGCCAATCTGCGAGCAGCGATGGACAGAGCATGCTCCGCCCGCGCGCGCTTTTGCGCCGCCTTGCCGAAAGCGCCACGTTTGCCGTCGTCGATGATCAAGCTCCGTACGGCCTCGGCAAAAGCTAGCGTATCGCCCGGCGGAACAAGTAGTCCGGTTTTTTCAGACACGACAACCTCGCCGATGCCGCCAGAAGCGCCGGCCACGACTGGTAATCCACTTGCCTGCGCCTCGAGTACCGCCATCCCGAATGCCTCGTTGACGGCTGGCCACACAAACAGATCGGCTGTGGCCAACCGGCCTCGGATCGCAGCGGGGTCGAGCGCTCCCGACCAGATCACGCGCTCCCTCACTCGGTCGAGCGCGTCCCCAACCTCACTCCTCGCCGGACCGTCGCCGATCACCTCGACTATCCACGACAAATCGAGCAAACGAGACAACGCATCGCCAAGGATTCGGTATGAGGCGAGTTTGTCGCCGTATCGCATCATCGCAATCGCAATCAGGCGCGGCGGTCCGGAAGCTGTCCGGGGTCGCTCAGCGAAGGAAGCGGCATCAAGAAAGGGTTTGACTGCAACCCAGCGCCGGGGATCCCGCAGCAGCGGCAGGACGCAACCCCGGTCGGCCGGATTCAGTCCAATCACGGCATCGGCCCGTCGGATCGCCCTCCGCGCAGCTTCCCGGCCTGCCGCCCATTCCCCAAAGGCCCGTCTTGGTGCGTCGGAAGCCTCGGCCACTACGTAAGGAATACCGAGACCATCGGCAATCGGCGGGCCAAGCCAATCCGGAGCCTTGTGATAGAGGTGATAGGTAAACCAAAGTTCCGGCGCTGTCTCGGGCGCTTTGCGGCAGCGGCAGAGGAAATCCTCGGCGAGCGTCGTGCCGAGCAAGGCCAATCGCTTTTGACGCATCGGATCGCCACGCCCTTCGTAGCTCCGAAACCGGGAGGCTACAAAAGCGTCGTGCCCGGCAAGCTGCAAAGCCGCGAGAAACAGCTGCGCGACCCGGCGGTCTCCGGAAGGGATCGGATGATCCGGCGGCTTCAAGGGCGCATAAAAGGCGACGCGCATTCCATCCAGGCTCTCTCGCGACCGCCCCTAGGGGTCGCCTAGCGAACAGGCGAATACCGGCTCACAGGCGCCATCGTCCCTAATGTGAGAGGGCGGCAATCCAAATCGCTCGGCAAGCGCATCGATTCCTGGGTCTATGGCGAACAAGCGCCGCACGCGCCGCTCGCCAGCAGCCCCGAGCTGAGCCCGACCCGCTGGATCGCGGATCAAGGTCAGCAAGGCCTCGGCTAGCCTGCCCGGATTAGCGGGAGGCGTCAGCAGTCCCGTCGCCCCGTGTTGGATCAACTCCGGAATACCCGATATGTTGGTCGAGACGCAGGCGAGCCGTTGACTTTGCGCCTCGATCAACACGTTCGGCAGACCGTCCCGATCCCCATCCTTAGCCACCTTGGAGGCGAGCACGAAAAGATCGGCCTCGCGGTACGCCGCGAGCACCTCGGGCTGGGGCAAGGCGCCACGCCATTCGACCCGGTGCGACAAACCCAAACTTTCGGCCTGGGACTTCAGAGCCCGGCCGAGCGTGCCGCCTCCGATATGGACAAAACGCCATTCGAGGCCGTTGGGCAGTAACGCCAGCGCCGCCAGCAGGTCGTCGTAGCCCTTCTTCGCAACTGCCCGACCGACCGAGAGTAGGAGCACCGGGTGCTCGGGATCGCTGCCGTCCTTCCCGGCTGATCGGGGCGGAGCCGGTTGGAAGCGCGTAAGATCGAGCCCGTGGTAGCACAGCGAAACCGAACTGCGACAGGGGGCGAGGCTCGCGAGGTGGCTGCGCCCGACTTCGGTGCACGTCACCACCCAAGCTGCTTCCGCAAGTTTTACTCGCTTCTCCCACTCCGCAAGCGTCCAGATATCCTTGGCATGCGCCGAAGCGGTCCAGTCTAGGCCGGTGATCAGCGCGGCATAACGGGCGACCGAGGCCGGCGTGTGCAGAAAATGCGCGTGAAGGTGATCGACATCGGGAGGCAATTCCGCTGCCAAGACCAATGCTTGGCCAAAGCGGCGGATTCGGTTGGGAGTTGGGTCTCGGCGCAGGTCGCCTAGCCAGACCGCCCTTGCCCGAGCATATCCCGGGTATCGGCGCGAGCGCCGCCACCCGTCCCAGACACGGTGTGGTTCCTGATAAAGGTATTCCGGGAGGTAGAGGAGTTCAGCGCGGATCGAGCGATGGACGGGGTGGATTGTGCGATCCGTCGGATGCCGCAAAGAAGCGATCAGGATTTCGAGCCCACGCCTCTCCAGGGCGAGGATCTCCTGCGCGATGAAGGTTTCAGAGAGCCGCGGATAACCCTTCAAAATGAAGGCGATGCGACCTGGCGCCCTGGTTGACGCTGCCACCCCTCAAGTCCCGAAGCGCGGGCGAGCCGCAAAGCAGCCGGCCCGTCCCTGATCCAGCAAACTCCGCGCCAATCGGTTGACGACCGGCATGCCGTCGAGGAGCCCAGGAATTAGAACGGCCGAAGGGGGCTGCTGCTTTGGTAATCTTCGAAGCGCTGTCGCCATTACTTGGGGGTCCCGGGCGTCTTGCTCAGACAACATCGCAAGGAGGCCCAGTTCGGCGGCGCGCTTTGTCCTGATAAACTGCTCCAAGCGCGGCGCGGTTCGCGGCACGATTAACGCCCGTTTGTCGAAAGACAGAATTTCACAAAAGGTGTTGTAACCACCCATAGCGACGACACCAACCGCGCGCGCCATGAGGCTCTCAAGGCGGGCGTTAAAGGTGATCCCCCGGACGTTATCGAGGCGGGCCGCCCGGCTTGCGAATGCCGCACGCTGCTCAGGCAACATAAACGGGCCGAACACAATTAGCGCAGGGTTCTCGATATCGGGGTGGTTCTCATAAGCGGATAGCACCAAATCGACCAACGCCTCCCCATCTCCGCCACCGCCCGGCGTGACGAGCAGGAAATCCTTGTCAACCATGCCGAGAAGCTCCGGCGACAGGTACAGCTCCCCAGCGGTACGCCGAAGATAGCCGGTGTAGGTCATCCGCTGCCGCACGCTCTTCGGCACCGAAAGACCTGCAAGCGGGTCACAGATCTGGGGCAAGCCGTATACCCAAATCTCGTCATAGTATTCGGCCAGCGCAGGGACCGCCTGCTTGCGCTCCCATTCGCTCTCGAGGGCTTCCGGATCGTCCATAACATCGCGCAGCCCGAGGACCAAGGCGGTCCCGCGTCTTTGCAGCATATCGAGAGTGTCTCGCACTTCGCCTCGCAAACCGAGCGGTTCCTTGTCGACAATCAGCAGATCGGGATCGAATATGTCGGCTGTGTGCCGAATGATCGACGAGCGCATCGCTAGCGTCTCGTCGATATTGATGTGCAAATTAAGAGAGACGTATTCGCCATTGCGCAACTTAATGACCCCGGGCACCCGCACAAAATCAACACGCGAGCGGAAGTCGAAACTACCAATGATCGGAGAACCTGATAGGATCAAAATCGACACCGCCGGATCGGCATCGACGAGCGAATGGGCGATCGCCCGACACCGGCGCAAATGGCCGAGTCCGAAGCTATCGTGGCTGTAGATAAGCACCCGTTGATGGTGACGGCGAACGGTCACGCGGGAACTCTCACTTAACCATACCCATGAACTATTGCATAAGTGAATACGCCACGAAATGATCTTTTCATGAAAGCGATCACCACAGAGGGAACGGCGGCTCTTATCACACCGGTAGAGGGCGCTCTTCGCGTCCCGGTGGGCGTGCTTGGCGTCTTTCGCGGACCGCCGAAGCGGGATATTTTGCTGCCTGCACCGCACACCGGAGTCGAAGATTCAGCCGTGCCTCAGCCGCCAATTTATCGGATCATCCTCTCGCGACAGCAATTTCCTCTCCGCTTCCCCACCGTGATCCCCTTTCCTTTGTTTTTCGTTTCTCTTGGCGTGCCAAAGACCACTCCTCATCGGACAATCGGTGGCGAACAATTTTCTGCGATAAGCAACGGTCCAGAGAAAGAATTTGCCGAACCGGAGTATCGTTCGGGTGTTGTATCGGACGAGTCTGTTGCGAAATTTCGGCGACGTCATCGTCCTCGGCGATGGGAAACCGAAACAGCAAGGAGGTCAAGCCGCGCTCGAAGAAAACGCAAAGCGGATGTCCGTGCTGGTCGTGAGGGAATGAGAAGACGGACCCGCATGATGGGAGGAAGAAGATGAGCCTCAAGCAAGAATTCGAACTGCTTCGCCGCGTGCCCATCTTTGCCGAGATCGAGCCGTCAAAGTTGAAGCTGCTGGCGTTTATGAGCGAGCGGGTTGGCTTCGACCCTGGCAAGCGACTTATGCAGCAAGGCGATCCCGCCGACGCGGCGTATCTGATCATTGACGGCTACGCTGAGGTCATTCTCGAAACGCCCAGCGGCCCGGTGATCGTGGCAACGCTCGGCGCTAACGAGATCGTCGGAGAGATGGGGATATTGGGAAACGTGCCGCGTGCGGCGACTGTCCGTGCCAAAGACCGTTTAATCGCCTTGCGCATCTCAAAGGAGCCATTCATGCGCATGGTTCGGGAATTTCCAACTATGGCGGTCTCGATGATGCAAGAACTGGCGCATCGGCTTGAATTGACGAATAATCAGTTGAGTAGCGCGCTTGCGGAGGTCAAACGATTGCGCGAGCAGGGTGGCATCGCTGCTTGATCACTCGTGAGCCGGCTCGACAGCTTCATCCGGCGCCTGGAAGCCCAGCGCGCCTGCCTCAACATGGCAGCGCAATTGGTGAAAGCGCTAGAGGGCGAGGTGCTTGAGCTCGGCCTCGGTAATGGTCGGACGTATGATCATCTCCGCGAGCTGTTTCCGGATCGCAAGATCTACGTCTGTGAGCGCCGGGTTGCCGCCCATCCCGATTGCGTACCGCCATCTGAGCTTCTTTTGCTCGGCGATATGCGCGAGACACTGCGCGATGCCCGCAACCGGCTTAACGATCGCGTAGCGCTTACTCATCTCGACCCCGCGACCGGCGACGTGGTGGCGGGCAAGATGCTCGCAGACGAACTCGTGCCGCTTGTCTTACCGTTACTGCGTCTCGGCGGAGTACTTGTCAGCGAGCCGGCGCTCGCAGCAGACGGGCTGAACTCCCTCTCCTTACCAGCAGGTGTTGAGTCCGGACGTTATAATCTCTACCGTCGCGTCAGCCATCGATCACCACCATGACCGGGACATGGTCCGAAGCCTTGTCCCAATTTCTGCTATCGCGATAAACGCGTGCTTGGTTAAGGGCACTCACGAGCGGGGGTGTCACCCAAACATGATCGAGACGGCGGCCGCGGTCAGACGCAGACCAGTCGCGTGCCCGATAGCTCCACCAAGTGTATAGGCGCTGCGGCGGCGGAACGAAGTGCCGCACGGCATCGACAAAACCGCTCGCGCGCTGTAGTCGGCCGAGGCGTTCGACCTCGACCGGTGTGTGGCTCACCACCGTCAGAAGCTGTTTATGCGACCAGACATCGGTCTCCAAGGGCGCGATGTTGAGATCGCCCACCGCGACCATCGGTCGGCCGTCTCGGCGTTCCGCCGCGAACCATGCCGTGACCTCGTCCAGAAACTGTAACTTGTGGGCAAATTTAGGATTCGCCTCCGGATCTGGTACGTCGCCTCCGGCAGGGACATATATATTGTGCAGCTCGATACCCCTGTGCAGCTCTACGATGGCATGACGGCAATCGGCACGGTTGCACCAAGCGCGGATCCCAGAGGCCTGGAACGGTGAGCGCGATAGGATCGCTACGCCGTTATAACCTTTCATGCCATGTACAAGCATATGGTGGTAGCCGAGCGCCTCGAACGCGTCGCGCGGGAACAGTTGGTCTGGGGTCTTGGTCTCCTGTAGACACAGAACATCCGGGAACCACTCCGCCACGAGGCGGCGAACATTGTCGATTCGTAAGCGGATCGAATTGATGTTCCAAGTGACGAGCCGCAGCGTCATTGCCGGCCCCTGGTGATCAGCCTAAGGGAGGGGCCGTACCAGGGATGACGGCCTTTTGGCACAGCCAAAAACAACGGCGCCCGGTCGGGGGGGAAGACCGGGCGCCTGCATGTCAGAAGCGTTTGGGGGAAATCGGGCCCGCAGGGGAGACGGGACCGTTCTAAAGAGAGTTGTCGAACTCTCTCCGCTTCCGAGTGTAGCAAATGGGGTGCGTGCGAGAAAAAACAAACACTGATTCGCGCATATCCGAGACGGGAAAAACGCATGCTGGTCCCCGGAAGCAACCTCAATTCCATCAAGCCGCGCGTACGGCTGAATTAGAACCCGCAACGGATGCGTCGCAGGCATCGGCGAATGCCGAAAAAAGGGCTTTCGAAAGCGGGTTTTCTAGGACCTTGTACTCCGGGTGCCACTGCACGCCGACGACAAATCGTGCACCGAGCAGGCTGACCGCCTCAATTTGCCCGTCAGGCGCCATCGCTTCTACGCGCAACCTCGGCGCTGGGCGATCGATACCCTGCGAGTGCAGTGAATTGACCATAACCTCTGCCGTTCCAGCAAGCAACGCCAGGAGCCCTCCGGGAGTCAGTGCAACGCTGTGCGCGGGGCCATAAGGCCCGTCGGGCGAATCTTTGCGAGAGCGGTGATTGAGCCGGCCGGGCACCTCGTGCACCTGCTGGTGCAACGTACCCCCCAACGCGACATTCAACTCCTGAATACCACGGCAAATTGCCAGGATCGGAAGGTCCCGCCGAACCGCCTCGCGAATCAGCGGCAGCGTCGTCGCGTCGCGCTCCGGATCGTGTAGGATTTCCGGATGACTTGGCTCGCCGCCGTATTGGCTTGGGTGCACGTTCGAGGGGCTACCTGTCAGCAACAGCCCGTCGAACCTGTCGAGCAGGCCGCACATATCGACCTTCGACCCCACCGCCGGGATTAATATCGGTAGGCACCCGGTCGCGTCTATCACGGCAGTCGGATACTTGTCGGCCACCCCATGAATGACCCGGTCGTTGATCGTACGCGTACAGCTCGGGATACCGATGAGCGGCATATGACGAATGGACATCGAGATTGGCTCAGGGCTCGTATTGGCGGTGGGAAGCAGCGTAAGGATCTTGATATACAAAGAGCTTGGGGTCGAGCGCCATCCCGAATTGTTCGTTGGAAAGCGAAACCGCTGTCGTCTTGCGCTGCTGATCGACGATCGACCATTGCCGCAGAGCAAGAGGATCGTCGCTGAACACCATCGTCAAACTGCCGCTATCTGGCTGAGCTTTTTCGACGACCGTTATCCGCAATGCGTTCGCACCACGCTCGAAGCGGGTAACGATGAGGTCGCTGAAGGTGATAGGCTCGCGAAGGAGCAGCCAAGCAGGTGTCGATTTCAGCCCGATTTTGGACATTTCAGCGAGCTGCTTGTCCACGTAATACACATAGAACATGTCAGCGAGCATAAGAATCGGCGAGGGCGGATCATATTCGAACCGCATCCGGCCCGGTCGAGCCATCCACAATTGGCCGGTCACGGTACCGCCGCCAGCTGATACCTGCTGGAAACGAGCGTACATCGTGCGAATATTGTTTAGATAAGCGGCGACACGCTGCAGACCCGCGAGGTCTTGGGAAGTAAGCTCGACCGCGCGGGGAGGTTCGGCAGCGCGAGAGCCAGGCAGACACAGCGCAGCTCCCCATGCAAGAGCGCCTACAATCAGAGCGCACCGGCTGATTGCCATGTTGCACGGGATTCGCAACTGATCGCCGATGCGTCCCATACCGGCCATCTCATTTCCCCATTTCCACACGTTGCGGATCCAAAGCGAGAGATGACATGCGCCACCGGGAGCTTCAATTGCGGTCAATCGCCGCCGCCTGCCAAAACCTCACGTTTACCAACATGATTCGCGGCACTGACGATGCCTTCGGCTTCCATTCTTTCGATAATCCGGGCCGCGCGGTTGTAGCCGATCTGAAGATGGCGCTGCACGAAACTTGTCGAGGCCTTACGTTCCCTGCAGACTACCGCAACGGCCTGTGCATATAACTCGTCACCCGGTTTAGCGTCGCCGTCTTCCCCGAGGGGGTCGAGTGGGGTGTCATCGTCTTCGGTAATCTCGTCGATATAATCGGGGACTCCGCGCGTCCTCAGGAACGAGACGACGCGCTCAACCTCTTCGTCCGAGACGAACGGCCCGTGGACACGGGTGATACGGCCGCCGCCGGCCATATACAGCATGTCACCCCGGCCGAGGAGCTGCTCTGCGCCCCCTTCGCCGAGGATAGTGCGGCTGTCGATCTTCGAGGTCACCTGGAAGCTGATGCGAGTGGGGAAGTTTGCCTTGATCGTGCCGGTGATCACGTCTACCGACGGGCGCTGTGTAGCCATGATCAGGTGAATCCCGGCAGCGCGGGCCATCTGTGCCAGCCGCTGGATGGCCGCCTCGATCTCTTTTCCGGCAACCAGCATCAAATCTGCCATTTCGTCGACCACGACGACGATGAGGGGGAGCTCGCGGGTATCGAAAGGCTCCGGCTCAAAGATCGGATGCCCCGTTTCCGGATCGAAGCCGGTCTGAACTTTGCGAATTAAGCGCTCGCCCTTCGCTGCCGCCTCGGCTAACCGCGCATTGAAACCATCGATATTGCGAACCCCCAATTTCGACATTTTACGGTAGCGGATCTCCATTTCGCGCACCGTCCATTTCAGTGCGAGAACCGCTTTTCTCGGGTCGGTGACGACGGGGGCGAGAAGATGTGGGATGCCGTCATAGACCGACAGCTCCAGCATCTTCGGATCGACCATGATGAATTTGCAGCGGTCAGGCGGCATCCGGTACAGGATCGAGAGAATCATTGTATTGATGCCGACCGATTTGCCCGAGCCGGTCGTGCCGGCGATCAATAAATGCGGCATCTTTGCGAGATCGGCGAGCACAGGCTCGCCGGAGATGTCCTTCCCCAGGATCAGGGCGAGGCGCCCGGGATGGTTCTCGTAAACCGGTGATTCTAATAGCTCGCGCAGGAAGACGGTTTCGGCCTTGCGGTTAGGGAGCTCGATTCCGATCACGTTGCGCCCGGATACCACCGCGACTCGAACCGAGATGGCGCTCATGGAGCGGGCGATGTCGTCAGCTAGACCGATGATCCGGGAGGCCTTGATACCGGGTGCGGGCTCGAGCTCGTAGAGCGTCACCACTGGGCCTGGGCGAATTTGTACGATCTGACCCCTGACCCCAAAATCCTCCAGCACCGTTTCGAGCAGCCGAGCGTTCTTTTCGAGAGCCTCTTCGTTGATCGCCTCCGTCTTGACCGTATGCGGCTTTGCCAAGAGCTCGAGGGAGGGCAATACGGGCTGCCCGCCGGGCTCCAGATCGAGGGCCGGCTGCCGCTCCTGCTCGGCACGCTTTCCTTGTCCCGGCGGTTTTGCTTTCGGCGCGATAAAGCGAACAAGCCCGCCGCCCTGACGCTCTCCGCTTCCATTTTCCTTATGATCAAGGCGCGGCTCACGCCGACTAGGTAACGGAGTGAAAATGGCTGAAGGGCGGGGCTCGTGCGGGCTGCCGATCTTGTCCGTTCGACCGAAACTTGGCCAATCGCGGCGGCGTAATGCACGACCCGTGATCCAGATCGCCGCAGCCGGCCCCCAAGCGGAAAGAGCGACGAGCCAACTGCCCCCTCGCCCCACACCTTCCCCGATCTGACGCCAGTCACGCAAAGAGAGCCCCAGACTTGCTAACAGCAGGAGTCCCATCAAAGCTGCGGCGCCCATTGAGATCGGCAACATTGCGGAACCGAGCCCCGAACGCGACAACACTCGCTGCAAGCCCCACCCGATCGCCCCGCCAGGACCGGCTGGGGCTGGGAACGCGCCCATATCGAGAACCGAAAGCGCAAGCGCGCCGAGTACTAGGATGACAGGCATTAGCGCCAATCTCCGCCAAATCGCGCGAAGAGGTCGGTTCAGCAGCAGGCGGAATGACCAGGCGAGAAGCAGGGTTGGAATCAGGAAGCAGGCGAGTCCGAGGCTCTGGCACAGCACATCGGCGAGTACCGCCCCGTCATGTCCGAGAAAGTTGTGGGGTGGCGCATCGACCGCCGTGTCTAGCGACGCGTCCCGTCCGTCATAGGTCAGCAGCATCAGCAAGAGCAGAAGGCTTGCCAGTAGCAAAGCAAAGGCGAGCGCCTCGACGAGCCGGCGACGCAACACCGCCCAAGCTTCCCCGATGCCGCCCATCCGGGTACTCGCCCGATAAGCTGCAGACTTGGCCATGCTATCCCCCGTCGCCGGCCTGACCCCTAACTTCATCCAGTACAACAGCCGATGTTCCGGTGCAAACGTGATCGTCGCTGCGCGAGCCGAGGGTAAGCCGGCGTGGGACCAGCTTGGCGGGCCTGTTTGTTTCCGCGCAGAATCTACAAGCACGGGCGCCGTCGTTTTAGCCTAGCCGGCGACGCCGAGGTTGGTCTGTTGCGTGAAAAGCCAAGTGTGCAGAGGCGAATTCCTCAAAATGTCAAGCAAGTTATTGTTAATATGACAATTATTATCGTTGAGCAGCGCTATCTCGGTTCCTCTGGCATTATCTGGACAGGTTACGAATAGGGCGCCATTCTCTTGCGATGGCCGACGATGTCGAACTGCTGATCGCCGGCGGCGGGCTCACTGGATTGCTACTCGGTGTCGCTTGCGCACGTGCCGGGCTTGCGGTCGCGATCGTCGATCGTCAAGAGCCCGCGGCAATGCTCGGCGAACAATTTGACGGGCGCAGCTCGGCGATCTCCTACAGCTCGCGGAACGTCCTCGATGCCCTAGGGCTGTGGGCGGACATCGCCGCTGATGCCCAGCCAATCCTCGAAATCCGGGTCGCAGACGATAACTCTCCGCTGTTCTTGCATTACGACCACCGCGACCTCGGGGCCGACATCCCACTCGGCTATATCGTCGAAAACTATGTGCTCCGCCGCGCGCTGCTCGAGTGCGTCGGGTCGATCCCAAACTTGGCCCTTCTGGCGCCGTTCGAAGTCGACTCAGTCTCGGCGTCGCGGCATAGCACGACTGCTGGACTCTCCTGCGGACGCCAGATTACCGCTCGGCTTGTAGCCGCGGCCGATGGAGCATCATCGCCGTTGCGGCGCGTGGCTGGAATCCGCGCCATCGATTGGCGGTATCGTCAGGCCGGCATCGTAACCACGGTGCTGCATGAGCGCCAGCATCGCGGCATTGCTGTCGAGCATTTCCTGCCTCCAGGCCCCTTTGCCATCCTGCCGATGACAGGAAATCGTTCCTCGATCGTCTGGACGGAACAGGCCGAACTGATGCCGCGGTTGATCAAGCTTTCCGAGGCAGAATTCGCGGCAGAGCTCGCCGGCCGTTTCGGAGATTTTCTCGGCGCCGTCGAACCAGTCGGACACCGTTGGGCATATCCGCTCGCCCTTATACTGGCAGAAAACTATATCGGGCATCGACTCACCCTGGTTGGAGAGGCGGCCCATACGATCCATCCGATCGCCGGTCAGGGGCTTAACCTCGGAATACGCGATGTTGCCGGGCTCGCCGAGTTGCTTATCGACGCGCGGCGCGTCGGTCTCGATATCGGTGACGAGCGGGTGCTACGGCGCTATCAGCAATGGCGTCGCTTCGATACTCTCGCCCTCGCTGCGGTAACCGACGGGCTCAACCGGCTCTTCTCAAACGCGCTACCGCCGTTGCAACTCGCCCGCGGTCTCGGCCTCGCCGCGGTGCACCGCGTGCCACCGGTGAGACGGGTTTTGATGCGCGATGCCATGGGCCTTGTTGGCGACCTGCCGCGCCTTCTCCTCGGCCAACGGCTCTAACCGCACCACCTCCGATTATGACACGCGGGTCGCGCCGCTCGCGGCGAGAGCCGCAAGATACTCCCGCCAACGCCTGTCATGCTCGACACCGAGCTGGTAGAGATAATTCCAGGAGTA
>Ga0310910_10000841_pt1 | contig 15858 bp, 23 predicted proteins | sample GREbulkMGHF172_FD_203448 | JGI IMG/M metagenome (GOLD analysis project Ga0310910, IMG submission 203448) | Lab enrichment of tropical soil microbial communities from Luquillo Experimental Forest, Puerto Rico - GRE.bulkMG.HF172 | ecosystem: Environmental > Terrestrial > Soil > Tropical forest >... | reverse complement strand
CGGTGATCCGCGTTCCTGTCAGCAATGAGGCAGAGACAGTCGTGCGTCCACAGGTTGTAACCCTGTTTAAGGTCTCGAAACTCTCAGGAGTTGCCCCTTAGTCCATCAACCACCACCATGCCCCACCGCCCGCCACTATCCCAACCTCGCGCCAGGCTGTGATCTCGCCGTCATAGGCCCACCAGTGCCGCCAGCGGTCATCAGCAAAGGGTGGGTCGCCCGGATAAGGCTCGCCTGGGTGCATCGCTTGGAACCATTGACGAAACGCTTTTTGTCTCGGCATCAAGCGCCGATCCGTCGATTTTGCGAAGACCGCAATGCGGACGTAGATGATCGGCTGCTCGTCAGGAACCCGGCCACGGTCAACATCTGGCTCACTGGTGAGCCAGACGACCGGCTTCCACTCCGGGTGTTGCCTGCTGCTCGGGCGCAGTACGGTGAAAGCAGGCGGAGGCTGCTCCCCTCTACGGAGCGCTTCGAGAGCCGCCTCTGCCTGCTCATCGTCCCCAAAAAACGGGTTCAGGTTGGTGTAGTGGTACAGGATCATCGAATCGCTCCACCCGCGATAATTGCGTGTCGCCAAGCTTGGCTTGCCACCTTGGGACAGAGATTTTCCCGTTCGGGAGGAGTCGGATTCAGAATGGAACGACGAGGCGAGTTGTTTGTAATAATCTTCATATGAGGTACTGATCCTAATAGAATTACGTTAATGATCGATCGAGCGTTTTGTGGTCATCGCACTGCTACGCTGATAATACCCAAATATCCCGATTTTTCTTGAGATCAAGTCGATTTACTATTTCTTTTGCCTTGATATCCCGAAAGATTAGAATAGATCCCTAAATAGAGGTAGTCACCACGAGAGTCATGCGGTCTTCGGACAACAGATAGGTTTTGAAGCAGAGGAGATATAGCGATAATGAAAGACTCAATTATACTGCAAGGTCGGACCTACGAGTGCACAAAACTTGTCCAGCAACGATTTGGCCTCGACGACCAGACTTTACGAAAATGGTCGAAGAACAATATCGTGCCCTCGCCAGTGCGCCTCGGTAACAAGTGCTTTTACGACAGGCAAGCCCTTGAAAGTCGCATTCTGGCACGTTGTCAGGAGCAGGTCCGAACCATCACCTAAATTGATAAAACATAAAAAATAACCCGCCTCCCTGGTGAGGCGGGCTTGAAAAGAGGTTAAATTGCTTTGTCTTACAGTGTATTTAGGTCAGTACGCTCCTACGGTCAATATATGAGTGACTGGGAACGGAAAAAACTCATTAGGGATTACATTTGGGCACGCGACAGCTATCGAAAGGCAGTCGCCGAGGCGCGGCTTGCTTACGAAGAACTGGTCAAGCGTGGCTATATGCCTGACGATAATCAAAAGTCAGAACAGTGACCAACTTCGATCGACGACGACTTGGGCGATTCTGGCGATGTCGCCGAGTTGCATAGTCCAAGTTGGGTTGACTCCCCGATTTTGTCCCGTAGCGAGAGGCTCGCGGTGATCGAGCGAAACAAGGATCTCGGTGGCCGAGCGATCAATTTGTTCAAGAACTAGCTCGTGTGGGAGCCGCGGTCGGACCTGTTCCGGCATTACATCGGGCCGCACCTGTACCATCCTGGCTCTCTTTACATTTACAACCCCCCACCCGGAGCAGATCAAGTTCAGGAGGTGGCGTCTCGAAATTACGGCATTCGCGATCGAACAAGCTTCGATCGCGCCATCTGGGAGTAGCTTGGCGTCACCTTTGTCTTGTCGCCGCTGGTCAAGCTGGAGGAGCCGACGACTCCGCTCGGCTCCCGCCGTGTTACCGACCAAGGCTGGATCAAGCGGCTCCGCGACCGTTCGGGCGGCATCGGCGCAATCTTTTAATTGATAAAGTGGTCAAAAATATTCGAACCCGCCGAGCCGGTCTGCGTTGCACCGGCAAGGACGACTCCGGAGAGGATGATCCGCGGCTGATCTACCAGCACTTTGGCCGCGACGCGGTGGTGATGCCGCTCGACGCTACGCCGGTAAGAAGTTCATCCGTGACTTTATGGCGCGAGTGGCGGCACGCGGCGCGTGCCCGGCTACCCCTTCAAGCTGCCAAGCAGAATACCGTTACGCGAGATCTCTAGTATGCCCTTCGACAACTGAAATCGTTGTTTGTGTGCGTCGTCGCGCCACGGTTACCGCTTGGCCAATGGGTAATTTCCGCTATTTAAATTCCGTTTTGAGAAACGGATACGGAGATTCCATTAGCAACCCCGATGCCGTGGCAGGATTGCCAGACGATAACCAAAAGTCAGAACAGTGATCGGCTCGACCGACGACGACTTGCGCGCGATCCTGACGATGTCGGCGAACCGGAGCCGACTGGGGCCGCTCTCCCCGCCACTGACGGCCCACCGACCGCCTGGTCCCCTCTCATCGCGGTCGGATCTTCATCACCGCGGGCAGCAGTCTCGCCGCCGATTCGGCAGCGTCGTCGCTTCAGTGCAGTGTGCCGTCGTCGTGCAAGACACTGCAAAACCGTTATTGATAATCGAATAAAGGTTACAATCGATGGTCAGCCGGAGAATTCCCCGGCTGACATACCGGTTTAGCGCTTGACAGAATGGCGCATTTTATACGCCGAATCAGGAGCCAATCCAAAACATTGCCTTTGACATAACCATTGGCTACATCGCTCGATCAATAACCGCTGCCTCATTTGCACGGGTTGGCATCTCCGACTTCACCATGCCACACGATCCTCGGCATCCCGGAGCATCGGTCTAATCTTCGCTTCCCTCGTCATTTTAAACATCTGCCTATTGGAGTTGGTGGTAGCGGAGAAACACCCGCTTCTCAGCTTCAGCGCGGGCGATATGTATAGCGTCTTCCTCTTCGTCACTGAGAACCCGCTGAATATCACTGATATCGTAGTCCACTAGATCTTTCATCTGAAATGCTTCGATCGGCAATTGCATAACCAGATATTTCGCTTCTTCTTCACTACGAGCATTTACTGTTATGTGGTGTGCCCACATCGTTCTCACCGTGTATTGAGTGTCGGGTTTTCCGCCCGATTTCTCATAGTACCGCCGCAAATGTTCTTCACTGACCGCATTGATTTCTCGCCGCAATCGCCACCCTGTATAGTCTAATGACTTTTTAGTGCGCGTTTGCAGCTTCTTTTTCAAGTTCTCGTATCGTTCTAACAGCTTACTCATGTTGTGACCCCTTTTTTGATAATTTTTCAATAAACGAAAAGACTTCAGTCATCTCGCTGGCCTTCTTGATTTGTAATCTCGCGAACCGTCCGCTGTAGATCAGATGGCCATGGGTAAGTGCGCCAGTTTCTCCGCACTCTAGCTTCTTTATCCTGTCTCGTCGCCGCTGATAGCCATCGCCGTCGATCATCATGCAAGAACACCTTGATCTTCCCGAAGATCGACGGGTCTTCAAGAACTTGTTCAATACGATCTGATATTTTGCGTACTTTCATCTCTAGCTCCAAACGATTACGCTGTGTATATCACTTATCTATCCCGATTCCTGCCGATATCAAGTGGATTTCTTATTTCGTTTTCCTTGATCTCTTCGAAGATGGGGACATATCCCCTAAATAGAGGTAGTCGCTATCAGAGTCATGCAGTCTTCGGGCGGCGCAAACAATGTTTGAAGTAGAGGAGATATAGAGATAATGAAGGATTCAATTACATTGCAAGGTCGCATTTACGAATGTACGAAACTTGTACAGCAAAGATTTGGTCTCGACGATCAGACCTTGAGGAAATGGGCGAAGAACAACCTCGTCCCATCTCCCGTAAGGTTAGGAAACAAGTGTTTCTACGACTGGGAGGCCATTGAGAGGCGGATACTAGAGACCTGTCGTAAGTAAATTATAAAACAAACCCCGCGCTTGCGAGGCGCGGGGGACGCAGTACCTACTTTCAGAGACTTCCAGTAACACCAAATACGATATCCGACAGCAAAGAGGCTATACGTTAAATGAGTGCCGATAATATTTATAGTCGAAACGACATTGTTTGTCAAGTTGACCCGCTTTTACAGCTAGGGCTTGATCGCTCATCGCTTGACCAACTCCGCAAGATTATCGCGGAAATCAAGACGAGCGAAGGTAACGATATGGCCTATGAGGTCATGCAGTGGCTCGCCGATCCGATCGCTCTCAACCAGTTTATCAGTACGATCTTTCTCCATGCGACGAACGGCTACGTACAGTTTCGCATGTTCGTAGACGGCAAGGAAAAGAAGCCGTGGGGGTATCCCTGGAAGGCAGCGCCGGTCTCAGATCGAGGGCTACTACTCTACTGGGCCATGACTCTCGCCAGCCAAGCCGCGCTTTCAGACGATAAGGTCAATTTCTGCCCGCCCGTATGCACGTTTACCGGCCGGGATAAGGCCAGGATGGAGGACACCTGCGAAGGTGTTGCGATCATGGTCGAATGCGATCACCAGCCGGTGCTGTCTCAGCAGGCTCTCACGCACGTGCTTGGCACCCCCACCATCGTCGTCATGTCGGGCGGGATTTGGATCGATCCCGAAACGCAGGAACAACAGGACAAGGCACATCTCTATTGGCGGCTTATCCAGCCGACCCGAGAGCGTGCAGACCATGACAAGCTCCGAGAGGCCCGCGAACTCGCCTCCTTGATCGTCAGCAGCGACCCGACAGCAAAACCACCAGTGCATCCATTACGGTGGCCGGGATCGTGGCACAAAAAGGATGAACCCCGCCTCGCCCGGATTGCCGCGATCAATCATGATGTTGAGGTCGACCTCGATGATGCGCTCAGCAAACTCCGCGAGACGGCTGCTCGGTCGGGTATCAAAACCCCGCAGGGAATCCCCACAGCGCCTCTCCCTGATCTCAATCTGAAGCGAGATGTCGAATGGCACTACGATCATATCTTAGACGAGTATCGGAGTTTATCCAGTGGAAGACATCATGCGCTATCTGAACTGGCGGTCTCGCTCGCCATGTCAGCCATCAATGCGGGGTACGACGTTGGGGAAGATGACCTCGGAGACATTTTGGCAAGAGCACAGGCGGATAATCCGCCCCACGGTCTCTATTCTGCCAAAGAGTTGATATATCTCGCCGGGACGGCAATCCCGATTGCGCAACAACGGGTTGGTGACGATCCAGCTTGGAAAAAGAAAGCAGAAGCTCAGGCTTATTGGGACGCTGAGGATGCCAGAATAAGGCGCGAGATGGCGGAGATTGATGGTCCGGGTCGCGCGGATGAAATCGATCTCGATGAGGAGGAACCGCAATACGACATCGATGATAACTCTTCTACTGAACGGAGTGTTGAGGAGCGACCTAAAGAAGAAAAACCAAAACGGCAGACCCGGTTCCGCACTCGTGCCGAATCCCGCGATCTCCCGCCGCCCGTTTATCTGATCCAAGACCTAATCGAGGTCGGTGCCGACGCCGTGATCTATGGCGATTCAGAAAGTCTCAAAAGTTTCTTTGCTTTGGCAATGGGCGCTTCGTTGGCAACCGGCATTCCGGCTTTTGGCCAGTTTGAAATCGCCAACAAAGGCGTCGTCTTCTATTTCTCTTCTGAAGGAAGAAGCAGTATGGAAAAGAAACGCTTGACTGCGTGGGAAATCGACAATGGGTTGGTACCGTTCGGTGTCGAAGATGTGTGGATTGGCGACGGTACATTTATGATCGACGACATGGATGTCGAGGAATGTATTCTAGATATTGAATATCACTTGGGCGATCGGAAAGGCAAAGTACCGGTTCTCTTTGTTATTGATACCCTGAGCAGGGCGCTAAACGGCCAGGATGAAGATAAGGCTAACATTGCCGCCAAATACCTCAACAATGTGAAAAAGATCAAAGATCGCATCGGCGGAACCAGCCTTACGATTGCCCATACCGGCAAGGATCGAACCCGAGGTTTGCGTGGTTCATCAGGTTATTTCGCCGGGTGTGACACGGTGCTCGCTGTCGATACCACGCAAGATCCCGACACGCTGCTACACACATCGGAACTAACCGTCGAGAAGCAGAAAGACGGTGTGACCGGCAAACGGTACTGGTTTCAAAGCCGTGAGGTCGAGATCCCCGATGGCAAAAGCCTTGTGCTCGATCCGATCGACGAGGAAGCTGGCAAGAGAGATATCACCAAAAAGAAGCCGATGCACTATGAGGACGTTTTAGCAGCAATCCGAGCAGTGGCACCGAATGGGAGTGCCCTGACCAAGCGGGACGTTGCCAAAAAGGTCGCCGCAATGTTGAACATCACGATCAATGGAGTCGAGAAAGCTTTGGATCGGGACAAGGAGAAGGGCGACAAAGATCGATATAAAAACCTTCGCGACGGCGACATGTTTTGCCTGCCAACCTACATGCGAGGGTCCGAGCAGACGATCGAGGACCAAATCAAAGAGTTGCGGGATGGCGAGGTAGAACGAATCACGAAGAGCGTCCATGATCAAGTAAAGGATCATTTGGACAGCATTTTTCCCAATGGAGGGGTGGGTTAGTCATATTGAGTGACAGACAAAAAGTGACAAGATTTTGTCTGTCACTTGGCCAGAACAGCCGAGTGACAGACAACAACACCCTATAGGGTGTTGTCTGTCACCTCTGTCTGTCGGTGAGTCATGAGCATCTCCTCATCAGAGAACGAACTCCCGATATCAAACTCTCACCATTGGCTTACTACTTTGCGCTGCCGCGTTCGCTCTCGGCCTTTTCTTGGTTCTCAGCCGCATCTCTGTTGACCTGTCACGGGGATAGGTCCGCTAGTGGGCTGGCAGATCCCAGCCCATTCGAAACCCAATGTCGGTAGGTCAGCGAGTCGGACGGTGGCGATACTGTATTGGTGTACTGCGATAAATATTCGGAACGCCGTGGCAGAGAGTGTACCGCTGCCTCACCGATCACATCGAGGCCAATGGGAAAAAAGGGGCAGGCCGAGCTATTCTTTCGGGCGCGCTGCCACAACAGCGTCAGATCCTCTTTGTACTAATCGACGAGCATACGTCGCCGTGTGTTCCGCTCGTGTTGAGGAACTGTGGATGTAGCGGTTGGAAACAACCGAGAGGATGGTCTCAGCGGGATCGTCGGCTTTTTCAATTCAAAAAAGAAATAACGAAAAAAAGACCGCGGGACCTGCTGGCTTCAAAAAACTGTCGGAGAAGTGCTTCCTCACGCTCGTCTGTCATCGCTCCTCCTCTCGATGATGAAACTTCCGCGATCTCGTTGCAGTTTACCGCACCCGGCTCGCCGGAAGGTCGCCCGGCCAATACAGCCGGTCGTCGCGCTCATCCTCACCGTTTCGACTGCCCCCCGCATCACACGATCGTCCGCCCAGGAGAGATTCCGATCCATCAGAATCTTTCGCTGCGTCGCGGCCTCCGTTGGACTGATAATTTTTCGTCGATAACAATAAGAAAAATATAGACGCAGACTTTTTTGCTGGGTCTTGAATACGAGAAATAACGTTATCGCGTCGACCAATTTGTAGGTAGCCAAACCACCTGATTATCTTTACGATATCTCCGAGTCGATCGGCGAAATGCAAGAAACTGCGCACCAAGGTACTCGGAACTCGTGCTCATGAACCAACCGTTGATCAGCGTTGACGCGGCCTTACATGCCCTTGCGTCCGCCAATACGCCCGACGAACTTATCACGCTCTCCAATCAGGCGGCAGCCCTGGAGGTCTATGCGCGGCGGGCCAAGCTCGGGATGGTCGCCCAGAATCGTTGTGCGGAAATAAGACTTCGCGCCGAAAGAAAGCTTGGGCAACTCCTGACCACGGCACCCAGGCTGCATGGTCGCCCGAAAAGTGTTCCCGACGAGAACACTTTCCCGAGTCTGTCCGAATTAGGGGTGCCCGATCGGAAAATCTCGCATCGCTCACAGCGCATCGCCGCCGTGCCAGCCAGGGATTTCGAAGCGTATCTCCGAGATGCCCAGCGTGAGGGTTGGGAAATTACGACGCGGCATTTGCTCTCGTTGTCCGAGCGACGGCAGGCGTCATCGAGAAACCGCCAAAGGATCGTTGGTGGTAGGGTAGCGGACCTGATCGAATTTGCCCGCACCGGACCCAAGATAGGCTGCATGGTGATCGACCCGCCATGGCCGATCGAAGGCTCGGTTCTGCCGTACATGGATGTCCAGGTGGATGAACTGAAGGCACTGCCTGTCGGAAAACTCGCGGCGGAGCGGTGTCACCTCCATCTGTGGACGCTTCCTAACTTCTATCACCGCACGGCCTATGATCTCGTGGAGCATTGGGGCTTTCGCGTCGTGTCGGAGTTTGTTTGGTGCAAGACCCAGGCTGGCAGGGGCAATTACTGGAGGATGGCGCATGAAGTCCTCCTTACGGCTGCGCGAGGCGAGGATGATCGGTTCGATAATCGAGGTCTTCGCAGTTGGATCGAGGCTCCACGGGGTCGCCATAGCGAAAAACCCGATGTAGTGCGCGAGATGATCGAACGAGCCAGTCCTGGCCCCCGACTGGAACTCTTTGCCCGCAAGCTTTCGCCGGGTTGGTACGCGTGGGGACACGAGATCGCGGAGACACTGCTCGATCAATCCGCAGCCTGATCGGCAGTCACATCCGGTCGGCCGAGTGGTACCACTTGGTCGATGTCCCGACCCTACAATGTAGTCTCATAAGGGCTTGCCCTAGCGGGTCAGTTATCGCGAGCAGTCCACCCGTCTCATACACGTTATGGTTGACTTTTTGAGACGGCTGTCTCATGATGTGTAGGTTGTCAACGAGACAGGAGAGGGCTTTGAGGGTTGGATACGGGCGAACAAGCACTTTGGATCAACGGGCCGGGATGGAGGCCCAGCTTCGCGACCTTCAGGCCGCTGGCTGCGAGAAAGTATTCCATGAGCAAGTTTCGTCGGTCGAGAAAAGGCCGCAACTCGAAGCCTGCCTCGATTTCATTCGCGAGAGCGATACGCTGGTGGTGACCAAGCTCGATCGGCTCGCTCGCTCCACCCAGCATCTCTTAGAGATCGCCAGCCTCGTGAAGCGCAAAGGGGCCGATCTCCATGCTCTGAATCTGAACATCGAGACCAGTTCAGCAACCGGCAAGCTGCTCCTCACTATGATCGCGGCGGTCGCGACCTTCGAGCGCGAGATGATGTTGGAGCGACAGCGAGAGGGCATTGCCAAGGCTAAGGCCGAGGGAAAATACCGAGGCCGGAAACCAACAGCGCGAGCACGGGCTGCTGAGGTCAACGCGCTCAAGGCTGATGGGGTGCGCCCAGTGGATATCGCCCGTAGACTCGGCATCGGCAGGGCGTCGGTCTATCGCATCCTGGACATCCGACCCAGTTGATCGCCGCCGCCTGATCCCGCTCCGCAGATGGTCTCGCATTACCATCGATAGCCGGGTTGGCGTTCCGCCCGGTGCGTGTACCAAGTGAGGAGTATTTGACACGAGATCACAAGTGCCGAGAACCGAAGTCAGTGCCGGACTGGTGATTGTCAGCGGGTAAGCCGTAGAATTGAGCGATGCTCACTCCCAATGGATGGTTCTACCGCTTCAAGCCGAACCGCGGTAAGCTATAATTGGCGGCTGCGGGCGTAATAAATTTGCGCCGATAATCGTTGCATCTACACTGAGCAGGAACGATGACCAAGGCATATTGATTCGTCTGCTCCCATTTGATCTCCAACCCAGCCGTATTCCAAGCTCGTTGCACCCGCAATCACTGCGGCGGGTGGGTGTTTTCTGGCGCTCGGCGAACGTTCGAAAAAACGTGCCAACGAGTTTTACATTGCGCTGCCATAAAATAAAGCCTTAAACAAGACCTCATAAAAGACCAAATATGACATGATGCAGACATAAACCATCATCGGCCAGGACAGGCGAACAGGAAATAACCCTCCAGCCATCCAAGCAGACCGTCAGGTGTCTTGGCGTCGAATCTGTTAGCTCGAAGTCCTCGCCGATCGAGGTCTTCCCCGCCGCCGAGGACGCTGCTGCGGTGCTGGCGGGGTTTCGGGGACGACCGCCTCCGCTACCTCGCCGGAACGAGAGCGACCAAGGCCGATCTGTTTCGCCAGCCCCGATCGCCTCTCCGAATAGCCGGGCGCTGTGATTAGATGGTCACGCGAGAGGTTCCAGTGAGCACGATATTGGTCAACGCTCAATCCGTGGCCGGTGGCGAGATGGCGTTTGAGCATCTGACCGCGCCACCCGCATTCCAGGCAAACGACATAATCGCGATGGACAGATCGCCGGATCGGCACCGCGGGTGTTCGCTCGACGCTGGCTTCTGCTACAGGTTTGCCAAGCCCCGCGAATGCCTGATGAACGGTCGAGATCAGAGCGGCGAGTTGGTCGGACCCTACTTGATTGCGCCGAACATAAGCCGCCACAATTTTAGTCGTGAGTTCTCGATCAAGTGGTTTGGACGGCGGTTCCTCAGGCATCTTGGCTCTCCATGTCGGGCCGGTAAAATACCATACCCGGCTAATTCGAGGCGGTATTTGAGGACTCTCCATTTGCCTTCGTCGCTCCGCTTACCTCCTTCTGGTTCCGCGTCGAAGAAGACCCCACCACCTTTCCTTCAATTGGTACCATCCTGTGAAGGTAAGAACCGAAGATCTGCGGTGGTGATTTATGCGGGCGAATCTGGCTGCTGACTCACTGCGCGAGCGTCGCGACGAGTCGGATATGCAAAATCGTGATCCAGTGCCGCATCGCTTCGGGCGGGCCTGGCCCTCGGCAGATCAAGCATCTTTCGATAAAGAGGTTTAGTTTTCGGTCTGGCGGACTGACATAATTCGCGAAGGTCTCCGAAGGAGAGTGCGATGCCATACGCCCACAATGGCGGTGTTCGGATTCATTACGAGGTGGAGGGAAAAGGCCCCCCGCTTGTGCTCCAACATGGCTTCACCGAGAGCGTGGTGGACTGGTACGAAGCGGGCTATGTGGAAGCGCTAAAGCCCGACTACCGGCTCATCCTCATAGATGCGCGAGGACATGGGGACAGTGATAAGCCGCACGATCCCGACGCGTATGTGCTGAACCGAAGGGTGGCGGATATTGTCGCGGTGCTGGACGCTTTGGGAATCGAAAAGGCCCTTTATTGGGGCTACTCAATGGGCGGGTGGATCGGCTTTGGACTTGCCAAGTATGCCAAGGAAAGAGTTAGGGCTCTGGTAATTGGCGGACAACATCCGTATGCCCGCAGCATGGGCGCTCTCAGGGAGATGGTTCAAAGGGGGATAGCGCAGGGCGGCGGAGCATTCGTGGCGGGCATGGAGGAAATGTTTGGCCCAGAGTCCGCGGAGCGCAAGGAGCGACTTCTCTCTGCGGATCTCAAGGCGTATCTCGCGCTCGCCCAGGACCGGCCCGGCCTCGACGATATCCTCGCGACGATGCTGATACCGTGCTTCCTCTATGCAGGCGAGGTCGATCCTATCTACCCAGAGGTCAAAGCGTGCAGCCAACTCATACCCCGCGTGACCTTTTTCTCGTTGCCCGGCCTCAACCATTGCGATGCCTACACTCGAAGCGAACTCGTGTTACCGCGCGTCACTGGATTTTTGGAAGCACTGGACAAATCCTGAGAATGGATTCTTAACACCGCCCCATCTCGAAATTGGCTTGGGGTCGACTTGTATGATCTGCCGGTGAAGTGGGGAACCCGTGGCCCCTGAGGCAATCATCGTGGCCGGGATCGAGGTGCCCTCGGTTTCTCCGCTGTTTCTCGGAATGGTCGGGTTTCACGTCGTCGCGGGGGCCATGGCCGTAATCGCGGGCGTATTCACGATGCTCAGCAAGAAGCAGCCGGGTCGTCATCCGCGCTTTGGAACCCTCTACTTCTGGTGCCTGTCGGCGGTTTTTGCCTCGGCGACGATACTTTCAATCGTGCGGTGGGCCGAGGACTATCATCTGTTCATTCTCGGCACGCTTTCCTTTGGCACTGCGTGTGCGGGCCGCAGCGCTCGCAGACACCGCTGGCGTGGTTGGGTCGGATGGCACCTCACCTCGATGGGCCTCTCGTACATTCTGCTCCTGACGGCCTTCTACGTGGATAACGGCCACAGCTTGCCGCTGTGGCGAGACTTGCCGAGAATCGCCTACTGGCTGGTGCCCGGCGCAATCGGGATTCCCCTCATTGTCTATGCTCTGTTGAGGCATCCGCTGGTGCGGCAGTAAAATGGAAAGATATACAGAGATGTCGAATAGCATAGAAGCCCTGTCTTGGACCATCAAGGCGGTGCGTCCGACACTTCCGGCAAAAGATTTTGACCGCAGTCTCCAATTCTATATCGATCTGGGGTTTCGACGCAAATTGTTGACTGACCGTCTCGCTGAGATGACTTTGGGTATGTGCTCGTTCTTGCTACAAAACTATTATGTGCGGGAATGGGCCGATAATTTCGTGATCCACCTATTCGTGTCCGACCTGGACTTATGGTGGGATCATATTGTCGCCCTCGATCTGATGACTCGATACGGCGTGAAGACGAGATCGCCTCAACTCGAAAGTTGGGGGGTGCGGGTCGCCGGATTAATCGATCCGGCTGGAGTACTCTGGAGAATTCACGAAGTTCCTTAACGCAGCCTCCAACTTTAACTGGTTTGCAGTTCAGCAGGCTCGTCGTCGCGAGCACTGGCTCGAACAGAGCGCGACCTAGTTCAAGTCCTTCATTGAGGGTCAATCGGGAGCTAACTCGCTTGCGGCTTTGAGCGAGCGACCATTGTTCAAGATGCTCGTTGGAGCAAAAGAACGCGGTGGCGGGGCAGCAAGATGCGGCTGTGACCTGGGAATTCGCAAAATCATACCAGACGAGCGCTTCGGCTGGACGATCAGCAAGGAGCGTTCGAGCTTCGTCATCGGGAACACCAATTTTCTCGGCCATTTCCTGGACGGAGGGTGGTCGGCCATCAGTCGCAAAGCGCTCCAGGACTGCCTTCCAGGTAAAATCCTCTCTTGGAGTAAGTTTCCGACCCCATGTCTGGGCAAGACCGGATCGCACGCGGCCTCGACCCATCAACGCTGATCGTACCGCAGGTTTCGTGACTAGCGACCAATCGGGCCGGGTAGACGCCGGGCGTTATCTCTACTGTCAGCCTGGATGGCATGTGGGTGTCTCGCCCGCCTGGATGGGTGGGCAAGGGTCAGAACCATAGGAGCAGAATACGCAACAGTCGCCGGGTTTCGGTTGCAGAAGTTCTCCGCAACCAGTGCAGTCGTAAAAGAATTGGCAGGCATCAGTCGGCATTGTCTCGGTTTTCGACACCCCGCAATTTGGGCAAGTGATGACCGATTCCAGGATCACGGTAAAGTTCTCCTTTGAGCCTATGAAGCATGTAGCCGATGTCGGATGCACCGGTCGGATAGGCGAAGATCGTTTGTTTGATTTGCTCTGCTGTGAGACCGTTTCGGATTGCCAGAGCAAACAGATTGATTACCACGTCAGCGTGCGGACCAACCAGATGAGCGCCGAGGATGCGCCCGCTGTCTCCTTCGACCAGTGTTTTGTATCCGTAGACCGTCTCGGCAACCCGGCGCGCCGTATACCAATTCGACACCTTCTGCCGATTGACCCTGAACCTCAAACCCGTCGCAAGCGCCTGTGCCTCGCCCAAACCGACACTGGCGATCGGCGGAAGGGTAAAGGCGACGCTCGGCACTTCGATCGTGGACGGTGCCGTAAATCGTGCTGTCCCGTGGAAGACGTCGATGCCGCGCTCAGCGTAGCGCCGCTCGTGATTTGCCGGGACCGGATCAGTGAAGGTCCGTTTGAAAGCGATCAGATCAGGCCAGCTAATCGCTGCCTCACCCGTGATGCCCCGCCCGCGCATTCGGCGAGCCATGTCCACGGCGTCCACGCCGCTGATGAGCACCTTCGTCGAATCGCAACCGCGCAGAGCACAGGTGCCGCCGAACGGGAGATGGTCGATAACCGCCACCGACCATCCCGCCGCTCGGACGCGCGAACTTGCAACCTGAGCAGCCGTGCCGCTCCCAATGACGACAAGATCGTAATTCTGGATCACGTGCGGTCCCGCCGCTCGGTGTTCGTATTGGCGCATGCTGCGGCGGCATGACGGCGATACAGGCCCAGGCCGACGAGGGCGACTCCCACGAGCAGCACCGGCAGGAGGACGAAATCGGCTCTGGTTATCCAAGCCGTGAGACCGATCCCACCCAAGAAGATAGCAAGGAGTGGCGTTGCACAGCAGATCGCCGCCAGAACCGCCGCGACGCCACCGGTCGCAATGAGCGAGCGATCGTTCATAGGGTCAGCCCTTGATGGCGGACGGATAGCCAGCATTTGTCGTTGCGGTCATCAGCGCCGGGGGCGCGGTCTTCGTATCATCGAACGTCACGACCGCCGTTTTGTCGGCCAGTGAGACGACCACCTTGACGACGCCCGTCACCGCTTCGAGGCTCGATTTCACGGTGATCGGACAGGCCGCGCAGTACATGCCGGGCACCGTGAGCGTGACAGTCTTCGCGCCCGCGTGAACGGTCGATGAGGCGATTAGGGTGATGCCGAAGAGGGCGTCGGCAATAAGCCTGGTCATAACGGTTTTCTCCTTCACGGCTCATGGCTACACGAACAGCGGTGCGAGCAAATCGAGCGCTAGCGCCGCGACGATGAGAATGATTGCGAAGACGAAGCCGATCGCGACCGTCCGGTTGGGAACGGGTCGGGCGCAGATTTCGCCATCCGAGCAGGCAATCTTCTTCGAGCGGTGGCGCAGCCAATACCCAAAGCCGACACAGCCCGCCGCGACGGCTAGGAAGTAAGGCTGGTAGGGCGCGAGCCGGGTCAGGTAGCCGATCCAAGCACCACCGATGCCGATGGCGAACAGCAGGAGAGGCGCGAGACAGCATGAAGAGGCTGCGAGTGCTCCGAGAACACCGCCGGTTGCAAGCAACTTCTGACCGAGATTGGCGGCTCCCCGGTTCGCTTCGGGTCGGGCGCGACGCGCCCGGTCTTCCGCTTGGCTGGTCATGTGGCGAGTGCTACAACCTGTAGCGGCTACAGGATCAAGGGATATTCGATGCGTTCCGCTGGACCCGGACCCGCTGCCCTGGCAATCGGCGAACTGTCCCGGCGCACCGGGGTCAATATCGAGACGATCCGCTATTACGAGCGCATCAAAATGATGCCCCATCCACCGCGAACGAGTAGCGGGCGGCGTGTCTACGGCGGGGTAGAGACCCGGACGCTCACCTTCATCCGTCGTGCGCGCGAACTTGGATTCAGCCTCGACGAAATCCGTACACTGCTCGCACTTTCTGCCGAACATGGGCGCAAGGCGTGCGCCGAGGTCCGTGAGCTTGCGGCGGACCACCTTGAGGATGTTCGTGCAAAGATCGCCGACCTCAGAGCGATGGAGCGGGTTCTGGGCGATGCTGTCCGCCGATGCGACGAAGGCAAATCCGCTGGGTGTCCCTTGATTGACACGCTATCCAGCCCGGCGAAGTGAGGAATGGCGCGGGTCAGGGTCAGCATTGTTTTCGAATCCGGGGCGCGGATCGGCCCCGGTAAAGCCAAGCTGCTCGAAAGCATCCGGGACACCGGCTCGATCTCGGCAGCCGCACGCGATATGGGCATGTCTTATAAGAGGGCGTGGGTGCTGCTCGACAGCATCAATCGAGCGTTCACTGAGCCGGTCGTGACAGCCGCGCCGGGCGGAGCCGGTGGCGGCGGTGCACGCCTGACGCCGTTCGGTGCCGAAGTTCTCGAACGCTACAACCGCATCCTCGACCGGGCTGCGACAAACGCGGTTGATGATTTGACCGCGCTCGGGCGGCGCGCACGCCCCAACGCCGGGCCGAAGGTCTAAAAAATTTCGCTATGGTAAATATGCCATAACGGCTATCATGCGCTATAGCCCTGTTG
>Ga0310910_10000839_pt1 | contig 15905 bp, 16 predicted proteins | sample GREbulkMGHF172_FD_203448 | JGI IMG/M metagenome (GOLD analysis project Ga0310910, IMG submission 203448) | Lab enrichment of tropical soil microbial communities from Luquillo Experimental Forest, Puerto Rico - GRE.bulkMG.HF172 | ecosystem: Environmental > Terrestrial > Soil > Tropical forest >... | reverse complement strand
ACCGAGCGATGACGGCCCGCCGCTTCCCGCCGCGTCGAAGAATAGTGAGTAACGCGGTAAGCTAGGCGCGGCTGTCACCGGCATCAAAGGACAATGCTGTGGACCCAACGCCTTCATTGCTGTCGTTTGGAGAAGCCATCACGCTAGTTCGCCAGCGCCTTAATGCAAGCAGCGAAAGAGCTGCGGCGGTCGTTCGCGAGGCGCTTAAGTCGGGCGAACTCCGTATCATCAGAGATGACCACGTCGACCCGATCAGCGGCTCGCAATTTGCGATCGTCGAAGAGAATTTTCTCGACTGGCTTAATCGCCAGGTGGCCACCGAGGCGACCACGCCGTTAGCTAAGCCCAAGCAACCGGATCGCGAGCGGGCAAGGCAGGCTGCGATTGAATTGTGGGGCACAGCGGGGCCGCCTGACCATCTGTCGAATTTGTCGATCTGTCGTGAAGTGGCCCAATGGTTGAAGAAAAACGGCCAAGCGGCGGATATTAGCGACGGTACGATCCTTCGCGCTGTCGGTCGGAAGTAACTACACGAACCAATGACCGCCCGTCGCTTCCCCGCACCATGGACGATTGAAGAACTGGACGCCTGCTTTATCGTGCGCGACCACAGCGGCCGAGGGCGGTGCTGTCGCAGAAATCGTCGCGTCGTGTTCCTCATCCCAACGGAGGAGTGAACAAAATTGCGTTATCGGAATGTTCAGGCGTTGTTCTCGCCATTTTCGCAATAGCTACAAACTCTCGTTATGTTGCTGACATGAGATCAACCGGGCCGGGCGGCGATCAGCGGCCAAGCTGCTCAGTAAAGATGAGGCGCGAAGGATCGCCCTGCGCACGCGTTATAACTTGCCTCGCAGATACAGCCTCATCCCGGCCCATATCGCCAATACGATGAGAACGCCAATCGCGATATAATCTGCAATGGTCATAGCGATCAATTTCTCAAAATTTAAACGCGACCAGTCTGTGGCCAAGTCGCGCCGCCCCCACTGGACTTCGCACCCCCGTGCTTAGCGGCCAGTAGGTTCAGCAAAGTCATTTAAGCCATTACCGGAACAGGCTCTTGATCTAAATCAATCGACTGAGGCGCGAAGGATTGCGGCCAACGTGCGAAGCTGGCGGGGTTGGCTGACCCAAGCGGGGCACTTTCATTGACAGCGCCAATGTGCGATCGACCGACCTCTGTTTGCCCATGGAATTGGTCTCAATTCACTCTCGCGGACCACACGTTCGTCTGGCTCAGTAACGCTCTTTATTTGATATTCAAATTCGCCGTCGCGCTTCGGCAATCGTTTGATGACAACATACGCGCCATCCGGCACATCCAAGCGTGCAGGAAACAAACGCGCACCAATCTTGAATTTGTGCATAACGCCCCACCACAACCGTCACGAACCGCATCACTTTACGCTCCTAACAGGCGCAAGTCTACGTAAAAGAAACTAACATCGGCGCGCCACAAGGCGCGCGTGGATCGAGGAATTTCTCACAGAATTTGCGCGGGGGTATGCGAGCGATCGCGGCGATGAATTTTGGCCCCCGCCCCGCCTCGCGAGCTAACAAATAAAAGTTCGCGGCGAACTAACAAACATCAGACAAACATCTTGAAAACAACAACGCATCGACTAGATGTGTCTGTTGCGAATGAAGCGGCCAGCCAAGGCGTGTGCAGCGCCAAGGCTGGCCTAACCCCAGGCAAGGAGGTTGAGCCAACGCCTAGAGCTATCAACAGTCTATCTCCACGAAACAAATTCGCAAAGCGCCACTACGAAGCCATCGCCCTGGCGATGCAGGACGCACGGTTTCGCTTGCGCTCCACATCGCTAGATCAATGGCAATGCACGATCAACTGCCTTGCTAACATGCTGGCCGAAGATAACGGTCGGTTTCAGCGAGAGCGGTTCATTCGCGCTTGCGAGCCGGGTGCGAATGTGCGGGCGAGGAATGGAGGAGCTAATGGACGCAATACTCACTACGCCAAATCCTGAGGACTACGGGTTGATCATGTCGCTCGCACGTCGTCTCGCTAGAAAGGAAGTCGAGGCGCAGTTACGCGGTCAGGGGGTCAGGCTGACGCTTGTCCCGCCGAGAGAGATCAACGCCAAGGCTCAGGAGTACCTAGCGCAGCATCTCGAACTGTATCGCGAAGCTGTGAGGATCGTGGCGCAGCATCCTGAATGGCGACCGAAGCGCAAGCGTCGTCGCTCTGTCTCACAAACAGGTAGCGCAGGAACCGCCACTGATAAATCAGGATAATTTAGTACAACTTCCGCGATTTTCAGAGGCTCGCACTTACTATTTACGTTCTAATGCACAGTGAGGGGTGGGCTACAGGCCAGTATGACGTTGTCGTTACGGTCGAAATGCCGAACGGCGAGGCGGGCCAGCCGCAAGCCAATTGGAAAACTCGCGGCCAGCCCTAGCCATGACAAGGAGAGTTTCAGTTCCGGTGTCATGGCTGAGCGAATTGTAGTGGCGCATAGCTGCCCAGTACTTTGATCCACATCAATAGCTGAAAATGAAAATGTGCTTTAGGATCAAGCTAACGCGGAGTGAAGGCGCACAGAAGGAATTTGTGATCGACGTATGTCGGCCACGGTACTGAGAGCCGTAATTGATCCGTGGATAATAATGGCCCCGACCTCAATTAAGGGGCCGGGGAAACTGAGATCGGGGCCGTGCTCTGGGGACGAGAGAGCGGCCCCGGTTTTATAACGGGACACGCTTCAACGCTATTGAACTTTGGTTAAGTTGGTTAGCGACGAACGTAAGTTATTGGGCGGACAACAGGCAGGATCAGAACCAGTGGGTGAGAGTGTAGTAACCGATCACCAGCGAAAGCAGACCGAGACCGGCGCAGCCAGCGTAGAAAGAGACGACCTCCAAGAGCCCTTCACGCTTCATTCGCTTTTCCATGGCTCAATCTGTGGCTCCCGATAGAGCAGCGCTGTGTAATCGTCATTCCAAAAGAAGAGGCCACGCTGCCACTCAGCGGCTAGGCGCAGCATCGTCTTCGGATCGAAGAAAGTCCCTTCGATGTTCATCTCTGTCGGTTCAAGGTCGTTCATTGCATTGATATGGGCCACCTGACGCACCCGCGCAATCAGAACCTTCGATAGTTTGAACGGACGAAAGGCTTCTTTAGCTCGCTCGCGGGCAGCGGTTCGACTGGGCCGTTCAACAAAGGGACTGGCGATTGCGATCTGAGGATGGCGCGTTCAAGCGCCTCTGCGAACGACCCACCATCCATCGTCGCAATCGCCGTCGCGCTCAGCTTCGGCGCAATGTACGGCAACATCTCAATCAACATTCTCTGCTGTGGTGGCGAGAGCCTTATCTTTCCCCTTACCACTCTATCCGCCAATTCTATCAGCGGAATGTTGTCGGGGATTACTTCATCCTGCACAGACGGAACCTGATCCAATATAGACATTCTTCTTCATTCCCTTTGTACCAAGTGTACCAAGTATACCAAGTGTACCGGGGGGTCAGTCAGTGTTACGCTTACGGCTGTGCATCCAACCAGGTGGCTCGCTTGGTACACCCGGTACACCCGGTTGTTTTAGACCCTCTGCCATTCATCGATTTCTGGATTATGCCAGTCCCATTGACCGCCAAAGAGAGTTTCCCAGCGTTCACGAAGGTCGAGCAAGGGAGGAAACTCCCAGCCTCGAAGGGCTGTTGATCCACCATCACGGGCGCGGAATTTGTTGCCTTCTGGTGAGAGCTGGGGAATGAAGCGCATTTCGTCGTAAAGGAAGCTGGCGATGCTTTCGTCGGTTGCGTAGTCAAGTCCGCGGAAGGTCTTGACGTAGGCAACAAGGTCTTCGGTCGCTATGCGGTCGGGTCTATCCGTCCAGTTGCCACTTTCCACCTCTTCGCTTGCTAATTTCCCGGTGCATCTGTCCGCCCGAGCGATGCATCTGTCTAACCCACTAGCAAGTCGCTAGCAAGCATTAGCAAGCGTACTGCTGACGGGAGCTGGCGCGCGTAGTCGGGATCTGACGGTGAAGTTATGCCCTTGAAATCGACATAACTGCGTGGTTTGCTCAAATCAGTCGGCGTTGTGGAAAGGCTAGTACATCAGTTGCAGGAGCTGATGCATCGGCGGCCTGTCAGTATCCGAGATAAGAGCGGCGTATCTGCGGGTCGTTGGCCAGCATTTTGGCGCTACCGGAGGCAACCACGTAGCCGGTTTCGAGGAGGTAGGCGCGATCGGCCATTTCCAGCGCCAAGTTTGCGTTCTGCTCCACCAAAAGCACGCTGACCCGCTGTTCCCGTCTTATCCGCTCGACGATGTCGAAAATCGCTTCGACGATCCGCGGCGCCAGACCGAACGACGGCTCGTCGAGCACGAGAAGCCGCGGCGACATCATCAAAGCGCGGGCAATGGCAAGCATTTGCTGCTCGCCGCCCGACAGCGCACCCGCCTGCTGGCGCCGCCGCTGCGCCAGAATCGGAAAATACCCGAACATGAGCTGCATTTTTTCGTCCGGCCGGCCGGCCGCCGCGTAGCCTCCGATCCGCAGATTTTCCTCAACGGTCAGGTCAATGAACGTGCCGCGCCCCTCCGGCACATGCGCGACGCCGAAGCCGGCGATCTGCTCGGTCGCGCACCGTTCCAGCCGGCGCCCGGCGAACAGGATCTGGCCTTCGCTGCGCACCATGCCGCAGATCGCGCGCAGCGTCGTCGTCTTGCCCGCGCCATTGGCTCCGAGCAGTACGGTCATGCCGGCCTCTTCGACTGCGAGATCGATTCCGTGCAGCACTTCGGATTGCCCGTAAAAGGCTTTCACCCCGTTGAGCTCGAGAATCGCCGCCATCAGTGCCGCGTCCCCAGATAGGCTTCGGCGACGGCCGGATTGCTGCGCACTTGATCGGCCGGCCCGTCGGCTATGACACGCCCAAAATTAAGCACGACGACCTGATCCGACAGGCTCATCACCAGGCCCATGTGATGCTCGACCAGCAAGATGGTGATTGCGAGCTGATCGCGGACCGAGCGAATGAGCGCGCCAAGTTCCACGACTTCCTCGTGATTGAGTCCGCCGGCAGGCTCGTCGAGCAAAAGCAGCGACGGCCGCACCGCGAGCGCGCGCGCGAGCTCGACGCGTTTGCGCGCGGCGAAGGAGAGACTTGCGGCCTGCCGGAACGTCTCGCGTTCCATACCGACGAAAGCCAGCATCGCACGTGCGGTTTCGTCGAAATCGCGTTCCTCGCGACGCGCCGAAGGCAGCGTCACCGAATCAATCAGTGCGCCATTGCGGCCACGCGCGTGGCCGCCAATCTTGACGTTATCGAGGACCGTCATGGAGGCGAACAGGGCCGGGCTCTGGAACGTGCGGCCCACTCCGATCGCGGCGATATCGGCAGCCGCGCAATTGCCCAGCGATTTCCCGTTCAAGCGGATGTCGCCGCGCTCGGCGCGATAAAGCCTGCTCAGGCAGTTAAACAAAGTGGTCTTGCCGGCGCCATTCGGTCCGATCAGCCCCGCAATCCGACCTTTACCAACGGTGAAACTGACATTGTCGAGTGCGACGATGCCGCCGAAGCGCATCGACAGCTGCGCGATTTCCAGCAGAGGCGCGGCCGCGCTCTCGGTCACTTCGGACTTCGGCGACGGGGACGTCGTCATGCCGATCGGGCCGCCATTGGCGCGTTATTCTCCCTCGGGCCTGAGATGCACGGGGGCGGCAAAGCGTGACACGGCGCACATTGGCGCGTCAACGCAAGCCTGCACGATAATTCGCACGCGCCGTTTGGAATATTTCACCGGACCTTGGGGTTCCGGCCTTCCGCCTCGGCGCCGGAGCCGGGAGGCACAATAAGGATTTATGATCGGAAACATAAATACCTATTGGCCATCAACTCGGGCGACGTTCGCTACCTCAAGGCACCAAAAAGTGCCGCTTGCGATCTTCGATCAATCGCAAAAAACAGCGGCCGGCAGCGGCGTAGGAATGTTCCGCGACAAGCTTCTGGCGAAGCAGCGTGTAGCGTATCTCGCGCAGATAGGACATCAATCGATCGAATATGTCCTCGGACAGTCGATCGTTGAAGCCATCCATCAAGCCGCAAATGGCGCTGAGCGCGTAGCGCTTGTCGCCAACTTGCACTTCCGGTTCAGGCTGGGCCGGGTTCCATCCGGCATAAGACCAGACGGCATGACGAAAGGCTTCGCGCAAATGGTCCGGTATCGAACCGGCAAACGCGCGAGCTTTTGACTTTGTCAGCCGCACAACACACCTTGCGGACTCTAACGCCGTGCCAGAGGCGAAGGTCACAACTGAAACGCGACGGCGTTTCCGTAATTCTAGATTGCCGCTTCGGACTTTGTATCGAAGAAATGCAGCCGCTCCGGCCTCAGCGCGAAACGCAATCTGTCGCCGCGTTTAGCGCGGATGTTGGGCTCGACCGAGGCCACCATCGTTTGCTCGCCGACTTGCAGGTCGAGCAGACTCTCGGCGCCTAATCTCTCCACGACTTCCACCAAGGCCTCGAAACAAAGTCCCGGTGGATCGCCGCCGTTGGCGACCTCCAAATCCTCCGGGCGAACGCCCATGATAACGTCGCGGCCCGCGTAAGGCGCAAGCCGCGAACTGATTTCAGCCGGGACATCGATTGCGAGCCCGGTATTGCCGGCGCGCAATCCGCCGGTGCCGTTGGTCACATGAACCGAGGCAAAATTCATCGCCGGCGAGCCAATAAAGCCGGCGACGAAACGATTAGCCGGCCTATTGTAAAGTTCGAGCGGCTCGCCGACCTGCTGCACGATGCCGCCGCGCATCACCACCACGCGATCGCCAAGGGTCATCGCCTCCACCTGATCATGCGTGACATAGACTGCGGTGGTGTTAAGCCGGTTGTGCAGTTTCTTTAATTCCACGCGCATCTGGACGCGCAGCTTGGCGTCGAGGTTCGAAAGCGGCTCGTCGAACAGAAACACTTGGGGATGGCGAACGATGGCGCGGCCGAGCGCCACGCGCTGGCGCTGTCCGCCGGAAAGCTGCCGGGGTTTGCGCCCGAGATAATCGCGAATGCCGAGGATGTCGGCGGCCTCATGGACGCGCTTGCGAATCTCGCCGCGGTCGACCCTCCGCATTTTCAGGCCGAAGGCCATGTTGTCGTAGACGCTCATGTGCGGATAGAGCGCATAGTTCTGAAACACCATGGCGATGTCGCGGTCCATGGGCGGCAATTCGTTCACCACGGTATCGCCGATGAGGATTTGACCCGAGCCAATCGACTCCAGGCCCGCCACCATGCGCAGCGTCGTAGTCTTGCCGCAGCCCGAAGGGCCGACCAGAACCACGAATTCCTTGTCGCGGATTTCAAGGTTCACGTCTTTGACGGCGTGGAAGTCGTCATAAAATTTGTTGAGGTTGCGGATCAGAACGCGCGCCATTGCCTTCTCCCCGCCTTATCCCTTTACCGAGCCGGTAAGGCCGGCGACATAATGCTCGACAAAGAACGAATAGATAACAGCCACCGGAATCGAGCCAAGCAGCGCACCCGCCATCAATTGGCCCCAGTAAAAGACGTCGCCGCGCACTAGCTCCGACGTGACCCCGACCGAAACCGTCTTCTGTTGGGCCGAGGAGAGAAACACCAGCGCATAGATGAACTCATTCCACGACAGCGTGAAGGCGAAGATGCCGGCCGACAGGATTCCCGGAACGGCGATCGGGATGATGATGTACGTCATCGCTTTCCAGCGGGTGGCGCCATCGATGCGGGCGCATTCTTCAAGCTCGCGGGGGATCGCCTTGAAGTAGCCCATCAACAGCCAGGTGCAGAACGGAATGAGAAAGGTCGGATAGGTAAGGATCAGCGCCCATGGCGTGTCGCCGAGCTGAAAGTTGCGAATGATGTCGGCAAGCGGAATGAACAACAGCGTCTGCGGCACGAGATAGGTGATGAAAATTCCGGTGCCGAGACTGCCGGCGAAAGGAAACTTCAGACGTGACAGCGCGTAGCCGGCAAGAACGCCGCAAAACAGCGAGATCACCGTCGACAAGATCGCGATGAACAGGGTGTTGAGCATCCATCGGGTGAACAGGGTCTCGGTCAACAGGTCGATGATGTGGACCAGCGTAGGATGCGCGGTCCAGAACGGTGTGTAGTTAGGCGCCATCCACGGGCGATACAATTCGCGGTCCGGCCGGACCGACGTCACCAGCATCCAGTAGAAAGGGAACAGCAGCCAGAAAATAAAGCCGCCGAGCGGAATGTAGAAGTACGCCCAACGGCGCCATTTTGCTCCTTCGATCATCGTTCAGTGCACCTCGACACGGCGGATGTAGAGAAGCTGCACCACCACAACGAAGAGTAGGAAAGGGAACATGGCGAGAGAAACCGCGGCGCCCTCGCTTAAGAGACCGGTGCCGACACCGATCTGATAGGCATAGGTCGCAAACAGCTGCGTCGCATTGGCCGGGCCGCCTCCGGTCAGCACATAAACGAGCTGGAAGTCCGCGAATGTCTGGATAATCGAGAACAGCATCACCACCATCGTCACCGGCAGAAGGAGCGGCCAGGTCACGTGCCAGAAGCGCTGCCAGGCACGCGCACCGTCGATGGCGGCGGCCTCTTGCAGTTCCGGATTGATGGTCTGTAACCCGGCGAGCAGGCTGATGGCGAAAAACGGCACGCCGCGCCAGACATTGACGATGATCACCGAGATCAGCGCCAGATCTGGATCGCCGAGCCAGTTGATCCGCCCGTGAATGAGGCCGAGCTGGAACAGCGTCCAGTTGATGACGCTGAAGGTGGGATCGAACATCCACTTCCAGGCGAAAGTTGAAAGCACAGTCGGAATGATGAAGGGCAACAGAATAAACGCGCGGGTGAAAGCCTTGCCTTTGAAATGCCGGTTAAGGAGCAGTGCCAGCCACAAGCCCAAAGCAAGCTTGAACACCGTCGCGACCGCCGTATAGACGAAAGTATTCCAAACCGCCGTGCGGAAAATGCTGTCGTACCACAGCGCGATGAAATTCTGCACGCCGACAAAACGGCCAGGAATGCCGACCTTGGTGTCGGTAATCGCCAGCAACACGCCTTGTACGAACGGATAGGCGATGAACAGCCCAAGCAGCACCACCGTCGGCAGCAGAAGCGACACCGCCAGCCAGCGCTCGTCCTCAAGAAGGCGAGTGGCCCACCCGCGGCGCGGCGCCTGCGCGAACGCTCGTTGACCAACCGCTTCACTTATTGCCATCGGCACTTCCTCTGCGGTCCGGCGCCGGCCGCGCCATCCCGACTCGACAGGGCGGCGCGGCTACGAAGTACCGAACTGAGATAGACATTACGCGGCAAATCAGACGTAAATTTTCTGCAACTCGCCCGTTGCCCATTTCACCGCATCCTCGGCGGGCATGCCTTGAACCGCTTTGGCATACATGTCGACAATGACGTACTTGCTCATCCCTTCGCCAGCTTTGCGATCAGCCGGCCCGGCATAGCCGGGGAACTGGCCGGATCGACCGGCGAGGCGGAATAGATCCATGACTGGATCGTTTTTCCAGATCGGATCTTCTTCCCAAACTGTAGTGGCGCCCACCGAATAGCCCTGCTGCGAATTGAACCAGGTCTGGTAGACCGGCTTTGAAGTGATCCAGGCGAGGAAGTCCCGCGTGGCCTTCTGCTGTTTGGAGTAGCCCATCAGCATATTGGTCATCGGCAGTTGATATGAGAACTGCCCGGCAGGACCCTTCGGCAGCGCGCCATGCAAAATGTCCTGCCAAAGCGGGGTGCCTTTTTCGCTCTGGTATTTGTCGCCTTCGCGCTTGGCCAGGAGATAGATGGAAGCGCCGTTCAGCGTCGATGAGATCGTGCCGGCGAGGAAAGCACGGTTGTTGCTGGAATCATCCCAGGCGAGCCCGCCTTCGTCGCAGCAATCCTTCCAGAACGCGGTCCAGAATTTGACCGACTCAATGGTCTCTTTGCCGTTGAGCGCAACGGTCTTGCCGTCCTTCTCGACTTCCTTGCCGCCCCACGACCACAAATACGGATAGAAGAAAGTCGGCGGATCGCCGAAGCTGTGGCCCATCGCCTGGCCGATCGGCTGGCCGTTGGCTTTGAGCTTCTTGCCGGCGTCGCGATACTCGTCCCAGGTTTCCGGAAACTTGGTGAATCCGACCGCCTCGAACCAGGATTTGCGATACGAGTTCTCGTTGCCGAGGATGCACCAGGGCACGCCGAGCCACTTCTTGCCGTCATTGGCAACCGCAATCGACTCTTTGTAATAGCCGCCCTGATCCTTGCCGAGCTTCTCGGCAACCTCGCTCACGTCGGCCAAGCTGTCAGCATAGAGCTGCGGCCAATTATTGAGCGCGCAAATCACATCCGGCCCAGTGCCGGACTGAATGGCGGCCGTGGTGCGCGCCTGAATGTCGTTGCCGTTGATCATTTCGATGTTGAGCGTAATGCCGAGATCTTTCGCGGCCGCCGGCACAATCTGCTCGCGCAGAACTTTATCCGAGGAGGGAACGAAATCGTTCCAGCGCAGCCAGTGCACGGTCGTGCCCTGGGCGTAAGCCGGCGCCCGACCGGTCGCCAGGATCGCGGCAATACCGCCGGTCTTTGCCGCAACCGCGCCAGCGCCGGAAAGCTGAAGCAATTTTCGCCGATGAATCCGAGCCATTGAACTCCTCCCTCTGTCGGCTGATTGTCGAGGTTTCTTATCGGTACAATCTTTTAGCACGTTTTATGGGTCCTGGGTCGAGGACCACGCTCTATTGAATGCCTAAATCGGGCCAATGAACCGAGGGCGCGATGCCGCAGGCGAGGTCTTGCCGTGATCTCGGCCCCATGTTCGCCGTCTGCAAAAGCGGGCGTTTTGACCCTAGGACTTAGCGAAGACAGCTTTGCCGCTGGTCTGCCGATCAAATAGCCGATAGGCCTCGTCTGCTTGCGAAAGCCCCCAGCGGTGGGTGAACAGGTGATCAACGGCGATATTCCGATCGGCCACGAACCGGGCGCATTCCGCCTGCCCGGTCGTGGAAAAGGTCCACGAACCGATGATCGTGAGCTGCTTGCGCAACATGTCGGGGCTGACGTCAAGCGAGACGCCGCCGCCTTCGCCGACGAAGCAGACCGTACCCCACGCGCGCGTCGCCCGTACTGCCGTTAACCTGCCTTCCGGGGTGCCGGACGTGTCCAGCGCCAGGTCGGCGCTCAGGCCATGCGTGAGCGCCTTGATCGCAGCAAGTGCGTCGCCAGTCTTGGGATTGATCAGGGCATCGGCGCCGAACCCCTTGGCGCGCGCCAGCCGTTCGTCGCTAACGTCAAGGGCGATGACGCGCGCGCCCATGACCACTGCGAGCTGCGTCGCCGAAAGTCCGACCGGGCCCTGGCCGATAATTGCAATGGTGTGGGCACCGCCGACATTCATGCGGCGCAGCGCGCCATAGGCAGTGCCGGTGCCGCAGGAAATCGCCGCTCCGGTCGAGAAGCTCAATTGCTCGGGCAATGCCACGAGCGTATGCGCGGGAACTTTCATGTAATCGGCGTGCGCGCCATGCGCGGTGACGCCGTAGATCGTGCTGCCGGCGACGCACATTTGCGACCAGCCGCTCAGACAATGCTGACAGACGCCGCAACCGCTGTAGTGGTGCACCATGACTCGGGCGCCGATCCGCGCGGCGCGTTCATCGACCTTGCTTCCGACCGCCACCACCACACCGCACGGTTCATGGCCGGCGATGACCGGGCCTTCGAGCTTACCGAGCCCAAGCGCCGCGGTTTCTCCGCCGGTCGCACGGTAGAATTTGAGATCACTGCCGCACATCCCGGACGCTTTGATTTCGACGACGACATCATGGGGCCCTGGCGCCGGATCGGGAAATTCGGCGACTTGCAATTTGCGTTCACCAAGAAAAATCACTCCACGCATCGCAAGACTCTCCACTCTGGCAGTACTTCAAAATCCTGGCGCGACTGGTCGAGAGGCGACCTCTCGACCTGGGCCGCCGCGGCAGAGCATGAAACCACGATATCTTGACCAGAGTCTTGGGCCGTGTCTTGGCCGGAGTCTTTGGCCCGAGTCTTGGCTCCAGTCTTGGCTCCAGTCTTGGCCACAACCAATGCCGCGTGAGGCATATTCACCTCGCACTGCAGCGCATTTATCCACAAGCCGGCTTGACCCATCGCCGACCTGCCGAGCAAGCTCGCAACTCGGTTAAGTCCGTTACGTCCATGGGCAGGCGATGGCTGATCACATAGCGGCGGCGCAGCGTTATCGTGCGCGGGCAGCAAAATGCGAGCTGTCGGCCAGAAATACGTCGTCCACGAAATTTGGCGAATGCTATCGGCAGCTGGCGCAGCACTATCTCGTGCTCGCCAATCTCGAGGAAGATTGCGCGCGGCGGCCATCGCCGTTCGCACAGCAAGAGGTCAACAAAGTCGCAGATCAGGCCAAGGTCTCCAACGTTCCTGCCCGCCCGGTCGCAGCGCGAATGTTTGCAGTGCGGCAATTGCAATTGGCGACTCCGTCCACCGAGACAGTATCCATGCCGCCGATGTCGGTTGGGTCAATCCCGGCTGCTGAATTCAGCCGCTGAGCAATAACGTCGCGGCTTTGCCGTTCTGCTGCGCTCGATCCTCGCGGTGGTTCTCGGCATTGCACCGCACAGTAAGCCAATTGTCAGTGGCGCCGTATTTCGAAATATTATTTCGTGTCTGCGCGCGCGCATAAGATACGCGAGCTACGGATCGCCCTTAAAAAGAAAACATAATGGAGCGACAAACTGGCATGCTCGCGCGTGAAGTCACAGCATAGGGCCGGGCAATGACAAATGTGGGTTCGTTGGATTCAAGCCGTGAGACGGTAAAACCCGAACGTCAGGGCTGGAAGGAACTTTATCTGAAAGAAGACTGGTGGGCGGTGTGGCTCGGCCTCGGCCTCGTGGTCTTCGCAATCGTTCTGTTCCAGGCCGGCAACACCAATATCATCAAGGCGCTCGCGATCAATCCTGGCGGGCTCAAATGGACTTCGTTCGCTCAACTCGTCAATCATTTCACACAGAACGCGCAGCTTTATCTGTATCAATTCTTGTTCTGGCTCGTATTGTTCGGCGTCACAGCCGCGATCATGGGCGCGAAGCTGAAAGAGTTCGTGCCCGCTTTTATTTTCCTTTATATCGGCTCACTCATTATGTTCGCGATTGCCGGCTGGGCCAGTGCGACGCAGTTCAATCTCGAGGCGCCGCTGGTTGCGCTCATTATCGGACTCATCATCGCCAATGTGTTTCGGCTGCCGGCGTGGATGGATAGCGCGTTCCGCGTCGAATACTTCATCAAGACCGGAATCGTTCTGCTCGGCGCGACTTTCCCGATCGCACTGGTGCTCACCGCCGGACCGGTTGCCATCGTCCAAGCAACCGTCATTTCGCTCGTCACCTGCCTCGTCATCTACTTCCTTGGCACGCGCGTATTCGGCCTGGACAAGCGGCTTGCCGCGGTTATGGGCGTCGGCGGCGCGGTTTGCGGCGTGTCGGCCTCGATGGCAATCGCGGCTTCCGTCAACGCCAAGAAAGATCACCTCTACACGTCAGTGACCCTGGTCGTGATGTGGGCGCTGATCATGATACTGGTGCTGCCTTTCCTGTCCCGCGCGCTGGATCTGCCCGCCGGCGTAGCAGGCGCCTGGATCGGCACTTCGGAGTTCGCCGATGCCGCCGGATTCGCCGCCGCCACCACCTACGGCAAAATGACGGGCAATGAAGACGCGGCGATCAGATCGTTCACGCTGATGAAAGTAATCGGCCGCGACCTGTGGATCGGCATCTGGTCGGTCGTGTTCGCCGGGATTGCCACCTTTGTCTGGGAAAAAGGCGAGAGCGGGAGCGTGCCAGACGCGCGTGAAATCTGGTGGCGGTTTCCGAAATTCGTCATCGGCTTTTTCGCCGCCTCGATCCTGATGAGTGCGTTTGCCGGTGGCTTCAATGCCGCAGACTTCAACAACACAGTGCGGCCCAATGTCCTGGCGCCGCTGGTATCGCTGCGGACCTGGACTTTCATCTTCTGCTTTCTCAGCATCGGGCTGACAACGCGCTTTCGCGATCTGCACATCGTGGGCTGGAAAGCGTTTTGGACCTTCACGATTGGCGTCGCCGCCAATGTTGTCCTCGGTTATGTCTTGTCGGTGATTGTCTTTGGCGATTACTGGGCCGGCATCCACTAGAGCATGATCCCGAAAAGTGGATGCCGGTTTTCGGAAAAGATCGTGGTCAAACAACAAGCCAAAGCGAAATCGCGATTAAATCTAATCCGATTTCGCTTTAGCGCCGCGCAAAGCGATGCCACACGCTGCGCGGCGTGCCGGTTCTTTACCAGACCGCGCTATATCTGATTGTGTTGGTTTTTCAGCGATGTAGACGACACTGCGGGTATCGCAAGTGGTCCCTGGCAACGCCGGTGGCAACAATCTGCAAATTTCGCGGGAAGCTATCCTACTCCTGCTTTCGCTTCGAGAAGCTCCTCATCCCCACCCGGGGAGGCCCGCGCCCAACAGGAAAACGCAAGCCACTAATCTCCTTCGAACCCGAAGTCCGTGATCCGCAGGCTTGCAGCGTTGTCGCGCACCACGCTCTCGACATCCTCCGGGAAACCCTCGGTGGCCTCAGCGTCGATGTCGAGCGTCAATGTCAGCTTGGTGCCGCGAACGCGCTCCAACTCGCTCAGGATTGACTGGGCGATATTGCTGACCTGCGGTGTCGGGCGATTGGGGTCGAGCGCGATCTTGGCATAGAAGCGACGAGGCCGCGTAGCCGAACGGGTCGGCGATGATATCGCTCGTCGCTAGGCGGTGACAAAGGCAAGGGCGGCGTCGCCGAGGGTGTAGGCACCAGCCAGCGCAAGGAGCGCAATCGCGAGCAGGGTAAAGGCTTCGGCGCCAAGACGATCGCCTATTGGACGACCGGCGAGGCCGCCGAAGAAGGCGAACGGAATCAGGATGCCGGCAGCAAGCCAGGTCGCGGCAGGGATGCCGATCGTCGCCTCATGGGAAGCGAGCGTCACTCCATAAGAGAGCGCGAAGAACGCAAGGAGCGTCGCACGCACGGTCCTCGCCGCCGCCCCGACAAGCAGCAGGTAGATCAGGACCGGCGGGCCGGGCTGCCCCACCAACGCGGCCGCGATGCCCGAGACGGCCCCGGCGGCGAGATCGAGGCCGGGGCTCATCGCAAAGGCCGTCCAATGCTTGCCTTGCCCAGCTTGACCCGACCGGCGGCGGGAGATCGCCATCAGTATGGCGAAGCCAAAGATCATCGCCCCAGCGGCCGCCCGCACCAGAATCGGATCGGCATAACGGAAGGCGACAAGGCCGAGCGGCAGCCCAACAAGACTGCCTAGCGCCAAACGAAACAGCAGCCACGGCGCGATAGCCGGCAACAACCCACGAAGCACAATGATCGATAGCACCGTCGAGATGATGATAACGATCTCAATTGCCGGTGCCGGATCGAGAAACAACAGAAAGAGCGGTACCGCGAGGACGGCGAAGCCGAAACCGCTTATTGCATAGAGCAGCGCCGAGCCAAAAGTTGTCGCGGCCAGCACAATGAAGGTGCCAAGCATTCCTCCCATTGCGCTGCCGCCGAGTGACATGCCGAGCAGCCAAGATCCAAAGCCGGCATTCATGTTGGCCCCTACAGTTTGCCTACCGCGGCGATGGCCCCATTAGCTCCTCCGCCTCCTCCCCGGCAGCCGGCAGATGGCTCGGCGTGCGACGAAGGACCCGTGATTCTACGCTTTGCCAGAAGGCCGTCGATCGCAAATGGTCCTGAGCCGCCCAGGACAAGGGCCGCAAGACAGGCAAGGTAGAGAAGATCAGTTTCAAAGCCGGGCGGCCCGAACTGCGCGCCGGCAGCCGTCACAGCCAGAAGTTTGATCGAACTAAATCCGTA
>Ga0310910_10000821_pt1 | contig 16015 bp, 17 predicted proteins | sample GREbulkMGHF172_FD_203448 | JGI IMG/M metagenome (GOLD analysis project Ga0310910, IMG submission 203448) | Lab enrichment of tropical soil microbial communities from Luquillo Experimental Forest, Puerto Rico - GRE.bulkMG.HF172 | ecosystem: Environmental > Terrestrial > Soil > Tropical forest >... | reverse complement strand
CGACGAGGGCGCTTCATGCTGCTCACCTCATCATGCAATTGATAAGCCTAGTAGATTTTGTTGGCGCCCGTCGGGCAGCGGGCGTCGCGACCGCCGCATATTGGCTTGTCGGCGGACTTCTTCACACACCAGATCGTCTTGCCGAATAATCCACGGCGCCCCTTTGCAGTGCTGCCTCGCTGGCAGGATGCCCTCGGCGATGAGGCGGCGAATGGTGGAGGTGCTGACGGCAAGGACTCCGGCTGCTTCGTCGATTGTCACTTCGCCGCGGTCGGCTCGCTCGCCGTCACGATAGATGGCGATGTCGTATTGATGTCGAAGTGAGCAAATACGCCCCCGAGTCCAGCTGTTCCCCCGTCCTGTTGACTTGCCGGATCGGTTGAGCAGCGCGGCGATTGTCTGGTCCGGCATCTGTCGTGCCAAGACACGGACCAAATCAACGACTTCAACATCGGTGGTCCATCGCGTCTGGCCGGCACGGTTGCGCTTCACTGCTAGGCTAGTATGGTCGCCGCCCTGCCAGTGAATGACCAGTTCCAAATTGTCGCCGACGATGTCGACAATGATCTCGGATATGACGGTGCGAATGATCTTCTTGCGCGTCTCCGGGGTCGTACCGGGACTGGCCCACGCTCGCGTCAAATCCTGACCGAGTGCCATAAGCCGCTCGCGGTCCGCGTCGGTCAGTGCTGGCCCTTCATCAGCATCGAGGCGATCGATCTCGCATTCAAGCTCGCGCACGGCAACCAGGCGCTGGTTCCAGCGCCGCTCCAGTTCACCGGCCACCAGCCGGTTCTCCGGGTCGGCGGCGTCGTACTGACGCTGTGCTCTGGCCGCCTCGTAGCGAGCTTGCTGGAGAGCCAATTCGAGCTGACCTTTTTTGTCCGAGCGCTGTCGGCTGCGCGCTTCGATCGCGGCCAGCGCCGCCTCGACGCCCAAGGGCTGAAGCCGCTGCAATACTTCCTCGGCAAGCACCCGGTCGATGCGCATCCCGCCGAAAGTGATGCAGCGCGCTGCCGCAAGCTGGTTGAAGGCACCGACGCACTCGTAGCGATGGGTTTGGCCGTAGCGAACGCGAAGCTTCTTGCCGCACCGGGCACAGCGGAGCAGGCCGGGCAACAGGGCTTCTCCGGGGCGTACAGCACCGCGGCTCAGGAACCGCTTGCCGTTGGCGTTATCGGCGATCAGCTGTTGGTTCCTCTCGAACTCGGCCCAGGAAATGTAGCCCTCGTGGTGGTCACGGATCAAAATCTCCCAGCTGCGCCAGTCGCGCTGCATGCTCCTGATCACGCGCTTGCGCCCATTCTCGATCGTCACCCGCGCGGTCCGGCGGCCGAACGCGTAGGCACCGGCATAGACCGGGTTGGTCAGCATGTGGTGAACCGTCGGATACACGGGCAGGCGCCAGATGATCCGGTCAGCGGTTCCGCCGTCGCCCAGAGCGGGCAAGCGGATCTTCTCCTGTCGGCACCACACCAGGACCTGGCGAATCGTTTGAAGCTCCGCAAACTTGCGAAACACCAGCGCGATGGCGGCCTGGACGCGCCGATCCGCGTCCTTCTCGATGCAGTCGCCGCCGGCCTTCGCATAGCCAACGGCCACAGTGAGGAAGAGCTCGCCCCGGCGTGCCTTCTGCTTCATCGCCTCAATCGAGCGCTGGCGGAAGACCGAAAGCTCCATCTCGCTCATTGTGCCCTTCATGCCGAGCAGAAGCCGGTCGTTTGGCGAGGCTGCGTCGTAGACGCCATCCTCGTCGACGATCAGGGTGCCGACCAGGCCACAGAATTCCAGCAGCGTATGCCAGTCGCGGCCGTTGCGCGCCAAACGGGAGGCTTCCAGCGACAGCACAGCGCCGACGCGGCCCTCGCAGATCGCGGCGAGAAGCTTCTCAAAGCCCGGCCGCCGCGCGCCGGCTCCCGATCGCCCGAGGTCATCGTCGATCACTTCGACGTCCGCCCACCCCAACTGACGGGCCCGATCGGCCAGGCCGTACTGTCGTCGCTGGCTCTCGAGATTGTGCACGACCTGAACGGCTGTCGACTGGCGGACGTAGACGACAGCCTCGCGCGCAAGGTGCTCAGACGTGATCTTCGTCATCGCCCGTTTCCTGCCGACCGTCCAGGCCCGCCATCGCTTCCGCCAGCAGCACTCGCAACTGCTCGACGGCCTTCGCCCGCTCGATGTTGCCGAGGCGGATGCTCTGCGGCGGCTCCTCGAACAGATCCCATTGTGCACCCGACCAATGCTTGGTCATCAGCTTCTCCCCCGAGGATCTCATTCCCCACCTCGCAGGGTAAGACGGAGTCCAGGAACGCTCGTAAATCGAGAAGCCGCGCGATCGAGAGACGCGGAACCTGCACGACCTTGACCGAAGCTGTGTCCGGATCGACCATCCACGCCGGAACCAGGAAGGACGGCTGATAACCGACCCGCAGGGTCAAATGCCGGCTGCCATTGTGAAGCTGGTCGGCAACTACGATCGCCGGCCGTCCGAACAACGGGTGAAATGGATAGGCGACCTCTACTTCGCTTCCCAGATTCCGGGCATTATGACGCCGCGTCGGACGAAGGGGCGGAAAACTGGGCGATGCTCGCCTCGCTGGTTGAGACCTGTAAGCTGCACGGCGTCAATCCCGAAGCCTATCTGACCGACGTGCTGACCAAGCTCGTCAATAACTGGCCCAACAGCCGGCTCGCGGAACTGACGCCTTGGGCCTGGGCCGCCCAACACCGCTGATCGTCACCCCCAAGTAAAGCAAGCCCGTCAACCCCCTGCGATAATGGCCGAAACGTTGCGCTTACGATATCTCGGCTGCCGCACCCGGAGCACACCAGCCGCTCACGCTAATCGAGCACCGGCGTGTCGGCGCGCCGTACCGAGCGGCCATCACGGCGGGATCGGGCTCGACCTGATGCTGGCATGCCCGGCACCAGATGATGATGCGGACGTGGTTCGTCGCAGCGTTGCCGAGCGTCATCGGCTGGCCCGGCTCGGTCCTCATCGGCGACGACGGCGGCCCGCTCACGGTGGTGCGGAGCCGTGACCTACATCAACATCGCCAAGCATCCCCGCCCGACGACAGCTCGACGACAGCTCTCTCCTCGCCGAGTGGAAGCTGGTCTATCGGCGCGGCTACATGTGATGCAGGCGAGTTCGCCATCGTCGGCGACCACCTCGGGATCAGCGCCTTTTTCAGTATCTTCGAGTGGCGCTGGCTCCTCGGAGCCGTCGTCCTGCTCGCGAATTGGCCCTACACGATCTTCGTGATCGTGCTGACCAACCGCCGCCTAATGAACACGCCACCGGACGCCGCTGCGGGCGAAAGGTGCCGCAAGGTGCCGCATGATTGGGTGGTAGGGCATTCTTCATGCCGTCGATGCGCTCTTGGGTTCGCGGCAACACTTAATCTCCCCTTCGTTTTTCGAAAGTCGTGTCGCCAGCGGAGATGTACGAAATATGATTTTACCCTAACCGCGCTGCCCCATCTGAGCTCAGAATGATGGCCGTTGCGCTTCCCAAGTAGATGAGCGCATGCGCGGCAACCGGCGCACCCACGCAGCTCCAATACAGACAAAACATCCCAACAGAGCCGAGAGTGTGAGCGAAAGCATGTAATGTGATGCGCAAAAAGCGAAGGCTGAGCGGGTCCATTTTGCACGTGCGTTATCAGGCAAGTGGCATTCTCACTTTCCTCCAACGTGTGTTCGTTAGCCAATTTCTAGAAGAAGGTTGCAGGATTTTTTTTTGGCTAGAAACCTGGCGATCCCGCCGGGCCAATTGCGGCTAGCTTTGGCGGTATCTTCGGTCGCGGAAGGCTGGCCAGACCGGTTTTGATGAGCGCAAGGACTCGCCGAGACCTGGGGACTCTGGAGTTCGCAGGATAGCTTCTGCTCACGATAGCCGCCCTATTCACCATACCTCTTCGGCGGCGACAACGGCTCGCGGCGGCGGCGGCTCGATCCAGGCGAGTCTGGGTTCCACAACAGCTGATGAAGCTCGATAGAGAGAACGTCAATAGAACGTCCGTCACCACGCGGTCACCACGGGTTCCGTATGCGTTGCGAGATTTTGGTGAATTCCAGTGCGATTCGGTGCCGTTTCGTTCTCTATCGCAGCTTATAAGCCATTGATTTTATTGGAGCGGGCGAGGGGATTCGAACCCCCGACCCCAACCTTGGCAAGGTTGTGCTCTACCCCTGAGCTACACCCGCATCCGAGGCGGTTCGATCTACCGTCAGATATCAGCAAGGTATGATAGCGGGGCAAGAGGGGTTTGCAAGGGTTGCTTTCGCGGTCGTCGGATCGCATCGTGCCCGCCATGTCGCTGCCGCTAACGACGCCCGAGGAGCTGTTTGCACATCTCGACGCACTAGGGGTGACTTACCGCACCTATTCGCATCCGTCCGTCTTCACGGTCGCCGAAGCTGTGGCGCTCCGCGGCCAACTTCCCGGGGCACATTGCAAGAGCCTTTTCCTCAAGGACAAGAAGGGCGGTCTCTGGCTTGTAATAATGCTCGAAGAGCGGCGCATCGATCTCAAAAAGCTCGCGGCGCAGCTCGGCGCACCGCGTTTTTCCTTTGGCGGCGCCGAAGATCTTTACCGCCATCTCGGGGTACGCCCGGGAAGCGTGACGCCATTCGCGCTGCCCAATGATGTCCGGCACCTCGTCACGCCGGTGCTCGATGCGGGTATGCTGCAGCGGAACCCGCTGAATTTTCATCCGTTGGAGAACAACCGAACCACCGCCATCTCGCCCGGCGATTTGTTGCGCTTTATCGCTGTCTCGGGGCATGTGCCGCGGATCGTCGATCTCGCGGATCTCGAGCTCGGGGTCCCTGTTCGAGAGCCCTGATCTTGCGCGACCGGATCGGTGAGCCTGTTGTCTCCCTGGCAGCGCTTGCCTTCTCCCCGGCATGCGGCCATGTTGTTGGTAAAACCGGAGATGAAAAGTAATGCCGAGTGAACCTTTGATCGGCGGTACCGCGGCAACCCCGGTAAAGGACGTTACCAGCGCCAATTTCATGGCCGAGGTCGTCGACGGCTCGTTCGACACGCCGGTCATCGTGGATTTCTGGGCCCCATGGTGCGGTCCGTGCAAGCAGCTGGGCCCGATCCTCGAGAAAACCGTCCGTGCCAGCAACGGCGCCGTCCGGATGGTCAAAGTCAACATCGACGAGAACCCCCAAATCGCCCAGCAAATGCGCATTCAGTCGATCCCGGCCGTCTACGCCTTCAAGGACGGTCGGCCGGTCGACGGCTTTGTCGGGGCCCAACCCGAGAGCCAGGTCAGGCAGTTCGTCCAACGTCTCGGCGGCGGAAAGGGTGCCTCCCCGGTCGAGGAGGCCTTGGCGATGGCGAAGGAGGCCGCGCAAGGGGGCGACCATGCGACCGCCGCGGCGCTCTATTCGCAAATTCTGCAGCGAGACCCGGGCAACATCGAGGCGACCGCTGGCCTCGCGCGAGCGACGATTGCGCGGGGCGATCTCGCCAAGGCGAAGCAGCTTCTCGATCGCGTTCCGAAAGAGAGCGCCGGCCATGCCGAAATCACCGCCGCCCGCACCGCCCTCGAACTTGCCCAGCAGGGGCAGAAGGCGATGGCATCGGCCGGGAAGCTGCGCCGCCGCCTGGAGCAGAACCCGGACGATCAAGATGCACGCTTCGAACTTGCGACAGCGCTTTTCGGCAGCGGCGACCGGGAAGCCGCTATCGACGAATTGTTGACGTTATTCAAACGCGATCGCGAATGGAATGAGCAGGCGGCCCGCAAACAGCTGCTGAAATTTTTCGAGGTCATGGGCCCGGCGGACCCATTGACATTGAGCGGGCGACGGCGGCTTTCCTCGATGCTGTTCTCCTGAAGGGGGAGGCGATGAGCGAGCGCCGCGGCGGCACCACACTCCCGACCATTCTGCCGATATTTCCGCTGACCGGAGTGCTGCTGTTACCCCGCGGCAGACTGCCGCTCAATATATTCGAGCCGCGATACTTGGCGATGACGCGCGACGCGCTGGCAGGCGATCGCCTGATTGGCATGGTCCAACCGAGCAACCCAGGAGCCTCGGGCGACAATCCCCCTGTTTATCCCATGGGCTGTGCCGGTCGGATCACATCGTTTGCCGAGACCGAGGACGAACGTTTTCTCATCACCCTCACCGGCACGTGCCGCTTCCGCATCCGTGACGAGCTTCCGCTGTTGGAGGGGTATCGTCGCGTCGTGCCGGAATGGAGCGAGTTCGCCCGCGATCTCGGAAGCGAGGACGAGCCTGCGTTCGATCGCGAGCGTTTGATGCGTGGCCTCAAGGGGTATTTCCAGCAACACCAGATTTCGGCCGATTGGGGCGCGATCAACTCGGTGCCGGGTGAGCGGCTCGTCACCTCGGTTGCGATGGTCTGCCCGTTCGAGCCGAGCGAGAAGCAGGCGTTGCTCGAGGCGTCCGATCTCAACGAGCGCGCGCGCCTGCTGACGGCCATGGTCGAGATGGCCTTGATGCACACGTCGGGCGTTGGCGTCGGCGCCCGGCACTGAGCAAGGTTCGGCTCTTTTCGGAGGACAGGCATGGAAGGGACGCCGGAAATAGACCCCAGGCTGCTCGAGATCCTCGTCTGCCCCCTGACCAAAGCCCCGTTGCGCTATGACCGCGAAGCTCAGGAGCTGGTCAGCGAGGAGGCCGGTCTCGCCTATCCGATACGCGACGGGATCCCGATTATGCTCGTCGATGAGGCGCGCCCGTTGCGCGACGACGAAAGGAGCACCAAACGTCTTCCGTCGTCCTGACGGAAACTCCGGGAGACGCCGGCGTGAGCGCGAATAGGACAATCGGCTGGCCGGTGGAGCTTCGCCTCAAACGCAGTGAGAAACTGCTCGAAGTCACATTCGACGACGGCAGCCGGTTTCGCCTCCCGGCCGAATATCTGCGGGTCGAGAGCCCGTCGGCCGAAGTGCAGGGGCACGGTCCCGGGCAGAAGACACTCGTGCATGGGCGGGCTCACGTCGGGATCATTAACCTCGAGCCTATCGGCAATTACGCCGTGCGCATCACCTTCGACGATCTCCACGACACCGGCATTTATTCTTGGAGCTATCTCTACCAGCTGGGTGTCGAGCACAATCAGCGCTGGCGCGCGTATCTGGGCGCTTTGGCAGCAAACGGACTCAGCCGCGAACCCACAGCCTGACCCTCCCCCGCGTGTGGGAGGAGGGAGTTACAGTGGCTGGCCGCGGACGAGGCGGGGAAGGTCACCCACCATCCCCATGGCGTCATGCATGAGCATACGCTTCAGCGGCGGAATCTGGTTGACCAAGGTGAGGCCGATGTCTCGGGCCAGCCGTACCGGCGCGACCGAGTTCGAAAACAGCCGGTTGAGGCAGTCGGTCACGGCGGTCAGCGCCAGCACATCGACGCGGCGCCATTGCTGGTACCGTTCGAGGACCGCTTCGTCGCCGATGTCGAGGCCGAGCCGGCGCGCATCGATGACCAACTCGGCGAGAACGGCGACGTCACGAATGCCGAGATTGAGCCCCTGGCCGGCGATCGGATGGATCGTGTGCGCTGCCTCGCCGACTACCGCCAGCCTGGGAGCGGCATAACGTTCCGCCAATAGCAGCGCCAATGGATAGCTCCAGCGGGGGCCGATGGGCTCGACCGCGCCGAGGAATTCGCCAAAGCGCGCCGCCAGCTCCGCGGCGAAAGCCGGCACGGGGAGCGCGACCAGCCGCGGCGCGAGCTCCGAGCGTTCCGTCCACACGATCGAGGAACGCGACTCGGTCATCGGCAGGATAGCGAAGGGGCCGGCCGGCAAGAAATGCTCGACGGCGATGCCGCGGTGCGGGCGCTGATGCCGGACAGTCGTGACGATGCTCGTCTGCGGGTAGCGCGTTTCAATGGTGCGAATACCTGCAGCACGACGCAGCGGCGATTTCTGACCGTCGGCCGCTGCAACCAACCGCGCCCTGATTGGCCGACCATTCGACAGCAACGCGGTCGTCGCGAGCGGCGAACTCGAGACCGAGGCGACTGCGAGCGGCACCATAAAAGAAAGATTCGGGATCGAGGTGGCGCGTTCGATCAGCGCACGGCGAAGGACGCGATTCTCGACGATGTAACCGAGTGGGGTGCCGGTTTCGAGTTCGCGATGGTCGTAATGCAGGCAAAGCTGGGAATTATCGTCGACCACGCGGATCTCGAGGATTGGCTCGGCCTCGGCAGCGATGTCCGGCCAGATCCCAACGGCATTGAGGACATTGCGTGAACCGTAGGCGATAGCCGAGCTTCGCCCGTCAAATGCCGCAACAAGGAGCGACGCGGGTTCCTCAGGATCGACAATGGCGACCGTGAGCCCGGCGCTGGCGCACGCTACCCCGAGCAGCAGTCCGGTTAGTCCACCGCCCGCGACCACAAGTTCGACATCATCGCTCACCGCACAAGCATGATGCGCGCTCACTCGGCTGTCCAGCCGTCGATCCCGATTTCTTCGGTGGCACCAAGGCTTTGTGCAATTTTAGACTTACCTTTCAGCAATCTCGTTTGCACGAATCGGGCGTGTGTTGTAGTGGATCGCTCTGGTGGGAAGTGGGGCCAGCGTCGGGGGATAGCGTGGCCAGATCAGGACATCGTTCGGCAGGGGAGCGTGCGCGCCGCAGCAACGGCGTGGGCGAGGTGATGGTGACGCTGAAGCGCCGGGTGCTCGAGGCGGTTGGTCTTGCTCTGTTACTGGCGAGCCTCTTACTGATTGCCTCACTACTGACTTATGACCCGCATGATGCGTCGCTGAACACGTCGGTCGACGCAGCGCCGCATAACTTTCTCGGGCGCGACGGGGCAATACTCGCCGATCTCCTATGGCAGACCCTCGGGCTTGGGTGCTTCTTGCTCCCGGCTCTGTTCGTCGGCTGGTCCTTCCGGCTGTTGCTGAACCGGCCGCTCCGCTCAGTCTGGTCGAGATCGGCGTTGGTTCCGGTAATTTTGGTTCTGGGGGCGCTGGCGCTTTCGATTCTTGATCTCGGTATTTACTCTCCACCGGCCGGGCCAGGCGGTGCAATCGGCTGGGGCCTGCACCGAATTCTGGCGCATTCAGGTCTCGCCACCGTCGGGTTGCCGATCTCGATAGCAGCGGCCGCCGTGACTGGCCTGTTGCTGCTCTCGACGATGGGGCTCTCGTTACGAGACTGGCGTCAGATCGGTGAAGGGGCAGGTCGCGGCGTTAGCGGTTTGGCCGCCCTTTCCGGCCACGGCACGACCGTGGCAGCGTGGATTCTTGGTGGGGTTTGCCGCGGCTGGCGGAGATCCCACTCGTTCGGCAATCTCAAAGCTCGCGGAGCCTCCGACATATCCAAGCTCCGGCGCCCGGGGGTCGTCCCATCATTGCCCAGCCGGCGCGAACCGCGTTTGGCTCAAGGCCAAGCCGGCCCAGCAGGCGGGAGGTCAGACCAGAGTGGGCTCGTCCGCTTCATCGCGCCGAAATCGGGCGCTCTCGCGCGCGGCAAGCGTGGCGAACAAGAGAGGCAGCCGGGACTCGATCTCGCGGCCGACAACCAGCCTTTGTTGCCCTCCCTTGATCTGCTGGCCCGACCGCAAACGGCAAGAACCGAGGTGATCGACGAAGAGGCTCTCGAGAAAAACGCGCGGCTGCTCGAGACGGTACTGGAGGATTTCGGCGTCAGGGGCCAGATAGTGCAGGTTCGACCGGGGCCCGTTGTCACCCTCTACGAGCTGGAGCCGGCCCCGGGGATCAAGGCGTCCCGAATCATCGGTCTCGCCGACGATATCGCGCGCTCGATGAGCGCGATTTCTGTCCGTGTCGCGGTGGTACCGGGACGAAACGTGATCGGCATCGAGCTCCCGAACCGGAAGCCGGAAACGGTTTTCTTGCGCGAGTTGCTCGATTCACCGCCCTACGAGAACCATCCGGGCCGTTTAGCCCTGATCCTAGGCAAGGACATCTCCGGCGAAGCCGTGCTGGCCGACCTCGCCAGGATGCCGCATCTGCTGATTGCGGGCACGACGGGGTCGGGTAAATCGGTCGGCATCAACACGATGATCTTGTCGATCCTCTATAGAATGCCGCCCGATCGTTGCAAGTTCATCATGGTCGACCCGAAGATGCTCGAACTCTCCGTCTATGACGGCATCCCGCATCTCCTTGCCCCAGTCGTGACCGATCCCAAGAAAGCGGTGCTGGCGCTCAAGTGGGCGGTGCGGGAAATGGAACATCGCTATCGCAAGATGTCGAAGCTGGGTGTTCGTAATATCGATGGGTTTAACGCGCGCTTAGCCGAAGCCAGGGCCAAGGGCGAGAGTCTGATCCGGAAGGTGCAGACGGGCTTTGACCCGGAAACCGGTCAGCCGATCTTCGAGCCCGAGCCGTTCGACCCCAGCGAATTGCCGCTGATCATCGTCGTCGTCGACGAAATGGCTGACCTGATGCTGGTTGCCGGCAAAGAGATCGAGGCGGCTATCCAGCGCTTGGCGCAGATGGCACGCGCCGCCGGGATCCACCTAATCATGGCGACACAGCGCCCTTCGGTCGACGTCATTACCGGCACGATCAAGGCAAACTTTCCGACCCGCGTCAGCTTTCAGGTGACCTCGAAAATCGACAGCCGCACGATTCTTGGCGAGGGTGGTGCTGAACAACTTCTCGGGCGGGGCGACATGCTCTACATGGCCGGCGGCGGCCGCATCACCCGTGTCCATGGTCCATTCGTCTCGGACGAGGAAGTCGAACGCGTCGTGTCGTTCTTGAAGACGCGGGCGCTACCCGACTACATTGACGAGATTACCGCAGATGAAGAAGCCCCGCTCGATCCGCTTTCGAGCGGGGGCGAGGACGGATCGACCGACAAGCTCTATGCGCAGGCCGTCGCAGTGGTATGTCGCGAGCGCAAGGCCTCAACGAGTTTCGTACAGCGCCACCTTCAGATCGGCTACAACCGGGCGGCACGAATCATCGAAAGAATGGAAGCCGAAGGCATCGTCAGCGCGGCCAACCATGTCGGCAAGCGCGAAGTCTTGGCCGGCGGCGGCGACTGACCGCAATTGAAGCATTCGCTCTCTCGCCTTACCTCGCTAACCGAATTCATTGTCGGCGGCATCGGGGAATTGAAATGATAAGGGAGTCTGGGATTAGACCGTCGGCACCCAGCAGAGACAGCGGAATTTGTCGCCGAGCAGTGGTCACGGCCGGTTTTGCGTTGGGAGCGATGTTGTTTCCGATTCTCTGCGATGCCGCCGTGCCGCTAGTCGCTGCCACGCTGAGCCCGCAAGACATGGCCGATCTGCAGCGGGTCGCTGCATATCTGAACAGCATCCGAACAATGTATGCCCGCTTCCAGCAAGTATCGTCGAACGGCGGCACTGCCCGCGGTCAACTCTGGATGGCGCGACCCGGCCGAATGCGCTTCGAATACGACCCGCCATCGCAGATTTTACTGCTAGCTGACATGTTTTATGTGTATTATATAGACAAAGAACTGGTTGAGATGTCGAAGGTGGGGTTAAAGTCGACGCCCGCTTGGCTTCTATTGCGCGACCCGATTACGTTTGACGATCTCGTCGTGACCCAATTCGACAGGGGCGCCAATGCGTTAAGGATCACCGTCGTCGAAAAGGCCGACCCCGATACGGGAAGTCTGACAATGGTGTTCAGCGACCGTCCGCTGGCACTCCGCCAGTGGTCGATTGTCGACCAGCAACGCAAGACGACTACCGTTTCACTTCATGATGAAAGATTAGGGGTGGCGCTCGACCCTAAGCTGTTTGTATATCAAGATCCCTTCGCTGCATCTCGTCGCCAACACGAGCCGTGAGCTGAACCACATGTCCTCCAGTCCGATGCCCGTCATCGGCATCCCCGCCTGTGTACGCAAAATCAAAGAACGATTGATCCATACCGTCGCCGACAAGTACCCGAGCGCGATAATCGACGCGACCGGGTGCCTGCCGGTCTTGATCCCCGCTATCGGCGCAAAAGTGGACGTCTCCGGATTTCTCGACAGGCTCGATGGCGTACTGCTGACCGGCAGTCCCTCCAATGTCCATCCCAGCCAATACGGCAGCGCGCCAAGTTACCCGGAAATTTTGCACGATCCGGAGCGCGATGCGACGACGCTGCCGCTGATCCGTGAGGCCGTGCAGCGTGATTTGCCGCTCCTGGCCATCTGCCGCGGGATCCAAGAACTGAATGTCGCGCTGGGCGGCACCTTACACCAAAGGCTGCATGAGCTCCCCGGTCGGCTCAATCATCGTGGCCGGAAAGATTCGCCTGACGGCCCCTATGGCCCGGCTCACAGCGTCAAACTAATCCCGGGCGGGCTCTTGGCGCGGCTCGCCGGAACTTCCGAGATCATGGTGAATTCGCTTCATTCCCAGGGGATTGACTGTCCTGCCCCAAAGCTTCGCGTCGAAGCCGTTGCCCCGGATGGTCAGATCGAAGCGGTAAGCCTTCCGGGCGCACGGTTCGTGGTCGGTGTACAGTGGCACCCTGAACACAAGGCCCTTGAGAGCCCGTTGTCGATTGCTCTGTTCGCGGCTTTTGCGCGAGCCTGCTCTGCTTCTGCTTCTTTTGGTGGAGATTGCATGTCTATACGCGCGGCATAGTAGAAGCCGAATTGGTTCCCACTTGCAGCATGCGTTTTTTCGGGCTCGGATATGCACGAATCGAAGTTTGTTTTTATTCGGCCGCACCCCATTTGCACCACTCGGAAGCGGAGAGAGTTCATGAGACTCTCTTTAGAACGGTCCCGTCTCCCCTGCGGGCCCGATTTCCCCCAAACGCTTCTGACATGCAGGCGCCCGGTCTTCCCCCCCGACCGGGCGCCGTTGTATTCAGCGGCCGTGCAGCGGGCTGATCTTATCCTGGTGTCTCAGCGGTGACGCTGCGCCTGGTCACTTGGAATATCAACTCGATCCGGCTGCGGATCGACAATGTTCGACGGCTCATTACGGAGTGGGCGCCGGATGTTCTTTGCTTGCAGGAGACAAAAACCCCCGACGAGTACTTCCCTCGCGAGGCGATCCAGGCGCTTGGCTATCGCCACATGCTAGTGGACGGGATGAAAGGGTATAACGGCGTCGCGATTCTGTCCCGATTACCGTTTGCTTCGCCACGTACCCGTGCCTGGTGTAGCCGCAACGACTGCCGGCATGCCGTGGTCGAGCTGCCCGGGGGCATCGAGCTTCATAACATCTACGTGCCGGCAGGAGGAGATCTCCCGGACCCTGCTGCCAACCCCAAATTCGCTCATAAATTGCAGTTTCTAGACGAGCTCGCGACGTGGTTCATGGCAAAGCGGCAAGACGGCCGTCCGATGGTCGCAGTGGGCGACTTCAACATCGCCCCGCTCGAAACCGATGTTTGGTCGCACAAACAGCTTTTGACCGTCGTCAGCCACACTCCGGTCGAGATTCAGCGGCTCGATCGATTGCAGCAAGCCGGTAATTTTGTCGATGCAGTTCGCCGCTTCGCCCCACCAACGCAACGCTTGTATACTTGGTGGAGCTATCGAGCCCGCGACTGGGCGGCGTCGGATCGCGGCCGACGTCTCGATCACATCTGGGTGACGCCAGCGCTGGTCGGCCGGCTCAGGGAAGCCCGGGTTTACCGGGACAGCCGCGGTTGGACGAAAGCGTCGGACCATGTCCCGGTCATGATGGCCATTAGGGACTGACGCGGCGATAGAGATGGTAGCGGCCCGGCTCGACGCCGTCCGGCAAATTCAGCGGGCTTAATTCGGGAAGCGCCAGCGCCGGTTCGCTCACCAGCACTCCATCCGAGCGTAGGAGGGGCTCGATCAGGGGGGCGATCTCGTCCGCGAGCGTCTTGCTCGACCAGACATCGCCGCTTCCCATATCAAGATGGGCGAGCGCGACGCGCCCGGCGAGCCAGGCGCGGGCGCTCGGCAGCGTTTCGCGCATGTCACCAAGCAAAAGCAGCCCGGGTGGCGGCACGCAATCGGGATGGGCGGCGATCTTTCGCTCGCAGACATAAATCGACCGATCGGGGAAGAGTTTGCGAAGATGATCATAAGTCCGGCCGTTGCCGAGACCCAGTTCGAGCACCACGCCATCCAGTTCCCAAACCAGATTTGCGGCCGAATTCAGGCAGGCGCGCTGAGCCTCGAGCCGCCGTATAAAGCTGTCGAGCCGGCTCACCAGCCGTGTTCAGGCCGCAATGCCGGCCGTTTCACGCAATCGCTTGATTTCTACCAAAGCGGCGCGCAGCTGATTGTTTGTCGATTCGAGCCGCTGAGCCAGCTCCTGCATGATCGAAACCGCCATGTTCGGAAATTCCCGCACCATCCGCATAAACGGCTCCTTGGAGATGCGCAGCGCAACGACACGGTCTTTGGCGCAAACCGTTGCTGCGCGCGGCCGATTGCCGAGAATACCCATGTCGCCGACGATCTCGTTGGCGCCGATTGTGGCCACGATCACCGATCCCGCCGATGTTTCGAGGATGACGTCGGCATGACCTTCGATGATCAGAAATGCGGCGTCGGCCGGGTCTCCTTGCTGCATCAGCCGCTTTCCGGGGTCGAACCCGACCCGTTCGCTCATGAACGCCAGGAGCTTCAGCTTCGACGGTTCGATCTCGGCAAAAATCGGCACGCGCCGGAGCAACTCGAACTCTTGCTTGAGGCTCATTTTCCTCCCTCCGCTTAGCCGTCGCAGGCTCGCTAGCCGCTGCTAATATTGCGCAACGGTGAAAGAGAACGCAACGGCGGGGCCCGCCGTCTCCCCATCTATAGTCGTCTCCATAAAAAAGATCATTTCGCGGTGTCGCCGGCTATGCAATAGTGGGATAGCATGGGAAGGTTAAGAAGGCCCGTGTGACCGATCGCCGTCATCACCAACGGGTGCTCATTTACAGCCACGACAGCTTTGGCCTCGGCCATTTGCGCCGTTGCCGAGCGATAGCGCATTCGTTAGTGGATGCCGATCCCGCAATATCAATCCTCATTCTGTCCGGCTCCCCGATTATCGGCAGCTTCGACTTTCGCTCCCGTGTCGATTTTGTGCGGGTGCCGGGTGTCATCAAGCTGCGAAACGGCGAATATGTTTCGCTCAATGTACATATCAATGTCGACGAGACATTGGCCATGCGATCGTCGATAATTCGGCACACTGCTGATATCTTCGATCCCGACCTGCTGATTGTCGACAAGGAACCGTTGGGATTACGCGGTGAAGTGCGCGAAACACTGGATTTGTTGCAAGCGCGCGGGACAGCCTTGATCCTTGGATTGCGCGACGTCATGGATGATCCCGAGGCGCTCGAGAGCGAATGGGAGCGCAAACAAGCGGTTCCGGCATTGGCCGAGTATTACGACGAGATATGGGTCTACGGGTTGCCGCAGATTTGCGACCCCCTTGCCGGTCTGTCGGTGCCGATCAGCGTGCGCGAGCGCATGACCTATACTGGATATTTGCGCCGCACGACGAGCGAGCTGCAACTCACGCCCGAGATCCTTGGCGTCATCGACAGCGACTTCCTTTTGGTTACCCCCGGGGGCGGGGGAGACGGCGAGGCTCTGATCGATCTGGTGCTGTCGGCCTACGAATATGACCAGGATATTCCGTATCCAGCCCTGCTGGTGTTCGGCCCGTTCATGCTTCCCGAAATCCGTGTTGCCTTCGCGGCTCGCGCGGCCCGGCTGGACAATGTGCGGGCGATTACGTTCAACGCTCGGCTTGAAAGCTTGATGGCGCGCGCCGCCGGCGTCATCGCGATGGGCGGCTATAACACGTTTTGCGAAATCCTCTCCTTCGACAAGCGGGCCCTGATAGTCCCGCGAACGGCGCCGCGCCTGGAGCAGTTCATCCGAACCAAGCGCGCCGCCGAGCTTGGTTTATTGTCGATGCTGTCTGAGCCCGAAGGGCGCGATCCGCGTAGGATGTCTGCCGCGATTCGCCGCCTCACCCAACAACAGCCTCCTTCGGCGGCATTCATCCCAGGCCTGCTCGACGGCATGCTTACGGTCAACCGCCTTGCCCGGTATTGGCTCGATCAGGGACG
>Ga0310910_10000820_pt1 | contig 16016 bp, 17 predicted proteins | sample GREbulkMGHF172_FD_203448 | JGI IMG/M metagenome (GOLD analysis project Ga0310910, IMG submission 203448) | Lab enrichment of tropical soil microbial communities from Luquillo Experimental Forest, Puerto Rico - GRE.bulkMG.HF172 | ecosystem: Environmental > Terrestrial > Soil > Tropical forest >... | reverse complement strand
CCACCGCACCCTGACAAGCCTGCTGGCCTGGTCACGATGGCGAAGACGACACCAATACCGAGCACGCCTTTCCCACTACCGACACCGCGAACACCAATGATCTCGATCTACGGCTGCAGTACTAGCCGGGCCGGATTCTCGGGGTCGAGCAAGTATTGCCCGGTCGTACTCTTTTGTAGAGTTAAATCGGCATGAGTGGTCGGGTGCATCAGGATTAAATCCGCTTTCGCAAAGCTACTGCCCACACGGATATCGTTGATAGCCTTACGAATACAATCGACCGGCGTGTCACTGCCGATGCTCCTCGTAAGGATACCGCTCACATTGACCAGACCCAACATATTCGCGCCACTGCCGTTACCATTCACGACCTGATTAGTGCGCGCGTCAACAATGGCACGATTCAGTTCACGAGGCAGCCAGCCAGCGAAATTGCCATAGTCTTGAATTACCTCAGTGCTCAGGCTGGCCGTGGCCGCAATCTTCACGAACGGAGTCGTAACAGTTGTCAACACTGGGCCCAAATCGGGCTTAAGTCCGAGCTCCGCGACTGGCGCAGCAGGATTTGAGTTTGAAGTATGCTAAAGGTATTCAACGGCGCGTGCAGCCGGCGCAGCCAACTGCTTAAAGTGGCTAAAAGCGTCATCGATTTCATACGGCAAATCCAGCTGCAAGTGCGGCATCAAAACAGGCGGCAAAGTGCCTGAAGTGAAGTTGCTCTCGCCGAACGGTGTCTTAGTCGTCACATCGGACGTGTCAATGCAGTAGGTGGGCAGCTTCCGCTTAACGGCCTCGTACAGGCCCTTCCATTCCGTCTCGGGAATGTCCAGCACTGATGGTGCCCGGCCGATTGCCTTGGTCGCGGTATCCGCGCCATCATGGCCGCTAGCCGTACCGACACTCCCGCCCATCTTTTGGGACATGGCGCCAGTGGCGTCAAGACCTTTACGGGCGCGGTCAAGTTCTTCTTGTTCCGCGAACCATCGGTCCATTCGGGCTTTGTGCCTGGTTTGGGCCTGAGCTTCGGAAAAGCCCTTCGTTTTCAGTTCAGCTATGTCATTCCTAATCGACAGCCCGAGCTGGTTGTTCGCCTTCTGACGAACTTCTAATTGTGCTTTGTTCACACTTATTTCTTTCTTTCAGATGATGTGTTTGCCCTTGGGGGCGATTACATATCTGACGGGACCAACAACGCGGGCACCTGTGATATAGGCGGGACCGGGGGGCCGATAAAGGCGGGCCGGTGGGGCCATCAGGTGGGGGCCTCGTGGTGCGGTCAGTGGCGTTATCTGCCGGGTTGCGGGTCAACCACCTATCCGGATTCCCAGAAATGGAAGCGGCAAATGGTTGAGCGGCAAAGCGGGCTGACTCAGCCGGTAGGTGTTTTGAAAACACCTAAGTCTTTATTCGCCCTCTACGGGCTTCTAAGTGCTGGCCGGTGTCTTTTATCCCGGCCATACCTTCTGTGTCGTCTGCGGGCCGCTCAGGGCGTTCCCCGCGTCTCTCAGCGCAGATGATGAGCAGCGGTTCCGGCGCTTCCTCGGACTCGATCTCGGTCCATATCCAGCCGCTGACAGTCATGTCGCAAGCTGGTTGTACAGGTGAAAACACTGCACAGCACGGGAAAGTCTGATGTAATCCTCGGGGCCACCGAAAACACACCAATCAAGCGCCGCATTCGCCATTACGCGCGACAAATAGAGCCCCGCGGGGTCTCCGCCCTTGGCGGCGTCTAAAAAATCGGCAGCGGCCTCTAGAAGCCCATTCCGGTCAACGGTGGCTGGCTGGTCGACCGCGGCCCGGGTCAGCCGAGCGAAGCGGCGACCGATCTCATGGCCGGCCTCTTGTACGGGCGTCACGCCTTCTTGGCCGGGGATGTCTCTCCGCTCGGTCACGATAAGAGCCGTTCCGGCCCGTACTTCGACGGCGTTTGTGCATCCGACACGTCAATACCCGCCCTATCCGAAGGGGTCAAACCGAACCGGGCACCGATACGCAGCATCACATCAGCGGCGTCCTTCGCGATCCGCCACAGCGGGTTCACGACCTGGTTCTTCAGCGAACCGGGGACGGTAAGATCACTAGCGCCGAGCTGATCCATGCAATGCCGGTACGTTGCCGCCGACTCACAAAACGCCGAGAACATCACGATGTCCCACGAGGTCAGAACGCCCTTGTCCGCAAGGTCAGGGGCCAACCGCTGCCAGACCTTGCGGGCTGCATCGCTGAGTTCAGCCGGAATTGTGATGGCTGTTTCCGCCGGTAGCGGCTCACCCCGGTTGATGCGCGATTCCCGTTCTCCCGCAAGGATTTTCAAATGGTTGGGTCGTGATGGTCTCGCCATCCAATCTCCTTATCTATCAACGGGTTTCGCATGTTCCGTATCCCTTGTGCGCCAACGGTTTCCGTGGTACGCTTCCAGCATGAAACCCCCCCACCCGTATTGCTGCATTTCCGCAGGTCAGCGGGTTGCTGGATACCCCTAGGGGGGGTAAAAAAGCTCAGAGTTATGGCCAGCGCAGGAGCTGGCCCGAAGGGTCGGTAGCTCAGTTTGGCGCAGGGATTTGGACCCACCTCCCCTATGCGGCAGCGGTTTTCGAGAAATTGTTCCCAATCGTGAAGCGACGCAACCGAATTCGCAATCTCCTTATGCGGCAGCAGGTTTCACACGCGACACTGTGCAGTCCAACGGTTATGGCACGACTCGCACAACCCGCGGCCGTACTTCGGGTCATCAGGATCTAAACCCAAGCGCACCAACTGTTTTCGAGTCATCGGGAAGTGGTCGGCATGGGTCGAAGCATATTCGTTGCACAGCAGGCATATTGGGTCTCGAAGCAATACCCCACGACGGAACCATCCCTCATGGCGCGCACCGTAGCCACGTTCGGTACTAGAGCCGCGGCGGCGCTCGGCCTGCCGGTAAAGTGCAGCTTGACAGCGGCCGGCTTATGGCCGATCTAGTTCCGCGTCACCATCGGCCGGAACCGGCCGAACTGCTCGACAGCGCTGTGAATCGCCGGTGGTCCCACTCCTCCCGTCGCCGTTCAGGTAACGGCGCTGTAGCCGATCGATGAGAAACTTTGCCTCTTGGATGTCTCGACGCAGCGCGGCTGCTTCCAGCCGCATCGCGCATGCCCGGCCGTTCCTGCGGGTGACATCTTGGCGTTTCACCCAGGCCAACTGGCTGGTCATCTCGTCCAGTTGATGGCGCAACGCACGGACCAACTCCAGAGCCTGGGCAGCCTGGTAGTACCCCATCACGCGATCGTCTCATCCCACTGCGAACCCGTTCAACACAAGCCAAATAAATTGCCGCATGGCGCACAGATAGCGTTCGATTAAGGAGGCGCTACCCGGCGACGCGCACAGCACGGGTTGCGGGTTTGTGCCACGCGACACCGGGTCAGGCGCCGAGTTTCGCCAACTCTGCTTGTGCGTTGCGTTCGACACCGGGTCCTCATCCCGTCCCAGCTCAGGCCAGCACATCGGGGCGTCCAGTCGCGTCGGCCAGGCTCGTCGCATATGCGGCAGCCCCTCGGCCGGGCGTCCATCGGTAGCCAAACCGAATGACTCTGTGCTACACCACCAACAGTGCCCGACGCACTGATTAGCTCCATGGAAGGGACAGGAGCATGACGATCACACGAGGGGCAGCCGCAGCCGCAATGCTCGCCGGTTTAGCTGTCGGTACGGCTAGCGCAGCATGGGCTGATACGACGCTGAGCGGCCACTACCTCAGGACTGAAACGAGCCCGGAATCTGGTCAATCGATCACCCTTGATTGGTACGCCACTCCCTGCGGTGACGGATGCGCGTCACTAGCTTCCACACCGGGTGGACCGACTGTATCGCAGGCGCAGTTGGTTAACGGACAATGGATCGTGGATACCACCGGGGCTCCGGTAAAGTGTCCGGACGGTAGCGCTATTTACGCTGTGTCCGCCCACTACACGTTGGATCCAAACACCCTGGCAGGCAAAGTCCTACTGACCTATCAAGTGCCAGCCTGCGGGCACCCAGCGGGGTACCAAATTACCAACAACGTCCAAGTCAGGCAGGCACCCTGACGCATACCGCCGGGTCGTGTCTTTTTTGGCATCCGGCGTTCCTGCCGTCGTGGCAACGCTGCGAACGCCATCCTGCCTAAAGGAATTAATTGTCCCGGCATTTTGAGGCGCTCAGGGGCGTTTTCGGATAGCGCTGAAGGTGAGCCTTGTCATTGGTGACGGCATATAGCCGGTGCACCTCGGCCTGACTGAGGATCAGGAAGCCGCGAGGCCAGCGGAGAACTACGTCGCCATCAGGTTGTTTGTGGGCTGTGAGCTGACGGCGGAGGGGGTCTGAGATTGTTTCGGTCATTTACCTGTCTAAAGCTATCGGCGGCGCTCTACCGTTTCTTGGCGGTGACGGGAGCGGCCGGGAATGTTGAATTCGGTTTCGCGGATCTGGCCTAAAGCCTGGGTGTAGTTAGTGAGTGGTCCCTGCAGCTGCTTTGCCAGTGCGATGATTTGGCGGAGGATATTTTTCTCTTCCTCGTTGCACTGGTCTAAGCGCATAGGTCTCCCCACTCTTTTGTTTTGAGAAGTCCGATTGTTTGGGCGAGTCCGGCTCGATTCCATCGGCGACCCGGTTTTTACCGGGTCTTACTAAGAGTGTACCACATGGGTTCGGGGATTATAGTGGTAGACCAGGGGAAATGGAAGAACGCAGAGAATGGTGTGATGAATCTCACACTATCCACATTCAAAAGTGCTGGTCAACCATTCTTCAACATCACTACGCCGATACAAAACACGCTTTCCGATACGCGCATATCGCGGACCTTTGCCGCGGGAACGCCAGTACTCAAGCGTCTTGTATGGAGTGTGGATTTGTGCCGCCAGCTCGGCCGGCGTGATGAGTTCAGTCATGTGTAACCTTCTGAATGTTTCTGCCAAATAGCTAAAGTTGGCCGCGCGGCCAACGTCTTGTTCCACTCGATAACTGCACTTGCAGTCTCAAAGTAGGGGTTCCTCCCCTTCTCGTCGGGCTTGAGCCGCTTCGCGGCGGTCGTTCGGGTGGCGCCGGGCCTTGGTTTTGACTGTGCGCCCCACGGACCAGACGACGGCCTGAGCGTTGATGATGTACCCGTCGAAATCGGCGATGGGACGGTATTCGCTCATCTATACCGCCGTTTGCTGCTTGTTGTGTTTGTGGGCGATGCATAAACCGCAGCGTCCGCTGACGAGTTTGATGTCTGGATGGGTCGGACACGCGTCGGCGCGTTGAGCACTATCGTCTAGGAGCCCGGAGGACGCGTCCGACGCGTCCGACGCGTCTGACCTGCGGATATCGTCACCAGAGGCGGCGCCGGCACGTTCGGACGCTTCCGATGCGTCCGGAGGCTCAGCCTCTTCGGTCCATTCGGCGTCAATTGGCTGGTCAGGCCATATTTCGTACACATTGGACGCGTCGGACGCGTCCTCGGATGTATGTAGGTAGCGGTCGAAGGCGTCACGAAATGACGACAAGTAGTAGCCACGCCCCGAGTGGTCCGGACTCTTTGCGGACCGGACACCATACGCGCGCAGCATCCCCCCCAACCGCTTCGCCGAGAGGTAGCCGGGACCGGGCTCACCCCAGCCTGACTCGCGACACTCGGCATCCATAGTCAGCTGCGTCCGCAGTCCGTTGGCCCCCTCCGTGAACATGAACGCCGGGGTGCCGGCGCGACGGAACACCCCGTCGATGTCCGACAGCAGCGGGCTAGCTGGCGCGCCGGAGCGGTAGGCGTCACAGAGGTGCTTACAGGCGAACACTGCCCGTTCCGCCCAGGCCCTGCCGCCCATCACGGCCGCGGTGATAAGTAGTGGCTCCCACGCATCCTCCTGGCGGTCGCCAACGTTGGGGAGCGGGATGCCATCCCCCAACGCTTTCGCTACCGCATCCTGGACGCGATCATCCCGCGAACAGGTATCCAGCGTGTCGCGCAGCCGGTTCAGCCCTACGCTGTCGCGTAGCCGGTATTTCTGTACTGTCTCGTGGCTCTTGCGTCGCCGCATCTCGATGATCACTGAACGGTCTTCGATGGTGTCGGCGACGCTGCCGATCCCGGCCATCGCAATGGGGGCGAAAACGGAGAACTCCCGCAGTTCCTGGTACTGGCTTCCGCCCATTCGCGGCACCGTGGCACCCGCCCGGAATCCCGTGTTGATCAGCCCACGTACCGCGTCGGGTGATTCCGGTAGCCACGAGTCCACCTCGTCGAAGATGAGCGTGGGCGGGTGCTTCCCGCACGCGTCGATCTTGCGGAACAGTGTCGCTTCGGTGGGCTTGACCCAGTAGGACGGGTTATGCACCACCTCGCCCATGACCTCCAATAGTCGCGACTTCCCGGACTGCTTTTCCGGCGAGCGCACTAATAGACGGGGCGCGAAGTCGAAGAGATCCGACAGGTGGGTGTAGGCGACCCAGCATGCGACCGCTGTGTACGAGTGTTCGTCGGGCAGCACGCAGTACTTGCGGATCGCGGCGTCAACGTCGTCCAACAGGTTGATCACGCGATGCCCATCGCCTTCCATACCGGCTCGAAATCTGCGCGCAGGTAACCCATCTCACCGTTGGGACCGACTGGCTTCTCGCAGATTCCGTAGACGGCGAGCATCGCTCGTAGCTGATCTGCGGTCAGTCCTTCGTAGCTCATGCCGGCACCCCGCCCCGCACCGATGCCGCCCTCTCTGCGGCCATCCACGCCTCAAGATCGGCCACGTCGTACCACAACCGGCCACCCACCACATAGCTGCGCGGACCCTGGTTTGTTGCCCGCCAGAATCGCAGGGTGCCTACCGGCACGCCCGTAATCTCCGACGCCCCTTCGATTTTCACACGTTCGTTCATCTCATCCTTTCTGCTTCAAGTCCGGCCTTTCCGGCCCTTCACAGGATGACACGACTCAGCACTGTTTTCACGGAGCCGATACAACATATTTCTCGACTGGACGGATTTCTGCGGTATTCTGCGGTACATGGAAATCACACGTAACCCGCGAGCGGGGATCGATGACCGCTGGCACAAACAGGTCAAGGGACCGGATGGCACCATGCGCAAAGAGCGATCAGCCACCTACGGCCAGGTTTCACGCTGGCGCGTGCGCTGGGTCGATGACACCGGCCAGGAACACACGAAGGTATTCAAGCTCAAAGACGCCGCCCAGGCCCACCTCGACCAAGTGACTGCCGATGTGGTGAAGGGGGAATACGTCAGCCCGCGAAGTTCGGCAGTAACCTTCGGCGTGGTGGCCGGGGAATGGCTGGAAGGCAAGGGCGCACGGAAGCCCAAGACGGTGGCCGGGTATGAGTCACTGCTCGACAACCTGATCCTGCCGAAGTGGCGAGACACCAAACTCAAGGAAATCACTCACGCCGGCATCCAGCGATGGATTACCGGTCTATCGGCCAACGGGTCCGTTCGCAGGGAGGGCAAGGGGCTGTCGGCCTCGCGGGTCACCCAGGCCCACCAGTGCATGTCGGCGGTGCTGAAGTACGCGATCCGCACAGACCGGCTGTCGAAGAACGTGGCGACGGGGATCGACCTTCCCCGCAAGGGGTTGAAGGAACGCCGCTATCTCACGCACGCGCAGCTACAGGAACTTGCCGACCACTGCGGGAGCCACCGGCTGATGACGCTGGTGCTGGGCTATTGCGGTTTGCGGTTCGGGGAGGCGATCGCGCTGCGGGGACGCGACATGAAGAACCAGACCATCACGGTAAGGGCCTCAGTGACCAAGGTCGCCGGCAAGGGCTTCGTGGAGGACACGACCAAGACACACCGGACACGATGGGTTCCGGTTCCCGAATTCATCTGGCGGGAGCTTGAACCCGGCAAGCCTGACCAGTTGGTGTTCCCAGGCCGTGACGGCTTCCTCACCAGCTTTGAATACCGCCAGGCGTTCGACCCCGCGGCGAAGGCCATCGGCCTGCCAGGGCTGGTCCCGCACGAATTGCGGCACACCTGTGCGTCATTGGCGATCGCAGCCGGCGCGAACATTCTGGCCGTACAGAGGCTTCTAGGCCACGAAACGGCGTCGATGACGCTGGATCTGTACGGACACCTGTTCTCCGATGACTTGACCAATGTGGCCAACGCGCTCAACAAGGCGGCGCTTGCGGCGTGAACTGCGGTATCGCTGCGGTACAGAGACGAGGTGTTGAAGACATTTACGCTGGTCAGGTGGTGCCCTCGGTGGGAGTCGAACCCACACTGTACGGGTTTTGAGTCCGTTTCCTCTGCCAGTTGGGATACGAGGGCCTTGAGGTGTAAGGCAGCCTCCCACCATAGATGATCGGCGTGCTCATCGGTTTGCACCGCCCCCGAGTTCGCTGGTCGCGGGTGTTCACGACACAATGTCGGTCATGGCAGGCCCCACGACCGACTCCGACGCCGCCGCGCCGCGCCGCGTCCTGATCGCCGAAGACGAAGCGCTCATCCGCCTCGACCTGGCCGAGATGCTGCGCGAGGAGGGTTACGAAATCGTCGGCGAGGCCGGCGACGGACAGGAAGCCGTCGAACTGGCCGAGCGCCATAAGCCGGACCTGGTGATCATGGATGTGAAGATGCCGCGCCGCGACGGGATCGACGCAGCGTCGGAGATAGCCACCAAGCGAATCGCGCCGATCGTGGTGCTGACCGCGTTCAGCCAGCGCGACCTGGTCGAACGTGCCCGCGATGCCGGGGCGATGGCCTACCTGGTGAAGCCCTTCACCATCAGCGACCTGATCCCGGCCATCGAATTGGCGCTCAGCCGGTTCAGCGAGATCACCGCACTCGAACGCGAAGTGGCGACGCTGTCGGACCGGCTGGAGACCCGCAAGCTCGTCGAACGCGCCAAAGGCGTGCTGCAGACCAAACAGGGCATGACCGAGCCCGAGGCGTTCAAGTGGATCCAGCGCGCCGCCATGGACCGGCGCACGACCATGAAACGGGTGGCCGAAGTCGTCCTGGAAACCCTCGACACTGCCGACGAATAGCCGTTACGGCCGTACAACCGCCACGATCACCGACGAGCCGTGCCCACAGAGGCCGGGAAAGACGCCGGCCCGTCGAGTCTGCGTTGAAGGCACCGAACCCGGGGTGAGCGCGCGAATTGCGGGCGAACCCGCGCACTGGTTGCAGTCTCGACGGATCGGCAGCCGCTAGCGCGCCACGACCACCGACGAGCCGGGCCCAAAGAGGCCGGGAAAGACGCCGGCCCGTCGAGTGTGCGGTGACGGCTTTGACTGTGCCCTCAGGGCGCTGGAATCGGCGTTTTCACGCCCTGGTTGCACACTCGACGAGCTGAGACGGATCGGCAGCCGCTAGCGGGCCACGATCACCGACGAGCCGTGCCCGAACAGCCCCTGGTTGGCGGTGACGCCGACGGTCGCGTTCTCCACCTGCCGGCCGGTGGCCTGGCCGCGCAGCTGCCAGGTCAGCTCGCAGACCTGAGCGATGGCCTGGGCCGGGATGGCCTCGCCGAAACACGCCAGCCCGCCCGACGGGTTGACCGGGACCTCGCCGCCGATGGTGGTCGCCCCGCTGCGCAGCAGCGCCTCGGCCTCGCCCCTGGCGCACAACCCCAGGTGTTCGTACCAGTCGAGTTCCAGGGCGGTGGACAGGTCGTAGACCTCGGCCAGGCTCAGATCCTCCGGCCCGATGCCCGCCTCGGCGTAGGCCGCGTCCAGGATCTGATCCTTGAACACCCGCTCGGGTGCGGGCACGGCGGCGGTGGAATCCGTTGCGATATCAGGTAATTCGGGCAGATGCTGGGGGTAGCGCGGGGTGACGGTGCTGACCGCGCGCACCGAGGGCACCCCGTCGAGCGAGCCGAGGTGCTTGCGGGCGAAGTCGGCGCTGGCCACGATCAGCGCCGCGGCGCCGTCGGAGGTGGCGCAGATGTCGAGCTGTCGCAACGGATCGGCCACCACCGGACTGGCGAATACGTCGTCGGCAGAGGCCTCCTTGCGGTAACGGGCATTCGGGTTCTGCAGGCCGTGCCTGGAGTTCTTCACCTTGACCTGTGCGAAGTCCTCGGGTGTCGCGCCATAGAGGTCCATCCGGCGGCGCGCCAGCAGCGCGAAGTACACCGGGTTCATCGCGCCGATCAGGTGGAACCGCTGCCAGTCGGGGTCGTTCTTGCGTTCGCCGCCGACGGGCGCGAACGCACCCTTCGGGGTGGTGTCGGCGCCGATCACCAACGCGACGTCGCAGAAACCGGCCAGGATCTGGGCCCGCGCGCTCTGCAGCGCCTGCGAACCGCTTGCGCAGGCGGCATAGCTAGAGCTGACCGGCACCCCGTTCCAGCCCAGTTTCTGCGCGAAGGTCGACCCGGCGATGAAACCCGGGTATCCGTTGCGGATGGTGTCCGCGCCGGCGACCAACTGGATCTGTCGCCAGTCCAGGCCGGCCTCCGCGAGTGCGGCGCGCGCGGCGACCACCCCGTATTCGGTGAAGTCCCGGCCCCACTTGCCCCAGGGGTGCATTCCGGCGCCGAGGATGTAGAGCGGTTCGGGCGCACTCACGATGCGATCTTCCACGCGTGCACGATGCGCTCGATGCCGTCGTCGTCGGTGAACAGCGGCATGGTGGTCAACTCCATCTGTATGCCGATCTTCAGGTCGTCGGCCAACGTGCCCTCGACCACCTTGCCCAGCACGATGAGCCCCTCGTCGGCCAGCTCCACCGCGGCGATGGCGAAGGGCTCAAAGGGATCTGGAGCGGGGTAGGGCGGGGGCGGTGGGTACCGATTCTCGGTGTAGCTCCACAGCGTTCCCCGGGTGGACAACGCGACGGACTCCAGCGCGTCGCTGGCGCAGTCCGGGTTCGGGCAGTTGTTCTCACGCGGTGGGAAGACATAGGTGCCGCACTCGGGGCACCTGCTGCCGATCAAATGGGCGCTGCCGGCGTCGTCGGTGGCGAACCATCCGTCGATCGCGGGTTGTTGGCTGGTGACCTCGGGCACCCGGCCAGACTACCCAGCCGGGACACAAAACTGAAACGTGTTGCAGTTCTGCCGGGGCGCGTGACTCGTCACACCGCGTGCCTAGAGTGTGAACCGTGGGTACCGCCACCGAGGAGCAAGTCAAGCCGACGCTGATGTTGCTGGATGGCAATTCGCTGGCGTTCCGGGCGTTCTACGCGCTGCCCGCCGAGAACTTCAAGACCCGCGGCGGCCTGACCACCAACGCTGTGTACGGCTTCACCGCGATGCTGATCAACCTGCTGCGTGACGAGTCCCCGACGCACATCGCCGCGGCGTTCGACGTGTCCCGGCAGACCTTCCGCTCCGAGCGTTACCCGGAGTACAAGGCCAACCGGTCGTCGACCCCCGACGAGTTCCACGGGCAGATCGACATCACCAAGGAAGTGCTGGGCGCACTGGGCATCACGGCGCTTTCCGAGCCGGGGTTCGAAGCCGACGACCTGATCGCGACGCTGGCCACCCAGGCCGAAAACGAGGGTTACCGCGTGCTGGTGGTCACCGGTGACCGCGACTCGCTGCAGTTGGTCACCGACGACGTCACGGTGCTGTATCCGCGCAAGGGCGTCAGCGAACTGACCCGCTTCACCCCCGAGGCCGTTGTCGAAAAGTACGGGCTGACCCCCGCGCAGTACCCCGACTTCGCCGCGCTGCGTGGGGATCCCAGCGACAACCTGCCCGGCATCCCCGGCGTGGGGGAGAAGACCGCGTCCAAGTGGATCGCCGAATACGGTTCGCTGCAGGGGCTGGTCGACAACGTCGACTCGGTCCGGGGCAAGGTGGGCGACGCGCTGCGGGCGAATCTGGCAAGCGTGGTGCGCAACCGCGAGCTCACCGATCTGGTCCGCGATGTGCCGCTTGCGCAGACCCCGGACACGCTGCGGCTGCAGCCGTGGGATCGCGACCACATTCACCGGCTGTTCGACGACCTGGAGTTCCGGGTTTTGCGGGACCGGTTGTTCGAGACCCTGGCCGCCGTCGAGCCCGAGGTCGACGAGGGTTTCGACGTGCGCGGCGCCGCGCTGGAGCCCGGCACGGTCGGGCGTTGGCTGGCCGAGCACGCCGGCGACTGCCGCCGGGCCGGGCTGGCCGTCGCAGGCACCCATCTGCCCCATGGCGGGGACGCCACCGCGCTGGCCATCGCCGCCGCCGACGGCGACGGCGGCTACGTCGACCCCGCTACGCTGACCCCCAACGACGATGCCGCGCTGGCGGCGTGGCTGGCCGATCCGGCGAAACCCAAAGCGCTGCACGAGGCCAAGCTGGCCATCCACAACTTGGCGGGCCGCGGGTGGACGCTGAACGGCATCACCTCCGACACCGCGCTGGCGGCCTACGTGGTGCGGCCGGGGCAGCGCAGCTTCACCCTCGACGATCTGTCGCTGCGTTACCTTCGTCGCGAACTGCGCGCGGAAACGGCTGAGCAACAACAGCTTTCGCTACTCGACGACCTGGACACTCTGGACGGGGTGGACGAGCAAGCCGTTCAGACCTTGATACTGCGGGCGCGGGCCGTGGTGGACCTGGCCGATGCGTTGGACGCCGAGCTGGACCGCATCGATTCCACCGCGTTGCTGGGCGAGATGGAGCTGCCGGTTCAGCGGGTGCTGGCGGACATGGAAAGCGCTGGCATCGCCGTCGATTTGGAGCTGCTGGGCGAGTTGCAAAGCCAATTCGGCGACCAGATCCGCGACGCCGCCGAGGCCGCCTTCGCAGTGATCGGCAAGCAGATCAACCTGGGCTCACCGAAGCAGCTACAGGTGGTGTTGTTCGACGAACTGGGAATGCCGAAGACCAAGCGGACCAAAACCGGCTACACCACCGACGCCGACGCCCTGCAATCGCTGTTCGACAAGACCGGACATCCTTTCCTGCAGCACCTGCTGGCCCACCGCGACGTCACGCGGCTGAAGGTCACCGTCGACGGGCTGCTGAACTCGGTGGCCGCCGACGGCCGGATCCACACCACGTTCAACCAGACGATCGCGGCGACCGGCAGGCTGTCGTCGACCGAACCCAACCTGCAGAACATCCCGATCCGCACCGACGCGGGGCGGCAGATCCGGGACGCGTTCGTGGTCGGCAAGGGCCCCAATGGGGCAATGGCCGAGCTGATGACCGCCGACTACAGCCAGATCGAGATGCGGATCATGGCGCACCTGTCGAGAGATGAAGGCTTGATCGAAGCTTTTAATACCGGGGAGGACCTGCACTCCTTTGTCGCCTCGCGGGCATTCGGCGTCCCGATCGAGGAGGTCACCGCCGAGTTGCGCCGCCGGGTCAAGGCCATGTCATACGGGCTGGCCTACGGGTTGAGCGCGTACGGGCTGGCCGCACAGCTGAAGATCTCCACCGAGGAGGCGAAGGTCCAGATGGACCAATACTTCGCCCGGTTCGGCGGGGTGCGCGACTACCTGATGGACGTCGTCGAGCAGGCCCGCAAGGACGGCTACACCTCGACGGTGCTGGGCCGCCGCCGCTACCTTCCCGAGCTGGACAGCACCAATCGTCAGGTACGGGAGGCCGCCGAGCGGGCGGCGCTCAACGCGCCCATCCAGGGCAGCGCCGCCGACATCATCAAGGTGGCGATGATCGAGGTCGACAAGGCGATCAAAGAGGCCGGACTGGCATCCCGGATGCTGCTGCAGGTACACGACGAGCTGTTGTTCGAAATCGCGCCCGGTGAGCGGGACCAGATGGAGGCGCTGGCGCGCGAGAAGATGGGCGGCGCTTACCCGCTCGACGTCCCGCTCGAGGTATCCGTGGGCTACGGGCGCAGCTGGGACTCGGCGGCACACTGAGGGCGAAGGGCTCTGTACTCCAATGGATTAGGAGTGGCCATGACGTCGCCACGGAATGACTCGGGTTCGCGTCTGCGGACCAACGTCACCCGCGTTCACGCGATCTGCCTGTTCGTGATCACCATCGCCGCGACTACGGGATCGACGTTCGGCTGGAAGGGCCGCGGCCCGCTGGATGTGTTGGCGAGCCAGCCGTACGGTTACGTAGGCCTGTTCCAGGCGTATTTCTTGATGTTCCTGCTTGCGCTGGTGTGCCTGATCGGCGCCACGCGTTGGCCTAGCCGGCTGTGGAACGCCACACTGCTGGTCGCGCACCTGGCCCCGCTATCGATCATCGTCATAGCCAACGACGTGTTCGTCTCGACCAACTCGCAGCGCATGGCCTATACCGTCGCGCTGCTGGTACACATTCCCCTGATACTGCTGGAAACCTTCGCACTACTCTGGAAAGTCTGGAAGGCGCCCATTTTCACCACGGGCGCAACCGCACGGTAATCTAATCATCACCCACCAGCTGGAACCCCTGGTTTGTCCAGCATGTACACAGTCGAGTACCCTCGACAGGTACCCGTCTGTGCTCGATCGCGGGTCACATCAATGCCGAATATCCCTACGACCTAACCCTGTCCGGAGCAACCCAACAACATGCCGAGTCCCTCCGTCACCTCGCCCCAAGTAGCCGTCAACGACATAGGCTCCAGCGAGGACTTTCTCGCAGCAATAGACAAAACGATCAAGTACTTCAACGACGGCGACATCGTCGAAGGCACCATCGTCAAAGTTGACCGGGACGAGGTGCTCCTCGACATCGGCTATAAGACCGAAGGGGTCATCCCCGCCCGCGAGCTCTCCATCAAGCACGACGTCGACCCAAGCGAGGTCGTTTCCGTCGGTGACGAGGTCGAGGCCCTGGTTCTCACCAAGGAGGACAAAGAGGGCCGGCTGATCCTCTCCAAGAAGCGCGCGCAGTACGAGCGCGCCTGGGGCACCATCGAGGCGCTCAAGGAGAAGGACGAGGCCGTCAAGGGCACGGTCATCGAGGTGGTCAAGGGTGGCCTGATCCTCGACATCGGGTTGCGGGGCTTCCTGCCCGCCTCGCTCGTCGAGATGCGGCGCGTGCGGGACCTGCAGCCGTACATCGGCAAGGAGATCGAAGCCAAGATCATCGAGCTGGACAAGAACCGCAACAACGTCGTGCTGTCGCGACGGGCCTGGCTGGAGCAGACCCAGTCCGAGGTGCGCAGCGAGTTCCTCAACCAGCTGCAGAAGGGCGCCATCCGCAAGGGTGTGGTCTCGTCCATCGTCAACTTCGGCGCGTTCGTCGACCTCGGCGGGGTGGACGGCCTGGTGCACGTCTCCGAGTTGTCCTGGAAGCACATCGATCACCCGTCCGAGGTGGTCCAGGTTGGCGACGAGGTCACCGTCGAGGTGCTCGACGTCGACATGGACCGCGAGCGGGTTTCGTTGTCGCTCAAAGCGACCCAGGAAGACCCGTGGCGGCACTTCGCCCGCACGCACGCCATCGGCCAGATCGTGCCCGGCAAGGTCACCAAGCTGGTTCCGTTCGGGGCGTTCGTCCGGGTCGAGGAGGGCATCGAGGGCCTGGTGCACATCTCCGAACTGGCCGAGCGGCATGTCGAGGTGCCCGACCAGGTGGTCGCCGTCGGCGACGATGCGATGGTCAAGGTGATCGACATCGACCTGGAGCGCCGCCGAATCTCGTTGTCGCTCAAGCAGGCTAACGAGGACTACACCGAGGAGTTCGACCCCGCGAAGTACGGCATGGCCGACAGCTACGACGAGCAGGGCAACTACATCTTCCCCGAGGGCTTCGACGCCGAAACCAACGAGTGGTTGGACGGCTTCGAAAAGCAGCGCGCCGAATGGGAGGCCCGCTACGCCGAGGCCGAGCGCCGGCACAAAATGCACACCGCGCAGATGGAGAAGTTCGCCGCGGCCGATGCCGCGGAGCACGGTGGCAGCGAGCCGACGCCGGGCAACGGCGCGCCTCAGGAGAAGGCGGCCGGTGGGTCGCTGGCCAGCGACGCCCAATTGGCCGCCCTGCGGGAAAAGCTCGCCGGCAACGCATAATTGCGCATGCTGCGCATCGGGTTGACCGGCGGCATCGGCGCCGGGAAATCCGTGTTGTCCGCCACGTTCGCGCAATGCGGTGGGATCATCGTCGACGGGGATGTCATCGCGCGCGAAGTGGTCGAGCC
>Ga0310910_10000816_pt1 | contig 16063 bp, 17 predicted proteins | sample GREbulkMGHF172_FD_203448 | JGI IMG/M metagenome (GOLD analysis project Ga0310910, IMG submission 203448) | Lab enrichment of tropical soil microbial communities from Luquillo Experimental Forest, Puerto Rico - GRE.bulkMG.HF172 | ecosystem: Environmental > Terrestrial > Soil > Tropical forest >... | reverse complement strand
TGACGATATGATCACCGGGTGCCAGCTGCTCTGGTGACCCGCGATCGGCGCAGCGGCTCTCGATGCCGATCCCCAACATGCCGCCCGCCGGCATGGCATCACGCGCATTGATCGTGAGGTTCAGGATTGCGAGCTCGAGCTGGTTGGCATCAACCCTTGCCAACGCAATCCCCGTGGCGCCAGTTATTGTCAGGCGAATCCCCGGTCCTAATGTGCGCCGTAGCAGCTCTTCCATATTAGTAACGAGCCGAGCCAAATCCACCGATCGGGGCTCAAGTCGCTGCCTTCGCGCGAAAGTCAAGAGCCGCTGGATCAAGCCTACCCCCTTCTCTGCAGCCTGTAGCGCACCCTGAAGCGGCGGCACGGCTGCGGAGTTATCACTCACGCGCCCGATCCCAAGCATCAGATTGCCGATAATGATGGTCAGCAGGTTGTTGAAATCGTGCGCGATGCCTCCGGTCAATTGCCCGATTGCCTCGAGCTTTTGCGCTTGGCGCAAGGCAGCCTCCGTCTCTTGGCGTTCGCGGGTTTCAGACTGCAAGCGAAGATTGGCCTCGTAGAGCTCGAAACGTAGGCGCATGGTTTCGGCAAAGATTCGATTGAGGTGTCCTCCGGCGAACGAGAGTGCTGCTGCAAAGACTACAATCATGGCTCCCAGGGCGTTTCCCGTCACTGTGCTTTCGCAGAAAAAACGGACAGCCATTGGCAAACTGGCCGAGAGCAGGAAGGCAAGTAGCGTCGCGAGGTGCGAAGCACTGAGCACCACGGCGCCGGCGCACATACCGCCAATCACGAAAGTAAGAAAGATTTGCCCGAGAGAAGGCATCAATGAGAACAAGATCGCTCCGCCCAGGCCCCAGGTCAAACCAGCAGCCAGCGAACCGCAGACCGCAAGCAACGACCAGTAACGAGTGTCTCGGACAGGGGATCGGCGCCGATACCGCCGCCAAATGACCCAGCGCCCCGACGTCACTAGCAAAACGATACAAAACCAAGCGAAAGGGATTGTCACGGGGACAAGCCGTTCAAGCACGATTACGGTTATCGCGGCATTGACGGCATTGACCGCGAGCGCGATCGGCACCTGTCGGAACACCGCGCTCAGCTGAGCGGCACGGACGTCCTCGAGCACGTCGCTGGCGGGCGCGCGTTTCGCTTCGGAAAACCCCCGCATCTCTTGTTCACAGGACCAGATAGAGTAGTCCGCTCGGCGAATGCCGCATCGGCGCTCGGAACCCGAGCGGCCCATTAACCAAACATAACCGGATATCTCGCTCTAGGCGAGCAATGATTGGAACCTTTTCGGTGCGGCGCGCTGACACTCGCGAGCGCCGGGCTGATCTTCCCGGAGGGGCGGCCGCAAATCACGGTGCACTGTCTGGGTGCGCGGGCACCGTGAATTGAAAGACGGCACCCTGGGGCACGTCCGCGGTCGCCCACAATCGTCCCCTATGAGCTTCGATGATCGAACGGCAGATCGATAGCCCCATCCCCAAGCCGCCGGGCTTGGTCGTGTAGAAGGCCCCGTTCGCGCCGTTCGGCTTCGGCTATCGGCGCTGTCCGGGCGAGCAGTTGACGATCGAGGTGTTCGCGGATTTCCTGCGCAAGGTCTGGCGCGACCAGATCACCTTTCACGAGCTCAACCTACCCAACCTGGGACGGGTTTCCGATCGGCCGAACGCGGTGATCACCGACGATATCGGGATCCAGGTCCGCCGCTTAAGGCCGGCCCATCAACCTCTCCCCCTGCCGAGCGATAGCTCCGGGAGTATAGGGTTGGCCATGGTCCTCCTGTTATTGTGTCGGGATGACGCGCAGCACGATGCGAGATCACCCCATATTCGTGTTTACGAGCGTGACAGCAGCGTCACTAGCCGGGTTACTGCTGCTGCCCGCGCTGCCGCAGGACCAAAGCTACCATCTGTTCGCCGACTGCCGTACCGTGGCCGGTATTCCCAACTTTTGGAATGTTGTGTCGAATCTCCCGTTCATTGCAATCGGTGCTGCGGGCCTCTGGCGATTTCGCGATAGTCCAGCAACTATTGTTTTGTTTCTGGGATTTTTCCTGACCGGCATCGGCTCGTCCTACTATCATTGGCACCCGAACGACCCGACGCTGTTCTGGGACCGGCTGCCGATGACGCTGAGTTTTGCGGCAATCCTCAGCCTCGGTGTCGCGGAGCGCGGGAACGCGAGAATGGGAGCCATTCTTTTGTGGCCATTGCTCATTATCGGGTTGTTCAGCCTAGTGCTGTGGCGCTGGACTGACGATCTGCGGCTCTATTTCTGGACACAGTTTTTCCCATGCTTCGCGTTACTGCTGCTCTTTCTCCTCTATCCACCGAAGTACACCGACGCACGCTATTGGATCATCGCCGCGGCGATCTATGCGCTCGCTAAGATTTTCGAATTTTCTGACCATGCGATTTATTCGGCAAGATATCTGCTGAGCGGGCACACGCTGAAGCACCTAACCGCCGCGGCCGCGTGTTTGACTATCTTGAGATATTTCCAGACCCGCCGGGCGCTCGCGTAACAGTACCGTTTACTCGGACTTGGGCCCTTGCGCCTGGTCTTCGAGTGGCGAAAGCCGTTCTAGCATTGACTCCACCTGGGCACGTTGTGCCCGGATGTACTCATAGTACAGCCGCTCGAGCCGGCGGTATGGCGAGCCGCGGACACTCGCGAGCATGTCGCGCCGTTCGTCGCGGCTGGCGAGGATGGTGTCGTATTTCTCGCGAAAATATCGGAGATTGGCGTCCAGCTTTACAAACCGTTCGTCCGACAGCAAATCGATCGCTCGCTGCGTCTTGCCCATCCTGAACGGCGATTGGAGCGTGAACAGGCGAAACGTTGTATCGTAGAGGTCGTTCGGCTCATGGACCGGCAGGGTCTTGAGCAGCGCACCGTGGCGCGTGGGCAGCCAGTGAAATTCGTGCAGCGCGTCCCGCTCGGGCCCGTTTTGCTGTATTTCCCGATAGTCGCTGATACTGCCCTCGGTGCCGAGCTCGGCCAAGTCCACAAATTCGTTTGCAGGCACTGCGAGGTTGAATATCTGACGGAATTTGACGGCCTGCACCGACAGTGGAGACCAGATGTTGGCGGCTGCCAGGGCGTTCCGCAATGTATGGGCGCAGTTGTCGGCCCAGACACTCCAATTGTAGTCGGCGTCGCCCTCGGCGTATTCACGGTTCTTGTCGTTCAGAAAAGCAATGATTTCGTCCAACATGCTCTCGGTCACGGGAACGCGTGCACAGAAAACCGACCGTGCGAACTGCAGTGCGAGGTCCGTGCCGATCCCCTCGTTCGCGACGAAATTCTCGAGGCCGGCCCCGGCACTGGCGCCTGGGTAATCGTGAAACTCCACTCCTTTATAAACTCCCTTGCCGATCGCATCGCGTACACTGGCCTCGAAACGTGCTTGGGTCAGACGCTCACCGAATTTGAGGTTGCCCTGATAAAAAAGTTCGTACCCTGGAATCGCGACCCAGTTGACGTTCCGGAACCAGCGGCCCACGCTAACACCTGCACCGTGCTCGGGATCGTCCAGCTGGGTCGCTGTGACTCGGCACCGCCGCAGCTGCGGGAATGGCGCCTGCTCGTCCTTGCAGGCACCTTTGATGTACATGACTGCGTGGCCTGCGACCCCGCCCTCGCCCTTCAGCTTGGAGCGAAATTGGCTCGTCGCACAGAGCTCCACGTAATACAGAAAGAGCTGATCGTAGACTGGGTCGGGACGCCGCTCGACGATTATGCGATCCGGCTTTAGCATGAACCGCGAAATTATTCCGTCATCACCGCATCCGCCCAGGAAGAGGGCGATCCCGGCCACGACCAAAATGGTACGCATTTCTATCCCGATGCCGCAGCGATCATCGCAAGGGAAGTTGGTCAGCTTCCGCCAGAGAGGCGACCATCTCCGCGTGCAGTGCAACCAGCGTCGTTGCCGCGGCAGCACTCGAGCTCTGCATGACAATCGACATCAAGATCCCCACTCCGGCGAGAACCCATTGCCAACCGAAGCCGTTTCCGCCAATTGCATCGAGGTTCCAGGAAATTCGATGCCGATGAAAAGCAGCCCAAAGCCGGCGAGGATCGCTCCCAGTGCGCGCGTTCTGCCTTTGGCGATCAGCCAGAGAAAGGCGCCGATGCCGAGCATCGGCAGAGCTCCAGCGGAAATGCTCACGCGAAAACCAAAGATCGCGACGAGCCACGGCGTTGATGTCGTGCCGAAAGTCGCGCCGACAATCACCCCCACCGCCTGCGGGAAGGTAACCAATCCGGTGCTGACAAAGCCGATGACGGTCAGCGTTGTCGCGGTCGAGGATTGAATGGCCACTGTGAAGAGTGCACCCGATACAATCGCACTCAACCGGCCGGCAACAAGCGTCTGCAATGCCCGACGCAGCGAGTCACCCGCAAGTCCCTTCAGACCTTCCGTCAGATGGTGGATCCCGAGCAGGAACAGGCCCAGTCCACCCAAGATCGTTATGGCGGCGGAGGCGTTCATCAACTCCCTTTAGTGCCGAGCCTTATTTTGCTCGGTGTCCTTTGGTCGATCGGCGAAGCCTTGACCGTATCGGATCCGTAGCGTCTGCGGTCGACTATGAGCCGCGTCGTCTGCTGTTAAAGCGCCCGCTTGGTAACATTTCCGTAATAAACAAGGACAAGCTGAGCGGTTGTCAATGGAATTCTACCTCACCGGGCATTATCAGGCCGCAGGTGGTGTCGATTGGGACGGCGAGCATAGTCTCGCGACCCACAGCGCGAGACAATAGCGCTAGATCCCAATACCCTTAGGCGTGCCGCCGGATACCGCTTACAATTCTTTATCAATGGCCTAGCTTTGCCGACAGGGATCGGGCTGGACCAGATTTTGCCGAGCTGTCATGGTTGCACCCGCGGCAAAGTATCTATCCCGCGTCCAATCCGAGAAAGACGACGCCCAGTGGCAACCACCAGAGCCGACAGCTCCAGCCGCAATATCGTTCTCATCGACTTCGCATTGCAGGGCGGCGGGGCGCACGGCGCCTTTACCTGGGGCGCTCTCGATCGCCTGCTGGAGGAGCCTTGGCTGCAGATCGACGGCATCTCGGGGACCTCCGCGGGGGCCATGAACGCCGCCGTGCTTGTCGACGGTCACGCCAAAGGCGGGGCGGATGCAGCGCGCTCCGCACTCGAGACGTTCTGGCGTAGCGTATCGCGAGCAGCTTTGCTGAGCCCATTGCGCCGCAGCTTTCTCGACGTGCTTCTCGATCGTTGGAGCTTGGACCATTCGCCTGTCTTCGTCGCAATGGACATGATGGCGCGGTTGTTCTCGCCTTACGACCTGAACCCCGGAGGGTTCAATCCGCTGCAGAAAATCCTGGCGGAGTGCATCGATTTCGAGCGGCTCGGGCAGGCGCCGATAAAGCTGTTTATCACCGCCACGAATGTCCGCACCGGCCGGGGCCGGGTGTTCCGCAACCGTGAGATTACGCCAGAGGTGCTGCTCGCTTCGGCGTCTCTGCCGACCATGTTCCAGGCCGTCGAAATTGAGGGCGATAATTATTGGGACGGCGGCTATTCCGGGAACCCCACCATCACCCCCCTAGTAAGGGAATGTAAGTCACACGATACAATTCTGATACAGATCAATCCCGTCGAGCGCCCCGGCACGCCAAAGACCGCCCGGGAAATTCTCAATCGCCTCAACGAGGTCTCCTTCAATGCTGTTCTGCTGAAGGAGTTGCGCATGATTGCGCTGCTGCGGCAAATCGCCGATCCCGGCGATACTGAAGGCGCTCTGTGGGCAGGCATGCGCATTCACCGCGTAGCGAGCGACCTAATGGTCAATCTTGGCTATTCCTCGAAACTCAATGCCGAGTGGGATTTCTTGTCCATGCTTCGCGACGCCGGACGACGCGCCGCAGAAGCGTTCCTCGCGGCCCATAGCGGCGATTTGGGCCGCCGTTCATCCCTTGATCTCGACGTGCTGTTGGAGACCGTGTGAGGCAATGGGATTGTTCGGCATCCTGCTCGGCCTAGCGCTACTCGTCTGGCTGGCATATCGCGGTTGGAGCATTCTGCTGCTGGCCCCCGGGGCAGCGCTCATCGCCGCTGCATTTGCCAGAGGGCCGCTGCTCGCCTACTGGACCCAGACCTTTATGGACAGCGCCTCGCGCTTCGTCGCGCAATTTTTCCCACTGTTCCTGCTGGGAGCCCTGTTCGGCAAGCTGATGGAGGACAGTGGTTCCGTCGCAGCAATTGCCGACTTCATGACCAAACAGTTGGGGCCGCAGCGCGCCATACTAACCGTCGTGTTGGCCGGCGCGCTGGTCACTTATGGCGGCGTCAGCCTGTTCGTCGCGTTCTTTGTGCTCGTCCCGATGGCGCAGGCCCTGTTCCGCACCGCGGTGATTCCCAATCGGTTGATACCCGGGGCCATCGCCCTGGGAACATCCACATTTACGATGTCGGCGCTGCCGGGGACCCCGGCAATCCAGAATGCGATCCCGATGCCATTCTTCGGCACGACGCCGCTGGCGGCTCCTGGGCTCGGGATCATCGCCTCGGCGATCATGCTTGTTTTTGGCCTCTGGTGGCTGGGACGCGCCGCAAATGCCGCCCGCCGAAGGGGCGAGAGGTTTAATCTAGCCTCTTCCGCTCCCGCCGATGAAGCTGCCGAAAACGAAATCGTTCGCCTGCGCGCCACCACGGCGCGCGAATTCGATCCGGCTGAAGTCCATCACGGCCGCCCTAGCCGGGAGACGCCGCCGATCGTCCTGGCAGCGCTCCCGCTCCTTGCGGTGGTGAGCGTCAATGTGCTGATGTCGCTGGTCATTCTGCCGCGCCTCGATGTTTCGTTTCTGGCCGAGGAGCAGTTTGGCGCGACTTCGCTCTCTGCCGTCGGCGGCGTCTGGGCGGTGGTGACCGCTCTTGCCGCCGCGATCGTGGCTGTCATTGCTGTCAACCGCCGGCGCTTGCGAGGTCTGCGCGAAACCATGGATGCCGGCGCCAATGCGTCGGTGCTGCCGGCGCTCAATGTCGCCAGCCTCGTCGGTTTTGGCGCGGTAGTCGCTGCGGTGCCAGCCTTCGCCATCGTTCGCAACTGGGTGCTGTCGATCGAAGGCGGACCGCTCGTTTCGCTGGCTGTTGCGACCAATCTGCTGGCGGCTCTCACCGGCTCCGCCTCGGGCGGTCTGACGATAGCGCTCGATGCGCTGGGCGAGACGTACATGCGCCTCGCTGAGGCGCACGGCATCGATCCGGCACTGCTGCATCGGATCGCCGTGATGAGCGCCGGCACACTCGACAGCTTGCCGCAGAACGGCGCGGTCGTGACCTTGCTCGCGGTGTGTGGTTCAACCCATCGTGAAAGCTATTTCGACATTGTAATGTCCGCGATTGTCGGCCCGATAATCGCGCTCGCGGCGGTGATCGCGCTCGGCTCGGCTTTCGGGTCATTTTGAGATGGAGACTCGATTTCTGGATTCTGACGATCGTTTCTCTATCATCTAAGAGGAGGGGAGGCATGATATTGAAGGGGTGGACCGCTGCGGCCGCACTGGTATTGCTCGTGCCTTGTGCGCCACGTGCTGCGACCGAGGCGAATTTCGGCGCCAGCACGACGGGCGATCTGGTCGAGCTTTGCAGCGCGACGCCTGACAACGGGATGGGGACCGCCGCCGACAACTTTTGCGAAGGCTACCTCCAGGGCGCTGTTACGGTCGAAATGCTGAACATGGCCGCGTTTCGCGGACCGAAACTGTTCTGTCTACCGAACCCCCCGCCGACACGCGCGGCGACGATGAGCGAATTCGTCAGTTGGGCACGCGCCACACCGGATCGCATGGCCCAATCATCGACCGATGGGTTGTTCCGCTTTCTAAGCGAACGCTACCCTTGCCCGCCATCGCGCTGAATCAACAAGGGGCATCGCATGAAAAAGTTTTTGCTCGTCGCCGCTCTCTCTTTGCCGGTCATCGCCTGTGCCGACATGAACCCGACCCAGCAGCGCGCGCTCACCGGTACGGCCGCCGGCGCTGGTGTCGGCGCAGTATTTGGGGCGATCGGCGGAAACGCGGGGCTCGGCGCCGGGATCGGCGCCGGAGCCGGTTTGCTAGGCGGCCTGCTCGTCGATCAGTCCCGCCGCTCTCAGGATGCAGCATTCCAGCAGGGATACACGGCTGGGCGACAGCGGGGCTCACCAAGCCCGCCCCAGTGAACGAGGAGCGGCCGACGGCCGCTTTAACGTCGCCCTTGCCAACTCCCTGTCATCCAAACGGTGTTGTCAGGTTAACTTTTCGCGATCAGAAAAGCCCGAAGCAGGGACGCGCGATTACGCTACCACGACTGCATTCCGCCATTCGCTCGCCGCCTCGGCTCGGAAGGTCCGCAGCGTCGATCGCGATACGAGATGGCGTTGAAGGTTGAAGGTGTTGTGAACGGCGGCATGCATGCTGAGGAAGCGCTGAGCGGATCGAGCCGATTTGAACCGCTGCATCTTGCGCTCTCGTCGCCGTACAGGCTGATGCGAGTTCTCCGCCCGATTGTTGCTCCGAAGCCCCTGTTCGTGCCGACAGCTCAGTCGTAAGCGCCGCCGCGCATCAGCGGTTTTGGAGCCGATAGCGGAGCCAAACCACGCCGCCCTCCAGCACCTCGGTACTCACCAAGGTCATCGCGGTGATCGGCGCCGCTACGCCGGCATCCCTGTCGCTCGAGTCGAAGATGCTCGGCGCGCCCTTTGCGCCGTCGACGGCGGGGCAGATCGCAAGGCTGATCTCGTCGATCAGGCCGGCCCGTAGAAAGGCTCCGTTCGAGCCGCCGCCACCTTCGAGCAGCAGGTGTTCGATCCCCAGCGTGCGGTTCAAAATCTCCAGCACCAACGCCAGATCGAGCTCCTGCTCGCCGGCGAAAATGTAGGAGATGCCATCCTGGCGAAGGCCCGCCAGATGCGCGTCGGAGACCTGCTCGGTCAGCACCGCGACGACCGGGTCGCCGCCTATATCAGACCGCCCCCAGGCGATCTTGCCCTGGGCGTCGAGTGCGATGCCGTAAGCTTTCGCTCCGCGCCGCGCGAACCAGGGCTCCCGCGGATAGGTCTGATCCGTGTGGCTAGGGTAGGTCTGCGCCTTGGCGTATTCGCTGCCGGTGACGCGGCCGATCAGCCACGAGCCGCCGCCGAGCTCTTCGTGTATGCGCTCGAACAGCCCCGCCATGCGGTTTTCGCTCGGCCGCCAGCGACTGCCGAGGATGCGGCCGTCGACGCTCGAATTCATGTGGCAGATTACATAGGGCTTCATCTCGCATCCCCTGCTGCCACCCGTACTCAGGCGGGACGGCTCCAGCCCACCCAGTTGCACACCGCTTCGCCCATGACGAACTCGAGGTCGCGGCCCTTGAGCCATGGCAGCTCCTCGGTGAACACCGTCACGCATTGCCGCCATGAGCACGGCATCCGGGTGATGTCGGTGCCCCAGAACATCCGCTCGGGGCCGAACGCGTCGAAGCAGCGGTGCAGGTGCTCGTGAAAGCTGCGGAACGGATAGGCGTCCTCGGCATAGCCCGCTTGACCCGTCGCCTTGACCGCGACGTTCGGGTATTTGGCGAGTGCGAGCAGCTCTGGCTGGAACCGATAGGCGGCCTCGCCTTTGCTGCCCGGCGGTACCGCCATGTGGTCGACGATCAATTTGAGGCCAGGGTGGCGCTCGGCGATCTGGCCGACGATCGGCAGGAACAACGCGGCGGCTAGCGCCACCGGCACGCCGGCCCGCTCGGCCGCGGGCCACAGCCAGTCGAGCGTCCCGTCGGTCATCCACTCCCGCTTGTGCCGCTCGTTGAAATAGAAGCGCAGCCCGACCATGCCCGGCCGCTCCTTGCGCTGGGCGACGAGGTCGCGGCCGTTCGGGTCGTCGAGATAGAACCAGCCCATGATGCGGAAGCGATCGGGATATTTCCGCACTGCTTCCATCGCCAGCTCGTTCGAATCCGGGTCCCACAGCACCGGGTGGATCAGCGCGCGGTCGATGCCGGCTTCATCCATCGCGGCGATCGCCTCCTCTGCCGAGTAAGGCTCCTGGCGGTGCGGCGGCGATGGCGTGCCCTTTTCCCAGAGATGAATCTGCGCGTCGACGATCAGCATCTGGCGTACCCTTTCGATCCGAAGATATCAGCTGCCCTAGAATACGCTGATCGCTAAAATCTGCTGATAGCGCCCAACGCGGTTTCAGAAAGGGCCGCCTACGGCGCAGAGCGGCCGATAGAGCCGCGATCGACGCCCGACCGGAACTGCCCCGAAGGCGATCTCCGCGTCACCGGAAAAGATCGGCGGCTAGGATGGAAACCAGACCGTGGACGGAACGCCTTCGAGCGACGCCGTTCGCCCATACCGTTCAAAGGTCGGGTTTGAAGTAATCGCGTTGGCGGGGCCAGCAATCCGGGGGAAGGCGCTGGCTCGCTATCAATTACCAACTGCACGTCCCCGCGCACGGATCTCGGATGAGGAGATGTCAAAGCGGAAACGGTGCTCTGGGATTTCGGTGAAGAGATCGGCATAACGCCGCGGCACGGGGATGTCGTTCAGGGCGCGTACGCGCACCAGATCGGTGCCCGCCGGCACCGGCTATATCTGCCCAGTATAACGCCGTACCGCAATCACCGATAGAGCCTAATATTGCGCTTTGCTGCATCTGCAGCAAAGCTGCGCCTAAAGTCCCGCATTGGTTGTAGCGCCCGCGCGCGTCGACGATGCGCGCCGGACTCTCGTGAACCGAGCCGCCTCGCGGCGTCTCGACAACCGCCCGTCTCGCGCGCGCAACAGAAAAGAGATCAGGAGTAAGCAACTGATATTCCTAGATTCAGGATCTGCAAAACAGGTGAAAACAGGACGGAAAAACGCAACGGCGGCAATCTGCGACATCGGCTGGCTCCAGGTGGCAAGCGCGTCGGGGACGAAAGCAACGATATGGGTTCACGGTATGTTCGCTTCAACGCCGGATCCGATGGCGCGCCGGAGGAATCAGCCGTCGGCAAAGTCACTGCGAGCCCGCGCCTCCTTTCTCCGCGTCGCGAGGGAAGCGGTAGCGACGCCAGCAGCCCCGCTACCTGGTCGACCGGCACGATAGCAGCGATCGGAGCGACACGACGGCACAATTCGGGCAGCTGAGCGCGGGCGCGCGTCAACGGTACCTGTGGGTCCATCGTTCCAATCGAATGTTGTACAACTCGGGGGAGTTGTACAACATGATGCGTGTGTCTCATCCGCGTCTCAGTCGGGCGCGCCAAGCATCAAACAGCCGTCGGATCGGCATCCGCGGTCCGCACCGCTTGACGGGTGAGTAGGAATATTCTACCTGTCCATCTACCTTGACACCAACAATATGCCTCTCAGCATCAAAGATCCCGAGACCGAGCGACTTGCCCGTGACCTTGCGCGGCGCACCGGTGAGAGCATCACGGTCGCCACTCGCAGGGCGCTGCAAGAACGTCTGCGCCGTGTCAGAGGCGCAGAGCGAAGGTCGCTTCTTCTAGCGGACCTCGCGGCGATCCGGCGCCGATGCGCCGAACTTCCCGTGCTTGACCCGAGGACACCGGAAGAAATCATCGGCTATGACGAAAGTGGGCTGCCGCGGTGATGGTAATCGACACCTCGGCGATCGCTGCCATTTTGTTTGACGAGCCGGATGCAGCCGCATTGGAAGGCAAGATCGTCGATGATCCTGTACGGCTTATGTCAGCCGCTACATTCCTGGAGGCAACCATCGTCATTGAGGCGCGCCTGGGCGATCCCGGAGGCCGTGAATTCGATCTGTGGCTGCACCGGGCAGAGGTCGAAATACTCCCGGTGGACGCCGAGCAGGCTGACATGGCGCGCCGTGCTTGGCGGCGTTTTGGCCGGGGCAGACATCCTGCCGGGCTCAACTATGGCGATTGCTTCTCCTATGCGCTGGCGGCCACGCACGACGAGCCATTGCTGTTCAAAGGCGACGATTTCACGAAGACTGATGTGAAGGTCTGCCCATGAGGCCCTCGCGCGATTACCCCGGATGTAGCGTCACCCGCGCGGCTGCGATCTCCGCGATGATGGGATTTTGCACCGGTAAGTGCTTTGGCCGCCCCTCATTCCCACTCTACTATTTTGATCCGCGGTAATGCATTGATCCAGCAAGGCAAATTTTCTCCGCGCGCGATCGAACACTGTGCGCCCGATCCGTCAGAAATTTACGCTCTTGAATTCAAAGGAAAAATTGAACGATTCGGCAACCGCTTGGTTTCAGCGACTATCGGCATCAATCGGGCGGGTTTCGACGCTTCTTGGCTGCGCCTCCGCGATCTGCCTCACTGGAAAAAGACCGTCATGGACAGCAAAAACCTGAGCGATATGGCCACGCATATCGTTGGCGAGTCGACACCGAACGCCGGCGCCGAACGGCTCGATGGCGATGCTACACCCGCAAAGCCACCCTCGCGGAGGTTGAACCGGCGTTTGCTGCCACACCCCGCTGATCCTTGCCCGATAGGTCGACGCCGAATGTTTGGGCTAAACCCGCGGCTCCGGTCGCAGTCAATTGCAGCGTGCGGCTGTCACGCTCACGGGTGAACCATTCGCGTTCCAAGCAACGGCGCCAGATGGCCGCGCCAACGACGCCAGCGACGTGATAGCGGCGCTCGCTCCAGTCGAGGCAAGGACGACAGAAAATCCGTTTTCTAGGAGCACTTTGCTCAATGCCGAACGCGGTCAGAAAGACTACGCCCGCTTCCGTCAATTCGCCGCCTTCCTCACTGAGCACCATGTGTCCACGGGCGACGAGGGCATCAGTAATCGCAACGCCGACCTGGCCGGCCAAGTGATCGTAGCAGGTGCGCGCAAAGCGCAGCGCTTCATCTTGAAGCGACCGTGGTTGATAGCGCGCCGGCACCTCGATTGCCGCGACGGCTATGATGCTTTCCAGCATCCGGGCGACCAACGGCGAGGCAATGCGGAAATATCGAAAACGTCCTTGCTTGGTGACGGCAACAAGCCGTGCCTCGACGAGCCTGATTAGGTGCTCGCTCGCTGTAGGAGGCGAGATGTGGGCGAGGTAAGCAAGCTCGCGGCCAGTCAAGGCTTGGCCTCCCATCAGGGCAGCCAGAATTGTCGCACGCGCAGTGTCACCGACGAGCGCCGCGACCTCGACCAGATTTGCGGCGGCGACCATGGGCGACTCTACCGCTGGGGCCTTACGACCTGCAAGGCGTGAGAGTTCGGCACTGGCCGAACCGATGGTCCTCAATACCCTCCGATTAGCGCCCTAAATTTTCGCTGCAAAGAGCAATTGCGAACCGTCACCAGAGGCCCTTCATGCACGACATCGCTTTCTACCTGCCGAACCTGACGCTCGCTTTCGGCGCCTTCCTTCTGGGCATGATGAGTCCGGGCCCCAACGTTCTCTCGATCATGGGGACATCCATGAGTCTCGGACGCAAGCCCGGGTGTGCGCTGGCGTTCGGGATCGCCACGGGCTCGGTCGCGTGGGCGCTCCTTACCGTCGCCGGGCTCTCGATGCTGCTGGCCACCTATGCAGAAGCACTTATCGTCATCAAGATTTCGGGTGGTTGCTATCTGCTGTGGCTGGCATTCAAGGCCTTCCTTGCGGCCGGTAGGTCGCACGCGATCGACGCCCGCGGGCTCGCAGGGCGAACTCAGGGCCCGCTTGGCCACTACCTCCAAGGCTTGGCGATCCAGATGACCAACCCAAAGGCGGCGTTGAGCTGGATTGCGGTCGTCTCGCTGGGATTGCAAGGCTGCGCTCCCTTGTGGGTCGATGTGACTCTCGTTCTGGGAACGGGCGTGCTGCCGTTGTTGCTGCACTGGCTCTATGCCGTTGCCTTCTCGACGAAGGCCATGGTGCGGCTATACGGTAGGGCGCGAAGGTCGATCCAGACGGCGTTCGGCTGCTTCTTCTGCTTTGCGGGGGTGAAGCTGCTGACGGGTCGCCTCTAGCCTCTAGCGAGACGAGCGCCTCGTACGCCTGTCCGCGTGGACGCGACGTGGGCAGCTCGTAGCATGCGACTGTGCTATCGCCTTCGACCGCATTGAAACAAGCCAGAGTGAGGGGCCCGTGACCACGCGGGTAGTAATTCTCAAAACCGAGGAAAAGCAGGGCCGAAGCGGATCTTAGACGCTCGCAAAAGCAATGCGAGAACGATCGAGTTCTATCGCTGGGACAACATCGCAGCTGATACGCCGCTCTATCCTAATTTACTCCGCAGTACTCCTCCTACTCCCACTCGATTGTGCCGGGGGGTTTTGAGGTGACGTCGTAGACGACGCGGTTGATGCCACGCACTTCGTTGATGATGCGGGTCGCGGCGCGCCCCAAGAATTCGTGCGGGAACGGAAAGTAATCGGCGGTCATGCCGTCGGTCGACGTCACTACGCGCAACGCGCAGACGAAATCGTATAAGGGACCGATACCGTTCAAAGCTCGGGTTTGCAGTAATCGCGTTGGCGGGGCCGGCAATTCCGGGGAGGCGCGGGTTCGCTATGAATTAGCGACTGCATGTCCCCGTGCGCGAATCTCGGATGAGGAGGTGTCAACGCGAAAACGGTGCTCGGGGATTTCGGTGAAGAGATCGGCATAGCGCCGCGGCACGGGGATGTCGCTCAGCGCGCGGACGCGCCCCACCGTGTCGATGCGCACGGCCACCAGAAAGCTATTCCCAGAATTGGCGACTTCCTCGAGCGCCCCATGCATTCGGAGCTCGTCATCGCCATAATATTTCGGCGCAACCAGCCGCTCCGCCGTATCCGCGCCGATCACAAACGTCGTGCTCGGAAACAAGCGCGACTTTTCGAGGAAGGTGGGCGCTCGCGTCAGTTCGACCGGCGACTTCCAGGCGAATTGCGCGACCCGGTGTCTCACCGTCTCGCCCGCCAGCGGCGGCTTGTCGACGTTGGTGACAGAGATTTCGAATGCCAAGGGCTGCTGCCTCAATTCTTCGGCGACCCGCGCCAGCGACACATGTCCCTCGTGCATCGGGTTGAAAGAACCTGGGAACAGCACAAAGGGCGGCGGCGCCGACAGCATTATTTGGCCATCGGGCTGGACGGTGACGCGATCGAGCTCGCCCGCCAACAGCCGATCGATCGTGTCCCCGGCCGCCCCGGGCGCCTCCACCGCCTCGGCATACTGTTCATCCGCATCGAGGAGGCTCTGCGGCGAGGGTGCGGCAATCCCGCAGGCGCGCGCCAGCCGCAGCACGATCGCGCGCGCAACGAGGTCTTCTTCGGCGGCGCGGTCGCGCCGGCCCTTGGCCAGCACGCACGTGCAGTGCGCGATCCCCGCGGCGTTGGCAAAGGCTATGTGAAAGCGATGCTCGCCTCTGCGCGGGCGGTCGCTGACCAGTGCCGCCGTAGCACCAAGGCCAACCAGATCGGGGGCCGCCGGCACCAGCCTAGCGGCGCGGGCCCGTGCAGTTCGTGCCATCGCAATTGCAGTGTCCGAACTGCCGGCCTGTGCCGGCACAAAGCCGAGAAACGTCGCAAGCGCCCGCTCGTCGTAGGGAACCTGCGCCTCGATCAGCAGCCGAGAGCCGCCGGGAACACGAAGCAACTCGCCGACCGCCCCACTGCCGCCCCCGGTGATCGCCAGTGCAGCCTTGCGGCCGGACGCGTGCAATGTGGAGATCAATTGTTGCCACGCAGCGTCCAACGGGCTCATGGTGCGTGTGCGGTCCGAAGCTGAAAAATACCTCGCGAACCGTGAAAGACAGTTCGGACAGAGTCAACAGAATGCGTGGGCGCCAGCAAAGCCGCCGAGGCCAGTGATGTCCGGCATGATCGGTACGGCGCGCGTCGGTGCACGAATGAGCCCCAAGCAAAGACTTGCCGTCCGCCAGATTGACAGCGCGCCGTTCCTCAGCGACCTGCGTAACTGGTTCGTGGGATCGTGTCATCGCGGCGGAGGGCGTTGGGGAGGGCTTGCTTGCCGACGTTGGCTTTGCCATCGCCCAGAATGGATGTTCGGGATGCTGACGCCGACTGGTCGGGTCATCAAGACAAACAGCCCGTGCACGATCGTGTTCGGTAGCGTGTAGCTTT
>Ga0310910_10000812_pt1 | contig 16082 bp, 14 predicted proteins | sample GREbulkMGHF172_FD_203448 | JGI IMG/M metagenome (GOLD analysis project Ga0310910, IMG submission 203448) | Lab enrichment of tropical soil microbial communities from Luquillo Experimental Forest, Puerto Rico - GRE.bulkMG.HF172 | ecosystem: Environmental > Terrestrial > Soil > Tropical forest >... | reverse complement strand
CCAGCGGACCGATGATTGAGCCGACCCGGCCGATCCCAAGCGCCCAGCCGACGCCGGTTGCCCGGATCGAGGTTGGATAGAAACCGGCGGCGAGCGCGTTGGCGGCAATCTGCCCGCCGACGACGCAAAAGCCGGCAGCGAAAATCGCAATCGAAACCAGCATGGCGGAGTGACCCAATTGGCCGATCGCGCCGACCGCAAACACGGCGGCGAAATATACCAGCGCCAGCGCGCGAAACGAGAAGCGGTCGATGACGCTGCCGAGCGCAATCGTGCCGACGACGCCGCCGACCTGCAGCATCGTGGCGATCACCGCGGCCTCCGAAATGGTGGCGTCGAGATCGCTAAGAACGGTCGGCAGCCAGTTCGCCAGAAAATAGATGTCGAGCAGGCTCATGAAGAACACGACCCAGAGCAGCAACGTCGGAAGCGCCCGTCCCTCGGAAAACAGGTGCTGCACCGGGATTCCCGGAAGCTGCGTCTCCGGCGCGACGAACCGCGCCGTAGGGGCGAACGCCGTGTTTGGACTGAGCTGCTTGAGCAATCGCGCAACTTGCTCAGGCGCGTGCCCGATCGTCGCCAGGAAGCGGACCGATTCCGGCAAGCGCCAGACCAGGATCGGAACCATGAGCAGCGGGGCGATGCCGCCGACAACGAAAACCGATCGCCAGCCGAAGCGCGGGATCAGGTCCGCAGCCAGCCAGCCCCCGACCGCAGCGCCGACCGAGAAGCCGCAGAACATGATCATCACCATGGTCGCGCGGCGCCGATGCGGGTTGAATTCGGACGTCATCGCGACCGCGTTGGGCATCGCGCCGCCCAGTCCAAGGCCGGTTAGAAAGCGAACGATGAGCAGGGTGGTGACGTCATGAACGAATGCGGTAGCGAGCGCTCCGATGCCGAAGGCGGCAGTCGAGAAAATGATGATCTTCTTGCGCCCCACGCGGTCGGCAAGCGGCCCGAACAGCAGCGCCCCGATCATCAGCCCGAACAGGCCGGCGGAAAAAACCGGGCCGAGCGCTCCCTTTGACAGACCCCACTCCCTGGCAAGCGCCGGCGCCACGTAGCCGATGGCCTGGGTATCGAAGCCGTCGAGGAACAGGACCGCCGCGCAAGTGAGCAGCAAGCGAAGCTGGAATCCGCCGACGGGCTGGCGGTCGATGAACTCGACGAGGTTGATCGCCGGCGCAGCGCCAGTAGGTGTTTCATTGTCGGCCATAACCATCCCTCCCCCTTGCGTGCGGCTGTTCCCGCCGTTGTTTCTGCGCGTTGCGTGTCAGCTGCGCAAGGCATCCTTCGCATAACCTGCGATCCGCTTGTAGCCATCGGACAGCGCCACCAACTCCTCGCGGCTGATGACCTCGTCGATATCGGCAAAGGGGCGGTCGTTGGTGCGTCGATAGACCTCCCGCAGGATTGCATCCGGCGGATTGGTGCGATTGGTCAATACGACGCGCGTGGTGGCCTCGAGCCGCTGCTGTTCATAGGCGCCAAGCGCGGCAACCGGGTCGGCATGTTGCAACAGTGCCGAGGTCAGTGCCCGCGCATCAAGGATCGCCTGCCCCGCGCCATTTGAGCCGCGTGGCACCATCGGGTGCGCGGCGTCTCCCAACAGCGTCACCCGCCCAAAGCTCCAGCGCGGCAGCGGGTCCTGGTCGACCATCGGAAATTCCAGCACCTGATCGGCGGCGCGGATGAATGAGGGGACATCGAGCCAGTCGAAATTCCAGTCGGCAAAGGCGCCGATGAAATCCGACAACGAGCCGGCCCGGTTCCAGTCGCGTCTGCGATAATTCGGCGTCTCGATCTCGGCCACCCAGTTGATGAGCTGCAGTCCGTCGCTGCCCGCGGCACGGATCGGATAGATCACCATCTTGCCGTGCGACAGCCAACCCGCCCGCACCATGCTGGCGCCCGACAGCATCGGCCTCCAGCGCGTCACGCCGCGCCACATATTGACCCCGGAATAGCGAGGCTCGCCTTCGTCCGGATAAAACTGCTTTCGCACGGCTGAGTTGATTCCGTCGCAGGCGATTGCGACGCGGCCCCGTGCGGTGGAGCGACGCGTCCCGCCCGGGCCATTGGAGAAAAATACGGTCACACCGGAATCGTCCTGTTCTACGGCAAGACAATGGCTGTTGGTGACGACCCGCTCGTCGCCGGCCCGGGCGCGGAACGCTTCGAGCAGTACCAACTGCAAATCGCCACGGTGGATCGAGAACTGCGGATGATCGTAGCCTGCCGCGCGGCCGAGCTGCTCCTGATAGATCAATTGTCCGAAGCGGTTGAAAAAGGTCGCATCACGGGTCTCGATCGCCACGCGCGACAGCGCCGGCTCAAGCCCCAGCGCGGCAAGATCCCTGGTTGCGTGCGGAAGCAGGTTGATACCGACACCGACTGCCTTCAGCTCGGGCGCGGACTCATGGATTCGGCAGGAAATTCCGGCTTGATGGAGCGCGAGTGCGAGCGTCAAGCCGCCGATGCCGGCACCGACGATGATAACCTCGTCCATATTCTCCGCCCCTCGACTTCTTCTTTCAGGCGATGAAACAATATCGACGGCCCCAAAGTCAAATTGCCCGCCCCCTAGTGTCCCGAATCCGAAGTTCGCAGCATTTTGCGGCAGGCTCTTTTGCGAACTTCGGATTCGAAAGGACACTAGAAACCTATGATTTCTAGTGTGGTTTTGATTCGGAAGTTCTCTTGACGGACTCGCGGCAAGAATAAAGAGAACTTCCGAACCACCACACTAGCGGGCCTTCACGAAGCACATGCCCATCCGCGTTGTGGGGTCCATGACCTGACACGCAAGTCCCTCCGCGCAGGTCCAGGAACGAAAGCTGCGGTCGCTCTTCTCAGCGTTCGCCTGTTGCGCATAGCAATGCGCTCCCCAGCCATCCTCATATTCGGTTCCGGCAAGCTCGCTGCTGCCGCGCGATTGTGGGCGACTTGAAAAGCCGCGCGCCAAATCGGGCTGCCTGCCGTCGCCGAAGGCCGTAAGGATATCGCGGCGGCGTACCTGGTCGCCGAAGAAATGCGGAGAAGCCGGCACGACTATCGAATTGGAGGGCTTCGCCGCCATCCAGTCGACGCCCGGAAAATGAAAACCGCCGATGCCGCGCGTCTGATGGCAGCCGGTGCAGGTCATGTCGTTGAGTCTCCGCTCAAAGCCTGCGGGTGAACGGATGTTTTGCAGCTTGATGCCGCGCTCGGCCGCCTTCTTCAACGCTGAAACCACGTCGTCTTCGCTGAAGATGGGATTTTTCGTGCCATCCACGCCCGCAACCAGCCCGAACGCCGGTTGCCGGTCCGATGGCGCGAATCCAACGGGAGTATTCGCGACCGCGCTCTTCGCCAGGAACCGATCAGGGACCAGGATCGTGCCGCGGTCGAACTCGGCGAAGTGCGTGGGTTCGAGCAGAAAGGCCTTGAAGTCGCGCGCAAGGTTTCGATCCGAAATCAGCCGCGCGCGATCGATCTGGTTCTCCATCGGCACTTCGTTGAAGGTTGCAGATCGCGCATCGTAGTCGAACACTTTCATCAGATAGTCGGTGCGGAAATCGCGGACCGCCGATTTCGGCGCGTGAGCGATCTGCAGATTGGTTTCGATGCGATAAACGTCTTGCGCCTCGACCAGTTCGAGCGCGCCGCCGGTCGCCACAAGCTTTGCCGCGAGTTCGTCACCCGTCACCGTCAACCGGCTGCCGCCAAGCCAGCGCCGCGCGATCTCGGCGCAGGTTGGTGCGACGCCGCTGCCATCGGCATGACCGCCCTTTGCCTTCAGGATGACGTTGAGCGTCATCGGCAGGCGCGGAGAGACGGCGGCCTCGCCGATACCGGCGGCGCTGGTTTGCGTCAGACGGTAGATGAGGCGGATCTCGCCGCAATCCTGTTCCGACACATAGGCGCGGTCCATCCGGTTGACGATCCCCGACAGAACAAAGCGCGTGTCGTCCGAATAAAGCTTCGCACGATCGAACAGTTGAAAAGCGAACGGGCTACCGACACCGATGCTCTCGTTGGGAAGTTCAGCCTTGTGCTTCGCGACGTAGCTCTCGAAATCCGCATCGAGAGCTTTTTTGACCGGTGCCATCGACGGCAGGGCAAACAGTTGAGCGTTGGTCAGCGGCATGTCGGCCGATCGCGTCGGCATCATGATACGGGCGAGGCCAAAGCGACCGCGATCGAACGCGCGCAGCGCAAGTGGATCGGTGATTGCGGTACCGCGCTCAAGCAGCGCGTTGTCGGCTCCGCGCGCCAAAACCGCGCAAGAGAGCAGGAAAACCATCGTCAGGAGAGATCGCAAGACGCGGCTCATCATCTCCAATAACACCGCGCCCAAAGCCGTATTCAAGAACAAAGGCGCCTCACTTTGCGGTGAGGCGCCCCGGTTCCACATCGTGCGTCAGCGCGCGACGATCAACCCCTTCGATGTCACGACCACCCAGCGCCCGTCCAGTTTGCGGATCGCATCGATCCGCCCAAGGCCCGGCACGGGATCGCCGGCGTAGACCTCATAAAGACCGTTGCGTCCCTCGATCAGCGCGCCGCCATTGCCGACGTCGCGCAAGATCCAACCTTCCACCGTGGGAGGGTGTGCCGCTTCCTGCTTCGGCGGAGCCGCGGGCGCGGATGAAGCCGCGGGCATCGGAAGGGGTGCGGCTCCGGTCGGTGCGGTGATCGAGCCGGTGGTGTCTCTCGTTGTCTCCCTTGGCGTTTCTCTTGGCGTTTCCCTTGGCGCGGCCGGCGCGGCGGCTACCGCGGCCACGGCTGGAGCCGACGGCGTGGCGCGCATTTTTTCAAGCGCCTCGGAAATCCTGGCAAGCCTTGTGGCCGGCTCAGCCTGCGCCTTTTCGATCTTGTCGAGACGATCGTTGGTCTTGTTGAACTGGCTCATCCCGAGTCTCGAGGTGTTTTCGAGCCCGGCTTTCAGCGCCAGGACGTCGGCATCGATGCGCGCCACGGCCGCTTCGAGCGCGCCGCCGCCGGGCGCCGTCGCTGACGCTGCCTCGGAGGTGCGGTTCAACGCCGCAGTGGCCAGCGCGCCGCCGAGCACGCCCGCCGTCATTGCCAGCGCCGCTACCGCCACCATCGCGGCAAGGCGGCGCTTGGGAGGCGCGGCGTCCGCAACCCCGGCCGCCTCCGCTGCCGGCCGATCGCGGCGCGACATGATGAGGAGCTTACCGGCCGGATGCATCCCATCCTCCGCGGGCGCTGCCGTCTTTGGCGCTTCGATCCTGGGCGCCTCCATCTTCGGCGTCTCCATCTTCAGCGCTTCGATTTTGGGCGCATCCATCTTGGGCGTGTCCATATTCAGCGCGTCAGCCTTGGACACTTCAACATTGGGCGCCTCGCGGTCGGGCGCGACGGCCGGCGCATCGATCGCCTGGACCTCACGCACCGATGCCATCACCTTTTCGATCAGCGCATCGGAGGAAGTGGGAACGGTCGTACCGGCACCGACGGAGGTGGGTTCGCAGCTGGTCTGCTCGGCCTGTTGTTCGCTCACGTGCAAATTCTCCAGGATTGATTGACCATTTGGTAACTTTCAAATGATTGCGAATTCGTTACTCAAGGCGGATTCGCAGGGCCTATTACCGAAATTTTAGCGAATCTTCCGGGGCCAATTTAGGCCGACAAGACGGTATCGGGATGGCACCGGGGGGGCCGAAAGCATCGCCAGGTGTGCCACCGAAAGAAGCCATACTGCCGCTAAGCCTGTATTCGTTATGAGGATTTTGCCATCTTGAGAGGGGAGAATTGCGCCAATGACGAAAATCAGGGTCGGCCTCGTGGGATGCGGGTTCGTTGCCGAGCTGCACATGTACGCGCTCAGGCGCGTCTATGGCGTCGATGTCGAAGTTAGCGGCGTCGCCGCGCGCGGCGAGCACGTCGTTGACTTCGCGAGCCGACACCGGATCCCCAATGTCCATCGCAGCTTTGCGAGCCTGATTGCCGACCGCGAGATCGATGTCGTCGACATCTGCACGCCGCCGAACCTGCACGCCGCGATGATCGTCGAGGCCATGCGGGCCGGCAAACACGTGATCTGCGAAAAGCCGTTCGCGGGCTATTTCGGGCGCGAGGGCGACAAGACCCCGATCGGAAAGCATGTGCCCAAAGCGCTGATGTATGAGCGCGTGTGCGAGGAGATGGAAAAAACCGCTGCCGCGATCAAGGCCACCGGCAAGCTCTTCATGTATGCGGAAGACTGGATCTACGCGCCGGCGGTGACCAAGACCGCGGAAATCCTGAAGGCAACAGGCGACAAAATCCTGTTCATGAAGGGTGAAGAGAGCCACAGCGGATCGCACGCGGCGCATGCCGCGCAATGGGCGATGACCGGCGGCGGCTCGCTGATCCGCATGGGGTGCCATCCGCTATCGGCGGTGCTTTATCTCAAGCAGGTCGAAGCAAAAGCGCGTGGCGAAGCCATCGCTGTCGCGAGCGTGACCTGTGACGTCGGCAACGTCGCAGCCTGCCTCAAGGCCGAGGAGCGCGCCTACATCAAGGCCAATCCGGTCGACGTCGAGGATTGGGGCACGCTCACGGTGACCTTCTCCGACGGCACCAAGGCCACGGTTTTTTCCGGCGACATGATCATGGGCGGCGTGCGCAACCTGATCGAAACCTATACCAGCGGCGGCTCGCTGTTTGCCAACATCACGCCGAACACGCACATGATGAGCTATCAGACCAGCGAAGAGAAGCTTGCAGGCGTCTACATCACCGAGAAGGTCGACCGCAAGACCGGCTGGCAATTTGTCTGCCTCGAGGAGGAATGGACGCGCGGCTATCTGCAGGAAATCCAGGATTTCATGGAATGCGCCGCGACCGGACGGCAACCGCTGTCCGATCTTGCGCTCGCCTTTAAGACCATCAAGGTCAACTACGCCGGCTATTGGGCCGCCGAAGCGGGCCGCCGCGTCACCTTGTGAAAGCTACGCCGCGTAGACCGACGATTTCGGCAGCGGAAACACGGCTTCCTGGGTGCTGATATTGTCCGGCCACACCACAGAGATGTGTTCGCCGGCGTTCTGCATCACCACGGGCGTCGAGCGCTCGTTTTGACCTGACATCGGCGTGTCTGGCGGGAAGAACTTGACGCCATAGCCCTGGATCGTGCCACCCGGCGGAATGTCCACATCAAGCGCCGCCTTGCGAACGGCCTCGGGATCGAAGCCGCCATATTTCTCCTTGGCGACCGGCAGGACGTTGTTGAGCAGGACCCAGGTCTGATTGAAGCCCATCGAACAATGCGGCGGAACCTCCGTCGCGCCAGTCTTGGTCTTGTAGCGCTCGACCATGGTCTTGATGAGATCGCCGAGGCCTGGAGCGAGTTTGGCGGGATCGAGCAGTTGCGCCGGCACCGGATCGATGTTGCAGAAATTGTCGATGTCCGCCCCGAAGGCGGTGCGCAACTTGTCGAGCTGGCTGTAACCCGCGCCGTTGCCGAACAGCATCTTGAAATGCAGGCCGTTCTCGCGCGCCTGGCGCAGGAACAGGGTGATATCGGGATTGTATCCGGCGTGCGAGATCACCTCGGCGCGCGAGCGCTTGAGCTTGGTCACCAGCACGGAAAGATCGGGGGCTGATGCGGAATAGCCTTCCTTCAGGACGGCCTGGAGTCCGGCCTGCTTCAAATAGGCATCATCGGCAGCGGCAACGCCAGAGCCATAGGGGCCATCCTCGTGGATCAGCGCAACCTTGACATCCTTGGGATCGACGCCAAGCCTGGCCTTAGCGTGTTCGGTCAGGAAACCCGCAAAGGCCTGACCATATTGATCGGAGTGGATTTGCGCGCGGAAGACGTAGTGCAGATTCTTGTCCTTGAACACGGCGGTCGCCACCGCCGTCGTGATCCAGAGGATCTTCTTGTGCTCCTCGACTCTGGCCGATAGCGGAACCGCGTGCGCGCTGGCGTAGATGCCGCTAATGATCTCCACCTTCTCCTGGCTGATCAGGCGCTCTGCTTCGTTGATGGCAACGTCGGGTTTGCTTTGGGAATCGGCAGCGACCGGCACGATCTTGTATTTGCCGCCGATGCCGCCTTTCTCGTTGACGAGGTCAATGGCAATCTGCGCGCCAACCGAGGAGGCGACCTAGCCGCCGGCTGCAAACGGGCCGGTGAGATCGTAGATCACGCCGATACGAACCGTTTCTGCTTCCGCCCGCGCGCGCGTCCAATCGAGCGACAATGCCGCGGCCGCAGCCGCGGAATTTTTCAAGAGCGTTCTGCGTGATGTCGACATGGCGCGTTCCCGAATTGAAAAGGCTTTTGGTTTTATTTGGCCAGAGTATTTTGGTGGCTCGGCGGAAAGTCAACACACTGCACTGGCCGTGCTACGAAGTGCTGATGCCGCTAGATCACCACCGGCCTGTCCGGCAGCTCGTTCCGATGCGGGCCGTGCGGCGGAAAAAATTTCGCAAGCTCGCGCGAAACCGCCTCGATCCCCTTGATCACGCCGGCTTCGAAATGGCCGCGCTTAAAGTCAGCTTCCATGTCGCTGCAGATGTCCGCCCAGCGTTGCGCGCCGACGAAAGAGTTGATGCCGCGATCGGCGACGATCTCCACATCGCGGTCGGCGAGCAGAAGATAGATCAGCACGCCATTGTTGTGCGCGGTATCCCAGATACGCAAATGCGAAAACACGTCGAGTGCGCGCTCGCGCGCCGGCTGGTCGCGCACGAGCGGCGCGCCGTCAAGCGCACCCTCGACGACAAAGCGTAGCTGGCCCGTATGGGTAGTCTCGCCGGCCTTGATCGCCCGCTCGATCCTGTCCAGCACTGCGGGCGGAAACACCCGCCGCAATCGCCAGCGATGTTCGACCAGGTGCTTGCCGATGCGCTTGATGCCCATGTTCACCAGCTCCCAGATGCACCGCCGCCGCCAAAGCTGCCGCCGCCGCCGGAGAATCCACCACCGCCGCCGCCCCAGCCGCCGCCTCCCCAGCCACCGGAAAAACCGCCTCCGGCGGACCTGCGCACCCCGGCCTGGTTGGCCGCAAGAATGCCATCGGCGAACATGGTAATGAAGAAGGCGGCCACCCCGAGCACCCCCGAGATGGCGATCGATCCCAGGAGCCACCAGGTCAACCCGCCGATGATGCCGGCGGTCGCCGCCGAGCCAACCAGCCGACCGAGAATGCCGCGCAACATGGTGGCAACGGCGATGTAGGCAAGCAGCCCGAACGGACTGAAGATAAAGCTGAGCAAGTCCGAATCGGCGCCATCGTGCGTGGCTTCAGGAGACGGCACCGGCAGCGATTCCCCGTCGATCACGCCGATGATGCGCGTGATGCCCGCGTCGATGCCGCCCGCGAAATCGCCGCTCTTGAAGCGCGGCGCGATCGCCTCGTCGATGATGCGCCGCGCCGTGACGTCGGTGAGTGCGCCTTCGAAGCCGTAGCCGACCTCGATGCGCAGCCTGTGATCGTTCTTGGCGACGACCAGCAGCGCGCCGTCGTCGATCTTCCTGCGACCGACCTTCCAGGTTTCGGCGACCCGGAGCGAATACTGCTCGATGGTTTCGGGCTGGGTGGTCGGCACGATCAGCACAACGACCTGGCTGCCCTTGCGCGTCTGCAGGTCCTTCAGCCGTTCCGACTGCGTGGCGATCTGGTCGGCGGTGAGCGTGTCGGTCAAGTCGATCACGCGGCCGGTGAGCGGCGGCACGGCGACGTCGGCTACGGCCACGGACGCCCAGCACAAAATCAGCGCAACAACGAAGGCCCGAGATGCCGACAGCGCGCGCAACACAATCGCTCCCGCCTACTTCGTGCCGAAATCGACCTTCGGCGGGGCCGAGATTTCCTTCTCGTTCTCGACAGCGAAATTCGGCTTCTCCTTGTAACCGAACAGCATCGCGGTCAGGTTGTTCGGGAAGGTGCGGATGCCGACATTGTAGTCCTGCACCGACTTGATGTAGCGGTTGCGCGCCACCGTGATGCGGTTCTCGGTACCTTCGAGTTGCGACGTGAGGTCGCGGAACAACGCGTCCGACTTGAGCTGCGGGTAATTCTCGGTCACGACCAGAAGACGTGACAGCGCGCTGCTCAACTCACCCTGGGCCTGCTGGAATTTCTGGAACGCCGCCGGATCGTTCAGCACTTCCGGTGTCGCCTGGATGCTGCCGACCTTGGCGCGCGCATTGGTGACCCCGAGCAGCACGTCTTTTTCCTGCTGCGCGAAGCCCTTCACCGTATTGACGAGGTTTGGCACCAGGTCGGCGCGACGCTGATACTGGTTGACGACTTCCGACCAGTTGGCCTTGACCTGCTCGTCATTGCTCTGGATTGTGTTGTAGCCGCAATTGGTAAGGCTGAGGCTCGCCAGCACCGCAAGCGCAGTCAAAAATCTACGCATCGAACAATCTCCCTTTGCCAATTGCACCAAACTATAGCGTTTTCGAGCGAAGTGTATAACGGTTCGCGTGACGAAAACGCGTCAAAGCGCAGCACGTGGAGCCAGATTTTGGCCTCCGGACAACAACGGCGGGGAATGGCGCGAGGGTAAAAATTGCATGCGGGCTGCGAGCCGATCAGGCGAGTTCCTTGAGCGCCGCCTCAACCGCCCTGCGTTCGTCGGCGGTCAGTGCGGCCTGCGGCGGGACGGGATCGCCGACGTCATAGCCCTGAATGGCAAGTCCGGCCTTGATGCAGGCCGCGAGGTTATAGCGTGCAAACGCCTCGTTGATACGCCAGAGCTTGCGCTGGAGCGCCATCGCGTCATTCCAGCGCTGGCGTTTGCAGAGGTCATAGAGCTCGACGCTCTGGCGAGGGATGATGCAGGCCGGGCCCGCCATCCAGCCGACGCCGCCGATCAGCATCACGGCCGCGGGAATATGGGCGGACGCCGAAAACACCTTGATGGCACCGCCGCAGCGATTTGTGATCGACAACAGCCGCCCGGTGTTGGTCGAGGCATCCTTGATGTAGCCGATGCGTGGATGGCCCGAGAGGCGTTCGATCACGTCGAGGCTCAGGTCCGAGCGCTGGAATTGCGGATTGGTGTAGACCACGACGGGGATGTCGACGGCGTCGGCAATGTCGCGGAAATAGGATTCGACCTGGGTGTCGGAGAGCGGAAAATAAGCTTCGAGAATCGCCAGGATGCCGTCGGCGCCGAGCCTCTCGTAATCCTTCGCCTGGGCGACTGCATCCGCCGTCGACGTCGAGGCCACGCCGGCCACGACGGGCACGCGCCTCTCGGCTGCTTCGATCGTGGTCCGCACGACGTCCATGCGCTGAGCGCTTCCGAGATAGGCGAATTCGCCGGTCGAACCGAGCGGCGTCAGCCCATGGACGCCCTGCTTGATCAGGTCATCGCACAGCCGCGCCAGCACGGTTTTGCGAATCTTGCCGTTCGCATCGATCGGAGAGACGAGATAGGGAAAGACGCCGTGGAAGTCAGACATCACGCCGGTATAACTGCCGCGCTCGGAAGCGCAAGCGCGGCAAGCCCGGAAAACTCAGGGCGGGAAGACTCAAGGGGATGGCTCGCGGCGCGCGTTGCGAGCCATCCCGCGTGCCGTCAAAATCGGTAGCCGTATCCCAGATAGACCGGCGCGCCGTAAGCAAACGGAGCCGGAGCGACGTAGTAGCCGCTGGATCCATAGAGATAGGCGTCCGCGGCGATGGTGGCTGCGGCCAAGGTCGCCGCCGTCGCGGCAGCTGCGGCAGCCGTGGGTTTCAGGCGTAGCGTACGTGCTTCGGCGGGAGCGCTTGCCACCGCTGCCAGGGCTGCGACGGTCGCAATCGTCAAAATGATCTTGCTCATTCGATATCCTTTCCTGCAATCATCTCGGGACGAAACGGGTGGGTCACGGATCGAATTGCCATCCGTGCGGTGAACCTTACGAAGTCGAGACGGCCATTTATGTGCGCGGCATCACACACGCAGGAGCGACGCCGGAGAGGCAATCGCGCCTCCGCCGTGAGCAAAACCTTTCTTAACCTTAACTCTTAGAATTTGATTCAACTTTTCCGAGCATGATCATTCCGCTTGGTCGGCGGCCCAAGCGCCATTGCGCGCGACGAGTAAGGCCGGATCAGGCGATGTGCGATATCTTTCGAGGAGCCCCGCAGGTTGCCGGCTGCCGCGCGTCCCTGTTGGGACCGCTTGCCGCGGCGCTGGGGATCCTTGCCGTTTCAGGATGCGCGAAGAACTCCGCGCCGGAGATGGCCCAGGCCAGTTCCCCGATGCAGACCGAGACGCGTATCTGTCGGCCTGATCCCGCCTTGCTTGTGCCGCAATCTGCGCCGGATTGCGTGTTCCGGCGTCCCGAACTGAAGACCCTGGACCCCGAACAATGGGCACGCCTGAAGATCGAATATGAGCGGCAATGCTACCAGGATGCGGAGAAGTCGGTGCGTAATCGCCTGCGCCGGCTGCAGATTGCCAATCGGTGCGAGACCCGGCACGCTATGCGTTAACCATCTGGCCCACGTGCGCCGGTGTCGGGGCAACTCGCCTAAGTTGCACAATTCAGTCATTTTTTCGCCGTGCTGGAACACCATTGTCGAGGTGGATCAGCGCACAGGTTATCCACAGCAAATTCTCGGCGGGAATTTGTTTGGAGAGAGTTTGAGTACGCGAGTGCCACATGGTGACGTTGTACGATTTGCTCGGAGCTCTTCCGCGTGACGATGCCGAGGATCTCAGAGCTGCATTCCGTCGTGCCGTCAAAGGCGCTCACCCCGATCTCAACCCTGGCGATCCTGACGCCGGCCTGAAATTCAGGCAGATCGTTCGTGCCATTGACATTTTGGGCGATGCCGATCAGCGCGCGGCCTATGACCATCTCCTCGACCTCGCCGACCAGGAACAGGTGCAGCTGTCGAGGCGCGCAATGGCCAACACCATTCACCAGATCACATCAGGCGCGATTGCCTTCACCGTGGCCCTGACCGCAATTGCCGGCGGCTACCTGGCCTTCACGCAGATGCCCGAGGACTGGAGCGCGCCGGTTGGCCAGGTTGCCGCCGTCGTGCGGCAATCGACCGAGACAGTAGCCGCTACCTGGCACCAATCGAGCGAAGCCGCAGCCGCTACCTGGCGCCAATCGAGCGAAGCCGCAGCCGCTACCTGGCGCCAGTCGAGCGAAGCCGCAGCCGCCACCTGGCGCCAGTCGAGCGAAGCCGCAACCAATACCTGGCGTCAGTCGAGCGAAGCCGCCGCCAATACCTGGCGCCAATCGAGCGAAGCCGCAGCCGCCACCTGGCGCCAGTCGAAGGAAGCTGCAGCCGATGCATTGCGGCAACCGGCCGAGATCGTAACCGGGACGATCGCGTCGGTGTCATCTGCGGTTGCTCCCGCCGCGCCATCCGACGTTCAAGGGCCCGTGGCGGCAAAGGGCGTTGAGGCGGAGCCTATGTTGGCAAAGATCGAGATTGCTCCGCCCGAGATGAATGTGGAGGTTCCGCTCGAAACGAACCAGGCGACCAATACTGACCCGCCGGGCCAGCCCGAGAGCGGCACTGCGCGCCCGGTTGTCATCGGGCCGCCGCTTGACCTCACCCTGACCGATGCGCGCGCCTATCGCGAGCATGGCATCGCCGCCTATCGCAACGGCGACCTCAATGGCGCGATCGCCGATTTCGACCAGGCTATACAGCTCGATCCGAAATTCGCTGCCGCCTATATTGACCGCAGCATCGTCTTCTATCGCTTGCGGAAGTTCAGCCGTGCGTTCGCCGACATCGCCCATGCCAAGCGCATCGACAAGGCAAGCCGGGCCAAGTCCCATCTCTCGCAGACCGAAGCGAAGAAGCCGCGGTCATCGCAACCGATTGTCGCGGCGAACGCGCCGCCTGTTTCGCATCGGCGAACGAGCACGGGATTGGATGGGGACCCCTACAGCCAGCGGCCCTAAGGCCTCGCGGTGGCGTCGCTTCTCCACTAGCGAGATGAACCATTCTCGACGTCTGATGTTTTGAATATTGCGACCGCGCGTTCTTGCGCCCTACCCCGCCACCTGCGCGCGGGCCATGTTCGGTGGGCGCGATGGAGAGATGAAAAATGAGTGTTTCGAACACCAAGAAATTGCAGACCGCTTCGCTCCAAACGCCCACAGACCTGAAGTCCAATGCCGTTCGGGATCTTTCGGGCGCACTGAACACCCTGCTCGCCGACATGTTTGCCCTCTACCTGAAAACCAAGAATTTTCATTGGCACATGTCTGGGCCGCATTTTCGCGACTACCACCTCCTCCTGGACGAACACGGCGACCAGATCTTCGCTACCACCGATGCGCTGGCCGAGCGAGTTCGCAAGATCGGCGGCACAACCTTGCGATCGATAGGTCACATCGCCCGCTTGCAACGTGTCCTGGACAACGACGCGGATTTCGTCACGCCGCGCGACATGCTCGCGGAATTGCGCGACGACAACAAGCAGCTCACGGCGCGTCTGCGCGAAACCCATGGCGTCTGCGACGAACATGACGACGTTGCAACCGCAAGTCTCCTGGAAAACTGGATAGACGAGGCCGAGCGGCGCACCTGGTTCCTGTTCGAAGCCACGCGGACGACTGAATAGGCTCTGCTAGCTTTCGCGGAGCGAGCGCCCGTTAGTCATTTGAATCGGAAGGTCAAAGTCCGCGGCCCGCATCGCGCGCTTCAAGCGTTTCCGCGCGCGGCATCGCGGGTGTGTCCGCCGGCGCGGCTTTGCCCTCGGCAAGCGCGTTGGCCAAGGCCTCGTCGACCCGTTCGAGCCAGACAAACGAGAGCTTGTCCCGCGCGCTCTTCGGGATCTCCTCAAAATCCCGGCGATTTCGCGCCGGCAGCATCACCCTCGTTAGTCCCGCCGCGGCGGCCGCCACGACCTTCTCCTTGATGCCGCCGACGGGAAGAACCAGGCCACGGAGCGAGATTTCTCCGGTCATGGCCGTGTCGTTGCGGACCATCTTGTTGGTCAGCAGCGAGGCCAACGCGGTGAACATGGCTACTCCCGCGCTCGGTCCATCCTTTGGGGTGGCCCCGGCCGGCACGTGAACGTGGATGTCGCTCCTTTCGAACAGCGACGGATCGATACCGAGTTGCGCGGTGCGACTCTTCACCAGCGTCAGCGCGGCCTGCACGCTCTCGCGCATCACATCGCCGAGCTGTCCGGTGAGGATCAGCCCGCCCCGGCCTGGAACACGCGTGGCCTCGATGAACAGGATCTCGCCGCCCACCGGCGTCCAGGCGAGCCCGGTCGCAACGCCGGGTACGCTCGTGCGCAACGCGATTTCGCCTTCAAAGCGCGGCGGACCGAGAATTGTCGCCAGATCTTTCGGCTCGATCATCACCTTCTCGGCGCTGCCCTCGGCAATCTGCACCGCCGCATGCCGCAGCGCCCGGCCGATTTCGCGCTCAAGCGAACGCACGCCGGCTTCGCGCGTATAACCGCGGATGATGAGCCGCAATGCCTCGGCATCGATATCGGCCTGTCCTGCCGAAAGTCCGTTTGCTTCGAGCTGGCGGCGAAGCAGATAGCGGCGGGCGATCTCGAGCTTCTCCTCCTCGGTGTAGCCGGGCAGGCTGATGATCTCCATGCGATCCTGCAGCGGGCCCGGGATCGTATCGAGCATGTTGGCGGTTGCGATGAAAACGACACGCGACAGATCGAAGGGCACGCCGAGATAGTTGTCGCGAAAGTTCGCGTTCTGCTCGGGGTCGAGAACTTCCAGCATCGCAGCCGACGGGTCGCCCTGGATGCCGCGTCCCATCTTGTCGATCTCATCGAGCATCATCACGCAATTGCGGGCACCGGCCTTCTTGATGGCCTGGATGATGTTGCCGGGCAGCGCCCCGATATAGGTCCTGCGGTGACCGCGGATTTCCGCCTCGTCATGGACGCCGCCCAGGCTCACCCTGACAAACGGCCGGTTCATCGCGCGCGCGATCGATTGCCCGAGCGAGGTTTTGCCGACGCCGGGAGGACCGACGAAGCACAGGATCGGCGCCTTGCCCTGCGGCGCGAGCTTGCGCACGGCCAGATATTCGATGATCCGGCCCTTGATCTTTTCAAGCCCGAAATGGTCTTCGTCGAGAATGCGGCGGGCGTCCGCGATGTCGATCGGCTTTTCCGTCGGCAGCGCC
>Ga0310910_10000808_pt1 | contig 16110 bp, 16 predicted proteins | sample GREbulkMGHF172_FD_203448 | JGI IMG/M metagenome (GOLD analysis project Ga0310910, IMG submission 203448) | Lab enrichment of tropical soil microbial communities from Luquillo Experimental Forest, Puerto Rico - GRE.bulkMG.HF172 | ecosystem: Environmental > Terrestrial > Soil > Tropical forest >... | reverse complement strand
CAGGGCGAGCAGTGGGTCGTGCAGGAGAGCGCGAACGGGCGCGAGGCACTGACGCGCCTGCAAGCGGATAAACCCGACGTGATCCTGCTCGATCTGATGATGCCGGAGATGGACGGCTTTGCGGTCGTGGCCGCGCTGCAGAAGGAGCCGCGCTGGCGGGACATTCCGGTCATCGTCATTACCGCGCGCGACCTCGATGCCAAGGATCGCGAGCGATTGAACTCCGGCGTGCAATCGGTGCTCGTCAAGGAGACATTCCGGCCTCGGGAGCTGGTCGAGCGCATCCGCCAGCTGGTGCAGAGCAAGCCTCAAGTCGGCAGCGAAATGGAAGCGGCGTCGTGACCAAAGTACTCTATGTCGAGGACAACGACGACAACGTCTACATGCTCAAGATGCGGCTCGAGCTGCTGGACGACTTCGAGGTTCTGACGGCAGAGGACGGCGAGAAGGGCTGCGCGATGGCGCTGAGCGAGCGCCCGGACATTATCTTAATGGATCTCGAAATGCCGGTGGTCGACGGCTGGGAGGCGACGCGGCGACTGAAGGAGAACCCGCAAACGCGCGACATCCCGATCATCGCGCTCTCCGCGCATGCGCTCGCGGGCTCCCGCGAAAAGGCGCTCGCCGCCGGATGCGACGAGTTCGACACCAAGCCGATCGAGTTCGAGCGGCTGGTCGCGACGCTGCGGCGGTTGCTCGCAGATCACAAGTGAGGCTCGCCACAGCCGGCCCTGCCGGGTTAACGTTCACGGTGTTGGACAGGTCGCGCGCCCATGACCAAGCACCGTAAAAGGCGGACATCCACAGCGGCACCGCGGCAGCGGCGGCGCGCGCCGCGCCGCACGCGCCGCCCGCGCGGCCCGCTCTCCGAAAAGAAAAATACCGCCCTGCTCGCGCACGAGCTCTCCGAGGCGCGCGAGCAGCAGGCGGCAACCTCCGAGGTGCTGCGCGTGATTTCGAGCTCGCCGGGGGACCTCAAGCCCGTGTTCGAGACCATGCTGGCGAACGCGATACGGCTCTGCGAGGCCAAGCTCGGTAGCTTGTTCCTGCGCGAGGGAGAGGGCTTTCGCAACGTCTGCATCATCGGCGAGCGATCCGGTTACGCCGAGTGGTACCAGCGAGAACCGATGATTGTCTTACGCGATCATCATCCAGGCATGCCGCTCGCCCGCATCGCCGGAAGCAAAGCGGTGATCCACATTCCCGACCTTGCCGTAGAGCAAGCCTACATGGAGCGCGATCCTCGAATGATCGCCCTCGTCGAAGCCGCCGGCGCGCGTAGTCTACTCGGGGTGCCGATGCTCAAAGAGAACGAGCTGGTCGGCGCAACCGCCATCTATCGGCAGGAGGTACGGCCCTTCACCGACAAGCAGATCGATCTGGTCACGAACTTCGCCAGCCAAGCCGTCATCGCCATCGAGAACACGCGGCTGCTCAACGAGCTGCGCGAATCGCTGCAGCAGCAGACCGCCACCGCCGACGTGCTCAAGGTCATCAGCCGCTCGACCTTCGACCTGCAGGCCGTGCTCGATACGCTGGTGCAGTCGGCGGCACGGCTGTGCGCGGCCGAATGCGCGTTCCTTTTCCGTCTCGAGGAAGGCGCCTACCATCTGGCCGCAAACCACGGCTTTTCCGATGAATATCGAGACTACATCAAGCGCAATCCGATCCGTCCGGGCCGCAACACGCTGGTAGGACGCACCGCTTTGACGGCCCATACGGTTCACCTGCCCGACTGTCTCGCCGATCCGGAGTACAAATGGTTCGAGTCGCAGAAGATCGGCGGGTTCCGCACCATGCTGGGCGTGCCGCTGTTGCGCGAGGGCAGCCCGATCGGCGTGCTGGCCTTGACGCGCTCCCAAGTTCAGCCGTTCAGCGAGCGAGAGATCGAACTCATCACCACCTTCGCCGACCAGGCGGTGATTGCGATCGAGAACGTGCGGCTGTTCGACGAGGTACAGGCGCGCACGCGCGAGCTCTCCGAGGCGCTGGAGCAGCAGACCGCGACATCGGAAGTGCTGCGGGTCATCAGCAGTTCGCCTGGCGACTTGCAGCCGGTGTTTCAAGCCATGCTGGAGAACGCCACGCGCATCTGCGAGGCAAAATTCGGATCGATGTACCTCTACGAAGGAGACGCCTTCCGTTTCGTTGCGCAGCACAATGCACCACTTGCGTTTGTCGAAGCACGCACACGCGACCCAATCGTCCGCCCGCCACCCGATACCCCGCTGGCCCGTGTCGCCGCCACGATGCAGGTAAGCCAAATCACCGACATGAGAACAATACCTTCCTACGTCTCACAAGATCCGTTTGTCGTCTCCGCCGTTGAACTTGGTAATTATCGCGCCGTCCTCGCCGTCCCAATGGTTAAAGAAAATGAACTCATCGGCTCCATCAACATCCAACGACAACAGGCCCAGCCGTTTACCGACAAAGAGATCGAGCTTGTCAGCAATTTTTCCAAACAGGCCGTCATCGCCATTGAGAACGCGCGCCTGCTCAACGAGCTGCGCGAGTCGCTGCAGCAGCAGACCGCCACCGCCGACGTGCTCAAGGTGATCAGCAGCTCGCCCGGCGAGTTGCGGCCGGTGTTCCAAGCCATGCTGGAGAACGCCACGCGCATCTGCGAGGCGAAGTTCGGCGTGATGTGGCTTTCCGAGGGCGGCGGGTTCCGGTCCGTCGCGGTGCATGGACCGGCAGCGCATGTCGCATCGCGGCACCGTCACCCGGTCATTCACCCCGGCCCGGAGCTTCCTCTCGGGCGACTCGCTCACACGCGGCAGATCGTTCACATCGCCGACATCAGGATGGAGCAAGCCTATGTTGAAGGTGAACCAACCTTCGTTCAGCTCGCGGATGCCGGCGGCGCCCGCACCCTTCTGCTCGTTCCAATGCTCAAAGAGCAAGAGCTCGTTGGAGCGATCTCCATCTACCGCCAGCAGGTGCGCCCGTTCGCCGACAAGCAAATCGAACTCTTGCAAAACTTCGCCGCGCAGGCGGTCATCGCCATCGAGAACACGCGGCTGCTCAACGAGCTGCGCGAATCGCTGCAGCAGCAAACCGCCACCGCCGACGTGCTCAAGGTGATCAGCCGCTCGACTTTCGATCTGCAGACCGTGCTCGACACGCTCGCCGAATCGGCTGCCCATCTCTGCGAGGCCGATATAGCGGTCATTACCCGCCTAAGAGGCACGACATACCGCCACGCCGCCAGCTACGGCGTGCCGCCCGAACTCCGTGACTGGCTGCAGTGCGTTGAAATCGAACCTGGACCAGGGACCATCTCTGGGCGCACCGCGCTCGAGGGCAGGGTCATCCACGTCGCAGACGTCCAAGCCGATCCGCAGTTCACCTTTATGGAAGGCGCGACAAAGCTCGGTTCGCGCACCCAGCTCGGCGTCCCGCTGCTGCGCGAAGGACAGCGTATTGGTGTGATCGTCTTGATGCGTCGGGCCGTCCGGCCGTTCACGGACAAGCAGATCGAATTGGTCAGCACCTTCGCCGACCAGGCGGTGATCGCGATCGAGAACGTACGCCTGTTCGATGAAATCCAAGACAAGAGCCGCCAGCTCGAACTGGCCAACCAGCACAAGTCACAGTTCCTCGCCAGCATGAGCCACGAGCTGCGCACCCCGCTCAACGCCATCATCGGCTTGACCGAGATGATGGTCACCAACGCGCCGCGTTTCGGCACGGAAAAAGCGGCCGAACCGCTGCGCCGGGTGCATCGCGCCGGCACTCACCTCCTCGGCCTCATCAACCAGGTGCTCGACCTCTCGAAAATCGAAGCCGGCAAGCTCGAGCTCAGCCCCGAGTCGGTGAATTTGGCCGCGCTGATCGACGAGGTCGTCGGCACCGCGCGCCAACTCGCCGAGCAGAACAAAAACCGCCTCGTGGTCGAAGCGCAGGAGAAACTCGGGGCGCTGACCGTCGATCCCATGCGGCTGCGGCAGATCCTGCTCAATCTCTTGAGCAATGCCTGCAAGTTCACCACGCAGGGCGAGGTTGCGCTGCAGGCGCGCAAGGTGGTGGACGGACGCAACTGGATCGAGTTTGCGGTCGCCGATACCGGCATCGGCATGACGGCGGAGCAGCAGGCCAAGCTGTTCGAGGAATTCACCCAGGCCGACAGCTCGACCGCGCAACGCTACGGCGGAACGGGGCTCGGCCTTGCCATCACGCGCAAGCTCGCGCGCATGATGGGCGGCGATGTGACGGTGATGAGCGAACCCGGCAAGGGCTCGGTCTTCACCGTCCGCCTGCCGAGCGTCGGCAGCGCACCTGCAGCAAACTCAACCGATGGTATCACGCAAGGTGGCGATGCCACCGCGCGCGACAGCGGGATGGAAGCAGCATCGTGACCAAAGTGCTCTACGTCGAGGATAACGAGGACAACGTCTATATGCTCAAGATGCGGCTCGAGCTGCTGGAGGACTTCGAGGTCGTGACCGCGGAGGACGGCGAGAAGGGCTGCGCCATGGCGCTGAGCGAGCGCCCCGACATCATCCTGATGGATCTCGAAATGCCGGTGGTCGACGGCTGGGAAGCGACGCGGCGACTGAAAGAGGACCCGCAAACGCGCGACATCCCCATCATCGCGCTCTCCGCGCATGCGCTCGCCGGCGAGCGCGAGAAGGCGCTTGGCGCCGGCTGCGACGAGTTCGACACCAAGCCGATCGAATTCGAGCGGTTGGTCGCGACGCTGCGGCGGGTGCTCGCGGCTCGCAAGTGATCCAACCCCCGCCCAAACCCAATTCAATGGCAATAAACGGAGTGCCCAAGCCTTATTGACGCGTGATCCTCCGTCAGCATGAGCGGGGTTGCGCGAGCCCTCGACCCCTATTTGCCATCGCCCAAGCGCCTCGGGTGATCGACGCAGATCGCCGCGATCCGTTTATGGCGTGGCATTTCCAACTCGCCGGGAGTTCAATTAATGACGGAATCCCTCGTTAGGAAACGTTTTGGCGCCATCGATGACGAGCGGCAACGAGCCATGAGCGGGCTCGAATTCGTTCAGGGGCTCGTCGACGGCACCTTGCCCCTGAACACGATGGCGCAAACGCTGGGCTATGACATTGTCGAAGTTTCCAAGGGCCGCGTCGTTGCCGCTGTAGAACCCCACGCCGGGCACCTCAACCCTGCTGGCACCGTGCACGGAGGCCTTGCCGCGACTTTGCTCGATAGCTGCATGGGGCTCGCGATCCGCTCCATGCTCGACAAGGGCTTTGCGCAGACAACGCTCGAGTTCAAGATTTCCCTTCTTCGGCCGATCACCCCGCAGACCGGCCTGGTGAAGGCTGAAGGCAAGGTCATTACCTGTGGGCGCCGTGTCGGTACGGCCGAGGGAAAGCTGACCGACAAGGATGGCCGCGTTCTCGCCCACGGCTCGACGACGTGCTTGATCTTCGAGCACTAAACCGCAACGGCGATGCCCCCGGCAAACCCTAGGCGACCGCGGTTTTGCCTCGGCCTACGGTCTGCCGGACCTCGAAACCCTCGAATTGCGGATGGTCGATGTAGAGCGGCTTGTTCTGGCCGGCATCCTTGTGGGCGGCACGAAACGCCTCCGACTTGGTCCACGCTTCGAAAGCCCCCTGGTTTTGCCAGACCGTATGCGACGCATAGAGCGTGAAGTCCTCGTGCTCGGGTCCCTTGAGCAGGTGGAACTCGACGAAACCCGGCACCTTGTTCAACTGCGAGTCGCGGCTGAGCCACACTTTCTCGAACGCCTGTTCGGACCCCTTCTTCACCCGGAAGCGGTTCATGGCAATGAACATCTTTGCTTCTCCTCGTTGACGGTTGAAGTATCGCCGTCATCCATACCGCTCTCGCGACGCAAGCCCGCGCGTCCTGATCCGGCGACCCATACGGCGCCTACCCGAGCTTCGCACATGGCGACGACGATGCAAGGCGATGGCAGTCTTCCTCCGTTGAACGTTACGTCGCGCAACCGCACCGTCAGCACGCGGTCGATTCGAGGTCCCCCTGAAAGCGCGAGAGGGACTCACGACATCAGTCGGATCAGCAGGTCCCCATAGCCCCAGATCCCAGTACCCACGATGCCAGTGAGATAGCCGAGATACGAAAGGACCATATACGATTGGGGCGGTTCGAGGCGAAGCTCGATTTCTCTGGGCACCGACACGAGGCCTTCTTTGAGCGCCGTCGCGAGTGCACGCTGGTAGAAATTGGCAAGCCTGAAGGTGACTGCCGCACCGACCAAAGCCATGACCGAGCCTGACCGCGCAAACCAATCAGCGCCTGTCGTCCTGGACAGGTAAAAGGACAACAGCGCGAACAACCAGGCAGCCGCCAGCAGCAGACCCAATGCAGTAACGGTGCGGTATAGTCCCGCGTACAGCGATCTTACTCTAACTTGATCGGTGGCCATTTTTCACGCCTCAGCGTCAAAGGAATACCCAACTTACGGGAATGAAATGTACCGCACCTCGTCCGCGCCGCCGAGCGGGGGTACGTCCGATCGAAAAAGGAAAGTCCCGGTCGCTGGGTCGGGAATGACGGCGACCGAGGCAAAGCTTAAGAATCCCAAACCAGCCTGTGCGTCGAATGTACTCTCTGCAACGCCTCGGCTTTGAGATTTTGCCGTCGTGACATTTCTACAAACTGGCGCCGGGACAGCGCCGAATTCCTGTGCGGGGGTAGCGAGCGACCTAACCTTTCTTCGGCGACCAACGATAGGCTTTGGCGCACGCGCCGCCCATCAGCATCGCTCGCTCGCTGTCGCTCAGGCGGTCGGTCTTGAGGAAGGGCTCGACGGCCTGCTCGTAGTTGACGACCGCGTATGCGCGCGTCCAGTCCGTGCCCCACAGGCAGCGGTCTAAACCCCAGGCATCGAACACGCGGGCGAGCGGATTCCAGATGTCCGGGAACGGATACGGTTCCGGGGATAGCGTGCAGGCACCGCTCACCTTGATCACCGCGTTCTTGCGCTTGGCAAGGTCCAGCACCTTCGGCAGCTCCGCCCACGGCTGCGGCGGGGCCGGTGGTGTGCGGGGCTGCAGGATAGCCAGATGGTCGATGATGAAGCGCGTATCGGGGTGACGGTCGATCAGCGCCGTGCCCGCATCCACGTTGCCCCAGCACAGGATGTTGACCGGAAAGTCGTGCTTTACGGCCGCGCGCAGGATGCGGTCGAGGCCCGGGTCATTCGGCTCGCGCTTCGCCTCCTTCGTCAGCATGACGCGGATGCCGACCGCGCCCGGTGTCTGCTTCCAGTCGGCGATGATATCGCCCACGGCCGGATCATCCGGGTCGACCGGCTTGACGATCGCGAACCGACCGGGATGGGCCCGTTGCACGTCCACCGCATAACTCGCGTCGTAGCGGTACATGGAAAAGGCGGAGATGAAGATCGCGCCGTCGATGCCGACCTTGTCCATCGCCGCTACCATCTCGTCACCCGTAACGTGATCGGGCCAGTTCGGCACGCTGTGCCAGGGTCGCTTCGGAGTGTTCGCCTCATAAGCGTGGACCTGGGAATCGATGATCGTCATCGGGGAAGCTCCTCAATTGCTAGGAGAGTTCGGTACCGCAACAAGTCGCGCCAGCCGTGTCCTCGCTGTCGTTTAGGCTATTCTAGCCGATTACTGTCCGCTTCGCTCCGAAAGCGGACATCGTCTCAAGGCGTCGCCGCCTGACGCTTGGTGCCAATCGCCGACATTCGAAATGGCGGGGCACCGAGGGGAGAAGCTTGCAGGAGCGGCCCGGCTATGGCCTTTGTGCAGCCAAACCCGATGGACCACAAGGCGAGCCGATGGTGGCTTTGTTTGAACTCGGTGCAAGAAGGGCAGCGGACGCGGTCCGCAACGGCGAGCAAACGGCAGAAGCGCTGGCCGAGGCGCTGTTGGCGCGCTGCGCGGCGGCGTCACCGCTCAACGCGTTCATCAGCCTCGAGGCGGACCGCCTGCGCGCCGCGGCACGGGCCGCCGACCAGCGGCGTCAGCGCGGCGAGCGGCTGGGGCCGCTGCATGGGGTGCCGCTCGCGCTCAAGGACAACATCGATACGGCCGATTTTCCGACCACCGGCGGAACGCCCGCACTCGCGGCGCATCGCCCGAAACGCAACGCACCGATCGCGCAGCACTTGCTCGACGCCGGCGCCATCGTGCTCGGCAAAACCAATTTGCAAGAGCTCGCCTATGGTCCGACCAACAACAACGCGGCGTTTGGTCCGGCGCGCAACCCGTACGATCTCACGCGCATCCCGGGCGGCTCGAGCGGTGGTAGCGCCGCCGCTGTGGCAGCGCGCCTCGCGCCGGCCGCCCTCGGCACGGATACCGGCGGGTCCATACGCGTCCCGGCCGCGCTTTGCGGGATCACGAGCATGCGGCCGACCACCTTGCGCTGGTCGCAAGCCGGCATCATTCCGCTTTCGCATACCCGTGACACCGCCGGACCGATGGCGCGTCATGTTGCCGACTGCGTGCTCCTCGACGGCGTCATTACCGGCGGTCCGACCGAGGTCGCTCCCGCTCCTCTCAAAGGGCTGCGCCTCGGGCTGCCACGCGACTATTTCTGGGAAAATCTCGACGCCGAGCTCGCCGCGATTCTCGAAGCAGCGCTGGCACGACTGCACGAGGCCGGTGTCGTGCTGGTCGAGGGCGAGGTTGCCAATGTCGCCGCGCTCGACGCCGCTGCCGGCTTTCCGATCATGCTTTACGAGACGGTGATCGAGCTCGAGCGGTATCTGGCCGAGCATGAAACCGGCCTCGACTTTGCGAGCCTCATGGCACAAGTGAAGAGCCCGTCGGTCAAGCAAGCGCTCGCGAGCCTGCGCGGCGCTGACGCGGTGTCCGAAGCCAGCTATCGCGAGGCGCTCACCAAACATCGCCCAGCGCTGCAGGAGACGTACCGTTGCTATTTCCAGGAGCGTGGTGTCGCCGCGATGGTGTTCCCGACGACGCCGCTGCCAGCCGCGAAGATCGGGGAGGATGACACGGTCATGCTCAACGGCGTGCCGGTGTCGACCTTGTCCACCTTTATCCGCAACCTCGCCCCCGGCAGCGCCGCGGGCATCCCCGGCCTTAGTCTGCCGGCCGGCATGACCAAAGCCGGGCTCCCCGTCGGCATGGCAATCGACGCGCCGGAAAAAAGCGACCACCAGCTTCTGGCGATTGGGCTCGCGCTCGAAACCGTGCTGCCCCGCTTGCCTGCGCCGCCCCCTTGACGGATCAAGGCTCGCGGACTCGGCGCGGGTCGGACCACATTGCTACGGATCTCAAGACCGAAAAAGCCTCGCGGGAGGGGCGTACTCCGGATGGAGCTAGTGCCACTGCGAGAGTTCTATGGTCACCCCTTCGGGGCCGTCGATGAACACCAACTTTCGTGAGTGGAAATCCATGATCTCGTTTCTGGTCTTAAACCCGTTCGTTCTGAGCTTGGCAACTTCAGCCTCGATGTTTTCGACCGCAAAACAGATGTGGTTCACCCCAAGTTTGTAAAGGTCGCGAATGTGCGGATCGGGCAGTGGCTCGGGCTGCCGGTACCGCAGGAGTTGGATTTCCGTTCGTGGCGACGCGTTCTCCAGTACGAGCGTGACGTGATCGGCCTCGATACCTGGAACACCCATGTAACTGGCAAATGGCTCTCCAGCAATCACAACGGACATGGCTTCTTTGAACCCCAAGAATCCAAAAAATTTCTTGGCGCGGTCAACATCGCGCACGACGATCGTGCAGTGGTCGAAATGTTTTACCATGCGTCTGCACTCCGTGCGTGCCTAACCGCGATCATACCGCGAGTGCCAGTCACGTATCGGATCCGAGCGACCGTCCGTAATTCCCATCGATTTTTCAGGTGCGTCGACAATTTCCAACGCTGACGGCCCGGGATTTCGTCCGATATCGGAAATTCCTATGCAGTCATTTCCACCCACTCGCTAAGCGGTGGTAGCGGGGGCCGGGATCGAACCGGCGACCTACGGATTATGATTGCGTTGGCACGGCCTCACACAGCGCCACATAGTGTCACAGAGGCCCCAGTTATTTCAGCCTAACCGTCTGTTATTCCGGAATTTGTTGGCGTATGTTGCCAACATTAGGCAACAGTGCCTAACACCTGCGCCTGTGCACCTCTTGTGCGCCCTGGAGACCAATTAATAATGAACAAACCGTTGACCGCCGCGGCGGTCCAGAAATACGCGCCGCACCCTGGCAAGCGCCGGGTCATCCGCGATGCCGGCGCACGCAGTCTGTTTCTTGTCATCACGCCCACTGGGCACAAAAGCTGGCTGATGCGCTTCCGCACCACCGGCGGCCGCATTGGCAAGCTGGTGCTGGGCCCCGTCGATGTCAGCGGCCGCGAGCTGACGGGTGATCCGGCGGTGGGGCAGCCGCTCACCCTGGCGGCCGCCCGCCAGCTGGCGGCAGAGGTGCTGCGGCAGCGCGCCCTGGGGCACGATCCGGTGGCCGATCACAAGGCGCGCAAGCTGCGCCAGCGTGCCGCCGTGCGGGAGGCCGCCAGCAACACCTTCGGCGCCGCCGCCAAGAACTTCATCACCAAATATTCGCGCCAGCGTGTGCGCCGCTGGAAGGAGCAAGCACGGCTGCTCGGCCTGCAGCCGACGACGGACGGCCTCGAAGTCATCCCCGGCGGCTTGGCGCAGCGCTGGGCCGACAAGCCGCTGGCAGCGATAGACGGCCACGACATTCATCAGCTGGTCGCTGAAACGCGCGAGCGCGGCGCGCCCGGCCTGGAACGCCGCAGTGATGGTCCGACCGAGACGCGGGCTCGGGCGATGCTCACTTGCCTCTCCCGCTTGTTCAGGTGGCTGGTGCAGCATCGCCGGGTGGAGACGAACCCTTGTGCTGGGGTGCATCGGCCAGAGGCATCGAAGGCCCGCGACCGGGTGCTGAACAATGATGAAATCAAAGCGTTTTGGCGGGCGACTGACGGCAAGGAGATACGGCCGCAATTCGGTGCTGTGCTGAAATTGCTGTTGTTGACCGGCTGCCGGCTCAACGAGATCGCGGCCCTGCGCTGGGAGGAGCTGGGCGCGGATGGCACCCAGATCAACCTGCCCGGTAGCAGGACGAAGAACCATCGGCCCCATGTGGTGCCGCTGGTGCCGCTGGCGCAATCAATCATCGCCGAGATGCCGCGCATCGCCGACTGCCCGTATGTGTTCACGACCCACGGCGAGGCGCCGCTAGCCATCGGCAGCAAGATCAAACAACGCCTCGATGAAGCCATGGGCTCGCCAGAATGGCGGATCCACGATTTGCGCCGCACCGCGGTCACCGGCATGGCGGAGTTGGGCATTCGGCCCGACGTGATTGAGCTGGTTGTCAACCACGTATCCGGCTCACGCGGCGGCATTGCGGGCGTCTACAACCGGTCGGAGCTGTTGCCGGACCGGCGCAATGCACTGGAGCGCTGGGCCGTGCAGGTGCAAGGGCTCGTGTCCGGCGAACCGGACAAGGTCGTGTCCATGGCACGCACGGGAGGGCGCGAATGACTGTGGAGCGCAGTACCAGAGGGCTGCTCACTAACACGCCGCTTGACCCCACTCGAGTGCCTGAGCTGCGGCAGCGGATCGCCGATCACATCCTATTTTGGCGACAGTTTGCAGACGCCCTAAAGGAAGCCGCCAAAAAACCGGGCGGGCGTGATGTAAAGCCCACACAGGCCAATATAGTACTCGACCTAAAGCGCGCCTCCGCGCACGTCCGTAGACAGACTGATAGGGTGGACGCCTACCTCATGCGCATTGAGCACGATTTCGCAAAGGGACGTGCACCTAACCTGACCGCCATCCACTGTCTTCTCGAAGCCGCCCTTCTGCTCAGCATCCGAACTCATCAGGTCACTGTCGTTGATAATGAGACTGCCATCGAGTCAACGCTGAAAAAAGTTCAGGCACTTGAAACCAGCCAATCGGGCAGATCACAGCGATCAAACCGAAACCGCCGAAGCTGGCAAGCGCAAGCTGACGAAATTTGGCGGACGCATCCCGGTTTGTCGAAGCTGGACGTGGCGAAAAAAATTGCCGGCGACGATCCAACCGTGAACGTCAATACCATCCGGCGTCGTATCAATCAGAGCCAAAAGTAGAGGCCACACCGTTTTCTGTTGATAACTTTGGCATCGTCGTTAGGCGGTGACAACGCGGAACGGCCATTCTTCGCGTGTTCTAACGAAAGGAAACACGCGATGCCGAATGCCGAAAGCCGCAATGTGTTTGTTAACAGCCGGCAGGTGAAGCAGCGCTACGGCGACGCCAGCGACATGTGGGTCCACCGCCGGCTGCATGACAAGTCCGGCTTTCCGCAGCCAGTCTACATCTGCGGTCGGCGCTTTTGGCGGCTGGCCGATCTGGTTGACTGGGAGCGCAACCGAGCCGCTCGCCCCGAAGTTACCGCCGCCTGAATTGCGAAGCCCCTGGGTGGGAGGCCCAGGGGCTTTGTTTTTCTTTGAGCCGCCGACGCTGCACGTCGGCAGAAAGGAAAGTCACAGTGCAACGCCCCTATAGCAAACTTGCCGTTCCTGCGGCAAGGCGAAACCCGCCGCCGTTCTTGGCGCTAGTTGCCGATCATATCCGCGGCGCCCCCGATCTGCGCTGACTTCGCTTTTGCGCGACGAGTTTGCCGACGCCGAGCGCCGAACACGGCGCTTTGCCAGCCACAGTCGAAGCTATGACGTCGAACAGCTGAAGGCCGTGGCCTGAGAAAAGCCCATGCTCCTGCGCTCGACCCCCGATCGCCGTCCCCTGGCCGCCCACATCTGGGCGAAGGAAGAGCATGGGTTTTACATCGAGCCGGAATGGTGCAGCGAACGCCTTTTCGAAGTTGAAAAATTCAACGGAGCCATTTGGGACCCTGCATCCGGTATTGGTCGCGTTGCCGAAGCTGCTCGCCGAGCCGGCTATCGAACAATCGCAACCGACATGGTCGATCGCGGCTACCCGCGCCTCGATGCCTGCGTTGACTTTCTCTGCTGCGAGTCTCCTCGCGCCCGGAACATCGTCTGCAATCCGCCGTTCGATCTCTGCGATCAATTCGTTCGGCGCGCCCTCCACCTAGCTGGCGGAAAAGTTGCGATGATCTGGCTCGCGCGCCGGCTGAACGCTGCGCGCTGGCTGGCAAACACACCGCTGGCCCGCGCCTATCTATTGACGCCGCGACCCTCGATGCCGCCGGGGCATGTGATTGCTGCTGGCGAGAAGCCAGGAGGCGGAACTCAGGATTTTTGCTGGCTGATCTTTTCCCACAAGCACAAAGGACCGCCAACGCTGCATTGGCTCTGCCGTGATGGAGGCCACCAATGAGTGGAGCGCGCCATCGTCGCAAGGGCGATCGCATCGAACGCGAACTCGTCGAGCGCCATCATGCCCTTTGCGTTCATGCCGAACGATACCCGCTTAGCGGTGCCAGTCGATTCCGCGGCAGTAGCCATGACGTCGACATCTACGCGTTCGGCGACGATGAAGCGCCACTCGTGGCGGAATCGAAAGCACGCCGGAGCGGCGGCGGCTTCGTGCAACTCGAGCGATGGCTCGGCGAATACGACATCTTGTTCCTACGCCGCGATCACTCCGATCCGCTGGTGCTGCTGCCCTGGCGCATATGGGCCGCGCTGCTCGCAAAGGTGGGGCGATGAAAAAGCGCAACGCCCGAGAGCAAAAGCTCGCCGACGACGCCCGCCTCCTGCGCACCTGGCGCGAATGGCACCGCGAACAACTCGAGGAAGCGCTCGCCGGCGTCCGTCGCGACGTGCTCGAGCGGCTGATGGAGCAGCTCAAGGACCTGCGCTCCGCCCGCGCACTCGTCGACTTCATCGCCGCGCAGGACTGGGAGTCCGTCGACGCCGACACGCGCGTTATCGCGCTGTTCGAGATCAACCGTGCGATCGCCGCGCTGCGCGAGCGGCAGAAATTACCCCCTATTAACGACGCGCTCCCAGGCGAACCGCTGACCGCATTCCAAATCATCCGCGGAATCATCACCCAAGTTTCCCACACAGTGGAGAGGCCCGCCGGAGCATCCGGCAAATAGTGGAGTGACGAAAATGTCAAAAGAAGTGACGACTACGAAGAAGACCGTTCTTGAGTTGGACGGATTCAACGCCTTCACGAACGAGATCGAGGGCGACGACAACGTCAACACCGGAAGCTCGATCATCCAAGGTACGAAGCTCAAGTTTCTCGACCCACATTGGCTGATTGAAGGGCAGACTGTGACGGGCATGCTGCTCACCGCCATCAACGTGCGGAACGTGGTGACCAAGTGGAGTCACGACAACAAGCCGCTGGAGACACAAATTCTCGCGCCGGGTGAAAAGTTTCCCGACTTCGAGAAGCGCAATGCCGAATGTCCTCAGAGCGAGTGGCGTATGTCTTTCGGCAAAAAGGTCGGGCCCTGGAGTGGACAGCATTGCTTGTATCTGCTCGACGAACAGTTCATCTGCTACACCTGGGCATCGCCGATAACGACGATCGGGTCGGCAATCGCGGTGAGCGAACTCGTCAATCAGATCAGGCGGGTTCGCAGGTTTCGCGGCGAGAATGTCTATGCGGTCGTCGAGTTGAGTCATACTCACTTCCCCAACGCATATAAACCGGACCGCGAGCGGCCATACCTCAGGGTCGATAGTTGGGTGAGGCTCGGTGCCGATCGCATGGCGAATGTGCTGCCACCTCCAACTACAGCCGCGCTTCCAGATTCAGGCAGTGCCCCTGCAGCTTCAGGCAGTGCCCCTGCAGCAACACAAGGTGCGCCGGCCGATGCACAATCCGTCGCACCGGTCACGCTGAAGGAGGAAATGCAGGACGAGAGCCGCTTCTAGATCGCAGCTTGGTGCCGCTCATAAGGGGCGGGGCGGCACGGCACCAGGAAGCGATCCTCCGACAGTAGTGTTTAATTCCGTGTTTCAGAGTGGCTGCGATGTCCATCGATTGGCAACCGCCAAGCGAATTGCCCGACCTTCGGCGTGTAGGCATCATCGCACTCGATACCGAAACACGAGACGGCGGACTGTTCGCCGACCGCGGCTCCGCATGGCCATGGGGTGACGGCTATATCTGCGGCGTTAGTGTCGCCTGGCGCGACGAGAATGACATCCGCACAATTTACGTTCCGGTGCGCCACCCTGACAGCGCGAACTTTGACCGGGAACAGGTCATTCGTTGGCTGCGCGACGTATTCGCGTCCGATGTGCGCATCGTCACGCACAACGGACTCTATGATTATGGCTGGCTATACGCCGATCTCAGACTCAACATGCCAGCATCTGAACGGCTCGAAGAGACTGGTGCACTGGCGACCATCGTCGACGAGAACCGTCCTTCATACAAGCTCACCGCGCTATGCGCTTGGCGTGGACTGCCCGGCAAAGACGAAACCCTGCTCCGGCAAGCCTGCGCGACGCTCGATCTGATCACCAACAAACGCAAGAAGTTCACGCCGCAATCCCACATTTGGCAACTGCCCGCGCAGTATGTCGGTCCCTACGCTGAAGGCGATGCCCGCAACACGCTCCTGCTACACGAAAGCTTAGCGCCCGTGCTCGACCGTGAGGGTACGCGCGCAGCTTACCGACTTGAGTGCGATCTGTTGCCGATGGTGCACGCAATGCGCCGCCGCGGCATCCGCATCGACACCTCGGCAGCGGAAGAGCGGCGTGACTTATTCCTGCGCAAGTGCGACGCCTATCTCGCTCAGCTATCGGAAAAGCTCGGCACCAACATCGGCATGGACGAGCTCAACCACAGCGCATGGCGGGCAGAAGTGTTTGATCAGTATGGCATCGCGTTCCCGCGAACGGAGAAGGGCAACCCGAGTTTCACCGCGGGAAACTCCGGATGGATGCCAAAACATCCGCATTGGCTGCCGCAGCTAATCGTCAAAGCGGACAAGTACAACAACGCCGCGGTGAACTTCCTTGAGACCTACATCCTCGGGCACGTTGTCAACGGACGCGTGCACGCCGAGATCCACCCGCACCGTTCCGACCAAGGCGGCACCCGGTCGCTGCGGTTCTCCTACTCGAGTCCGCCGTTGCAGCTGATGCCAGCGCACGACGAAGAACTCGCGCCGCTCATCCGTGGCGTTTTTCTGCCGGAGGAGAGCGAGACGTGGGCCAAGTGCGACGTCA
>Ga0310910_10000792_pt1 | contig 16232 bp, 17 predicted proteins | sample GREbulkMGHF172_FD_203448 | JGI IMG/M metagenome (GOLD analysis project Ga0310910, IMG submission 203448) | Lab enrichment of tropical soil microbial communities from Luquillo Experimental Forest, Puerto Rico - GRE.bulkMG.HF172 | ecosystem: Environmental > Terrestrial > Soil > Tropical forest >... | reverse complement strand
GGTATAGGCGCACTATATCGCTGACCGTGACACCATCCGGATCTCGGTCTAAGATTTCGACCTTTGATCCAGCAGCGACATCCCCTTGCTCGATCACAGAAAAGTAAAATCCGCTTCGGCCACTCACCAGGAAACGCTTAATCATGTCGTCGCGGTTAAATCTGAGTTCAAGTTTGTAACAGGGCATGCGGGGCTGGGTAATCTGAAGAACGGCAGACCCGACCTTGAGAACGTCCCCAATGTAAAGCGTGTCTTCCCGCAGCCCCTCGGTTGTGAGGTTCTCCCCAAATGCACCCCACGACAACGAGACATCGGACAACTGCTTCAACCAATACTCGTAATGCTCGGCCGGATAACCGTAAACCGCCTTCTCCGAACCACCATGTACGGTGAGATCTGCCTGCTGGTCACCAGCCAAGTTTAGTTCTCGAATGGCCACGGCGCCAGCAACGGGTGTCTTGAAAATGGCCGTCTGGACGGTAATACCTTTCCAGACGACCTCCCGTGGTAGCCCAACATTAACAGAGACGATTTTCATGCGCGCCGTCCGATTCTCTGCGGATCTGCAACGGCCTCATGCGTGACAGCATCGACTGCGTGCGTGATGATCGCGACGACTCGGTCCGCGCAGAGGCAAGTGGAGTGTGGTCCACTTCCACCGCAAGAATCTGGCCTCCTGTACGATGAGCCTTGAATCGCTGAGTTTCGGGAGCGATCATGCGATCGCGTTCCGCCACCAGAAACCAAGAAGGCTTTTCTTTTCCATGCCGGTTTGGTCATTTGCTCTTGTACGCTCTTAATCGCGATAGGCTTTTGCGTTGCCGCCATCAGCAGAGCGTCGTCTGCGGAACTCTCGGGAGAGACAGCATCGGCGAAACCCTTGGCCGACATCCAGAGAAACCCGTCCTCGTCGGGCACAAGCGCCGGAGCGCTCGCATGAGGCGTAGCGCGGTGGAGGAGTTCGCCGACTGTCTCGCCTTCGTCAGACGCCATCGCTGCGATATAAACAAGAGCCTTCACCTTGGAGTTCCCGCTACCCGCAGCCGTGATAACCGCGCCCCCGTAGGCGTGACCCACCAACAGCACCAGCCAGCGTCATCGGACAGCGAGCTCAGTGGGATCTGCACGGCAACGGCTTGCAATCCTCTGCGCTGGAGGGGAGGGATGATCTTGCCCCAGCTGGATGCATCCGCCCACGCCGCATGCACAAGGACCACGGTAGGGACTGAAAGGTTAGTTTGGGTCATTGTACCCTCCGGGCGAAAAACGAGATTGGGAGACCTACAAAAAGGGCGTGTCCAATCACGCCGTTAAGAAAGAGGCCGAGGTGGAATGTGCTGGCCGCCACAGCCGATAACGGAAGCACAAGATAGTTCATGAAGAAATACACTGCGGCACCGTAGAGCAGTCCGGCGGGCACAGCATGCGTTTTCAAAATCTGTAATCGCCGGGTTGCCAAGACGAACACCCCCGCGGCCACCCACGCGATAGTGAAATGAAACGCCACGCCGAGAGCAGCAGTAGCGAGGCCACCCTGGAAGGCAGACTGTCCCAGCGCGCCGCTCCCGATGTATTGCAGGACCTGAATGGGATTCAAACCCTGTGTGCCGAAAGCAATCACGCCGTCGACGGCATCAAGTATTCCAGCCACCAGGCCACCCCAAAAGATCGCTTGCACGTTCGTAAGAGCTTGCCTTTGAGCAAGAACAGTTGCGTTGTTCACTTCTTCCTCCCATCCACGCCATCGAGCTTGCGACCGAGAAAATCACGAATGGCATTTCCAATTTCTTGAGCGTGCGTTTCTAAAGCAAAGTGGCCAGTGTCGAAGAAGTGCACCTCAGCATCCGGGTTGTCGCGTTTGAACGCTTCGGCGCCAGGAGGCAGGAAGAACGGATCGTTGTTGCCCCAGACCGCGAGCGTTGGTGGCTGTTTGCTGCGAAAGTATTCCTGGAATTTGGGATAGAGCGCCACGTTGCTCGCATAGTCCAGAAACAGGTCCAGCTGAATCTCATCATTGCCCGGCCTACGCAGCAGAGCGGAGTCAAGCTCGTACGCCTCGGGTGCAACCAGCGTGGCGTTCGAGACGCCGTAGAGATATTGCGACTTGGTCGCCTCGGGTGTGAGGAATTCGCGCAAGGCTGCACGGTTCTCCGCAGTTGACTCCTTCCAGTATTTCTGGATCGGATTCCAACCTTGGCTCAGACCTTCCTCATAAGCGTTGCCGTTCTGCGAGATGATCGCGGTGATCCTTTCGGGGTGCGCCAATGCGAGCCGAAGCCCGACCGGAGCTCCGTAATCGAACACGTAGACCGCGTATCGATCAATGCCGATGGCTTGCGTAAACCGGTCGATGACCTTGGCCAAGCCTTCAAAGCTGTAGCGGAACTTTTTGCGGTCCGGAGCGTCGGAGAAGCCGAAGCCCGGAAGGTCGGGCGCCACCAGATGGTACCGGTCAGCCAAGGCTGGAATAAGGTTGCGGAACATGTGCGACGACGTAGGGAAGCCATGCAGCAACAGAATTGTAGGGCGATCCTTGGGACCGTCTTCGCGATAGAAGATCTTGGAGCCGTCGACGACGGCGTGTTGATACGTGGTCATAATGACCCTCCTGTCAGATTTGGAAGCATTGGAGATCGGAAATCGTCCAGCACCGACTCAAGCATCCACAGCATCAGATTCGCTAACCGATAAAAGGTTTCATTATCGGTGTTATAATGGGTGGAGGACAGGGACCAATGAGCTCAACCAAGCCAATTCGAAACTCCGACTGGAGGGACGGATTTCTCTTCGTCGGCAACCATTTGGCTCTAGATTTTCTGAACACGCGTCCAGTCCAGAATGGCGAAGCGACTGAGTTGCTCCCTGATTTCGACGCTCTCTTACGGTGGTTTAAGGCCGCTGACGTGCTTACTTCTGGTGATGTGGCAAATCTTCGCCAGCAGTGGGGAGAATCGGCCCAAGCTCGACACGTTGTCGAGGCTTTGCGGGAACTGCGGGAAAGGTTGAGAAAAGAGGTCCTCGCCCGAGAGCGTGTTAGCGCCGTTCATCGCAGGGCCATCGACGAACTGAATCGCTTAATGGCTGAGCATCCCATGCTCACCAGGCTGAAGGCGAGTGGCAGCGGATCCACGGCGGAGTCGTGGTTCGATCCGCGTCGACCCGAAGACTTGTTTGCCCCGCTTGCGTACAGCGCGGCAACGTTGTTCGCCGATGTGGATCGCAACCGCGTGCGCAAGTGTAGACGGTGCGTATTGCACTTCTACGATACAAGCAAGAAGGGGACCCGCCGCTGGTGCAGCATGCGTCTGTGCGGAAACCGTCTCAAGGTCGCTGCCTACGCAGCTCGCCAGCGTGTTGGGGATCACGAGTAACAACTTAGAAGGTGGTTCCACTGGCTGACGGAAGGGGCATTGGGGCTAGAGGCCGAGGGTGGTAAGGAACAGGTCGACTTGTCGTTCGAGCTGGGACCTATAGTCTTTCACTCCTCCGCTAAGTCGATCCGGTCGTACCAGAAGAATATTCCATTCGTCCTGGTCGGCGATCCGAAGAAGGCCCTCTAAAAAGAATTTGGCGTGGAAACCTCGCTTGGGTTCATGAGCCTCAAAGCCCTGGGCGCCGGCATGCGCGGGATGGCACACGGCCATTTTGGCCTGCGGCTTTCAGGAGGCCCATTGGGTCTTCCGGGCGACTTTCTGATCGCGCCGTCTGGGCAGATCAAAGCGTTGAAATACGGGACCCATGCCTATGACCAGTGGTCCGTCGATGAGTTGATCGCGCTTGCCAAGGGCGGTTGAAGGGCAAACTGTAAGTTGAAATTTGGGCCTCATGTGGCGGGAGGCCCAACTTCAGAGTAGCACGACGATCCGCCCACAGAACGCCGCCTTCCATCTCTCCTCACTGACGCTTCACCAACTGTAATGAACGGTGCAGCGCTCTTTTGAGGCGATGATGCGCACTCTCCTGCAGGGCTGTCCGGTTCATAACGACCTCCCTCCACGGGGACCAACTCTGTGTCGCGGTCGCCCTCGGTGTAAGTAATTTAGGTATCTGATTGTAATTGATTTAGGTATGATGAGCGCACTTATGAGCAAGCCATCAGACTTAATTCAGGGAACGCTTGATCTGCTGATTCTCAAGACCATCGCGCTGGAGCCGATGCACGGATGGGCTGTCGCTAAACGAATTCAACAAGTGAGCAAGGAGGTGTTGCAGGTGACGCAGGGAGCTTTGTATCCCGCGCTGCATCGCCTCGAGCAGCAGGGCTGGGTGCGCGGCATTTGGCGTGAAAGCGAAAGCGGACGTGAAGCGAAGTTTTATAGCCTCACCAAAGCCGGGCGAGTGCAGCTCGATAAGGAGCTGGAGCAATGGCAGCGATTATCAAGCGCCGTAGTGATGGTGATCAACGCTGGACAGGAGGCGTGAGATGACGGCCGGGCGTTGGTGGGATGTCATTCGAATGAGGTTTCGTTCACTGGCCAAGCGCGGGCGTGCGGAGACGGAACTCGATAAAGAGTTGCGCTATCACGTCGAGCGGCAGACGGAAGAAAACATCGCAGCTGGTATGAACGCTCGCGAAGCGCGGGAAGCTGCTTCTCGCATGTTTGGAGGAGTGAGCCAAATCGAGGAGGAGTGTCGGGAAATGCGCAGAACACAATATCTTGAAAACTTCTTGCAAGACCTGCGTTACGCAGTACGCATGCTCGGCAAGAATCCAACTTTTACGGTCGTGATAGTTCTGACCCTGGCGTTGAGCATTGGGGCAAACAGTGCGATTTTTAGCGTAATTGATGGCGTTCTGTTGATGCCGTTGCCATATCCGCAGGCAGAGCGAATTGCCCGCGTATTTTACCGGAGCACGTCGTACCCGAAATTTCCGCTGAATCCTTGGGATTTTTTGGATTTTCGAGCACGGAACCGCTCGTTCGAAAGTTTTGCAGTGTATACACATGCCGATATACAGCTTTCCCATGTTAAGGGCGACCCCGTGAAGCTGTCGGCGTTTCGAATCAGCTCGGGATATTTTCAGGTGCTGGGCCTTCATCCAGCTATCGGCCGCGAGTTTGATTTTTCGGAGGAGCGGCCGGGAAACGGAAACGTGGTGGTTTTAAGTGACCGCGTATGGCGGAATCAGTTTGGCGGAACGCCGGATATCTTGGAAAAAAAAGTTTTACTGGAGTCACAGCCGTTTACCGTAGTGGGCGTGATGCCGCCAGGCGTGGATCATCCGGGAAATTCGTACAACTCGGTAGCGTACGGGGACACTGTGGATGCGTGGACGCCGTTTACGTTTGACGGAAACCCGAACAATCGTGGATCGCATTATGTGGAGGGAATTGGGCGACTGAAACCGGGCGTTACGGTGGAACAGGCTGCGGCGGACTTTAACGGGCTGATGACGGAAATGGCCGCGCAACATGAGGGCGATAAGGGTTGGACGATTTATATGATTCCGCTCTTTCAGGAGATTGTTGGTCCCGTTCACAAGATGCTGCTGGTTTTGTTGGGAGCGGTGGGATTGGTATTGCTGATTGCGTGTGTAAATGCTGCGAATCTTTTGCTGGCGCGAGCGGCAGCACGGCACCGTGAAATTGCTATGCGTGCAGCCCTGGGTGCGAGCCGTGGACGCCTGGTACGTCAAATGCTTGCCGAGAGTCTGCTGATTTCCGTGATGGGTGGAGCATTTGGCGCAATGTTGGCGATTGTTGGCGTGCGGGTGCTCGTGGCGTTCTTGCCGGCGGGATTTCCGCGGTTGGATGCGATCCATGTAAATGGAATGGTGTTTGGGTTTACGGCGGCGATTGCGTTGGCTACGGGGCTGATTTTTGGGTTGGTGCCCGCGGTGCAGGCTTCGCGAACCGACCCGCAACAGGGATTGCGTGATGCCGGGAGACGTTCGGGCGGAAGCGGGCGGCAGACGCGTTTGCGTGCGGCGCTCGTGGTTGGGGAAGTGGGATTGGCTTGTTTGCTCCTGGTGGGAGCAGGAGTGTTATTGCGGAGTTTTTTGAATTTGTTGAAGACTGATCCCGGTTTTCGGCCGGAGCACGTGTTGACGGCGGAAATTGCTTTGCCGGATGCGACCTACAAGGATAGGGCTGCGGTCGCGAGTTTTTATACGAGGATGCTTGCGAATTTGAGCGCGCTGCCGGGAACGCGATCGGTAGGCGCGGGAACGGACCTGCCGTGGACCGGATACGACGAGAACATGGGCGGATTCACGATTGAGGGGAAGACTCCTCCGCCGAACGAGGAATTTCACGCTCGGTATCACACCTCTTCACCAGATTATTTTCGAGCCTTAGGAATTCCGCTGGTGCGGGGAAGATTTTTTGACGAGCGTGACAAGAAGGATTCGCAAAGGACGATGATTATCAATGAGGTGATGTCGCGACGCTATTGGCCTGGAGAGGATGTTATAGGAAAGCGGATCACGTTTGACGACAAGCCGAAGGAGTCGGACTGGTTCACGGTGGTCGGTGTAGTGGGCGACGTGAAAGATAAACCTGAGAGTGCCAGCGCTGAGCCAGCATTTTGGTGGCCGCTAATGCAGCAGCCCTTTGCTTTTAGAAGTATGACCATTGCGTTGCGGGCTAACACAGATCCGACATTGCTAGCGGAGAGTGTGCGAAAGGTGGTGCGGGAGCTTGATCCCAGTTTGGCCGTGGCGCATGCAAAGTTGATGGAAAAAATTGCGGGCGAGAATTTTTCGACGCCGCGATTTGCTTTGTTTTTGGTGGGATTGTTTGCGGGACTGGCGCTCGTGCTGGCGGTGATTGGAGTTTATGGAGTGATTTCGTATTCGGTGAGCCAGCGGATGCACGAGTTTGGAATGCGCGTGGCGTTGGGGGCGAGCTCGCGTAAGTTGTTGGGGATGGTGATGCGGCAGGGAGTTTTGCTTGCGGGAATTGGCGTGGCGATTGGGATTGGGTGCGCGCTGGTGTTTGGGGGCGTGCTCGATAGCTTGCTCTATGGAGTGAGCGCTCGGGACCCGCTTACCCTCATCGGTGTGGGGGTAATGGCAATTGTCACGGGTACCCTAGCGAGCCTTCCCTCCGCCCGCCGTGCAACCGGCGCTGATCCTATGGCCTCCTTGCGAGCAGAGTGAGCAGTGCTCGATAGCAAATGCCCGGTGGCACATCAGAACTCCAGAGTATCCGCAGCCGTCTTGTTTTTAGCGATTCTGCCTGCTGCTTCCAGATTGCGGCGGATGACGGGCAAACCCCAAGTTAATTCATTTCAGTTTCTTGTTTGCCTACTAATCGCCCATTTGACCTCAGACAGTTCGGGAAGTGCCACTCAGCCCGGCCCGATTGTGTTTTCTGAAGGCTCGTCACGGGGCGCGATTCAAGCGCGGTAACGAATAGAGTAGAATTTGGTGCCAATTCTCCCGGAGAGAGAAAACAATGCGCCGGTATCATCACATCGGGATTCCCACTACGGAATCGAAGCCTGGGGAGACCCACTTGAAAGATCTGAAACTCTTTGTCGTCAGTCACCAAAAAAGCGAATTCGGCGTGGAATGGATGCGCTTCGAAGCGGACGCGGCGGTTCCCGATCTCGTCCGGCGAGTGGCGCACGTCGCGTTTGAAGTGACCGACCTCTCCTCCGAGCTTGCTGGCCGCGAAATCCTGATTCCTCCGAACAGCCCATCCGACGGTGTCCGCGTAGCGTTCATCGTCGAAAATGGCGCGCCCATCGAACTGCTCGAATTCACCGACCCCAAACACCCAGCCCGTTTATCGAACCAAATGGACGAGTAACGTTCGATTCGGAAGTCATCGGATCAAATTCTCAGTTTTCTGTTTGCCGACCATCCGGGAGCTGGTCGATTCAGTTAGCGCTTCTGCGATTTTGAGGACGCCTTCTGGCGTCGTGAGGAACATCAGGGTCAGAGAGGCGCGTCCCGAGGGACGATCTCGGATTGAACCTTTCTGACTTGGAGCTCGTACTAAATGCAGCAGTTCAACTTCTCTTTTGACCCGAAAAGGACTGTCGCGATGAAACGATCCACGATGGTTTCCCTTTGCCTGTTTTGGCTTTTCGCGCCTCCACTTCGCGGCCAGCAGCCCCGCGCGGGCGCCATTTCCTTCGAGCCATATTCGCTGAAGACCTACGATCAGCAGGAGCATCCGGCAGAGCTTGGCAAGCTCTGGGTCCCTGAGAATCGCAGCAAGAGTGCCGGCAGACTGATCCAACTAGCGTTCGTAAGGCTGAAAAGCACCGCGGCGAATCCACAGCCACCAATTGTGTTTCTCGCAGGTGGACCAGGCGTGCCAGGGATCGGGATGGCGCGTGTGCCGATCTATTTCCGGCTGTTCGAGCGATTGCAGGGCATCGCGGACGTAATTCTGGTCGACCAAAGAGGGACGGGGCTCTCCACGCCGAACTTGCAATGTCCAAAGACGAACACGCCACTACCGGCAGAGATGTGGGAAACACGTGAAAAGGCCGCCCAAGCTCTGACGGGCTTGGTGCGCTCGTGCGCGGAGCACTGGAGCGCGCAGGGCGTGGATCTCACCGCGTACAACACGAACGCCAGCGCCGACGACCTTGAAGACCTGCGCCGTGCCCTGGGAGTAGAACGCTTGAGCCTGCTAGGACACAGCTACGGTACATCCCTTGAGCTTGCGGCGATTCGGCGGCACGGCGAGCATCTCAACCGAGTGATTCTCGCGTCGGTGCAAGGACCGGATCAGGATCTGAAGCTTCCGATTGTGGCTGAGTTCGGACTGCAGAGGCTTGCGCGGCTCGTGGCCGACGACGCCTCCGTGCATGGAGAAGTCCCCGACCTCATAAGCGCGCTGCAAAAGGCGCTCGCGCGGCTCGAGCAGCAGCCGGCTGAAATTCCCCTCACGGAGCCAACCACAGGGAAAGCAGAGACACTGCGAGCAGGCAAGTTCGCCCTACAGCTGTTGGTTGACATGCGGATGAAAGACGGTAGAAGCGTGCCTCTCTTGCCAGCGCTCATCTCGACCGCGAGTCGAGGAGACTACGGATTGTTTGGAGCGATGATGAAGCGTCTTCACGAAGGCTTCGGCGATATTTCTCTGATGCAGTTCCCAATGACCTGCTCGGATGGCGCATCGGCGGAGCGGCGCACGCTGGCTGAACGGCAATCTTCGCAGACGCTGCTCGGGAGCCCAGCCGCCTTCGTGCTCGAACCAAAGCTGTGCGCAGAGGTCGGCAGCCCAGACCTGGGTCAGGAGTTTCGCACCCCAATCTGGAGTCCGGTTGCAGCCTTGCTCCTAAGTGGTTCAATGGACAGTGAAACACCGCCGAGCAACGCGGAAGAGGTTCGATGGGGCATTCCAAACAGCACCCACATCATCGTCGAATACGGCTTTCATGAGACTTTACCCGCTCGCCAAGTGCAGGACGTCGTCGTCGACTTCTTCAATGGTCTGGATGTGAGCGGGCGAAGGATCGTTTTCGAACGACCGCAGTTTCTTTCCTCGGAACAGGCTAAAGCGCAGACCTCTCAGCCTTCCAGATGATCGAAGATCGATTCGGTAATTATTAAAAGTCATAATCAGTTAGCCGGTTAGCAGCGCGCTTCTGAAGTCATGCGCGCCGCCGAGAACGCCCACTAGCGCCGCCAACACGGAAGTCATCGCAACGGATTGTCAGTTGCTGGTTTGCCGACAAGCCGCCCACTAGATCAGAGCGGTCCTTCCGAGTGCCCGCTCCTTGATGTCGCGTTAACGGCGAGCGCATCAGCCACGGACGGCGTACCGCAGAACGGGCACGCCGTGGCGGAACCGGAGCTCGCCGACCGACTCGAGCTTCAGCCGCACGCGATCCGGGAAGAACCGTTTTCCACCGCCGACAACAGGGCAAACGATCATTTGAAGCTCGTCGACAAGACCAGCCCTTAACGCTTGCGCGGCGAGCCCGGGCCCATCAACGGTGATGTCGTGGCGGACGTCAGCCTTGAGCCGGCGCACTACGTCGGGATCGAACTCGCGTTCGATCCGCGTCCGCATGCTGCGCGGCTCGGCAAGCGTTCTGGAGTAGACGATCTTCTCGGCTGCCTGCCACTGCCGCGCCCATTCAAGCAATAAGAGCTTTCTCTCGGGCCCGCAATGCGTCCAGCTCCGCTTGGAAGGCGCTCCAATCGACTATTTTGGGCGCTGCAAGTTCATCTCTCATGTCATTCATCGTTCTATCCCTTGCTCACCGCGGTCATGCTTTCGCGTCCTTCTCGGGCTCTCGGAAGGCCGCTTCTCCAGCCTCGGACACCTCGACCCATTTCGCATCAGGCGAGGCCTCGGCGTCATAGTTGTCGTGCCAGTTCCACCACTTGTACCGCGGGGTCTGGGGGTAACCCTCTGGCGAGTCCTCCCACTCCTCCTGGCGCCCGAGCGCTGTTAGATCAAGATAGCTCCAGGTGCTCCCCATCGCTTCGTCGCCGCGGTTGTTGATGAAGTACGTGCGAAACACACGCTCGCCGTCGCGGATGAATGCATTGTGGCCGTGCCACTCGTTCACGCCGAAGTCGGTGTCGAAGCTGTCCGTAATGGTGTACCACGGCATCTTCCAGCCCATTCGTGCCTTCAGGCGCTCGATGTCCTTCTGCGGCGCACGCGAGGCGTAGGCGAGCGTGGTGTCGCGGGCGTTCAGATGGGCGAGGTGGGAAACCTGATCGGCGCCCAGGGAGCAGCCGCGGCAGGCATGCTCGGGCCAGCCAAACACCCCGGGCTCGAAGAACGCGCGGTAGACGATCAATTGACGGCGGCCCTCAAACAAATCGAGCAGGCTTACCTTGCCCTTGGGTCCGTCGAACTCGTACTTCTTGTCCAAGGTCATCCACGGCATCCGCCGGCGTTCGGCGGCCAGCGCGTCACGGGAGCGGGTCAAGGCTTTCTCTTTCACTAGGAGCTGCTGGCGCGCAGCCTCCCACTCCTGCGGCGACACGATCGGGGGGATGTTCATTGGAAGATGTCCTTTCGCGCGTTCCTTGTCTTTCTCCTTGCTTGTTGCCATCTTATTTCTCCTTTGTTTTCTGAAACAGACCGAGACGATTCCCTCTGAGAAATTTTCTGAACTTGGCGATGCACGCCGCCAGAATTCCTCCCGTGGATCCGGCTCCGGCAACCATTACTGCTGTGCTTGCGATGCATGCCGGGCACATAGGTCCCTCCTCTGAACTTCTAATTCGTCCTACCTTGCCAGTCCTTGCGCGGCAACCGCAACTAGGTACACGTGTGTGCCCAGGGCTTACTGGCTGGCCTTAGCCTGCTCGCTTGCGATTCCCGCCGGGCCGATTCAGCGGTCTTGGCATGTCGTGCTGCGCTCACTTGAGTTCGTAGCGACTTCCAGTCCCGGTTTTTTCTTTTGAGACAGCTTCACGGCCAATGCCGTCAGCCCTCCGGCGGAAGTCGCGCTGGCGACGACCAGCCCTATGCTTGCCAAGCAGAATGGGCACATCGCATCACCTCTCGGTCGGACGGCGAAGCGTGACCGCTAAGCCGCCTCTATATGGATGACGGGGAGGGACGGGCGATTTCTACATCAGTCGAGAATCAAGACGCTGGGGCCAAATGTCGCTGATTACGCAGCGCTTAACCTGCTGGGCGTGAAGCCCTGTCCTGCAGTTCGGGGATATGAGCCTCCGTCTCAGGCTTTGCGGCAATCCCCAAAGGATTTGGAACGAACTGAGGGCGACACTTCAGACACCTCAAATCAGCTTACTTTACATTTCGCTTTTTATTCGCAAATCCTGTTGCTTGATTGGGCGTTTCTGCAGCAGGAACTCTCTAACGGCAGGATCTTCGGCCAAGCCGACCGCGCGCTCATAAGCGTCTGAGGCCTCATGGGTTTTACCGAGCCCTTCGAGGAGGTGGGCGCGAACAGCCCAGTACGGTTGATAATGCGACACAGCGTCCGGGGCAATCGGTTCCAAAGCGGCGAGTCCTGCTTTTGGTCCCTCCGCCTCCGCAATTGCCGCGGCGTGTCCCACTCGTGTGCCGAGCGCGGGCGATATGCGGATCAGCTTTTCGTAGAACAAAGCTATTGCAGCCCAGTCTGTCCGGCCAGTGTGCGCACGCTCCGCATGTACCGACTGAATTGCAGCTTCAAGCTGAAATCTGCCGGAGCGCCCGCGCTTGGAAGCCTCGGCGAGATGACGTTCAGCCTCTTCGATTAAAGGAAGTGACCATTGCTTCGGGTCCTGCTCGGAAAGAGGAACGTACCGGCCATCAAGCGCCCTGCGTGCCGAGCGCCGTGCTTCACAGTGCAGCATGAGGGCCAGCAGTCCTTGAACCTCGGCCTCGGTGGGCATGAGCTGCAGAAGAACCCGCGCAAGCCAGATGGCTTCCTCGGCCAGATCGCGGCCACGTTGATCAATGCCAAACATGTCGTCCCAGCCGATCCCGAAGGCAGCATAGATGGCCTCAAGCACGGCATCGAGCCGCTCCGGCAAATCGCGCTCTTCCGGAATTTCAAACTGGATACCGCCATCGCGGATTTTCGTCTTCGCGCGGAACAGGCGCTGGCCCATCGTTTTCGGCGGGACAAGGAAGGCATGGGCGATACGAGCTGCGTCCAAACCCAGAACCGTCTGCAGCATGAGCGGAGTGTGCATGGCGGGGTCAACCGCCGGGTGAGCGCACACGAAGAGCAATTTCAGCCGTTCATCTGGAAATTCCGTCGACAAAGCCGCCTCCGGGGAGTTTTCCTTCAGGAGCACAAGAGTTGGCTCGCTTGCTAAGACCACGCGCTGGTGACGAATAACATCAATGAGTGAATGGCGTGCTGCTGTGAGCAGCCAGGCCTCGGGGTTCTGCGGCAGGCCGTCTCGTGGCCAGGCCTTGAGCGCGGCCACTAACGCCTCACTAAGGGCATCCTCAGCGCTGGCCATGTCGTGCGTGTGGACGGAAAGATACGCCACCAGGCGGCCGTAGGATTCTCGGGCGACGCGCTCTATGGTCCGCCCTACGGCGACTCGGATGTCCTCCTGACTGCCGTCATTCATCCTGTGAACCCCCGGCGCATGGCTTCAGGCGCCAGCGGCCGGACCTCCACTGCGCCGATCGATGCGCCCGGGCATCGCGCGGCCCATTCGAGCGCGGCGTCAATGGAAGGGAGTTCCAGGATGATGAATCCTGCCAGTTGCTCCTTCGCCTCCGCATAGGGCCCATCCTGCACGCGACGCTTTCCCTCCCTAAGACGTACGGTCGTTCCCGTCTCCGGCACTTCAAGAGCATTGGCGCCGACGTAGATACCGGCCTCAACGAGCGCCTTGTAATAAGCCCTCCAAGCGCCGAGATGAGGATGGCTATAGTCGTTCTTCCGCATTGCAAACTCTTCCGGTGAGTGGTAGATCAGCAGAGCAAACTGCATCAGTTCTCTCCTTTGTCACAATCTCGCCGGCTTTGCCGGCGCTTACACATATGACGGGCGAGAATGGGTCCCTTCGACAGACTTCCTTGCGGTTCCCAACGTGTGACGGGCCATTTGGAAACCGTGGGAGCATGAGAGTGGATAACACGGTAGCCCAACGTCCGGGTGTCAGACCTCAGTTTTTCGCTAAGTGGACCAAAATTTACTCGTAGCGTAGCGCGATGATAGGGTCGACGCTCATCGCTTTGCGCGTCGGAATGTAACACGCAAACAGAGTGATCGCGCACATCAGAAGGGCAATGCCAACGAAAGTGGTTATGTCCCCGGCGCTGACGCCGTAAAGAAGGCTGGCCATCAAGTGGGCCAAGCCCCACGCCAGCGGCAGGCCGACCAGCAGCCCAAATGATGTAATCATCATCCCGCGGCTCATGATCAGACGGAGAACGTCGCGAGGCTGCGCGCCCATGGCGACGCGGACGCCGATTTCCTGGGTGCGTTCGGCAACAGAGTAGGCCATGACTCCGTAGACGCCGACCGAAGCGAGCACCAGGGCAACCACCCCCATGACCGTCAGCATGACCGCGACATAAGAGAGGCCTAGAACTTGATTTGAAAATACCTTCTCAAGCGTGAAAAATTCCGAGACGGGCAAATCTGGATCAATCGCGGCGATTTCGCTGCGAACCGCCGAGGCGAAGGTGGCGGGGTCGCGCTCAGTGCGAATGGCAAGGTAAGTGTAAGCCACCGGCGCTTGGCGATAGGAAAGATATAGGGGCGGCGCGGCCTGAGTCTCGAAAATACCATACTTGATGTCACCAACGATCCCGACGATCTTGACCCAAGGCGACTTCGGATCGTCGGGACCTATCTTGACAAATTTTCCAATAGGATCCTCTCCCGAGAAGATACGTTGCGCAAAACCTTGGCTAACGACTGCGACAGGCGGTCGATCGAAGGAATCGCTCTGCTGGAGCAGCCGGCCGGCGCGAAGCGGGATGTGCAGCGTGTGGAAGTAGTCCGGATTGACGTTCTCGATGTTGGCGTTGCGGTATTCGCCAGGGCGCGCAGGACGGCCTTGGATCGTCACGACGTTGTCGACCTCCTGATCGCCATAGGGAATTTCGGTGGCAACAAGAGCTGCGCGGACACCAGGGACCGTATCGAGTTTCTGAAGGGCTTGGTCGAAGAAAGCGGCCCGCTGTTGATCCGTCTTGTATTTTGACTCCGGCAGGCTGACGTGCATGGTCAAAATGCTTTGCGGTTCGAGATTCTTGTTGACGACGAGCAGAGTCCGGACTCCCTTGCTCATCAGGCCAGCGCCGACGAGCAGAATGAGAGCAAGGGCCACTTCCGAGACAATGAAGATGGTGCGCAGCCGCTGCCTGTCACGACCTTCGGAGTTGCCGCGACCTGCTTCTTTTAGCGCATCGTGAATGTCTGAGCGGGAAGTCTGGAAAGCGGGAGCCAAACCGGAGATGATGCCAGCGAAAAGCGCAACCGCGACGGTGTACCAGAAGACGTCCGATTCCAACCGAACGTGCTTCCACATGGGGAGATATTTTTCGACCTCGGGCGGCATGTAATTGCGGAGCAGGCCAATTCCGATTAGCCCAAGGAAAAGGCCGAGGACTGCTCCGAAAAGCGCAAGCAACACGCTCTCGGTCAGGAGCTGGCGCACGATGCGCCCTCGGCCAGCTCCGACGGCCTGGCGCACGGCAATTTCTTTGTGGCGGCTGGCCGCCCGCGCCAGAAGCAAGTTGGCAACGTTGGCGCAGGCGATGAGCATCACGAAGACGACCGCGCCAATCAAAAGCAAACAATACTCGTTGGTTTGCTCACCCGAAACAAATACACCAAGCGGCAACACCTTTACGCTCCAGTTGGCGTCGGTCTGGGGAAACTGCTTGGAGATGCGGCCTTCGATGATGGACATTTCCGCGCGCACGTCGGTTAATGAAACGCCAGGCTTCAGGCGGAGGAGCGGCATGAGATAACGGTCGGCGCGGATGGTTTGCTCCTCCGGTTTGAGGGCCAGGGGGAGCCAAATCTCTGCCCCAACCGGAAAGGTGAACTCGCGGCCGGCGACACCGACGATGTCATATTTCTTTCCATCCAGGAGCATGGTCTTGCCGATGATGGAGGGATCCGAGGCGAAACGCCGCTGCCACAGGCCATGGCTGAGAATGGCTTCCTGATCGTGACCGAGCTGTTCCTCTTCAGGAAGAAACGGGCGACCCGCCACGGGCGGGACTGCGACCGTATCGAAAAAATTGGCGGACACGAAGACGGCGACCAATTTCTCAGGCTGGCCCGTTCCCGTTAAATTGACGTCGGCATATTTCCACATCGCGATTTTTTCAAAGGAACGACTGTGGGCTTTCCAATCGAGATAATCGGCTGGAGAAACAGGGCTCCAGATCAAGCTTTCCTGTGGCGGAAGACTGAGAACCATCACCATGCGATCGAGATTGGGCAATGCAATTGGCTTGCGTAGGAAAGCGATGGCAACGCTGAACACTGCAGTGTTCGCGCCAATCCCCAGGGCCAAAGCAATGACTGCGAGTGCCGTGAAGCCCGGGCTCTTGAGTAACACGCGGAAGCCGTAACGCAGGTCCTGGAGGATGTTGGTCATCGCTTCCTCCTTGCTGTGGATGCCGGCGCGATGGTCTGTTAAGAAAGACGGTAAAAAATGCCAAATGTTTCGCTCATCCCTGGTCAAATGACGGGCAAACAGGAAGGAATCGGATTACTCATGGTTTGGCAATCGGGGCGGACAGCCGTCCGGTTTCGCAACGACTCTTCCCGCAACCGCACAACTTGCGGGCCATCGCCGCTGACGTAGAATCGCTAACCACATCTACAAGAGGGACTTGGAAGAGGTAAGGCTGGAGCAT
>Ga0310910_10000791_pt1 | contig 16238 bp, 13 predicted proteins | sample GREbulkMGHF172_FD_203448 | JGI IMG/M metagenome (GOLD analysis project Ga0310910, IMG submission 203448) | Lab enrichment of tropical soil microbial communities from Luquillo Experimental Forest, Puerto Rico - GRE.bulkMG.HF172 | ecosystem: Environmental > Terrestrial > Soil > Tropical forest >... | reverse complement strand
GTTTGCTGCTCAATCCACCAGCGAGCGGAGCATAACGAGCGCGCCTGCAACTCGGTTTGCAAATCTTGCTTCGTTTATTGCTTTTTCGCGGTAACCGTCGACCTGACCGCAGACGGGGACGAACGACGCCGCAGTACCAAACATTGGTGGGCGGGGGTGCTCCATGAGGAAACCTGACATGAAAACCCACCTGCTCATCCTGGCTTCGGCGGTCTTGCTGATCACCAGCGGTGTCGCGTCGGCGAAGACCCGAATGCTCCGCTACTATGACCAGTACGGCATCAGCAGAGGCTTTACTGCTGCTCCGAGCTCAACCAATCCGCGGGCGAGCGCCCCCAACGGCCTTCTGCAGGCGCCCCACGAGGTTCCTGAGAACGGCGGCGCTGCGATGTTCGTGGTTCCCGGTTGGAGCCGACGCTAAGTCCGCTCGCTGCGCGCAAGGGAGGAGCTCCGCTCCTCCCTATTTTTGGGAGAGGGAACTCGTCCTCGGCGAACTTGGGCGCGCCAGCGCCACGCGGCTTGCTGCGATTTTGTGAGTTTTGCCGAATTGGGAGAGAACCTCATCGACACGCGTATGCTTTTGCGCCGACTACAATGCGCGCTGCTTGGCCGACCTGCCGGAGACGCAACACTGGCAGGCTTCGCGCCACAGGCAGCTTCAGAAACAGAGGCATGATCTCCATGGATGGAAGGACAGTTTCCCGCGGCTTCAGATCAAGGCGGCAGGAGCAAACTGCGAGAGACCGCCTGCCCCCCGGACAGTATGTGACGACGGATTTCCCGGTCCTTTCCGCCGGGCCTACCCCGCAAATCAAACTTGCAGACTGGACTTTCGCTGTTGAACTGGGTGGATCCCCGCTCGGCGAATGGAATTGGGCCGAGTTCGAGGCGCTCCCCCAGACCACGATCAGGACGGATATTCACTGCGTCACCAAATGGTCGAAGCTCGATACGACCTGGCAAGGCGTGACATTTGACGATTTGTTGAAGGCCGGAGGCCTAACGGACCCGCCCGAACCATACATCATGGCTCATTGCGAGGGCGGTTACACGACAAACGTCCCGGTCGAAGATCTCGTTGACGGCAAAGGCATGATCGCGACCCGCTATGAGGGCATGCCGATTGCGCCGGCCCACGGTGGTCCGGCGCGGCTGCTCGTGCCGCATCTCTATTTTTGGAAAAGCGCGAAATGGGTCCGGAAATTGCGCTTCATGGAACAGGATAAACGCGGCTTCTGGGAGTCGTTGGGTTACCACAATTACGGCGACCCCTGGAAAGAGCAGAGATATGACGGTGATTGAGACGGCAGCCCGGCCCGCGCGGCGGCTCGAGTGGCAGCGGGCTGACGTTCGTGAAATCGTCGTCGAAACGTACCGGGTAAAAAGTCTTCTGCTGCACGTAGCCGATTGGCAGGGCCACCTGCCGGGCCAGCATCTCGATATCCGTCTTACCGCCGAAGACGGCTACCAGGCACAACGCAGCTATTCGATCGGTTCGCCTCCGGAAGACGAATTGCTGACTTTGACCGTGGAGCGGGTGGAGAACGGCGAGGTTTCTCCCTATCTCGTCGACGAGCTTCGCACCGGCGACCGATTCGAATTGCGCGGGCCGATCGGCGGGTATTTCGTCTGGACGGTCGCCACGCGCGGCCCGCTATGGCTCATCGGGGGCGGATCGGGAATTGTGCCGCTGATGGCGATGCTCCGTCATCGCGACCGGCGCAAGATTACCGCTCCCGCTTTGCTGTTATACTCATCCAGAAGTTTGGAAGACGTCATCTATCGAGCAGAGCTCGACACCATGGCGCGCCGATATCCCGGTTTGCACATTGTCAACACGTTGACCCGCAAGCAGCCGCAAGGATGGGCTGGCCATCGCGGACGAATTGACAAGGCGCTGCTTGCCGAGACGGGCTTCCCACCGGAGCAAAACCCGAAAATTTTTGTCTGCGGATCCACGCCTTTCGTGGAGGACGTCGCAAACTTTCTGGTGGAGCTTGGATATGACCCTCCCACAATTAAGACGGAACGCTTCGGACCTTCAGGAGGACAGGCGCGCACCCACTTTCGTTCCTGAGTGACAAATGAATTTGTAACCGCATTCGCGCCCAACGCCGTCGTTGGGGGGGGTAGGCCCTCCCCCGGATCTCGACTTAACAGCCATTTTGAATCTTTTCCCTCCGCGACAATGCCAATCGGTTGGCGCGCCAGATAGTCACAAATGTCGCAACTCCAAACTAGCGGCGGCAATGCCCAATAAGCGGTCGCAGGCAACCTCACATAAGGTGGGATGAGACGCGGCAGCCTCGCGTCGCAATCGTGGAGGCATGCGATGAAGGAAGACACATCCCATTCGAACAGGATCAGGCTGTTGGGGGTCGTTCTCGTTTGGATAATCGCCCAGACCTCTCAGGCGCTTCCCCATGATTCCTGGATCAGTCGTGGCGGCTATCGAAATCCGGCCGGCGAATGGTGTTGTGGCAACAATGACTGCCAATCGAACGACCAGGTTGCCGTGACTGGGAAGGGTTGGGTCGTCGGCGGCACCGAATTTGTTCCGTTCGAGGAGGCGACGCCGAGCCCGGACGGGAAAGTCTGGATTTGCCGCAGGCCCGACCACACGCGCCGTTGCGTATTCGCGCCGCCGCCCGGCTCGTGACATGACGCGCACCCCACCGTTGCGTTCCAGCAAGTCGAGCCAAAGCCGCAATCCTTTAAGCGGAGCGGTTGTCGAAGGCAGCACCGCCGCGAAGTTTCGCAGGGGTGTTGAGTCGGGGGCGGAGGTCATAATTAGCGAAGACGCCATGGTCGCGGCGATACCGAACCTTCGCGCTTTCGCGATTTCACTGTGCCGCAATCGCGATCAGGCCGAGGATCTCGTTCAAGAGTCATTGCTGCGCGGCTTAGCAAAGATAAAATCCTTCAAGCCTGGCACGAACATGCTGGCATGGCTGTTCACCATCTTGCGAAATGAGTTCTACTCACAATGTCGCAGGCGGCGAAGACGATTGGAATCCGTCGATGGCAAGGTCGACGGTTTAGCATCAAAGCCGACGCAAATCGCTCAAGCCCAGCACCACGAGCTCGGCGCCGCGCTGACCAGGTTGCCACCCGAGCAGCGCCGAGCTCTCATATTGATTGGAGCCTCCGGGCTTTCCTATGACCAAGCGGCGAAGATGTGCGGATGCCCCACGGGGACGATGAAGAGCCGAGTCAATCGGGCCCGAGCGCAACTTGCTCAGTTGCTATCGATTGAAGGGGCTGAAGATTTCGAGGAAGATCCGATCATCAGCGCCGTTGTCGTGGGTGGAGATCGTCTCGCGACGGGGACCTGAGCCTCAAATCGGGTTGCGTTGGCATCTACGTCTTTGATCTCACTGAGAAAGACGTGACAAGCGCGGGCATGACGATCCATCTAAATCTCATCCCGCTCCAGCGGACGGGCCTTGTCGGCCTCCACTAAGCACTTGTTCCTATTGCGTTTTGCGTTTTCTACAATTTGCCTACATTTTGCGCTTGTGTATGTAACGCGATTCGGGTATAGTTTCGGCACGATCCGGAAGTGTGATCGAAACCGGGCTGGCGCGGCCCCTCCTCTGCTGCGGCCTTAGCCTTCCAACCCAAACAGCGCGTGACGATCTCGGCTGGCCTCACGGTCTGCGGAGCCGCACGCGCATGCGCGCAAGGCGTCGTTCCGCGCGCCGGGCAGTTCCTGTCCGGCGCGCGAGGATTCTGCGCGGCGCGCCAGTTCAGCGAAGCAGTCCCGTGTCGGCCGAAAGCGAGCGCAAAAAGCAACGCTATGCGCAGGATGCTGACTTCCGACTGCGCACGCTTGCCTGCAATCGCGCCTTCTATGCCGCCAACAAAGACGCAATCAACGCCGAGCGGCGGCGCAAACGGGCGGAGCATCCCGATCCCAACCGCAAGCAGCGCAAGTACTATTCGGAATCGGAACGCAGGGCCTGGCTGAAATATTACTACGGGATCACGCCCGGAGAGTACGACGCGCTGCTTGAAGAGCAGAATGGCGTGTGCGCGATCTGCAACGAGCGCCCGGTCGAGCGGCTGTGCGTCGATCATGATCACCCAACCGATCTGATCCGCGGACTGCTCTGCCGCCTCTGCAATCTCGGCCTCGGCCATTTCAAGGACGACATTGGCCGCTTGCGCGCGGCGATCGCCTATCTCGAGGCATTCGAGGCGCGCGCGGGCCGAAGGCCGCGCTGGAGGCAATGCGCCTTCGTGCGCGGCGTGATGAGATGCATAGAATTTCTTCGCGCGCTCGTGTTCGGGAACGAACCGCGGACTAAGTCCTCTGACCGGCCTCATGCTGAGGAGCGCCCGAAGGGCGCGTCTCGAAGCATGGGGCCGCCCCCACCCTTCGAGACGCGTTGCTTCGCAACGCTCCTCAGGGTGAGGGCGGAACTGGTCCTAGCCCCGCATCGCGGCGATGCTTCGGCGCAATGCGGCGACCAGCTCGCTGCTGTGGGTGAGATGCGGCGCCTCGGCGTCGAGGATGCGGGCAAATCCCCGCTGCTTGAGCGCCAGTACATCGAAGGAAGCCTGCGCGGCATCGCTCGCGGCGGCATCGCAGACGATGTCGATGAGCCGGTCGAGCGCGTGCAAGCGCCCGAGCAGGTAATCGTTCTCGCGGTAGCTGCGCGAGAGGAACGCGGCGAACTGGCCGAGGCCCGTGCCGCGCAAGCTCTCGATGCCGTGAAATCCCTCGAGCGCGCGGGCGTCCTGCGGGCTGATGCGGTCGATGAGAATCTCGTTGAGCTCGCCGATCTCGCGCGCGCTGATCACCGGGAAGGTGAGCACGTCCCAGAACGGAAAGCCGAGATAATTGACCAGCACCTCGCGCCGCGCATCGGGATGCCATTCGCCGGGATCGAGCGACGCGAGAAGATCGTCGAGCTCGTGCGTGCTCGCGTCGAGATCGATCTCACGCGCCAGGCGATCGATCAGCCGATCAAGCTCATCCGCGTGCCCGGCCACGAAGGTCTTCGCGTAGGCGTCGAGGTGCTTGATCTCGCCGGCCGACGGCGCCGCGGGAAAGATATCCGCCACCAGCGCGCGCACCTCGCGGCTGTAGAAGTCGCGCTGCCCGCGCCGCCGCAGCGACTCGAGCCGCGCATAGAAGTCGCGCTTGAGGCGATCGATGACGAGCGGATCGAGCCCGTTGAAGCGCTTCTCGCCGATCAGCTGATAAAGCCGGTTCTGCCCCTCGATCAGGAAATGCAGGCGCCGCTCGCGGTATTTGACGTCGAACGCCAGGAGATAGCGCACCCAGCCGGCAAGGTCATCGGCGGTCTGGGTCTCGAACTCGAGCGCCTCGCTGTCGGCGCGCTCGTAGACGATGCCTCTGTGCAGCGCCCAGGCATCGATGATCTGCGCCACCAGCCGCGACAGCGGCGATTGCGCCGGCACGCCGCGCAAGCGCACGATCAGCTGGGCGCCGAACGCGCGCACCGAGGCGAGCTTGAGCCGCACATAGGCCTGGTAGGCAAAGCCGGCGTCGCGCACGACATGGGAATTGACCTCCTCGCGCCAGGCGCGCAGCTCCGCCGTCGTGATCGCGCGATCGAGCGGTGCGGTGATCACGTTCGCCACCCATTCGCTGACATGCGGGCGCGCGCTGTCGACGATCGCGCGCAGCCGGCGCACCTGCTCGTTGAATTCGAGCACACGGGCGAGCTCGTCGGTCACCGGCTGGGAGCTGGGAATGTCGGAGAGCGCGCCGCGCAAGGTGGCGAAGAAGCCCGGCACCTTCTGCTGCGCGCGCCGCGCCGCCGCGGCTGCCGGATAGGGATCGATATAGACGAGGCGACGGTCCACCTCGCGATAAGCGGGGCGGCCGTGAATCGCCGCGATCGCCTGCTGGAACGGGCGGTTGTTGAGCACCGAGCCGTCGATGAAGGAGGCGGTGGCGGGATCGATGCCGGCGCGCAGGTGATTGGGAAAATTCTCGGCAATGAAGGCGTCGCGGCGCGGCCAGCTGCCGCCGCGCTGGGCGACGAGTTCGTCCATTTCCACGATCCGCGCCGGCGGAAAGGCGCCGGGAAACGACGAGGTGGCGCGCGCGGCAAAGGCAAGCCCGCCGGCATTGTCCAGGCCGAAATCGCTGTCCACCGCGCCGCTCGCACGCCGGTAGCGGAACTGCAGGATGTGGTGGTGATCGACCTCGTGAATGAGCGGCGGATCGTGAATCTGCACGAGCTGCTGGTACCCGTAGTAGTCGGTCACCGTGACGAACAGGTCGAGCGACTGACCGGAGGGAAGCAGCGAGTCGAGCGGATGCCGCGGTGCGCCCATTGCGGTGATGCCGTCGTACATCAGGCCGGCCATCACGCGGCCGTCGAGCGGCGGCTTGAACCAGCGCGAGCGCACGAACAGCGAGAGCTTTTGCCGCGCTTCCATGTCGGTGATCAGGCGCAACCGGCCGGTGACGGAGGCGGCCCAGATCAGCGGCTGGAGAAAAAATTTGCTCCACCGTCCGGCTCGCGCGTCGGCCGAAAGCAGGGCCGTCACGTCGGCATTCTTCAGCCACAGGTCGCGCAGCGCACCCATCGGCAGGTCGTGGCACAGCGCCCGCGCCAGCATGGCGCCGTTGATGCCGCCCGCCGAGGCGCCGGCGATCACGTCGACAATCACGCGCAGCTCGATTTTTTCGCCGATCGCGCGCAGCAGCTCGAAATAGACGTCTTCCGTGTCGTATTCGGGGTCGGCGCGATCGAACGCGTCGAAGAACGCGGCGTTGCGGCGCCGCGCGCGGTCGGCGATCGCATGCAGCGCGCGCGAGGCGCGAATGAGCTTGAGCACCTCCTTGCTGATGCCGTGCATATAGACGGCAAGCGAAATGCCGCCGAAGCAGACCAGCGCAATGCGAAGCTCCTTCTCGCGCAAGCTATGCGTCCCTGTTCAGTCGCCTCGCTCCGCGCTCTCCGTTCCCTCTCCCCGCGCAGCGGGGAGAGGGTGGCCCGAGCGAAGCGAGGGCCGGGTGAGGGGCAAATGCTACTGCAAACCCTGAGTCGGCCGAATTTGAAAGAGCCAAGTGTGCCCCTCACCCGCCTCGCCGCTACGCGGCTCGGCACCCTCTCCCCGCTTGCGCGGGGAGAGGGAAGAGAAGAGTCACTCCAGCGCGCTGGCGGTGTCGATCCAGGTGGGCTGATAGCCTTCCGCGGCAAGCGCGCGAAAAATCTCTTCGCCGTGCTTCTGGTCGCGCGTTTCCACCGTCACGTCGAGCTTGGCGCCCTTGGCCGGCACGTCGAGGAACAGCCGGCGGTGCTCGACCTCGAGAATGTTGGCGCCGAGCTGGCCGAGCCGGGTCGCGATCTGGCCGAGCACGCCGGGCCGGTCGGGAATCGTGAGCCGGAACGAAACGATGCGGTCCTCGCGCTCGAGCTCGCGCACCATCACGGAGGCAAGAATGCGCGGATCGATGTTGCCGCCGCACAGGATCAGCCCGACCTTGCGGCCGCGGAACGGCTCGGGCTTTACCAGCATGGCGGCAAGCCCGGCGGCGCCGGCGCCTTCCGCCATGGTCTTCTGCAAGGTGAGATAGGCGTTGACCGCGCGCTCGATCGCCGCCTCGTCGACCAGCACGATGTCGGCGACCAGCTCGCGCACGATTGGCAACGCGAGCTTGCCGACGTTTGTGACCGCGATGCCTTCGGCCAGCGTCGCGCCGCCGAACGGGCGATTGTCGTTGCGCAGCGCGTTCCAGAACGAGGGGTAAAGCGCGGCCTCCGCGCCGACGATCCCGATCGATGGCTTGCGGGCGCGCGCCGCGACCGCGTTGCCGGCAATGAGCCCGCCGCCCCCGATCGGAATGACCAGCATGTCGAGGTCGGGCGTCTCCTCCAGCATTTCCAGCGCGATGGTGCCCTGCCCCGCGATCACCAGCGGATCGTCGTAGGGGTGAATGAAGACGAGATCGCGCTCGCGCGCGATCACGTCCGCGCGGCGCTCGGCCTCGGCCACTGTCTCGCCGTCGAGTACGACCTCCGCGCCACAGCTCGCGGTGGCCTCGATCTTCACGAACGGCGTGGTCACCGGCATCACGATGGTCGCGGGAATGCCCAACCGCGCGGCGTGATAGGCGACCGCCTGCGCATGGTTTCCCGCCGACATCGCGATGACGCCCCGGCCGCGCGCCGCATCGTCCAACGCAGCGAGCTTGTTGAACGCGCCGCGCTCCTTGAAGGAATTGGTGACCTGGAGGTTTTCGTATTTCACATACACCTCGGCGCCGGTGAGCGCCGAGAGCTTTGGTGCCGGCAGCATCGGGGTGCGCAGCACCGCGCCGGCGATTCGCCGCCGCGCCGCCTCGATGTCGGCCAGGGTGATGCTCATGCCTTGTCTCCCGGCGGCGGCCGTGGCGGCGACAAACACCCGTGCCTTTGGCGCGGCGACCGTTTATTCTCCGTCTGTCGCCGGATTGAAGGATACCAGGGATCGCCGAGCATGGCCGAGGGTGAACCGCGCAGGATCGGCGTGTCGATCGAGGTCAAGCCGCACGCCTACGACCCCATCGCCAATCCGGAACTGTTCGAGGGCGTGCTGGCACGCCGCTGCATCGCCTTTTTGATCGACCTCATCATCATCGGCATTCCGGTGCTGCTCGCCGCACTCTTTATCTTTATTGTCGGGCTGGTCACGTTCGGGCTGGGTTGGCTGCTGTACTTTCTGATGTGGCCGGCGACGGTGATCTGGGCGATTGCCTATTACGGGATGACCTTCGGCAGCCCGGCCTCGGCGACGCTCGGCATGCGCGCCATGGACCTCGAAATGCGCACCTGGTATGGGGCGCCGGCGTATTTCGTGCTCGGCGCGGTGCACGCGATCGTCTACTGGCTCACCGTCTCGTTCCTGACCCCGCTGATCCTGCTGGTCGGCTTGTTCAACGAGCGCCGGCGGCTGTTGCACGATATGCTGGTGGGGACCGTCGTCATTAATAATATGACGCGGGCGCAGGCGCTGCGCCGCGGCCAGGGCTTGAAATGACCCAGCACTCGCGCAACACGCCGCAATTCTACCTGACGGCGCCCTCGCCGTGCCCCTACCTGCCGGGCCAGGAAGAGCGCAAGGTTTTCACCCATCTGGTGGGCGAGCGGGCGACCGAACTCAACGATCTGCTCACCCATGGCGGCTTTCGGCGCAGCCAGTCGATCGCCTACCGGCCCGCCTGCGAGCATTGCCGCGCCTGCGTGTCGGTGCGGGTCGTGGCCGAGGATTTCCGCCCCACTCGGAGCATGCGGCGCATCCTCGAGCGCAACGCCGACGTGGTCGGCGAGATGCGGGTGGCGGTGCCCACCGGCGAACAATATTCGGTGTTCCGCTCGTACCTCGACGCGCGCCACCGCGACGGCGGCATGGCCGACATGTCCGTCCTCGATTACTGCATGATGGTGGAAGATAGCCATGTGGAGACGCGCATGGTCGAGTATCGCCGGCGCGGCGCGGAGCGCGCGGCGGCCGGGAGCGGCGCGGCGGGCGGGGGCGGCGGGGGCGAGCTGCTTGCGGTGGCGCTCACCGACGTGCTCAGCGACGGCCTCTCTATGGTCTATTCCTTCTTCGCCTCGGAGGAGGCGCCGCGCTCGCTCGGCACCTTCATGATTCTCGAACATATCGCGCGGGCACGCCGCATGGGGCTGGCCTACGTCTATCTCGGCTACTGGGTGAAGGGCTCGCGCAAGATGGACTACAAGGGCCGCTTCCTGCCCCAGGAGCGGCTCAGTCCGGACGGCTGGAAACGGGTGGAACGGCCCCGGGGCGAGGAGCGCGGCGGGCGCGAGTTCGAGGACCACCCCGATGAATGAGCGCCCCTACGCCAGCACCTGATCGGCGATCAGCTTGAGATTAAGCGCGATCAGCGCCGCCGCAATCAGCGCGGCGAGGCTGCTCACCCAGCGCGGTGCCACCAGGGCACCCATCTTTGCGCGCAGCGCCGTGAACATCACCAGCGGCACGATGGAGAACGGCAGCGCCAGGCCGAGCACCACCTGGCTGAAGATCAAAAGTCGCGCGGTCCCCGCCTCCCCATACCAGATCGTCACCACCGCCGCGGGCACGATGGCAATGGCGCGGGTGATCAACCGGCGCGCCCAGGCCGGCAGGCGGATGTCGATAAAGCCTTCCATCACGATCTGGCCGGACAGCGTCGCCGTCACCGTCGAGTTCATGCCGCAGCACAACAGCGCGATCCCGAACAGCGTCGGCGCGATCGCCGAGCCCAACAGCGGAGCGAGGAACGAATGCGCCTGCCCGAGCTCGGTCACGTCGGTCTGCCCTGCCCGGTTGAACGTCGCGGCCGCCAAAATGAGGATCGAAGCGTTGACCAGCAGCGCGAACATCAGGGCGATCGTCGAGTCGAGCGTGGCGAGCTTGATCGCCTCGCGCTTGTCCGCGACCGTCTCCCCAAAGCGGCGCGTCTGCACCACGCCGGAATGCAGATAGAGATTGTGCGGCATCACTGTCGCCCCGATGATGCCGATCGCGAGATACAGCATGTCGGGATTGCGCACGATCTCTGTGGTCGGCGCAAAGCCGAGAATCACGGCGCGCCAGTCAGGATTGGCGAGCGCAATCTGCACGGCGAAGCAGGCCGCGATGACCCCGAGCAGCGTCACCACGAAGGTTTCCAGCCAACGGAAGCCGAGCCGCTGCATCCATAAAATGAGAAAGACGTCGAGCGCGGTGATGATGACGCCGATTTCCAGCGGGATGCCGAACAGCAGGTTCAGCCCGATCGCCGTGCCGATCACCTCGGCGAGATCGGTGGCGCAGATCGCGATTTCCGCCAGCAGCCAGAGCGGCCAGGACACGGCGCGGGGAAACGCGTCGCGGCACGCCTGCGCGAGATCGCGCCCGGCGCCGATGCCGAGCCGGGCGCACAACGCCTGCAGCAGGATCGCCATGAGATTTGAGAGAAGCGCGACGGAAAGCAGCGCGTAGCCGAACTTCGAGCCGCCGGCGAGCGAGGTCGCCCAATTGCCGGGATCCATATAGCCGACCGCGACCAGATAGCCGGGACCGAGAAAGGCGAGAAGCTTTCGCCACAGCGGTCCCTGCGGCCGTGCAGCGATCGAACCGAACACCTCCGCAAGCGAGGGCGTTTTGCGGCTGCGGCGCCAGCCGGGCTGGGAAAGGTCTGAAGCGGGCAATCGCGGTTCCTGCATCGTGCCTCGAAGCGCGGGGACCCGGGCACGCTTGCATAGCGTTGTTGCAAATCATTTGCAATTGCAGATCCCGCCGCCCAGCGCGGCCGGAACGCGCGGTGAGCCAAGTATTTGAAGCTTAGGGAACAATCGCCTCGGGCCCGGATTGAGGCTGGTGTCCCGATTCCGAAGTTTGCACGTCCTTGCGGCCGCCTCGAATGCGAACTTCGGAATCAAAGGGACACCAGCAACTCTTATGATTCTAGTGCCGCTTTTGAACCCGAAGTTTGCAAACCCGTTTGCGGCATGATGCGTGCGAACTTGGGGTTCGCGGCACTAGTCACCCATGAGCGGCTCCCCGCCTCGTCTTCTCCGATTCGCATGGCCCCTCGCCTGCGGCATGGCCGGCTTGTTGCTGACTGCCGGCGCCCTCTTCGCGGCGCAAGAGGGCCACGGCAGCGCACCCTCTGAGGTCATTTTCCTCGCCCAGCTCGTCACGCTGATGCTGGTCGGGCGGCTACTCGGCGAAGCCATGAACCGCATCGGGCAACCCTCGGTCATGGGCATGCTGCTCGGCGGCATCCTGCTCGGACCCTCGGCGCTGGGCGCGCTGCTACCGGAATTTCAGCACGCATTGTTTCCGAGCACGCCCGAACAGAAGGCCATGCTCGACGGCATCGCGCAGTTCGGCATTCTCCTGCTGCTGCTGCTCACCGGCATGGAGGCGGACCTCAAGCTGGTGCGCACGGTCGGGCGCGCCGCGCTCAGCGTCTCGTTCGCCGGCGTGGCGGTGCCGTTTGCCTGCGGGTTTGCGCTCGGCGAGTTCATGCCCGCTTCGCTGCTTCCCAGTCCCGAACACCGGTTTCTCACCGCGCTGTTTCTCGGCACTGCCTTGTCGATTTCCTCGATCAAGATCGTGGCGGCGATCGTGCGCGAGATGAATTTCACGCGCCGCGATCTCGGCCAGATCATCGTCGCCTCCGCGATCTGCGAGGATTCGATCGGCTGGGTCATCGTCGCGATCACGTTTGGCCTCGCCCAGGCCGGCACGATCGATCCGATCAGCGTTACCAAAAGCGTGGCGGGCACCGCGTTGTTCCTGGTTGCAAGCTTTACGATCGGCCGCCGCCTGGTCTTCTTCCTGATCCGCTGGACCAACGACAATTTCGAGAGCGATTTTCCGGTGATCACCGCGATCCTGGTGGTGATGGGCGTGATGGCGCTGACCACGCATTTCGTCGGCGTGCATACCGTGCTCGGCGCCTTCGTCGCCGGCATCCTGATCGGCGAATCGCCGATTCTCACCAAGCACATCGACGAGGTGCTGCGCGGGCTCATTCTCGCGTTCTTCATGCCGGTGTTCTTCGGCATTGCCGGCCTGTCCGCCGATCTGACCGTGCTGGGCAATCCGCAGCTGGCCGCGATGACATTGGGCCTGATCGCGATCGCGAGCTTCGGCAAATTCGCCGGCGCCTTCATCGGCGGCGAGATCGGCGGGCTGACCCGGCGCGAGGCGCTGGCATTGGCCTGCGCGATGAACGCGCGGGGCTCGACCGAGGTGATCATCGCCACGATCGGGCTTTCCATGGGCGCGCTCAGCCAGAATCTCTACACGATGATCGTGGCCATGGCTTGGTCACCACCATGGCGATGCCGCCGATGCTGCGCTGGGCGTTGGCGCGCGTGCCGCTGCGCAAGGCGGAAAAGGAGCGGCTCGAGCGCGAGGAATTCGAGGCCAAGGGCTTCGTGTCCAACCTCGAGCGCCTGTTGCTCGCGGTGGACGAAAGTCCCAACGGAAAATTCGCTTCCCGCCTGGCCGGACTGTTGGCCGGCAGCCGTGGCATCCCGATCACGGTCGTGCCGCTCTCCCGTGACGACGGACGCAACGATCAGCAAAAGCAACGCGCGCCGGACGCAAGCGACCTGCCCGAGTCGGCCGTGAAGACGGCGGCCGAAGGTAGCGGCCGCACCGGGACGGACGCCGCGGCGGCGGTCGATGTGACGATCCGCAAGGTCGAGGCACCGAGCGTCGAGGCCATCGCTGAGGAAGCCAAGAAGGGCTACGATCTCCTGCTCGTCGGTATCGAACGCACGCGCGCCAAGAGCGGCTTCCATGCGGAGGCGGCGCGCATCGCATCCGCCTTCGAGGGCCCGCTTGCGCTCGTCGCAGGGAGTAACGCGCATCTGCAGGAGCCGGAGCGGAGTTCGCTGCACATTCTCGTGCCGGTGAATGGAACCGACGTGTCACGGCGTGCCGCCGAGGTCGCTATTGCGATCGCAGGCGCCTGCGCTTGTCCTCTCGCCGCGCTTTACGTGAGCAATCCGGGCGCACGTTTCGCGCGCGCCGGCATGAGGAGGCGATCGTCAAGGATATCGTCGACTTGGCCGGCCGCTACGACGTGTCCATCAAAACCGCGGTGCGCGCCGACGTGGCGCCGGACCAGGCGATTGTTACGGAATCCAGGAAGGCGGGAAGCAACGTCATCATCATGGGGGTGGGGCGGCGCCCCGGCGACAAACTTTTTTTCGGCGATACCGCCGGCGCGGTGTTCGAGCACGCGCCGATATCGATCGTCTTCGTCGCGAGCTAATCTACCAACCTGTCGTGGTCTCCGGAATCCGGCGTAAAATGAGATCGATTTACAGTCGTGGCAATCGCCGCGGGGATGCGGCATTTTTCATGCGACCGATGAAACCGGTGATCGATCCACGCCGCGGCGACCTCGAGGACGATGCGTCGAGCACCAAACGTCGCTCGCTGCTCGCGCTGGCGGGAAGTTTGCTTTCCGAGATCAGCTTGCCCAAGTTGGCGCTGGCCTGGATACTGCTGCTGATCGTTCCGGCCCTCGTATTGGGAATTGCCCCGCTCGTCGTATCGGCATGGGCAGGCAAGGTCTCGGGAAAGATCAGCTCGCTCCTCGCCGGCGTCTGGTCGGCTTTGTTTCTCGCAATCCTGCTCGCGCTAGGTTGGTTCGTCGGTCGGCCGCTGCTGCGCCTCGTTGAAAAAAGCTTCTGGTCATTGCATTCCCTCGCCGTCGAGCCTGGTTACGCCGCCTGCCGGGAAGGACTGCAGCATCTCATCGAGCAGTTCGTGCCAGCCCCGTACGCGAAAGCGCACCGCGCAATGGTGCGCGCCGGTACCGCGCTGGCAGCGGGACTTCTGATCTGTGCACTGGCGTTGCTGGCACTGATGCTTGCCTGGCCGGGCTCGCTCTGGGCTGGCGATATTTCGGATTTTGCCTCTCCCCAAGTGCTGGCTTCCGTGGCGCTCGCCAACAGCGTCGTCTTGCTCGCCTCCTACCTCGCCGCGGCGGCGCTCGGCTGGGCCATCGCCGACGCGACCATGGACCAGCCGCGGGATTTCGATCGCTTCGCTGCGCGCAGCGATGCAAGTCGCGCATGGCGCATTGCCCATTTGTCGGACCTTCATGCCGTTGGCGAGCGCTACGGATTTCGCATCGAAAGCGGCCGCATCGGACCGCGCGGCAACGAGCGGCTCAGAAAAGTGCTTGCTCGCTTGGACGCGATCCATGCGCGCGATCCGCTCGACGCGATCCTCGTCACAGGTGACATGACGGATGCGGGACGTTCCGTGGAGTGGGCCGAGTTTCTCGATATCTTGGCCCAGCACCCGCTCCTCGCCGAACGCGTGCTCGTGCTGCCCGGCAACCACGATCTCAACGTCGTCGATCGCGCGAACCCGGCGCGGCTCGATCTGCCCACCAGCCCAAAGAAGCGGCTGCGCGAGATGCGGGCTTTATCGGCGATCGCCGCGCTTCAGGGTTCGCGCGTGCGCGTCCTCGACCGCGCCGGCGCGCGTTTGGGCGGGACGCTCGCCGATTCGCTGCAGCCGCATGGCGCGGACATCGCAACATTCGCCGACACCGGACGCTGGCGGCTCTCGTTGCGGCTCGGCGCGCTATGGGCAGATGTCTTTCCCATGATCGTGCCGCCGGATCGACCGGACGGTCTCGGCATCATCCTGTTGAACTCGAATGCCGAGACCCACTTCTCCTTCACCAACGCGCTCGGCTTGATCTCGACCGATCAGGTCAGGGGAATCGAGATTGCGGCGGCGCTCTACCCGCGCGCCTGCTGGCTCATCGCTCTCCACCACCATGTCATCGAATACCCGCGCACAGCGAAGGCGCTGTCCGAGCGCATCGGTACGGCGCTGATCAACGGCAGCTGGTTCATCCGCCGGCTACGCCGACTGTCGGGCCGAGCGGTGCTGATGCACGGGCACCGTCACATCGACTGGATCGGAGAATGCGGCGGACTGCTCTTGGTGTCGGCGCCCTCCCCGGTTATGGAGGCAACCGACGACCAAGCGACGTACTTCTATATTCTAACGTTGGCCACGGGAGCCGACGGTCGGCTCAAGCTCCTCGCGCCCGAGAGGATCAGCATCGACGGGGAAGTTTGCCCGCACGCGTAGCGCAGATTGGAAATGAGTTTCGTCTTCATGTCGTGCGGCATGGGGTCTTTAGTTGCTAGTGTAAATCGACGGTCACCCGAAAAAAGAAGCCAGCCGGCGCTATCCGCGCTCAATCGCCGTTGCTGCCTTGGATGGTCCAGCTCGGCGCAATGTTCCCAACATTTCGAGAAGCGGCTTGGAAGCCGTTAATGAACCAAATCGCGACCGCGCTGGCGTTGCTGTCGCGCCAGAGGATGTCGCTCTTGGCGTCGCCGTCGTAAGTCGCCGGTTTCGGCGATGACCTAGTTGCTCGCCACCGGAGCAGAACCGACAAGAAGTCTAAGAGTCTCATCCCACATCATTTCGCTGCTCATTGCCATATCGCGCGTCATGAGAAAACACCCAGAGCGTGGCACGCAAGAGCAAACGATTGGCGGAAAATAACAAAATAGATCATCGAAAAAACGAGAAAGTTTCACTTGTGGAACTTGGGGTTCCACCCCCGGAACCGTGGGGAATTCAAGAGTAGGGAGGGCTACGTGAAGTCGAAATTGCTGACTCTCGCTAGCGCAGCAACAGCCGGCGCAGTGGTTGCTCACACCGCAGTGGGCGCCGACTGGCCTAGCGCCGGCGCAGATCTCAACAATTCACGCTACCAAAGT
>Ga0310910_10000779_pt1 | contig 16367 bp, 18 predicted proteins | sample GREbulkMGHF172_FD_203448 | JGI IMG/M metagenome (GOLD analysis project Ga0310910, IMG submission 203448) | Lab enrichment of tropical soil microbial communities from Luquillo Experimental Forest, Puerto Rico - GRE.bulkMG.HF172 | ecosystem: Environmental > Terrestrial > Soil > Tropical forest >... | reverse complement strand
AATTTATCGGCAATGAGATCGTGAAATATCACGACATCATCACCAAGGCCGGTATCGCGCAGATCGACTAGATGAACCGGAGGAGCCGGCTTTGATGTCCGCACAAGATGAATCGGGAACGGCCGCGAGACCGTCCCCGATTTTGCTTTGCCACGCGAGCGCTCACATGCGCTCGCAATCGCGCGCGTGCACGTTAGCCGATGCAGACGTCGATCGGCCGCCACAGCCACACGCCCGGTGCAACGTGCACCCAAACAAAGGCCGTACAGTCGTTCCAGCCGTTCAGGAATACCCACTGGCCGTGCCAGAACCGACGGAAGCCGAAGCGTCTGCCGTGGTCGAAGAAGTTGCCCCGCTCGACGCCGCGATGCCGGAAGTCGCCTTGGACGTTTTGATCTCGATCGCCGCGAACCAAATCACGATCGCGGTCCCCATATCGGTTGAAGAGGCGCCGATTGCGGTCGTTCAATTGATTGCGCTCCAAAAAGCGATTGTTGAATTGCGGCCCGCCAGTCTTGGGCGAGCTCATCGTTTGGCTTCTGTTGGAGGGCCCCACATTGCTTGGCCCCGTATTGCTCGGCCCCATGTTGCTAGCCCCCACAGCGCTGGGTCCGCTCGGTCCGCGCGGCGCACTGGAGTTACCGGGGCCGGGACCGCCGGCGCCGCTTGGTCCGTGTAATGCACCGAAATTCGCGCTAGGCGCTCCTCCTCCGCGCATGTGATCCTAAGCATAGGCGGCGGTCGCCAGAACGAGCGCCACCGCGGTCGTCAATGCTAATTTCTTCATTTCTCGCTCGCCTCGTGTGTTTTTCTTAAAAGTCGACTCATTGCGAGCTATTCGCCCGCTGTCACAACAACAAAGTTCCCGCACGCGAGTTCATTGGAACTACCGCATTGGTGGTTGGGCAGTTTGCACGCAAAAGCAGACCCCGGTCCTCGATCGGACCGGAGTCTGAGATTTTCCTGAATTAGCGGCTTGAGCGTTTATCGCAACCCGCGCGGTTTTCAGGGACAAAGCGTAGCTGGATCAGGTTCGTTCTTAGCCGTGCAAACGATGCATTTGCGCTGCACACGACTTGCGATTGTTTGCTTCGTTGCGTGAAGGATAAGCAACGAGAGTGTCAAAAGCGAAATGCAATTCGTGCAAATTCGCAGAAACCAATCTTCAGTTTCTTTGTTTACCGTACCGCTTGCGCAGCGGCAGGGCGTTCCTGCCGCGCAATACAGCATGGAGATGCCCCGAGACCAAACAGCCTCAGACTCGGGCCTGTCTCCTTGCGCGCGTCTTCAAGGAATGAAGGAGGCGGACTTAAACTTTCGAGTCCGACACTGCGTCCGGCGCCAGCTGGCTTTGCCTGGGCTGGTCGTCGCGCCAACGATGGCAACAAAGCGCGGTAGCGGGTAGGCTTGGGGTCTGTTTCGGGACTATTGGTCGCCGGTAGCCGCGGCAGCAAGGAAAAAATGGTGGAGGGCGTGCTCCGATTGGGGCTGTCGATTGCGGCAGCGACGGTGATCTTGCTCGCGATCTGCGGCGCAGGCGTGGCCGATAACTATCCGACGAGGCCAATCATCCTTGTCATTCCGCTGCCTCCGGGTGGGACCAACGACATTATGGCGCGCGCGGTAGCCGACAAGATGAGCGCGGCGCTCGGGCAGCGGATCGTCATCGAAAATCGCAATGCCGGCGGCAGCGGCACGGTGGGCACGCGTGAGGTGACCCGCGCAATCCCTGATGGTTACACGATTATACTCGGCTACACCTCAACACTGGCCACGGGCCCGCACATTTTCAGCAATACCGGTTACGATCCGCGCAAGGATTTTGCGCCGCTCGGGCTCATTGCATCTGCACCAGCCTTGCTGCTCGTGCACCGCGATCTGCCGGTCCACACGGTCGAAGAATTGATTGCTTTGATGAAAGCCTCGAAGGAACCTTATCAGGTGGCGACGCCCGGCGCCGGAACCGTCAACTATCTGGCCTCAATCCTGTTCGCCCAGCAAGCCGGCGTGCAGGTTCAGCAAATCATCGAAAAGGGCTCGAACCCGCTGATAACGGACATGATGGGCGGCTTCGTCAAAGTCGGATTCAATCCCATTCCGGTGTCCCGCGCTGCGCTCGACGGCGGTTATGTACGAGCGTTAGCCGTGACGTCCAACAAACACTCGACCTTGATGCCAGAACTCCCGACGCTCGCGGAGTCAGGGCTGCCAGGCTTCGATGCTACGCTGACGTATGGCTTGCTGGCGCCGGCACGGACGCCGTCCGCGATTGTCGAGCGACTGAACAAAGAATTGCGCGCGGCGCTCGCCAGTGACGAGGTCCGCGCGCGGATTATTGCTGAAGGCGGTGAGCCAGAGCCGACCACGCCCGAACAGCACGCCGCCGTGATCGATCGTGAAGAACTGAAATGGTCGGCAGTGATCCGCGCAGCCGGAATAGAGGCCCGCTGAGCTCGCCGATCAAAGCCGCCGGCCGAAGCCGCCGCGCATACCGTGCGTCAGCAGTGAAATGACGAACAGGACCAGGGCGATAAAGAAGATGATCTTCGCAATACCCACTGCCGCTCCCGCAATTCCGCCAAAGCCAAAAATGCCGGCGATGATCGCGATGATCAAAAGCGTAATGACGAGGCTCAACATATGTGCGCTCCGCATCTCAAGTTGCAGTTGCCGAGCAATAAACTCGCCACCACCAACGCGGTTCCGTGCGGTCAGGCCTGGTCGGGATCGTTTCGTGGCGGGAACAGGAAAATTCCCAGCACAAGTAAGAGAGTGAGGACCGCGTAGATCTGAAGTTCCGCATTGTGCAGCGCAAGCGCGAACTGAGCACAAAACCGGTCAAGCTCCGCAAACAATGAGCCGTTCATCGGCATTGCCCCTCGTGCGCCCAGCGCGCCACTTCTGCAATCGTCCGAGAAACGAGCGAAAGTGTGACGTGAGCGGAGAACCGAGAGCGTAAAACTTAAAGGAGTTGGCCGTGGCCGTCGAAGAAGCGATATGGACCTTCAAAATCGCCAATCGGAACCTAATGCGTGACGATCGTTCCTGGTTGCTCGCCCGGCAACTAGACGTGCAGGTGAAATGCCTGCGGTTCGATCGTGAAAGCGCGACGGCATGATTCGGTGCCGGGCAAATCGTAGCTGCGGCGGTACGGCGCGTAGAGCGATCGCTAATCCCACTCGATCAATCGAGGCAAAATCGGTCCATTGCGGCGGGCAATTGTAACAAATCACGTCGGAATTGTTGTGCCGCAATCCCGGGAGCCACCGCCGTTCTCGTCGATGAACTCCGAGACTTTGATCAATGCCTTGCGAATGCTCCCCTGAGTTGAATAATCGCGCTCCCAACATGCGGGCGTGAAACCTGATCGCGTATACCGCTGCTAATGTGAATGGAAATTGGCTTCGTTGTCTAATCGCACGCTACTCGTCAACAATCTTTTCGATCTAGTGCTGTATGCCGGGAACAGGGTTGTCTCCGCGGTCGGCATGAAGCCGCCGCATGATGTTCAGGTAACGGAGCTGAAGATCGCGACTGCTCCCATTTTTTCGTCGCCAAACTACCGGGCTGCCGACATTGTCATAATCGTGTCAGCGTTTTTCTCATGAAGATATTCAGGCGCTGCCCGCGGTCTTGGACAACATCGCTAATGATAGGAAATCTGCCGCCGTTGTTCAGAATATCTTTGCGTTCCCCGTGTTTGGGAATTTCACTCTGGCAGACAAGGACGTTTCTGCATTCATGCGCGCATACCCGGATTTCAGAGACCGGATGCCACAATTAGAAACAGAAATAAATGACTCATACTTCAAGGCGTATAGCGAGGGGATCGCTCGCATAGCACAGGATTCAAAATCAGCGAATTAGATCGATTGCAAAGGAAAGAAACATACCAGTTTTAGACCGGATGGATTATGTGTGCGACAGAGCAAATGAGCTGTGTTACGGCGTTAACAGCAACATCGAGAAGCTGTTTTATGACTATGGCCATCATACTTTGGCTGGAGCGAGATTTTTTGGGAAGCGCTTAGACCAGCTAAGATGAGTTAGGTGTTTTATCTTCTAATAAAATTATAGGCACCAAATAAGGGTCATACGTCAAAATCCCAAACCATTGACGTACCTAAGATCCAATTGACGCTTTTCACGTTGCGGTTGGCCCACGCGCGAACACGATCAGGAGCCAAGCGACCAGTATCGCACCAGCAATTAAAGTCGCGATGTCCGTCGTTCGCGACGGAAGTAAAATTGTTACGAGCGCGAGAGCAGCGAGCGCGAGATTGACGGCAAAGACTCGCCCCACCACGTCAATGACGCGGAAGCCGCCGCTGGTGGCGCGCTGATAAAAATGCGACCGGTGCGCTTGCCATACCGGTTCGCCCCGTACGGCCCTGCGTAAAAGCGTGATGGTGCTGTCAGCGAGATAGTACAACGGCAGCAGCACCGCGGCGGTGCGCGCCCCGCTGCCGGCGAGCACAAGCAAGAGCCAGCCAAGCAAAAATCCGATGGGAAGACTGCCGACGTCTCCGAGAAAAAGTTTGGCGACTGGGCGGTTGAAAAAAGCAAATCCAATCGTGGCGCCGCATAGGGCCAAGCTGATGACTGTATCCGGCCATGGAAGGTAGCCAAGCAAGCCGATGGCGGCGAGTGTGCCGGTGATCGGAACCACCTCGACGACGGTCATCCAGTCGAGGCCATCCATGAAATTCACGAGATTGACAAACCATAACGCGCCGATGAGGAGTAAAATGCGCTCGGCCCACCAGGGCTGAACAGGCAGTAGGCGCAGGTCTGGCGGCAATGTCGTCAGCACGGCGACAATGGCAAAACTTTGCAGGACCAGCCGGGGCGTAGCGGCAATCGGACGTTTGTCCGCCATCGCGCCGACTGCCGCCATCAGAAACACGGCGCCTAAGATGACAATGAACGGCGCCACGCTCGCGTATGCGGTCCTCGAAAAATACAAGACACCGCCGGACACAAGGATGGTCGCGCCGACTACCGCAATGCCACCGCCTTGCGGCGTCGGCAATTTATGTGACGAACGGGCGTTCGGCTTCGCCACCGCATAGCGCGCAAGCCAAGGACCGAGGACTACAATCAGTAACGCGCTAAGTACGGCCGCAGCCGATACAATCGCCAGCGCCACAAAGGCAGTGAGGCTATCGTGCATTCCAAATCTGTCCGACATAGCTCCGTCGGTTGGATTACCACACTTGTCGGAAGGCGCAATTTCAGAGTCGGCCTGTGGTTGCGTAATTTAATGCTGGAGGTAGAACTAACCAGCGAAGCGAAGCACAGTAGTATTGCACAAAGGGTCTAACGCCTTGCTGGCTTTCCTCAAAACTTTTGAGAGGCGAGTGATAAAGCCGCAGTATGTAATGCTGCTCACAGCCCTTTGTCGGCGCAACGCACCTGCAAATGGGCAATTGGCAGGTGATAGCTCCCGAACCTTCGCCTTGTAGTGCGCGAGCCAGGGGACCGAAGGCCAGGATCAGCAGTGCGCTAGACGCGACCGCCGACATCGAAGTCGCGACGCTATGGACTCCGATCAGAATTTCCGGAATGTTGGTTGATTATTCCCAAAACACGATTCAAGGCTTGCGAATGTCGGCCCCTAGTGCGATTTCGCGCTTCGACCGCGCCTTTTTCGTCAGGTTGGCCGACTGGGTTGCGGCCTCCGTGGCGATTGCTCTGCCCTGGTCGACCAGCGCAGTTGGAATCGCCATCGCGGCATGGCTCGTCGTTTTGCTGCCAACCTTGGACGCGGCTGCGGTTAAGCGCGAGCTTGGCACCGCAGCCGGCGGTTTGCCGGTCGTTCTATGGTGCCTGGGCCTCGTTGGCACGTTATGGGCCGATGTCAGCTGGCATGACCGCTTCGCGGGTCTCGACAGTTTTCATCGGTTGCTTGCGATTCCCCTACTGTTTGCTCAGTTCCGCCGCACCGGCAATGGCATTTGGGTTGCTTGTGGCTTTTTCATTTCATCGATTGCCTTATTGACTGCCTCCTACGCAATTGTTTTCGCATTCGGCGATAGAGGACACGGTGTCTACGGCGTGCCCGTGCACGACACAATTTTTCAAGGAACGGTGTTTCTGATCTGCGCGTTTGGCGCCTTCGGCTACGCAGCCTTGGTCGGCGAAAAACGACCTCGGTCCCTGTTCATCGCGCTGTTCGCGATTGGCGCGCTGTTCCTGATCAATTTTGCCTTCGTAACCACCAGCCGCATTGCGCTTGTCGTAGCGCCGCTTTTGCTTTTGCTGGCCGGGTGGCGCTTGTTTAAATGGAATGGAGTTTTGGGCGCGCTACTGGTTGCGATGACGGTCGGGAGTGTAATGTGGGTCGCTTCATCCGTCCTGCGCGATAGGGTCGCGGGCTCCATCGTCGAGATGCACAAATATCAAACTAATGAATCGGCATCGATCGGTGAACACATCACTTTTCTCAAGGCATCTTTGTCTATCATCGCGTCAGCGCCGATCATCGGCCACGGCACCGGTTCGATAGCCGAGGAATTTCGGCGCATCACGGCAGGACAAACCGGGGTCTCGGCAACGCCTACAGTTAATCCGCATAATCAGACTTTTGCTGTTGCCGTTCAATTGGGCTTAGTCGGAGCCGTGATGCTATGGGTGATGTGGATCGCACACCTTGCTTTATTCCGCGGGCCGAACGCGTTCGCGTGGCTTGGCTTGGTTCTGGTGGCGGAGAATGTTTTATCCTCGGCCGTTCACTCTCACTTGTTCGACTTCAACAACGGCTGGCTTTACGTGTTCGGCGTGGGCACGCTCGGGGGCACAATCTTGGGCGAACGCGACAGCCAGTCGAAAAAAACCGAATTCGGATTATGACGACGGAATTACACGGCTTGCACGTGGGCGAGCCGGTTCTGGCTTGCTGATAGAATGCGCTCCGCTCGTTCGACAACCGCCGGCGCTGATACGCTGTGCATGCAAGCGTGGTGATGATGGCAATGTTTGAGCTTGCGAAGATAGCAGGGTGAGCACTCCAAATCGGTGTGCAAAACTGCATCGGCGCGCCTGTATGGGCCAATCCAGACCGGATCGGTCGGGCCGAATACGCTGACCACCGGGCGATCAAGCGCGACGGCAAGATGCATCGGCCCTGAATCATTGGTTATGCAGATTACGGAACGGTGGATCAGCGCGGCCAGCTCGCTTAGTGCCGTCATACCGGCGAGATCGATCGCACCCGGCGCCAAAGCCGCCAATTCTTTGCAGACAACGCGCTCGCGCTGCGAACCAATCAAGATCACGGCAAAACCCTTGGACAAGAAATGTCCGGCCACCTTTGCAAACTTATCGCTGCCCCAATGTTTCGTTTCCCAGATCGTGCCGGGCGCCATGATGACGACGTCGGCGCGGTTAGCGCCATGTCGAGTTAGCAACTTCTCAACACGGGAAACCGCCGATGGAGGAATCGGAAACGAAAAATCCGCAGGTTCGCGGTCCAAGCCTAGAATCGGCCCGACATTCAGATACCGGTCGACCGCGTGCAGGTCGAGCGTGGGGACCGGAATGTGATGTGTATAGGCGACCCAGCTCCCCTCTCGCGCGCCTTGCCAGGCGTGTTTGCGCGCCTGATATGGAAATTTTCTGGTTGACGCGTCCCACACGCTGGCGCGAGGCCGATCAAATCCAATGCGCGCTGGTGCGCCCGTGGCGAGAGTTAAAGCCGCTGTACGAAACTGGCCATGCATATCGACAATCAGATCATAGGCAGCTGCCCGCAACTTGGCCCCCAGTCGGGCATAGGACGCAAACGGCGCGAGACGCCACGGCGTCGACCAGACTTCGCGTTCGAACTCGATGATATTGGTAATAGCGGGGTGATGCCGCAGCAACTCGGCGATCGCGGGAGTCACTAGCCAGTCCAATTGCGCCATTGGATAACGTCGCCGTAATTTGTTCAAGACCGGAATCGTGTGCACCACGTCGCCGACGGCCGACAGTTTAATCAGAAGAATCTTACGGAAATCGCGACGAGTGAGATCGACCGGGGGCAAGATCCAATTACTCCCTCTCAGAGGACATCAGCGCCTATATTGCGACGCCGGGATAGGCGTAGCCCGCCATCGGGTTTCGACGACGCCGTTAATGCCCTAAGGCCGGCTCGGCATCACCATCTGCAGCAAACGCTTGAACGAGGCGGAAGTGTGGTGTCGCAGCATCGCGATTTGCCGGTTGCCTTGCGAGGTCAGCCAGTTGAATTGGATGACTCGGCGCTCGCCCACGAACGGTTCATGGCCATGCCAGGAATTGTTGCTTCGCTTGAATGCCAGCAGAGTCCCGGCGACCGGCGGTACTTCGACGATGATGTCATTAAGATCATGCGCAGAACGCAACAGGCGCAAGCGACCGCCTGGTTGATCCCAGCTCGCGTTCACGTAAATGAGCACGGTGATGATCTTGGTGGCCGAATCGGTATGAATCTTGCCGTCGCCAGCGCCGCATCGTCCGCGAACCGTCGTAATCGTGGGTCGCCCGCTCAAATCGACGCCGAACTTTTGCTCAAACGCTTCGCGAAATTCGTCGCCGTTAAGTTCATCGAGCAGAGTCCGGAATGCTAGACCAAACGCCAGCTGATCCACCGGAAAGCTGCCAGCGTTCGTAATCTTGGGATAATCGGCATTGATTTCGGCCAATGCCTGTGCGCCGAGGAACTGCGGCACGATCAGGTGTTCAAACGGCCGCCGCACGAGCGGAGTGATCCTGAATTGCTCAATTCCAAGATAATGTGGCACTGCCGATGAACCCCCTAGTGCCGCAAACAAATACCATGCCGGCGAACCCGCTGTATATTCTTTTCGCCATACAAGCGCAGGTCCGAGAACAAGCTGCTGCGGACCTCCACGTGGGATAAATGGCTTACGGTTTGCTTTCCCGCCGCAACTGCTTGCTCGGAGGTGGTGACCAATTTTGCGCTTCTTCATAGCGTTTGGCGTAGCGATAATAAGTTCCTTCAAAATTGCCGAAGGCGATCACGAAGCCCGCCCAGCCGTCGATGAAGCCGAGTTTCAAGAAATAGTGTTTGAGAAATGACCACAGCCCGTGCCCGAGTGCACTCGCCATCGACGCGCGCTTGTGCGCGAGCTTGGGCACTCCCAGCGACGAGTACCGGTTGGCTTTCCTTAAAACCTCTTCGAGATTGCGGAATGGGAACTGCCAGATCGCGTTGCGCAGTGTTCCCATCGGTTTGGTGCTGAGTAGTTCATAACCTTCATGGACCGGCTCGAGCGTGTAGCGCATGCTGCCTTTGCGGAAGAGCTGCGGCTGGCGGAAATTCGGGTACCAACCTGAGCCCCGGATCCAGCGCCCCATCATGAAGCTGCGACGCGGCACTCGATAGACATCGCACGGTGGCAAGCCGGCGATCAGTTCCAGGATTTCATCACGCACCTCGGCGGTGCACCGTTCGTCGGCGTCGAGGCTGAAAATCCAATCGCAACGGCAAGCCTCAATGGCGCGATTGCGCAAATCGCCAAAGCCTTTGAATGGCACCTGTACGATCTGCGCCCCAAGCGCCGCTGCGATATCCGGTGTCCCATCGGTGCTGTTGGAATCGACGACGACGATTTCATCGGCCCAAAGCACGCTTTCGGCCGCCGCTTTGAGCTTCTCGGCTTCGTTGTAGGTCAGGATATAAGCGGAGATGGTTTGCATCGGCCACGACCAGGATGTCACAGTCGGCTTATCATAATTCGATAAAGTTCAATGATCTGCCGTCCTATGATTTCTCCCGCGAATCTCTCAACTACGCGTGTGCGCGCCGCCATCGCGCAACGTGCCCGTAACTGCGGATCGACGGCAAGCCGCTCCATCGCATCTGCCAGCGCCGGCACGTCATCGACCGGAAACAACAGCCCGGTCTGCTCTTGAACAACCACTTCACGGCATCCTGGCACGTCGCTGGCGATCATGGCGCGTCCACATGCTGCCGCCTCCAAAAGCGACAACGGCAGGCCTTCGCGACGCGAGGGCAGGACCGCGACATGGATCCGCGCCCAAAAATCAGCGATATCGTTGACTTGGCCGAGCCAAGTGATTCCAGGCAGCTCGTTCCAAGATCTCGCTTCCCCTTCTGTTACCGAAGCCGGATTGGCCGGATCCGGCGTTCCAGCGATCAAAAGCTGCGCCTTCGGCACGCGCGTGCGCAGCAGTTGATGCGCAGCAACGAGCGTGCGGATCCCTTTGTCATCGAGTAGCCGGCCGACAAATCCCAACGTCGGCGCTCCGCCAGGTTCGGGCATAGGCGTGAAGCGATCGATATCGACACCGGATCCGGCGATCAGCGCAATCTGTTTCTTGGCAATACCAAGCGACAGCAATGCGGCCATATCGTCCGGATTTTGCACCAGCGCGATACAGTGATTGCGGTTGATGAAAAAGCGCAACAATGAGCCGACGAGCTTGCGGACGACACGCGCTTTGCCGCTCTCGGACGTGAAGGAATAACCAAGACCAATGAAAGCATTGAGACAGGCGCACGACTGGCCAAACGACGCCAGCATTCCAAGTACGCAAGCCTGCAGAGCAACATGATGTGTGAGCACGGGTTTTATGTTGCGGTGCACGCGGCGGAGCGCGGCGATTGTTAAAAGGGTCGCGACCGGAGACAGGCTGCCACGCGCGAATGGGATCGGATGCAAGACGAAGCGCTCGGCCTCGATGGCAGCTGCTCCGTTGCTCACCCGCGTTGCCACGTGCACTTCGAATCCTGCTTCTCGCGCTGCGCGCGCCATTGGCAGACGGTGCGATAGAAAGGCCCAGTCCTCCGTCACCACATAGAGCAGGCGCGGCTTTGCCGAATCGAACGGTGACCGCTGCTCATTCGCCATGGCGAGCCGTCAGGATGGGAAGCATCATCGCGTCTGCGATCGATTGACCAAAGCGAACTTCGAAGATTGGGCTGGCCAGTCGTCCCGCGCGTTGACGCTCGGCTTTGCCGTGGCCGGTCGCGACCTGGAGAGCACCAGCAATGCCAGCGCGTTTGGCCGCTTCGATGTCATCTGCCTTATCGCCAACCAGCCAGGACGATTTCAGATCGAGCGCAAGCGCGGAAGCCGCTTGTAGCAACATGCCAGGATTGGGTTTGCGCGCCGGATGATCCGGGTGAGCCAGAAGGCCCGCGGCTTGCGGATGATGGGGGCAGGCATAGACCGCATCGATCCTGGCGCCTTCCGCAGCGAGCAGAGCGACAATAGCATCCTGCACGGATTTAAATTCAGTCCAGCCATAATAGCCTCTGCCAATACCCGACTGATTGGTGACCATGATCACGGGCACGCTTTGCTCGTTGGCGGCGGCGATCACTTCGGCAGCTCGCGGAATGACGACAATGTCGTCGACGCGGCGCAGATAATCCCTGTCTTCAACGATCGCGCCGTCGCGGTCCAAAAACAAAGCGGGCCGCTCGGGCGCCGGGTGCCGCAGGATCTGGCACCAGATACCCTGCGAATCGAGCGGATGCTCGGCAGATTGGCTCGATTTGAGCATTGTGCTTTCTGCGCCTCGCGCCGATAGTCTTTCTTAGCACAGGGAAATCATGTTAGGTGCACAGCCTCTTGGGAGTGACCGTGAGCAGTCGCAGCCCGATTGAAAGCCGCAGCCAGAACGACCTGGTGGCTGAGCACTTCCGCCGTTCGTGCGAGACGCTTTCGCGCGCCGCGGACGATGCCAATTTGCGCGCCAGGATCCACGAGATTGCCGAACTAATCACCACGGCATTTCGTGGCGGCCATAAATTGCTGATCGCCGGCAACGGCGGCAGCGCCGCGGATGCTCAGCACATTGCCGGCGAATTCCTGTCGCGGTTGAATTTCGATCGCAATCCGCTGCCTGCCATCGCACTGACCACCGACAGTTCGGTCCTGACCGCGATCGGTAATGATTATGGCTTTGATCGCACCTTCGAACGGCAAGTGCGGGGATTGGGACAACCGGGCGACGTGTTCATCGCAATTTCGACCTCTGGGCGCTCCCCCAATGTCATCGCGGCGTTGAAAGCGGCGCGGGAGGGCGGGCTCACGACGATCGCTTTTACCGGAACCGCTGGGGCTGGCTCCATGCAATCGCTGTGCAACCATTGCTTTGCGGCGCCGGCGACGGAAACCGCCCTCATTCAGCAAATCCATATTGTGGCCGCGCACGCAATTTGTGGCTTGGTGGAACTTAGCTTGTTCCCGCAGACGAAGTAATTCTTCTTAATTTACAATTATTTACGTTTGTTCAGCATCTGAACATTGGGGTTGACGTTCACACCGTGAACAAGGTACTCCTTCACCCGAAGGGGTGGGGGATGCCGCAAACCGCGGACAGTGAAGACTCCATAAACGCCCGGATTGTGCTCGGCCTCTTAGAGTCGGTCGAACGCGACGGCGCGCAATCGCAGCGCAAGCTTGCCTCCGATCTCGGCATCGCGCTCGGGCTGGTGAACGCCTATCTCAAGCGCTGCGTCAAGAAGGGGCTCCTCAAAATCGGTCAGGCTCCGGCGCGCCGCTATGCCTACTATCTGACGCCGCACGGATTCGCCGAGAAGTCGCGGCTCACCGTCGAATACCTGTCCAGCTCGTTTTCCTTTTTCCGGCAGGCCCGCGAGGACTGTTCGTTGGTTCTCGAGGGTGCCCGCGCGCGCGGCTGGAATCGGATCGCACTGATGGGCATGTCCGACTTGGCCGAGATCGCCACGATCTGCGCCCTCGAACAGGGGGTCAGCATCGCTGCGGTAATCGATCCCAAAACAAATAGCGACCGATTTGTCGGCACACCCATAGTGGCGTCGATCGACGCTGTGCCCGGCGGCTTCGACGCGCTTGTGGTCACCGATCTAGGGGCAACACGCGAAACGGTGAAGGCGGTGCGCGGCACGCTCGAGGCGGAGCGCGTATTGATCCCGGCTTTGCTTCGACTGCGTCTGGATCGAACAGTGGAGGGCGTCGCATGACAGCCGAACTACAGCCGCGCTGGTTTGTCGCTCATACGCACCCGCACGCGGAAAACAAAGCCACGACTCATCTAAATCGGCAAGGTTTCGAAATCTATTTCCCGCGATATCTGAAACGGCGCCGGCATGCGCGGCGGATCGAAATTGTCGTGGCGCCGCTGTTCCCGCGTTATTTGTTCGTCGCGATCGATCTCAACATCCAGCGCTGGCGCTCGATCTACTCGACCGTCGGAGTGAGCCGCCTGGTCTGCAACGGGGACGATCCGACTCCCGTGCCGGACGGCATCGTCGACGCCTTAAGACAACGCGAGGACATGAGCGGCTTCGTTAAGCTCGATCCGCGAGCGCCGTTCCGCACCGGCGAGAAGATTCGCGTGATTGATGGCGCGTTCTCGTCCTGTCTCGGTCTGTTCGAGGGCATGGCTGAACGCGAGCGAGTTGCCATCCTGCTTGATCTACTAGGCCGCAAAGTTCGCGTGGTTTTGGACGCCGATTTGGTGGCTGCCGCCTAGCGCCAATCGGCGGCGCAGTTGCGTGAGTTCAGTGTATTCGGGTGAGGCGTTTCACCCGGACTGCGGTAGCGTGGAAAGCTCCCCCACATTCGGCATGTTAGATCGCAACCGCCCACTCGACACATACCTGCTGTCCGATCCACGTCGGACGAGCCACGCCGCGCCGTTCACCAGGAAAATGGAGCCCCGCCTAACCATAGTTCTCCCGCTGAAGGGCAGGCCGCTCTTCACCTTGCGCTTTCTCTGGCATGCGAACCGTGCGCGCATGCCATTCCGATTCTTGATCGCCGATGGCCAGGTGCGGCCCCCGCTCATGGAAACGTTGGAAAATTCCCGGGAGCTGTTTCCACATCTCGATATCGAGTACATCCGGTATCCCGATGACGCTAACTGGAGCCGCTATTTCGCGAAAATGCATGATGCTTTGCAGCGCGTGCGCACGCCCTATGTCATGCTGGCCGACAATGATGACTTCCTGGCGCCGGCCGGAATTGAAAGTTGCATGGAATTTCTCGACCCGCGCCCCGACTACGTCTGTTGCGCCGGCGGTATCGCCGGTTTCTCCGTATACGCGCCTCTCAGTGCGCCGTCGGGCAAACTTTTGGGACCGATCAACAGGATGACCTGCAGCTATACCCCGGACTCAAGTCCGGAGGGGGTCCGTTCGGATGATATGCGCGCCCGGGTGCAGTCGGGATTTCATTGCTATTGGTTCTTTTACTCGGTGTACAGACCGCGGGCGCTCGAACTTGTCTGGAAGGAAATCATGGAGATGGACTTCTCCAATTTTCATGTGGGGGAGTTGTACGGCACGCTACGGACTCTCACCCTGGGCAAGGCGCGTCAGGATCAGACCGTCACGAGCTATTTCAAGCAATCCGACACTGCCGTGGGATGGCATTGGGCGACAAGCGAGGCGGCGCCGTCAGCGAGCTTCGTTTATCACTTATTGCGCAGCCGATTCAGCGCTGATTGTTCCGCGATGATTGAACGGGTTTCCCGCGCGGTGGCCGAGGCGGATGGCAGCGATGCTGAGGAGATCGCCGAGCAACTGCGCCTGTTCGCCGAACCATTTGTGGATCAAATCATTCGCAATAATTATGGCCTGACGGCCCGGACGCTGCAGAGTCTGCGCCATTATGCGCCAAGTGTTAGCGAGTGGCTTAAGACGCGTTACAGGCCCTCGGTTATTCTTGAGAAACGGGGGGTTCGTGACCGGCTGCGAAGGAATGGGGCGCGGGCTAGCTATCTTGCTGAGTTCCAGTCCGAACTGGCGCGTATGGAGGAAGCCTTGAATGGCAGGGAATTCCGCGACTTCCTCGTGCATCATACGGACGCAACTGTGTCATAGATGAATCGTTTCGCGATTGGCGAAGGTTGCGGCCTATCCCTTGTCGCTGATCTTGCGATCCAGCCTGTGACTGGGGTTAGCTTCTTGTAGTATCCGGCGGACGGCGCGAACCACCGGAGCGAGAAACGGATAGACAACGCGGGCGGTCTCTCTCAGCGTCCGGTTTCTTGCAAGCCACCAGGGCATCGCATGTTTCGTCACCAGCTGCGCCCAGTCTTCATTGCTTACCAAACGGCGATTGGAACTCATCCCAAAGCTCGCCACTGAATTTTCGATTTTTGCAAAAAGCAGTTGAGCTGACTCCTTTGCGGGAATTTTCACGGATGAGCGCGCCAGCAGCGACAATGCCTTTTCCATCTGTCCGTTCGCAAGCGCTCCGTTCACCGCGCTAATAACCTGCGACGCCACGGCGGCGGCGTCAAACGCCTCAAATTGATAGTATCTTGAGAATTTTGTGATGTCAGAGAAGTCAACGTCCATTCCTGTTTCGGAAGTGAAAACCTTCGTGACCTCGGTGCGGTAAACGGCATCGTCATGCGCCCTATCAATATCCAGAACGAAATCCGAATAGACGGCTGCAGCGAGATTGCTCAGAAACCACGCAAACATGTGCCAGCGGAAAGCGTTCTCCAGCGCTTCCGGCCGCCCGTCCGCGAGCAAAAGGACATATTCCACTTCACTCGCCCAACGCCGGGCGTGCTCGGCCGCGGGCCAGGGGAGCACCGGCGGCCGCCACTCCTCCGGTACTATTTCATAAAGCGGGTGATGACCGTTGATCCCAAGCTCCTTCAGCGGGTGGAGCAGAAACCCCCATTCGCCCGCCTCTTCGAGAGGGCGGTAAAAAGATCCGAACTGGCTGATGGGATCGCGAATCTGGGCGGCGTGGAATCCGCCGAATGCGCCGCGCAGAGCGCCCGCGCGCCCGCGGGAATTTATTTCGCAGAAGGCGGCGCGTTTGTTTTGGGCATTCGCGTAATTGTTAAGGCCGAAAAAATAGGCTTTCACATCGGCGTTAAGCACGCCATCTGCGGGTAGGTAATCGCGGAATGCGGGGGCGGCGGGGAACAGATGCATAACCGCGTCCCATGCCTCAATAAATTCCTCATCGTCCGGGCGGTCAAGAAAATGATGATTGACGTTCCACGAAGCGGGTTTGTTGGCGGAAGGAGATCTCCATTCACCAGATTTTGCGGAACGGCAAGCGTCATTCTTGCCATCCATGAGTGCTTCATTGAAACACATCAGCGACGTATTGCGCCTCAGCACGTTAAAAAAATAGGTGCTACCGCTGCGGGGCGATGCGTGAACGAATACTGGGCGTTGGGGGCGCGACGCGCTCTTCACTATCGGGGACCTTTCTAATGGCTCAATTGCCAAGCGAGGCATGCCGGCGATAATTTGTACACAAATTAGTCTGAAGCAAGAAATTCAACATCATTAATTCTCGCCGCGTAGGGAAGAGCCGTAGTGGACTCTCGCTCGCAAGGGCGCTCATACGTGATTAATTCAACCTGACCCGCAAAAGGAATAACGAAATGTC
>Ga0310910_10000777_pt1 | contig 16376 bp, 14 predicted proteins | sample GREbulkMGHF172_FD_203448 | JGI IMG/M metagenome (GOLD analysis project Ga0310910, IMG submission 203448) | Lab enrichment of tropical soil microbial communities from Luquillo Experimental Forest, Puerto Rico - GRE.bulkMG.HF172 | ecosystem: Environmental > Terrestrial > Soil > Tropical forest >... | reverse complement strand
ATTTGCCAGGATCGACGAAGAGCCCTCCCATGAGCGGATTTGAAATCTCCGACGCGCACGCGGCCAACAATGCGGAGAAGATTAATGCGACAAACGGCAGAATACGCATGGGATGGGGCCTCTGGCCTCGTCAAAATGGGCACTGGTTAAATTAGAGCGCGTCAGTGAGGCTTAAAAACGGCCAACTTTAGACGGTATTGGCCGTCGGCGAAGGAGGCATCAGGCCTGCCTAACAAACCAGGGACCACGATGCTTAAGGCCATCGCGCTTACGACGCTGGTTCCCGTTGCTTTGATCACGGTCATCTGCGCTGCGATCTCCTTTCGCCTTATGCCTTCTGGCCTTTGGAGAATTGGTCCGGTCATCGGCGTTAATTGGAACGGTGGCGCGCAGGCGCGCTTTGGCTCGGTCTTTGTTGGATATCAGTCTGGCAATTGGCTGTTTGAAGGAGGCATCATCTCAAGCAATGACCTGACCCTGGAATGCCCCTTTATCAATGTAGGTCCTTTCTTCTTCCACCACTGCCGTCCACACATTCCATCCATTGACGTCTAACGCCCGGGGGAGGCGCGGCGGCGGTGATCCGCGCCACGGGCGTGGCGCGCTCAATCGCTATTGAGGGGCGGTTCCTTGAAATTGTCGGTCTGATGAAAATGCCGCCAACCGACCTGGCCGACGCATCCGCTATCAGCCGGTGCGGTTCGGGCACTCCGATCAGCGCGCTCTCACACAAGACTCATCATGCAAGTTCGCTGGTTCATCGTTCTTTTGATGTTGACGCTCTCCGCTTGCGGGGAGAACCCCCATAAGGGTGAGAAGGGCGATCAAGGACCGGCGGGGCCGGAAGGAGCGCCGGGCCCGGTTGGAGCGGCCGGCTGAGCGGAACAGTTATTCGCTTCGTGGAAATCGAATGTCGCCAGATCTGCTTTGTTGCATGCAAAGAGAATGAGCGCATCCTCAGCTCTTACGCGATTTGGGTTCCGGCTTGCTTTCGCTGAAACAATATTGCAAATCGTCCGAAATCGTGCGTTTTGAGGCTTGAAACACGGGTTGCCGAAGTGGCTGACAAGTATTTTGGCTCACACGAGATCAAGGCGCGCGATGAGGTTCTCAAGGCCTCGTCGGACAAGAGCTTTGGCTTGTTGTTCTGCGGATTTTGCGCCGTCATCGCGGCGCTCTCGATTTACCGCGGCGGTGCCCACTGGCCGTGGTGGCTCGCCACTGCCGCGGTATTCGGCATTGTCGCTTTTGCGCGGCCAAACTTGCTCGGTCCGCTCAACCGCCTCTGGACGAGGCTGGGATTGTTGCTCTTCACGGTGATCAGCCCAATCGTCATGGCGATCCTGTTCTATGGCTGCATCACGCCTATCGGCTGGCTCCTTCAACTCATGGGCAAGGATTTGCTACGGTTACGGCTCGACCGCGATGCGCATAGCTACTGGATTCCCAGAGAGCCACCGGGCCCTGAAGGCCCAACTCTCAAGAACCAGTTCTGAGGATTTCGCAATGCTGTCTTTCCTGGGAGAATTCTGGGCCTTCCTGCGGGTGCGCAAGAAATTCTGGCTGCTTCCGATATTCCTCGTCATGGCTCTGTTCGGCGGTCTCATTGTGCTGACCAAGGGTTCGGCTGTGGCGCCTTTTATCTACACGTTGTTCTGACGATCGCACATGCGCGTTCTAGGAATTTCCGCGTTCTATCACGACAGTGCGGCGGCCCTGATTGAGGACGATCGGATCGTCGCGGCTGTGCAAGAGGAGCGTTTTACTCGCAAAAAATTCGATGCAAATTATCCGCGTCACGCCATCGAGTATTGCCTCAAGGCAGGTGGGGTCGCACTCAAGGATGTGGACTACGTCGCCTTTTACGACAAACCGTTCCTCAAGTTCGAGCGTCTCGTCGAAACCTACCTCGCATTCTGCCCACGCGGATTTTCATCATTCCGAATGGCGCTACCGCTGTGGCTGCGCGAGAAACTGTTCCTGAAATCGTTGCTTGCCGACGAGCTCAAGGCGCTTGAGCCGGAATTCGAATGGAACGAGCGGCTTGTATTCTCCGAGCACCATCTCAGCCATGCCGCGTCCGCATTCTACCCGTCCCCCTTCCAGCGTGCTGCGGTCTTGACCATGGACGGCGTCGGCGAATGGGCGACGACGTCCGCAGCGGTCGGCAACGGCCACCGCCTCGCGATTCACAAGGAGATCAACTTTCCGCACAGTTTGGGCCTGCTCTATGCGGCTATGACCTACTATACGGGATTCAAGGTGAACTCTGGCGAATACAAGGTCATGGGCCTCGCCCCCTACGGCACGCCACGCTACGCGCAGCTCATCTACGACAATCTGATTGATCTTAAGCCAGACGGCTCATTCCGACTCAATCTCGACTATTTCAATTATTGCACCGGCCTGACGATGACGAACGATCGCTTTCATAAATTGTTCGGCGGACCACCGCGTAGCCCCGACAGCCGGCTCGAGCAACGCGACATGGATCTGGCGGCTTCCGTTCAGGTCGTGATCGAGGACGCCGTGATGCGCCTTGCCCGCAGTCTCATTAAGGAGACCGGCGAAAAGAATCTGTGTCTTGCTGGAGGAGTGGCGCTCAATTGTGTGGCGAATGGCAAGGTCCTCCGAGACGGGGCGGTCGACAATATCTGGATTCAGCCTGCTGCAGGTGATTCGGGCGGCGCGCTCGGAGCCGCACTCACGATCTACCATCTTTACGCCGATCGGCCACGCACTGTCGCCAATGCTCCTGACGGTATGGTCGGAGCCTATGTCGGTCCCGAATTCGATCAGGACGAAATAGAGGCCCGGCTTACGGCCGTAGGTGCGCGCTTCACGACCATGCCGCGCGATAAGATGCTCGCGCGGACAGCACGCGCCCTTGCCGACGGGCAGGCCGTTGGCTGGTTCCAGGGGCGCATGGAATTCGGCCCGCGTGCGCTCGGCAATCGCTCGATCCTCGGCGATCCGCGCGATCCGGAAATGCAGAAGAAACTCAATCTCAAGATCAAATACCGCGAAAGTTTCCGGCCGTTCGCTCCGTCGGTGCTGCGCGAGCATGTCGCCGAGTGGTTCGAGATGGACGTCGACAGTCCCTATATGCTGCTGGTCGCGCCAGTTCTAGAGAAACATCGCCGCGTGATGACGGACGACGAGCAGAAGCTGTTCGGGATCGACAAACTCAATGTCGTGCGCTCCAGCATTCCCGCAGTCACGCACGTCGACTATTCGGCACGCGTCCAGACCGTGCACCGCGAAACCAACCCGCTGTATTACGATCTGATCAGCCGCTTCCATGCGCTGACTGGTTGCCCCGTTCTGGTCAATACCAGCTTCAATGTGCGCAGCGAGCCGATTGTTTGCACGCCGGAGGATGCATTCCGCTGCTTCATGGGCACGGAGATCGATATTCTCGCCGCTGGAAACTGCTATCTCGCGAAGAGCGAGCAGGACCCCGCATCGAAGGTTAATTATCAGCACAAATTCGATCCGGACTGAATGCCGCGGTCCGCATTGATGCTCTGGAGCCTGTTTCAATACGTTACCAAGATTGTTCGTGCCCATACATTCTGGGCCGGACCGAGGGCGTCGGAACCGCTGATGAAGTAGCGGCGATCCGCGCCTAGCATTCGATGGTGCCAAAACCCCAGCGAAGAGGTCCAATAACGAGACCAGAATGAAACACGCAATTGAACAAAAACGCACGTCGCGGCTAGTCGAATTCATCATCGCCATATTCGCTCTGGCCACGTTGCTTGCGAGCCAATGGATGCTGTCCACCGCCATCCATGGCTCGAACTACTATGGTAGCGACGGCAAGATGGCGCAGGCGATAATCCTCGCGGCAATAAAGTTCGCCGGCATATTCGGCGTCACCAACCTTAGTCCAATCATGGGCGTGGGCTCGCAAATGCTCCCGAAGAACGTGTGGGCCAATCCATCCTTGTGGCCCTTCGCGTTCGTCGACAGGGAGCTGGCAACCGACATTTCAACTCTCATAGCATTGGCTGTCTTCGTAGTTGCTTGCTACGTCATGGCGCGCTGCTTCGACATGCCTGTTGTGCCGAGCGCCATCTCAGCTCAGTTGTGCATCGTATTGTTTGCGCCCGCCTTGTTGCTTGTGTACATGCCGACGAATTTTTGCCTGACCCCGGCGGACGCTGTCATCTATGCGCCATACTTGGCTGCGCTGGGGCTGCTTGCCCGCATCGAGCCCGGATCGTGGCGCGGCTTCGGCCTGATGACGGGTGGCATTTTGGCGTTGCTGTTCTACAGCATTTATGACGACCCGCTGTTCACATTCGTTGCCAGCATCGGCTGGGTTGTGCCGTTCGCGGTCGTAACCTTCGGCTCATTGTGGATACAAACGAGTCTGGTCCGGGGCGCGGCGCTGGCCATCTGCTTCGGTTTGCTTCTTCTCAGTGGCGTGTTGGTCTACGTGTACACGCTGTTGCAATTCACGGCGCGGGCTCAGTATCCGGACATAGGCGATCGAATGCGTGCAGAGGCCGGATGCAGCGCGAATGAAATCCTATCCGTACTCGGACACCGGACGCTCGCCGAGGCCTAGCGGTACACGCGCGAAGCCGATCAAGCGCGGCTCGCGACAGCGGCCGTCGCGAAATTGGAAAGACGCAATGCGAACAAGGTTGTCCAAACGACCCCGGCACGGTTTGGGAAAAATCCAAAAGCGAAAGAGAAATCAGAGCGACCAAACTGCGATTAGCGCTTCCTAGAGGATGCTAGTAGGTGGCTTAGGACCGATGTCCGGCGAGCTGGCTCCCGCTCATGCTGGTTGCCCGAGCACGATCTGACGGCCTGCCGAGATCATTTCGCTGATCGAGCGCCGCCCAATAACGAAGAGCATCGCGATGCCTGCCGTCATCAGGGCCACTTGAAGGGTCAGCGGCGGCACTGCCCAATGAACGTAAACGATCTCGGCGAAGATCGCGAAGCATCCAAACACAGCGACATGATCTTGAAACGGAACCTTGCGTTCGCGGCTTGCTAGCATGCGCAGGTAGAGGCGATATACCACCGCTTCAATGATGCAAATAGCAATGACGCCCTTGATGCCAAACAGTACAATCATGGGATAGAGGGCGATAAAACTTCCACCCGCCAGGATGACGCGAGCCCAAGTTGCCGACGCGGCCCGCCCCAACGCACATACAATGGCGTTTGCAGGCTGTTCAGTGGTTTGGATGAGCGCGATGACGAAGAGTGCTGTGACGTAGGGTGCGGCCTCGGTGAACTTGCCATTGCCGATGAAGTCTACGATTTCCCGTCCAACGAACGCAAAAATGATCCCGGCGCAAGTAATGGCGATCTGAACAGGGGGCCAGGCGCTTCGAGTTATTTCGAAGCTGGAATGCGGATTACGCGCCTCCTCAAGCGACTTAGCCCAAAGATTATGGCCGATCGCATTGCTGAGTGCCATCAGCAGGCCATGATAGAGACGTGCATGGCCCAAAATACCAACCGCAATTAGGCCGATTGTGCTTGTGAGTACCGCATTTTCACCAAACCCGCGGGTCCCGTCGACGACCCCGGACGCCGCCGTAGTCGGCGAGGCGCTAGCGGCGCGGCGGAGCCAGTCGCGTGACGGCGATGACGATACATGGTGACGTCCGAGCGCGACGAGACCGACGCTCAATGCGGCGAACTGCCCGCAGAACGCGCCGATAAAAAGCGAAGTTACTCCCATTTCAAGTTCGAAGAGGGCTACAAGACTGCTTAGGAACGTCACTAGAGATTGGATTGCCAGCTGTGCGGCGATGGCGAGGCCGCGGTCGGTTACCGAAAATATCATGACGGAAATGTTCGTGATTGCGCGCATCGGCATCAGGGCGACCGCTAGCGCGATGGTGGCGAGTGGAATGGCCTGATCTGAGAACGTGCCGCGGTGCCAAAGCCATGGAACGATCATGAGGAGCCCCGCGGCGCTCGCCGCGATGCCAGCGAATATAGCAAGACTAACGAACAGCCGCGCACGCTCCGATGCAGACGCGGATCCGTAGTGAGCTGGCACTAGCAGGCCCGCGCCGCCATCCGCAGCAGCGCTCACGGAGACAACGATTGATATGACAAGACCATAAATCCCGTAGTCGCTTGCCCCCAGATGCCGGGTTGCGAGAGGTAGAAGGGCGACCGAGAGTATTGCGTTAAACGCTGTTGCCGCAGCGAGCGTCACGACGCGGCCCACAAAGTGTCCGCGGATACGGCCTAAGATCTCGTATGGCACGGGGCGCTTCTCGGCCCCCAGGTTGGGGAACATCTGATCTCACGCGTGCGTTTCATGTCACCGCCGCCGCGATAGCCTCCCCTCAACATCCTTAAGGAATCGTTAGTCGACGTCCCAAAGCCACGCAGATTTCTGAATGCTCGGAACAACATCACCCGGATCACGAGCATCCCGAGTGACAAGAGACAGTGAAGGTTCGCAGAGACTATTACGATAACGGCGTGTGCTAACTCAGCACGCGCGAACACGAACGGCAGTCGTATGCTGTATTTGAAAATTGCGAATGGCCGGGCCTTCTACATCGCGATGTTGCGTCTGCTGCCTATCAGAGGAAACCGCGGGTCTCGCCGCGGAATGAGGCGGGCGACAGTAGGGCTGAGCTCGGGCGCCAGCTGGCCGCGCGGCCCTGCGACCGCTTTCAACTAGCGCTTTGGCCATCACGTTGGCCTCAAAGAGTCGGCGTTAAGCGCGGCTTCGGCGTTGAGCCAACCGACCCGCGCGTTTCGCTACGAAGCGGCCCGCAAACCGGCAAGTCTCACTGAAGACCACAAGCGGGCCGGCAGCACCGAGCAGGCGTATTCTGCCGACCAGCGTGCTCGCGAGACGCCAGTGGCCTGTCCTCACCGTCTCTATGATCGTGGAACTGAGCTGCACGGCCATGGCGCGGCGCAAATGGCGCACTTCCGTCGGTTGCAAACGATGTTTCCTCATGAACTCGTTGGCTATCATCAGCTTCTCATCCAAGCCCGTTGCCAGGCCATCGATGTTGCCGCCAAGGCTCGCAGATTTGCCGTGAGACCGGTAGTAATAAACAACGTCGGGCACATGTGCTACGGGCAGCCGCAATAATGCGATTTCCATCAGATAGGAGCAGTCGGAGCCGAGCCGAAAGCGGGTGTCGAATTTTCCGATCCGCGAGATCAACTTCCTTGTAAAGAATCGCGCATTGGGAGCTGGCCCAAAAACATCGAGATCCTCGAGATGGCACCGGTTGGGCACTTTGTCGAAATGTTCAGTCAGAATCACCTCAGTGCCTGTTGAGTCACGTATGAATTGCAGGGCTTTGCCGCTGATCATCCAGGCGTCGAGACGAGCGACGGCCGTTTGCCGTATCCGTGCAAACGCATTTGAAGCGTAATAGTCGTCGCTGTTGCAGAAACCGATGAGATCTCCGGTCGCAACGTCCAATCCGATGTTCCACGCTTCATAAATACTGCATCCCGGTCGCACGATTACAAGAAGATGAGGATTTGCTCGTGCAATCTGCAGGGTACCGTCCGTCGAGCCCCCATCCACAATAATATGCTCGACTTCACCGCCTCCCTGGCGCAGGACACTGGCTACACATTCGTGCAGAAACTCCGCGCTATTGAGTGTCGCGGTGATTACACTGATTTTCATCGTGAACCGATGCCTCCTGACCTCACTTCCGCTCACGCAGGTAAAGCGCAGCGAATAGAAGGATCGAAACGATGCGCTGGCGGCGTTGCTAAGCGCCGGAGGCCGCCTCGGAATATTGACAAGCTCCTTGATTCAATTCCACCACCAAGAAGGCTTGGATCCAATTGTGGAGGTTTGTTTTTCTTCTCTTCCAAGGAGTTTTTTCGGTATCCCACGCAAGAGCCGGTATATCATGTTGGGCGAGATGCTCCGGTTCCATCGGAGCGCCGCCCCAATCGACCGCACCCCCTTCTCGAACAAAAAGCGTGTGGGGTGCTCGTCCACGTCGGGACGCTTCTTTGCGATCATGTGCGCGTAGCCGAACAACCAGGAATCTGGAACTGTTCCGAAACTTCGCCGGAACATCTCGATCATTTCGGTATATGCTTCCGTCCTACCACTGATCGTCTTGTTCCCGACATACATGCGAGCACCGGCTAGCTTGGTTTCCAGATAACCGAAACGGACTCCGGCGCGTCCAAGCCGAAGACAATATTCGTAATCCATGCAGTAATGCAGATTGGTATCGAGATAGCCGTGCCGTTCAAAAACGGATCGCCGCAAGAAGAGAGCCGGCTGACAAATGAAACACACGTCCTTCAAGCGCGGAAAATGCCATGGCTCCGTCGGGTAGCTATCGATGATGCTATCGTCGGCCGCAATGTAATCCGCCATCCCATAGACGGCGTCGAGCTCAGGACGTGCGGCCAGGAATTCGGCCGCAAGCTTAACCGCCCCCGGATAATAGATGTCATCGGAGTTAAGCCACCCGATGACATCGCCAGTAGCCGTCCTGATGCCTTTGTTGACCGCATCGGACTGCCCTTTGTCGGGCTCGGATACCCACCGGAGTTGAGCGTTGTACTTCTTTAGAATGTCGAGAGTGCCGTCGATGCTGCCGCCGTCGAACACTATGTACTCTAAGGGCCTCCACTGCTGAGCGAGCACACTTTGAATGCTCCGTTCGATGAACGGAGCCTGATTGAGCGAGGGAGTGATGATGCTGATCTTCACCGATCTTTCCTAGGTGATGAGTCTGTTCACGATCTGCCATTAGCCTAAGCATGTGTCAACTAAACCGCAGTCCAGTGTAGCCACCGGGGGTCAGGCCCCTCGAAGCCGGTTGTCATTAGTTGTGCGCAGTCGTCCGATCGAGGTCCCGCACATAAACGCGATGCGGGACGCCGTAGACATCGGCTGATGTCAGCAAAACGCGATTGCGCCTTGTCCAGGCATCGAGCTCGTCCCAATATTCGATGATCTTTCGATCGATTGGCAAGGTCGGATCTCGTGCTTGGACGGGGTCGGTGAGTACCACGATGTCGCTGTCCTTGATGAGTTTCAATGCGACCTCGCGCGGCGTTGCGAAGATTCCATAGCTCCCGGCCCCAAAGCGAGGATCAAAATCGATCCAGGTCCGCAGCACTTCAAAGTTCCCGAGCCGCAAGGTGCCCCAGTTCAGATAGCCAACAACGCGATCGATCGAAAACGTTGGCTTCAGAAGCTTATTGTCGATGACGTAATGACCGATCGCGGTATTCAATTGTGTGATAGCAGCATAATCCGACTGGGATGTCGGATCCTTGTAGCTAAGTCCTCGCGTCGCGAAAGTGGTCAATAGGGCAACCGCGACGAACGTGGTGATGATAGCTTTGGCTGAGTGCTTCGAAGCAGCAGTCCAAATCCGTTCAACAGGCTGCGAGGAGGTGAGGCGCAGAAACCAGGGCCAGCGCGCCTCGACGTCTTTTCCCAGCGGCGGCGCAGCATGGCGTCCAACGGCACCGAGGACTAGGGCAAAGGTCAGAATCAATGGTATGAGCACGATATTTCCGACGAGCGGAGATTTGTGAACATTGAGAGTGAGCACGACGATCGGGACGACGATCATAAGGCCCAGGGCGAAATACTCGGCGCGATAGCGGTGCAGCCGCGCAAGCACTCGATGAGTCCACGCATGATCGAATCGATACGCGCTGATCAGCGCGGTCGCCGACAAAATACTCAAGACGATGAAAACCGAGCGGCCGAGGTGCTCCGATACGGATTTTGGATAATGGAAGACGTGATCTAGCAGTCCGTGCAAACCAAATTGATCAGCACGGATATACTTCTCTACGCCGATCACATGGCCAATTACGTAATAGTTGTAGATTCCTTGTCTGGCGAGAAAGAGGATTGGAAGTACGAGCATGGCTGTCAGCGATCCAGCAATAACTATGTTTGTTACGCGCTTTTTTGCAATTGCGCGCCAAGCGGACGAGGGAGAGCGAAGGCCCGCGGCCGCGAAGAGCAGTAAGCCGAACATGATGCCGGCAAAGTAGAGAACGACGAAAAAGCGCATGATAATTAGATGAGCAGCAACGACTACAATGAGCCAAATGCGTCGTGTCTCGAGAAACGTTCTTGACCACACAATGAGGCAGGCCAAAATGCCGTACAAGCACATCGCGGAGAAGTCGATCATGAAATAATAGATTCCGCCCTGATGGAAAATGGTACTGCAGCCAGTGAACAGTGCGACTGCGATCCACGCGGACTCGACGTTCTTCGTGTGCCCGCGTACGGTCTGGAACAGGATGATCTGGGCCGCAAGGAAGTATGCGAGATTCAAGCTCAGCAACACGGCCCGATTTGAACCGAATAGAAGGCCAAGCAATGCGCCCTGCACCGTGAACGAAATCCCGTTCGACTGGCGGGGATGCAGAAACTCGTCAATAAGAACGATCCACCCGCCAGACATAGTTCGCGCGATCAGATCGTAGGTGTAGGCAAAGTAGGACAGCTGATCGAAACCGATCGGAAAATTGGCGGTAACGCGGTTGAGCACGGTCCAAAAGAATACTATCGCCTCGACCACACACAGCGCGAGGAGGAGAGCAAGATGCCAATTGACGGGAAGTCTCTGCGCACGTGGTCGGGCTGCACGAATATCTGCCATGATGTGGTAGGTGCGCTTCCCGCTCTTTTGGCGCAGTGTATGGCATCATACAGAGCAGCGAGTGGCACCCCAAGTCAATCTTTGACCTTCGCGCCAGTTTGCCAGAAGCGAAACGCAAGCCGCCAATTCAGGCCGATCCGAGCGGCAGAAGCTTCGGGATTTCAGAGTTGTGCTGGGCGCGCTCTCGATGGGCCACCCGCAGCGCTTTAAAGGGTCGAATCTGTGGGATGAATGGGCGAAGTACCAACTGCTGAAGTATTCCGCGTTGCCTCCTGTATGCGCTTGCTCGCACGTCTCATCGTTGCTCCTCAACCGGGCCACGATGAGTCAGCAATCCTCTCTTACGCAATTAGCTCATTCTGTCCGACAAGTGCTCACGGCCTACAAATTGCCCAATTTTTGGCAGGTCACGAGGCAACGAATGGCGACGGGCAGATAGACGTGCTCGCGTAACGCACTCTCTGCGACCATGACGTAGCGCATCAGTGAGCTCGATCGTGTTGTGGAGATCATTTTGGACACGATCCGCATTTCATCCACGCCCGGTCGAGCCGGATAGCGTAACTGGTTGAGACGCTTCGAAACATAGAAGGCTGGAAATAGGAAAAAGCCGAGATGCGAGTGACGTTCGATCGTGAAGCCGGCCTTGCGCAAAAGTCGCGTCAGCCGATGCATGTCGTAGCGTCGAAAGTGCATAAGCACGCGATCATAGATATCGAAGAGCGCAGCTTTCGCCGGAACCTCAATGATGGCAACACCACCGGGTCGCAAGATTCGGGAAAGATGGGCCACTGCGCCTTCGTCATCTTCGATGTGTTCCAAAACATCTAACAGAATCGCAACATCGGCGAAGTCGTCAGGTAGCGGACATTGACTCAGATCGAACCGAAGTAGCGGAACAGACGGTATGTTTGAGCCGACTTCCTGCAAGGTGTCGAGTGTATAATCGGAACCGATGATGACATGCCCGGGCAATTGTTGAAGGAGCTCGCGCAAAAAATGTCCCGCTGCACATCCAATCTCCAGGATCACCGAGGGCGTTAGCGCGACTGACCGCTTGACTTCCTTCATTGCGTGGGCGCGCGAGGCGATGTCAATAAAGTGATCGCTGGCAGCTTCTTGCCGATGAAAACGCGCAATACCGTCGTTCCAGCCGGAGTCCCGTACCGGATAGGATAAGATCCGCTCGGTTGCTGTCCCCACGACGAATGCCTGGCCGGTCCATACTGCCTGCTCGGCCGCATTCGCGCTATTCGGGGAAGGCAAGATGATTTGAGGTGAAATGTCTCCCATGATGTCGTGATGCGGTTCTCGCTCTTTTTGGCGCAGTATGTGGCGTGTGATACAGAGCAGCGAGTGACACCTCAAGTCAACCTTTGACCTTCGCACAGTTTGCCAGAAGCGAACGCAACGCGCCAAATCGAGGCCTATCCGAACGGCAAGAGCTTCGGGATTTCGAAGTTGGGTCGAAGAACACCTAATGGTTGTATTCCTGACGTCCATCTACCGATCCAAGATTTTGCGGCTGACCTGGGATGAAAAGCGAAGTCTCACCTTGACTGTCCATTCAAGAACAGGGATGTGAAGCTTCCGTTTCTCCAACCGACGTGTGTTGTAAACCCACATAGACATTCAATCGGATCCGACCGATGACCAACTTCTCTATGTCAAAAGGAGCGCGTGGTCCTTTCGCTGGCACACATATCCTATGGCTGGTTGTCGTTTTCGCAATCGAGGCTGCGGTTTTCTATTGGGCTATGGTCAACCAATACGCTCCCTATTTTCCCAGGAGTTTCGACCAAACGTCATATTATCTCGATACCTACGAGCTAATCGATCGCGTTCAGGCCACTGGCTGGCAGGCGTTTCTCGAAGAGTTGCTGCAGACTCGTCATGCAACGGGGTTGGTGTTCACCGTCTACGGTGCGTTGCTTGGCGTTATAATTGGTCCGTGGCGAACGGCCATCATCAGCCTGAACCTCGTTCATTTTCTCGCGCTTCAACTTGTGCTGTTTGCGGTGGTCCGCGATAGAACGCGCAACGTGGACCTCGCTTGGATTGCAATTGCGCTATTATTGCTCTGCGGTGCCGTCTTCATGGGCGCGGTCATGGGTGCCGGGGGGATTTATGACTATCGCATCGATTTCGCTGCATTCTGTCTATACGGCATCTGGGTCTGTTTGATTGTGTGGTCGAGAACTTTTCGCGATACCGAGCGCGCACTCATTGTCGGGGTGGTAGGAATTTTTTTGGTTTTGCTGCGCTTTTTTACCGTTGTTTATGTTGCTGCTATTTTGGGAACATTATTGATCAGTTTTATCGTCGCAATCAAACAGCCTCTCGGCCGTCGCCTCGCCATTCAGAGAGCTCGCAACGTCCTTTTATCCGGTCTACTAACGGCTAGTTTTGTCTGTCCTGTCCTCTTTTTAGCAAGGGATGCAATTTATAGCTACTATGTTGTTGGCCACTTTCTGGGCGAAGAGAAATACATTCGCGCCCAGGAGGCGCAATTGTTCACCGCTCTGGACCACTTGTTATTCTATCCTAAGTTCCTCTTCGTGCATCAAATAGGCAACCTAACTGCACGGCTTCTGGCTGTTTTGGCTATTGGGGTTGTTGTATGCGCATTCGTTGTCGAGCGAGCCTCCTCACGCGATCTTGTCAAGAGGCTGCGGTACTACCGATTTGAGTTTATCGCACTCGGCGTGGCTGTGATTGCACCTCTTGCCATCCTCACAATTGATATCAGCAAGTCCCCCGTCGTTGGCGCGATTGTTGTCGTTCCCGTCATTCTGACTGTGGTGTTGTTTTGTGCGGCTATTTGGCCGCGCAAGCTGTTGCAAATAGGTTTGGTTGATATGTTGCCTTTTACTGGCCTGAGCCCGGCTGGGACCATGCCCGTGGTGATGCGGCGCGGAGTCAACACGGGGCTCCGGAAGGCGGTAACGATTCGTATTGGAAGCCTGCTATCTATTTCTGCTCTGATCTTCGCAATTTATGTTTTTGTCAGCAGGGGAAGGATCAACCCTTGGTGGCCTATGTCGCGGGCTGATCTCGTGGAAATCAGTCGGCTCAACACAAAAACCGCGCATTACGTGTTGGAGAATGGTATCGCTAAGCCGATCGCATCATTTGATCGCGTGGTGGATTATTTCAACCGGGGCACACTCCAACTCTTTGGTTTTGAGGAGTTTCACCGGTTCACGCCGTTCGAGGCTCGCTTCGGGCACGGGATCTTCGCGACGGAACGTGACATCGCTTTGGAACTCATTGAACAGAGCGACATCGTGCTTTTGACCGATCCGCTCCGTGGCCGCGAGGCGCCGTACCCGATGAACACGAAGATCAGGGAATATTGGGACGAGCTGTCGACATGGACCGCAGAGAACCGTTTGTTGCTGGCCGCAGGGAACATCATGGGTATCCCGCACCGCGTGTTTGTGAAGCCTCCAGTCAAGATTCAAGAGGTGTCCAAGGAGGGGACGGTCAGCACCGGTATATCGATGGAGGTCGACGCGAGCAACCTGCGCCGGTGGCCCTTCATTGTCCTCGAGGGCGAAGAGCAAAACATTTTCGGCGAGCTGGCGCCGCGTACGGTAGTCCTCAATCCAAGGGGTGATTCCGGACCGGAACTGCCTGCGAAACTGAATCGATTCGGAGGGCGTTTCGAGATCGTTGTTGATGCGCAGGCTATAGCCTCTGAAACAAGCAAACCGATTAAAATTAAGCTTACTTTCGGTAGCGATCGCACTTTGAGTCACGCTGGCATTGTAATCACATCCATAAACCATGAGCTGCGCGCGAGTGGCGAATAGGAATGCGACGGCACTTCCCCTTCCTCTGATGAAGGGAAGATGTCGGCTCAATGGCGACGTGGACGAACTGCCAGCCTGCGCCTTGGCTGCTGAAATAGCTCCGTGCGGCGACCAGTGATGCGGTGGCCGACGCGGCTGAAACGGCCAGGACCGAATGGACAACCTCCTGAAAGTTCACAGCTAGCTAGTTCCATAGGCATATCGCTTAAACGCTTCGTCCATGTCGCCAAAATAGATCTGCCTACCATTCGAGAGGAGCAGAGCCTTGTTGCACATAGCGCGACAAAGTTCGACAGAGTGCGAAGCAAGCAGCATGATTTTCGCTTGGCTGACAAATTGGTCAACACGCTTGTGAGCCTTCTCCTGAAATTGCGCGTCAATGTTTCCAATCCCTTCATCCATCAACAGTATATCGGGTGATCGCATCGTTGCTATGGAGAAGCACAGACGTGCGTGCATTCCGGCCGAATAAACCCGTGCGGGGAGAGAAAGATACTCACCCAGTTCTGTGAACTCCTCGATATCCTTGATGTAATCCGGCAGATTTTTTTTCGGCCAATTATAGAGTTCGGCCAGGAGCCGTATGTTTTCGTATCCGGTAGCGTCACTATTGAGGGCGATGCTGTTGCCGAGCAATGCGATAACCTTGCCGGTGACTTGGATCGTACCCGCACTCGGCGGATAGATGCCTGCCAACACTCTTAGCAACGTCGTCTTACCCGCGCCATTGTGACCGATCAGACAAACTCGATCACCTTCATTCAAGTCGAGACTTACATCGTTTAGCGCATGTATAACAACGGCACTGCCGGCATGACTGATGGAGCGCGATCCGACTCTCGCGAGCCCGAATGTCGGCAGCCGAATGAGGCGCTGCGCATTCGCGTCGTAAATCGGGATTTTGACGTCGATGTTCTTGACGTGGATGTGGACCATGGCGGCAAGACTGAGTTTACACGTAGAACGCAAGCTGACGGCGCATCCGGCGATAGACCAGAAAAGCAAGGCCGTAACCAATAAGGGTCACGGCAAGCACGACAACATAGTACCGAAGCGGTGGCAGCTCTCCCAACAATGGGCCGCGAACGATTTCGATGAAATAGAAAAACACGTTATAGTCGACGATGAACTGTCGATCGTCGGCGATGCGGTGGTAATCCCAGAACACGGGCGTGACAAAAAACGCAAGCTGCAAGAGGTTTCGGATAATGATTTCGACATCGCGGTATCGCGCACATACGAATGCCAGGAATGTCGCCATCCAATATGAATTTAGGATGAGAAGCAGTAATCCGAATAGCGCGAGTGGACTTGTCCAACTAAGTGAAACAAAGCCCGTCACGAGTGCCAAGGCATATAGCATGAAATGATGGCAGAACACGAGAAACGTCTTGAATATCGTCCGGCCAACATACAGATCAATGCTCAGATTTGTGCTGGTGATATACGAGGCATTGCGCACAAATGTGGAGGCTCCTTCAAGTATGCTCGAGCTGATGAGGGACCAGGTGATGATGCCGAGGCCGACATAGCCAATGAGGTCTGCCGGGGCGCCGCCGCCAAACACGGCGCTCGCGACGACAGTTATCCCCAATGTCAACACCAGGACGTTTATGGTTTCCCAAAGGGGGCCGATTTTGGAACGGCGATATTGACAGACTATGTCGAGCCAAGCCCAGTCCAGACATTTGCGCAAATTCTTGAATGTGCGCACCGCAAGGCTTGGGTGCCCGCTCGTGGCCGATGCCAAATCCAAGGGCGTTGATGCAACGACCTTCGTCATGCGAAAAGTCCCTCTAGGAAGCGGATCAGCGCCGCTGAGGTGCGTGAGCACCCGTGCAGCCCGCCCGCTGCCCCCTGGTGGGTACAACACAGGTGCCGAGACACGGTCAAGCAAATCTTGCGTAGGCATGTAATCTAAGGAATCTTGCCG
>Ga0310910_10000773_pt1 | contig 16472 bp, 22 predicted proteins | sample GREbulkMGHF172_FD_203448 | JGI IMG/M metagenome (GOLD analysis project Ga0310910, IMG submission 203448) | Lab enrichment of tropical soil microbial communities from Luquillo Experimental Forest, Puerto Rico - GRE.bulkMG.HF172 | ecosystem: Environmental > Terrestrial > Soil > Tropical forest >... | reverse complement strand
GAAATCGTATCAGCCCCCAGTCCCTCCGGGTGACGCCTCGCACGCGTGAAAAATGGGGAGTCGGTTCGCCTGCCGACGCCGACACTTCGTTGGGTCGTGCGAGGCCGTGGGTCAGCCTGGCGCCGGGGCCCGACCTTTCGGTTCCCGTGTGTCCCGAGCGTGGAAGGGAATTCGATGTAGGTAGAGCTTGCTAAAGCGGTTGTCCGTGGCCATGTTGAAGTCTCCGCTGGTGGCCAAGTAAAGTCCCCACTCCCTTGCAGGGTTTGAGGTTAGTTCAGGGGCGCTCACCTCGCTTGTGTTGGGCGTGGCGCATGCGGAAGGAGTCACCGTCGGTGATGACGACGCTGGCGTGGTGGAGCAGCCGGTCCAGGATGCTGGCGGCGGTGGTGTGCTCGGGCAGGAAGCGGCCCCATTGCTCGAAGGGCCAATGGGAGCCGACCGCCAATGAGCGGCGTTCGTAGGCGGCGGCGACGAGCCGGAACAGCAGTTGGGTGCCGGTGTCATCGAGCGGGGCGAATCCGACCTCGTCGATGATTACCAGATCGGCGCGGAGCAGGGTGTCGATGATCTTGCCGACGGTGTTATCGGCCAGGCCGCGGTAGAGGGTGTCGACGAGATCGGCGGCGGTGAAGTAACGCACCTTGTGACCGGCATGTACCGCGGCGTGACCTATGCCGATCATGACGTGGCTCTTGCCGGTACCCGGCGGACCGATAATGGCCAGATTATGTTGTGCCCGAATCCATTCCAGGCTGGCCAGATAGTCGACCGTGGCCTGCGGGATGGACGAGGCCGACACGTCGAAACCCTCGAGCGTCTTGATGACCGGGAACGCGGCGGCTTTGAGCCGGTTGGCGGTGTTGGAGGCATCGCGGGCGGCGATCTCGGCCTCGACGAGCGTGCGTAGCACCTCTTCGGGAGTCCAGCGCTGCGTCTTGGCGGTCAACAGCACTTCAGGCGCTGTGCGGCGCACCGTCGCGAGCTTGAGCCGCCGCAGCCCCGCATCCAGATCCGCAGCGAGAGGCAGAATCGCTTTGGGAGCAACAGCTTTCGTAGCAGCTGTGGTCGTCATGATGCACTCCCGCCACGGGTGATCTTGTAGGCGTCCAGGGATCGGGTCGGTGCGGTGGGCAGGTCCAGCACCAGCGCGTCGCCGGCTCGGCGGGGCTGCGGCGCGGCAGTGCCGGCGGCCAGGATGGAGCGCACATCGGCGGCACGGAACCGCCCGAACGCCACCGCTCGCCGCAGCGCCGCGGTCAGCGCGTCCTGGCCGTGGGCGGCGCCGAGCCCGAGCAGGATCTCCAACTCAGCACCCAGACGGGTGTTGCCGATCGCGGCCGCACCGACCAGAAACGCTTCGGCATCCTCACCCAAAGCGCAGAACTGGCGCTCCACTGTGGTTTTCGGGCGCGGCCCACGGCTGGGCGCCGGCCTGGGACCGTCGTAGTGCTCGTCGAGGATTGATGTGTCCCCGGGGGCAACGAGTTCGTGTTCGGCCACGATCGCCGCGGTGCCCGGCTCGATCACCACCAGCGCCCCGTGGTCGATCACGACGTTCACGGTGGCCCCGATCAGCCGAGTGGGCACCGAATAGCGCGCCGAGCCATACCGGACACACGAGAGCCGGTCGACCTTGCGAGTCACCGACGCCGCGCCGATCTCGGGGCGCAGCGACGGCAGCGGCGCCAGCAGGTCGCGCTCGACCGCCAGGCGCTGTTCGGGGACCGCGGCGATTTCCGAGTGCACCGCGGCGTTGACGTCCACACACCACGGAGCCGCGGCCGCGTTGGCCGCGGCGATGCTCACCGGCACGCCCGATACCGCCGCCTCGGTGAGCAGCGGCACCACCAGGTCGGACTGCGCGTAGCCGCACAGGTGCTCCACGATGCCCTTCGATTGCGGGTCAGCCGCCTCACACCAATCCGGGCGGAAACCGCAATGGGTGGCGAACCGGACATAGTCCGGTGTTGGCACTACCACGTTGGCGACCACTCCACCCTTGAGGCAGCCCATCCGGTCGGCCAGCACTTTGGCCGGGACCCCGCCGATCGCGGCCAGCGCCTCGGCGATCATCGCCAGCGTGGTGGAGGCTTTCTGATCGGCGGCAAACCGCACGAACCGCCACCGCGAGAACGCCAGCACCGCGCAGAACACGAACAACCCCGGCGCTGCCTCGGCCCAGTCGATCACCAGATACTCACCCGCCGCCCACACCGCCGGGCGGCGCCCACGATGATTATCGTTGCGCCACAACGCTTTCTCCTCAGCTACCAGCCGGCGGAAGTTGCGCGGAGACCCCTCATAGCCGGCAGCTTTCGCGATCGGCAACAACCGCTTGGCCGAGATCCGGCCCCGTGACTTGGCCACCCGCTCGGCGACCACATCGCGCACTGCATCGAAATTGCGCGGCCGCGGCTCCCGCGCCGGCGGCCCACCGGCCTCAGCGCGCTCGACAGCGCGTTTGACCGTCTTATGGGTGGTACCGCACAACTCGGCGGCCCCACGATAGGTTCCGACCTCACGATAGGTCGAGATGATGTTCATACGCTCCCTCGCAGACTTCAATGGAACTCCCTGGGCGGTGCAGGTGACTGTTGGCGCAATCACCGTCACCGCCCAGGCCACGAGCTCCCCGGACCGACACGACACGCAAGGGAGTGGGGACTTCTACCTGGCCACCAATGGGGACATCCATCTGGCCATCAGTGGGGACCTACAGCTGGCCACCAATGGGGACTTTCACGTGGCCACGGACAACATTGTTGACTGATGTGCAAGATGGTGTTTCTGTGACTGATGGGTCTTCCCGATTCGTATCACCGCCCCGGCAGCGGCGACGGATCACCGCCCAACTGCGAGCGGATGTCGTCGAGGCATATGAGTCGGGGAAGACCAGTCGGCAAGTGGCTGAGGAGTTGGCGCTTGGCCGGACGACCGTCCTGAAGATCCTGAAGGCTGCCGGTGTGACCGTATGGCCGCAAGGACGGAAGTATTAGTAGTACTTCTCACCAGGTGGAGGCAATAGGAACTTACTCGAACCTCGGTCACCTCTGTAAAAAGTGGGCTGACCTGCGAGAACGCATCAACGCGTCTTCTCCTCGACCACCTCTATTGTATCAGGAACGTTCGAAAACCCGTTCGAAACGTTTTCTAACCGCCCAAGACAGAGAAGCCATCGCTAGTCAGTACGAAGCCGGCGAGACCACCCAGGCAATAGGTAGTCGCTACGGCATCTCCAAGACCCGGGTCGCCACTATTCTCCGTGAACAGGGCATCACCATCCGCCGCCAAGGCTTGAACGGTGAGCAGGCAAAGGAAGCTGCTGTGCTCTACGCCGCTGGCCGCTCACTTGCGTGGCTTGGTGCTCGCTTCGGCGTCTCCCACACGACCATCGCCGCTGTACTCCGCCAACAAGGCATCCAGCTGCGGCCGCGCCCATGTCGGATCTAATACGTGTAGTTGCCCGGCATAAGCCAGCATCTGCGGGATGGACGGTGCTAAGGTGCTGGGAGCACGAAGGATTGCAGGATGTCCTCCACGCGATCGCCGAGACCATCGATTAAAGCTGACGTCCTACGCTGAGCGATGTGACCGCCGAAATGCCAGCTGCGCCGACACCGATAGAACGGTCGGTCAGCTTTGAATACGACTATCGGATGCGTTGCCCCAACGGTCATTTCAGTCAAGTGCCGTCCGATCTGTTCCGGTCACAGTGGATCATTGCGGGCGGAACGGTGCCATGCGAAGTCTGCGGCGAGAGCATTGCCGTTCTCAACGAGAACATCGCGGTGCGCGATCCTGACGACCTAGCGCTGGATCGAGAACGCATTAGTGACCTTGCGTGGTACCACACGTCGACGCACGCCGACTGGCCACCACCGGGGTATGCAGCCACGATGGCCGAGGAGCTGCAGTGGTCAAGACAGACAATGCCCGAGCACGTGTTCGCAGAGATGATTCACCGCGAACAAACCAAGGCCCTGCACCTCGGCACCTACGAATCCGCAATTGAGAACATGCACCGGCGCATTCGTAACCAAGCCGATCGCGCTAGTCAGTTCTATCTCCACCGCGTCTCGGTACATCTCGCGGCCGACGACATCGACCCCGAAGTCCGACACGAAAGCCACGAAGAGGCCAGTCAGCTCACTCTGGACGACCTTGCGCCATTTCAAGCAGTTCGTTACATCAACATCGAGGAGTCGCCCGGCTCAATCTCCCTGGCGATCAAGCCCGCCACGATCGCCACAATTCAGACGCTGCCGCTGCCCTGGACATCGCTGTCAGTGCCGCCGGCAGCGCACATCGTCGAAGCAGCGGCACTGCTCGACGCCGAATTTGAAGAAATCAACGCACAGCTTCGAGGACTACCAAGCCACGATTTCGTTACTGCGGTCAAGCTGCGGCGGCAGGGTGACGCCGACGCGCTGCGCAGTGCGGAGCTGGAGCGACGCCAGCGCAAGGGCCGGGAGAAGTTTGAGGAACAAATGGACGCTACCTATCTCGGCAGCATGAATCCTGTTGTACGAGAGCACTTCACGGCGGCGGTCGATTGGCCGGCCGACGGACGAGCCGAGTCACTTCACCGCACCTTCTGCGCTCAAGCTGCCCCGCTGACCCACGGCGTCGATTTGATTGCTGAGTTGGCACGACAACCTCCACGCACGACTCCGTGAACGCCTGTCCAGTACGACCGACTCAGAAAGATTGTCGGCTAACCTGCCGGGTGGCCCCGGGGTGAGATCCCCCGGGGCCACCCGGCGGGCTAGCCGGCGACATGCAGCACCTTTGGTGATTGGGCTGTTGGTTGTTGTGGGACTTACGGTTTCGATGCTTCGCGTTCTGCGACGTGGAGGCGATGGTGGATCACTCCGTACAACGGATTTCGTGCAGCGGCCGCACGAGTTTCGACTGCGGCAGCGGTGACATACCGTTGCGAGGTCGCCATCGATTCGTGACCTAACAGCTTCATCGTCAATGAAGCCCAACCGCTGCTGGCACGCTTCCGCTCGCCGCGACCTCGGCGAACGTAGCTATACCGATCTTCAACGTGTACTCGGCAGGTGAGAGGGCTCGGCGTGACGGCCGCGATGAGGCGGTACCGCTCGTGCGCGTCGCCGTCGCCGATCTGTTCCGCGAGGGGCGGCTGCTGCTTTGGGGCATTGCAGCGACGGGTGTTCTGGTGGAGACCCTGCTCGACCGCGGGGCCGAGAGTGACGCGGCCGAAGCCGCGGCCGCGATCGAGCGGTTGGCGGCCGGGCCAGCCGAAGAGGGTCTGGCGATACGCGAGATCTGGCTGTTGCGGTTGCGGGCTCTGCTGGCGCGGACTCACGGCGAAGCCGCGGCTTACCCGCGCTTCCGGGATCGGTGCCGCGACATGGCGACATCCCTCGGCTTCGAGGGACACATGAAGTGGGCCGAGGCGATGCCATGACTCCGCGCGCTACAGCAAGGTAGTCCCCCTTCGGTCAGCGCTGCGACTGCTCGATTTCGTCGAGTTGTCTGTCGATGTCCGCTAATTCTGTTGCCAGTCTGCGCAGTTGGTGTGCGACGGCTGCGCGTCGCCGCTCAAGCTGCGCGCGGCGCTCTTCGCGCCCGGCGTCGTGTGCGTCGGTGTGCATGGTGGTCGCTTCCGGCGGCTTGGCTGTAAGGGTGAACAACGGCAGTGTGCGGCTAAGGCGTTGACCGGCCAGCTCGCGCCGCGACTGACGGCACAACTGACAGGCAATCGACACGAACCCGTGACTAGCACGACCGTCGGCCCAACGGACGGGCCGGCTCAGCGTCCGGCAGACGCGCGTGTCTTTCGGTGCCGTGGTCTGCGGCTCTGGCACCACGGGTCTGCGCACCGTGGTGTCCACGGCGACATTTCGCGCGCCATCTGCTCTTTGCCGTTTCCTGGGATTAACGACTGCGACATCCACTCCGATGGACCCCCGCAGGTTTCGCCCGATCGGTGGAAGCTGGCTGTGTGCGATGGAGCAGCATGGCGTCGATTGTGAAGGGATCGTCGGGCGCAAGCGGTCCTGATCTGGGCACGTCTTGGGCACAGTTTGGATACAGGCGATTCCTTCAAGATTTGTGCGGGCCCCGCTCAGCAGAGTGTCCGCATGGACATTTCCGCGCGCCATCGAACCCGCTAGCACCTCACCGGGATCGCTGCTTGCGACGTCCTTGGGCGGTGCTGGAGAGATAGTCGGCGATCGCAGCAGCGATCTCGGAGAAGCGGCGTCGGGTTTTCGGGCACATCTCGCCTGGCGCAGGTGCTGGTCGAAGGGCACCTCGATGACCACGAGGCCATGGTTGGCGAGTTGTTGCGCCAAGGCACGGTGCGGTTGCGTTTGTCGGCGTGTCCGTCGGAGTCGTTGAGCACCACAACGGTTCGTTGCACTGCTCCTCACCCAGATCCAGTGGGTGATTGCTTCTCGCGCTCAGCAGCGCGACCGTAGCCTTGAAGGCACGCTCCACGAGCGGCGCGGCGATGACCCGTCCGCCGCAGAACACCAACTTGATCGAGGGGAATGATGTCCGGCCCGCACGACCGGCGTATCCCGAACAGGGGCTGGTGCAGGCGCCCTTCCTGACCCTGCGCGACGCGGCTCGGTCGCTATCGAACCAACCGGTGGGAACCGTCACGGGGCGTTACGTTGACGGCGTGCATGAAGCCAACGCTCATGGCGCGGCTTACGACCCAGCAATGCGGTCTAACTTGCGAGCCGTGACGATCGTAATCCTCGAACCGTTCCTCTCGTTGCGCCGCTGACGACTTGACGGATCACGCGGCTTAATGCGGTAGCGGTCTGGTCTCCCGCCGTCAACTTGTCGTAGGTGCGGTGAAGAAGACCAGACGGAACTTGCCGAGCTGGATCTCGTCGCCGTTGGCCAGCACCGCGGACTCGACAGATTCACGATTTACATAGGTGCCGTTGAGACCACCTACGTCGACAATGCGGAATTCGCCTTTCTCCAAACGAAACTCGGCGTGGTGGCGGCTAACCGTCACGTCGTCAAGGAAGATATCCGCGCCCGGGTGCCGGCCAGCGGAGGTTGTGGGCTGCTGCAGCGGAAATCGGGAACCGGCGTTTGGCCCGCCCTTTACCACAAGCAGTGCCGAGCCGCTCGGCAACGGTTCGAGTGGCGACGAGAAGGCGTCGGCGTTGGCCAGGGTTGAACTGGGCGGCTCGCCCAACAAGTCCGCGCGGAGCGCGAAAGTGTTTTCCGCGGTGCCGTCATCAGGCGTCTGGTGGTTGCCGCTCTGAGAACTCATTCCTTGATGGCCCTTCTGGACGGCGGTGGATTTTAGTCGGCGGAGGTCAGGCGTGTTGGCTGGACAGTTTGCCCACCGATTCGGCCGACTCAGCCGGCGGCAAGTTGGTCGCTATCGACGAAGACGAGATCGCCGTTGTCGAGCCGCACGGCCGACCGCCGTGCCGGCCCGACTATGTGTTTGTCACCAATGTCGACGCCAACCCCGGCCGTCTCACCGAAATCCTCGACCACGACCCCGCGCGTCTCCGCGACGGTTCCGGGGTACACACGCACCGCCGTGTCGCCGAAAACCCCTCGGCCCGATCACTCATGGTTGCTCCCACCCCGATTCAATGGGGTTCTGAGCTCATTGGAACACAGCCGTGGGCGTGTGCTGCTCACAATCGACGAACCAACGCTGAGGCACAACCGGACTGGCGCCGCGCGGGCGTGACCGTATCGCGTTAGAGGTGCCAATAGCACCGCCGCTGTATCTCCGGTCTGCATCGGCCCAGGTCGCGGGCGCGGCCCCGGCCGTGTCTGAAAAAGGTTCGTTCCCGAGAAAACCGACAACGATTTTGATTAGATCCTGATCATGCGGGGAGGACATCGCAAGCGCGGCGACCAGTCCAACACGATTGCGGTTGGTTCTCGGGTCCAAACAACCGACTCACCGCCTAGGAGGGGTGTAGTCGTCGAGGACTTCGGTGACCTGGCCGGCGAGGAAGTAATCATCGACCGCGACCACGTCGCGCAATCCCGGCGCTGGGCGATCATCCTCGACGACGGCACCCTCGTGTTCCGTGATGCTCACTCCTTGAGTGTGATCGACCGATAAAGGGCATTCAGTGTCGGGTTACTAGACAAACAACGCCGATCAGATCCTGCCTCGAGTGTTGCCAGTCGCTCGATGTCGTGCGCGGTGCAGCAGCTCACGACGCTGCTGGTCGCCCCGAAGTATGTTCAACGCGACGGTCACGCCGCGTCGCACGGTCACAAGCTCGGCATGTGGGTCAATAGGTACCTCCTTCGGGCCGACTGCGATCGGGTCAGGATCTGCGAATTTGCTGGATTAGTGGCTATCCGGGCTTTAACATGGGGAGCCCGCGCAGTTCAAATAGGCAGCGAGCAGTAGTCAACGACACAGCTTGTCGATGCCATGCGCGGGGGAGTCTGGTGCAAGATGTCCGAGTATTTAGTCGAGCTAGCGAGGGGGAGCAGTGGGCCGGGCATTGGTGACACCACCCGAAGAAACGGACCGGCGGATCCGGCTGACGCATCATCTTGTGGAGCTCGGTGACGGGCATGAGGTTGGCGTATCAGTTGGTGGCCAGGGTGTGCCGCTGGTGTTCCTGCACGGCCTTGGGCTGAACCGCCGCGCGTATCTGCGGATGCTCAGCCGGGCCGCCGGGCTGGGTTTTCTCGTCATCGCGGTCGACGCCGCGGGCCACGGTGACACCGAGAACCTTCCCCGCAACGCCGGGGAGCTCGCCGACCGCGTCGACCTGACCCTGCGCACCCTCGATGCGCTGGGTATCCAGCATGCCGTCGTCGCCGGCCACTCCATGGGCGGCCGTATGGCCATCCAGCTCGCCGCCGCCGCGCCGGACCGGGTACTGGCGGCGGTGCTGTTCGACGCCGCCGCCGGGGCCTCGCTCGACGACGTCATTCCAGCCCTGGCGCACTCTCCGCGGTTGGCGGTGCGAACCATCGGCCTGGCGGCCTACGACGCCCAGCGTGATCGGTTCCGGTTAAGTGTCGCCGAGCACAGCCGCTACGTGCGGATGCTGGCCTCGGTGGCGATGCGAAACGCCCGGCAGCTGACCGGCTTCACCGGCACGGCCCGCGCGATCCTGCAATCGGGCGACTACACACCGCTGCTGCACGTGATGCGCGACGCGCAGATACCCACCTTCGTGGTGCACGGCGAAAAAGATCTGCTCGTGCCGTTCGACAGCGCCCGTGACCTCGCCGAGGACGCGAACGCCACGCTGTACCGGGTGCCCGGCGCCTACCACTTGTGGATGATCGCCAATCCGCGACACGGCGCCGATGCGCTCCGTCAGCTGCTCAATGGGGAGCTGGGCGAGGCGCTTCGCGACGCGGCTGCGGTGTTGGGAGTCAAGGACTGGCGCGACGCCGCGGCGTGGGACCGAGTGCTGATCGACCCGGACGCGTGGATACGCGAGCTGAACGGTGACCAGATCGAAGAACTCGGCGACGACGAGCCAGAGCATGTGGTGATGGAGCTGGTGCGCGGCGCCCGAGCCACCACTGCCGGCACCACCGATGGCGTGGGGCACGCCGGTTGGATTAAACAAATTCGCAAGCGGCTGCGACCCGGCGGCGGTTCACGACGCGATCGGACGCTTGGCGCACTCTGACCGTCATGCCGGAAGGATCTCACGAAACTCGCCAGCCGGCGGGTAACCGCAATCATCGGGGAGCTGCCCGGCCCGGACAGGGGACGCCGTCGCCGAGTACCAGTGAGGAATGCCAGGCGTGTCTCTTAATCGTTTAGTTTGGTAGGGATTGGTTCCTTGTTGAAACGGCCGGGGCCAGTTCCGGCGGGGTCTGTCGTCGGGTGATGCCTGGCTGTCTGCGCTCGTTCGACGACTTCTGAAAGAGCGGCGCGCCTGGGGGCAGATCACATGTGTGAGTGGTGGGATGCCGTTGCCCGGGCCCGCTGCAGAGTTGACTTCCCGATGGCTGTTTCCGAGCCTTGAGCTCTTCGACAGAACGAGGTCCTGTAGCGCGCTGGAATCACGGACGGCTACTGAGATGACGGAGCTCGAGCTCGGACGGGAGCACCGCGCCGCGTCCCGTGAACCTCGCCGCGGATTGCCAGACTTGTACTTTCAGAACGCGTCGGCGCTGTCAGGTATATCGAAGCGCATCCACCAGACACCGCTGCGCTCGGCCCGGGGTGTGCGCGTCGACACGGTCCAGCCTCTGCCGCCGCCCGCTACTGAGGCGGTCGCACCGGGAACCAGCGGCTCGACACAGTGGCGGCCAGCAACTTTCTCGACCTCGACGCCGGCGACGCGGTCGATCGGGCGACATAATCGCTGGAACGAACACTGTGCGCCCGTCGCAGTGCCGCGACCCAATGCAGTAGCGGTGCGTGGCGCGCTAGAGCACCAGTTACGCCGGCACCCTTCGTGTCCCGGCAATGGCCGATCGCCCACGGCTACGATTTCGTCAAGCAAACATCGCGGTTGAGCACAATCTGAATATCGCGCCGTGGGGCTGGCGCTAAATCGACTTATGAATGGGGGAGATCCGGACATGCGCGATTGTTCGTCGGGTCACGAGTCCGCATAACCGATGGATCGAACACGACCGGCGAGATCGTCGACGATTTCGGAGACTTGGCAGGACCAGAAGTGACGATCGATGAGCACCGCACCGCACGCGCGCGGCGATGGGCCGTGGCCTTGGATGACGGCGGTATCGCCTTTCTTGACGACGACGCACTAGAGCCGATCGACCATCGACACGGGAAGCGGTCGTTCAGAAACGGCGCGGCCCCCTGTTTTCGTCGCTCACAGGCCTGCGCGGGCTTGGTGTTTGCCGCAACGTCACGAATGTGCCTCTTACTGGATGAGTTTTTCGGTTACCATTCCGACTTTCAGGGAGGGATGATGCGGCAATACCCGCCAGCGCTGACTTCACCGGACACGTTCCGAATCTGCAACCACCGACGCTGATGCGCCCAGATTCGAAGCGGGTGGCAGTCGTGGTAGCAGGCGCGGGGGCACGCGGCGGCTACGAGGCCGGCGCACTCTCGGTCCTGATACCGACGCTTGAGGCCGCGGGCGTGAAAATCTCGATGTACGTGGGCACGAGCGCCGGCGCGATCAACGCGACAATTTTCGCTGGTCTTGCGCACCTACCACCGGCCGACCAGGCGCAGCAGGCACTCGATGTATGGCGCACGATCTCGGTCTCGAACGTATTCCGCTCGCCGACCGTGACTTCCCCTGACGTCGCGGCCCGCTTCGTCGGCCAGATGTTGCGAGTGCCCGGAGTCAAGCTCGTCAGCCTGCTCGACACCGAGCCGCTCCGACGAGAAGCCGGACTCGCCATCAACTGGGAACAGCTAAGCGCAAATATCACCGATAAGTCGCTCACCCTCGCGGTCGTCGCCACGTCCGGGGGCGACAACCGCACCGTGGTCTTCGTTCAGCGCGGCAATGGTGAGTGGCTGCCCCCCAGCGACGACGAACGGCCGATTGACTATGTCAGCGCGCAAATCCGACCCGCGCATGTGCTCGCGTCGTCCGCAATACCGATCGGGTTTCCGCCCGTTCGAATCGAGAACCCCCCACAAGCGGCTGGCTGGTATGTCGACGGGGGGGTTCGACTTAACGCGCCGCTCAAGCCGGCCATCTCGCTGGGCGCCGATGCACTAGTTGTGGTCGCCACCCACCCGGAAAAGGATGACAAGCAGGCAACGCCCCGGCCGAACCCGCCGCCGCCCGACGTCGACGACATGGTGGTCCGGCTGATTGACGTCGTGCTCGTCGATCGCATGGTCGAAGATCTCCGGACGCTTTCGAAGATCAACGCCCTTACGGCCCTTGTGTCTGGAAGCGGGCCCGGCAGCCCGGGTGGCGCCCTAACGCCGGGCGGCCGGCCGCGCAAAGTGATCCCTTATATATTTGTCGGTCCGGACACCAGGGAGAGGCTTGGCCTGTTGGCGAACGAGATCCTCAACAAACGCCATAGGCCATCGGGCGGCGTCGCGCAGATGCTCCGCGACTTCGAATTGCGCGTACTCGGCCACGCTCTCGAGGGCGAGGGTCCCCGCCGCGGCGACTTATTCAGCTACCTGTATTTCGATCAGGAATTCATCGAGGAATCAATCAAACTCGGACAGGACGACGCGAATGCATACTTCGATGCACTGTCGTCCGACAAAGCGATGTGGCGAACCCACTGATCGCCGACCATGAGGCAATGAGACCTCGGCGCGTTCCCCAATGGCGAGGGAATCGCCACCTGGCTGCGTTATCAGTCACTGTCATTCCGCGCAGCCGCTTTCGTTGCTACCGGTAACCGGCCATATTCGATTCCGCCGTATTCGTCGGTGCAGCGCCCATAGCGGAGCGGAGCCCTGGTGGACGGCGATGGGGCGACGGCGAAGTTGGGTGGCGGGCTTATCGCTGCGCGATGTGATTTGCTGGCCACCGCGGCTAGGGCGAGGCGTGATGCCTAAGCGGTCGTGCACGCCGAGCGAACCGCGCTCGTTGAGGGCTTGGTTTGGGTGCAGGCCCAGCATATTTTGAGACGAACTATAGAGACATAGCGACCAGGGCGAACGGGGGACGGTGGTAGACCACCGGAGGTGTCTCAAATGTGGTCTTGATTTCGAGACGGCCTTCAACTCTGTTCGGGCCTGGTCGATTTGGTCGTATGCGTACGTCACCATCGCGGCGGTGATCATCGTCTCGCCCTTGCAGGTGTGCGATTCGTAGGTCTGGTCGCCGAGGACTTCGCGGAGGTGGGTGATCGCGGTGTTGAGTTGGGGGACTGTCGACGGGCTCATGGCTGTTTACTTGCGAGACAAGCGCGGCCAGCATAAAGCACCGACCTATCTCGCCCTGGTTAACGGCTTGCTCCTCCTCGTAATCACAGCCTTAGTCATGGTAGAAGCGATTGATCGGCTACTCACCCATAATCCCGAAGTCCACGGCCTTCCAGGAGCATGTCCCGAGTCTCGTGGAACTTCGGATGACGATCCATGGTGAACTCTAGGCGGCCGCACCGACAGATTCGGTGTCGGCGACGGTGTTGGGGTGGGCGTGTCGGCGCAGGGCGTTCACGAGTTGGGGCATCTGCTTGTAGCCCTTGATGCGGCGGAAGGATCGCTCGGCGTTGAGCATGCCGGCCGCGGTCCAACGCAACACCATCTGCCCGTCACGCCAGCGGGTGACATTGCGGTTGGTGGTCCGAGCAATGGAGATCATCGACTCGACCGGGTTGGAGGTGGTCAGCGTCTTGGCGAGGCGGCCGTCGATGCCCAGCCGGGCCAGGTCGATAAGCATCTTCGGTTCCTCGACCGCGTCCTCGCCCAAGAGCTGAGTCAACATGCTGATCAGCCTTTGAAAATCGTTGCTGCGCCTCGGCATACCTGGTCACGGTACATGCGCGACGCCGCAATCGCTGCCATCACGAGCTCGCCGTGGCCGATCTCGGCTCTGCTCAAAACGAACGGCGTCGCGCTGCGCCGTCAAGGACTCGCCGCTGACCTCGACCACAGCCATGATCGTTCTGACGAAGCAACTGGATGCATACGGAGACACCAGTCAATGGTTAATCCGGTACCCCGGCGAAGCCTTCACCTTCACATTGCAGCCCGACGGCTATGCCACGATCACGGCCCCGTCAGGTAAGCCGATCACGTTGTGCCCCAGAGGTACCGGTTTCAAAGACACGCAAATGCTCTGCGGTGCATAGGAATGTGACCGAGCGTCGATGAGTTTATCTGCGCGGGGCGGCGGCTGGACTGTGCCGGGCCGGGCCGGACACTCGGGGCCATGAAATGCGAATCGGAAGCGTGCGGATCTAAGCTGCGCGCATGCGCGACCGCGAGACCATCGGCTCCGAGCTCCGATTGTTGGCGGCTCTCCGCCGTGCGGCAAGCGAGTGAGACAGTCCGCTGCCGTCGACGATCCAGTCGTGGTGAAGGTCACCAAACAGGTGAATGGACAGCGAACCCCAGCACGTTCGCGACGAGGGCGATGCGGTGATTGCCAAGCGCCGAAACAACTTCGGTCATTAGATTAGAGGTGGCTTTGAGATTCGACCAGATCGCAGTGAATCGGCCCCGCAGAATCCTCAGCGCCGTTAGGATCTCCGGATCATGACCCACCAACTGCCACCGCCCGGCTGGGATCCAGATCCATCACGGATTCCCGCGCCAATGTATCCGCCGTCAACTCAACAACAAATGCCAGCGAAGCAGAAGAACACGCTAGGGCTAATCGCCCTGATCGTCGGCATCATGGGATTCATTTTCGCGTGCATCCCAGGAGCACTCATAGTCGGCTGGGTGTTGCTGCCTATCGCGTTCATCCTCGGCATTGTGGGATTGCTCTCGTCCGGAAAGGCTAAGGGGACAAGTGTTGCTGCCGTCATCATCTCGATAGTCGGAAGCGTAGTTGGCGTCAGCGTTTTCGTTGTTGTAGTCGGCGATGCATTCGGCAACGCCTTCAGAAAGTCAGACTTGTCGCCATCTTCCCCGACAGCGACTAAGGGGCATGGCGGTACCCCTCAGCCTAGTATTAAGGGCAGCAGGGATAACCCACTTCCCATCGGCGAGACTGTAAGCAACCAAGACTGGCAGGTTGTGCTCGAAGCTCCGCGCGAGGCGTGGGCCGAGATCGCCGCTGCAAACCAGTTCAACAGCCCGCCCAAACCGGGCATGGAGTACTGGATTGTGCCGATTACCGCCACCTACACGGGAAACAATACTGGCAATCCCATGTTTGGTATCACCGTCAAATTTGTTGGTTCAGACAACCGGACCTATGACGGCTACTGCGGAGTCATCCCCGACCCGGTCAACGATGTCGGCGACTTGTACAAAGGCGGGGTGGCTAGAGGGAACAAATGCGTGGCTATCCCTGCCGGCGCGAACGGACTGTGGACGGTGTCCACCGGCTTGGGCGGTAAGCCCGTCTTCTTTGCCGCAAAGTAGAGCGGTTCGCTGACGAGTCGAGCTACTTGGTAGTCCAGCGGGACTCGTACGCTGATCCGAAAATTATGGTGAGTTGGCGTCGGTGCGCAGCACGTGGTTAAGCGGCGGGAGTGAGTGTGACCGTGTATCCGAGGGCTTCGAGTTGTCGAATGTGACTGCGCTTTTTGGCAGACGGATCGACGTGTCGGTTGTAGTGATCGGCGCCCAGATCCTGGTATCGGGCGTCTGGATCATGCAGCAGATGCCAGATGATCACCAGGATGGAGCGACCGACGGCGACCACTGCTCGTGGTTGGCCGCGGCGTCTGGCAATGCGGCGGTACCGGGCCGCGAGGAAAGTGTTTGTCTTGGTGGTGCCGACGGCAGCCTCACCCAAGACGCGCGCTAGATACGGATTGCCGTGTCCAGAAGAAGCGCTGCGTTTGGTCTTGCCCGCCGAGGAGTTGATGCCCGGGGCGAACTTCGCCCACGAGCACAAATGCCCCGCGGTCGGGAACCGTGACATATCGACCCCGATCTCGGCGATGATGGCGGCCGCGGCGACCGAGCCGATCCCGGGGATCTCATCCAGATGGGCCGCCGCCTCGGCGAAAGGGGCCAGCTGCGCTTCGATCTGGGCGTCGATTGCGGCGATGTCGGCGTCGAGCCCCTCGATCCGCGACAACATGCGCGACAGCAAGAACCGGTGATGATCGGCGAAATGCCCGTCGAAGGCCTGTTCGAGGCGATCGATCTTGCCGCGCATGCGCGCCCGCGCCAGCTGGGCGAGCACCTTGGGGTCGCGTTCGCCAGCCACTAGCGCGGCCAGCATTGCCCGTCCCGATACCCCGAAGATGTCTGAGGCCACCACCGACAGTTTGATGCAGGCGTCTTCGAGCAGCTTCTCGACCCGGTTCTTTTCCGCGGTGCGCGCGGCGACCAGATCGGTCCGGTAGCGGGTCAGATCCCGCAGCCGCCGGATCGGCCATGGCGGCACGAAGCTGGGCCGCAGCATCTGCCGCTCGGCCACCTTGCACAACCAGACAGCGTCCAGCACATCGGTTTTCGGTCGGCCCGGCAGATGTTTGACGTCGCGGGCGTTGACCAGCCACGGGTCCAACCCATGCGCCTCGAGCAGGTAGAACACCGGCTTCCAATACGACGACGTCGCCTCCATCACCACCCGCTGCACACCCATCTCGACCAGCCGATTGGCCAGCTCGGTCAATGCCTGGGTCATCGTGGAGTGCGTCGTGACTTCCTGCAACCGCCGCTTACCGCCAGCTGGCGACGGCACCCGCACACAGCACACCAACTCCGCCTTCGCGATATCCAGGGCGGCCACCCGGGCAATGATCTGCTCCTCATCATGGGACTCAGCCAACATGGATTCCTCCTTAACACGAACCACGTGGGAGTGGTCGCCCGCGGATATCGCAACGGGGACAACGAATCTGATCCTCGTGCTCGTCAAAGCGGCAACAGTCAAGGGCCCATACAACGACATCCGACGCCCGGCTCGATACACGGCCTCGCAGGG
>Ga0310910_10000765_pt1 | contig 16524 bp, 14 predicted proteins | sample GREbulkMGHF172_FD_203448 | JGI IMG/M metagenome (GOLD analysis project Ga0310910, IMG submission 203448) | Lab enrichment of tropical soil microbial communities from Luquillo Experimental Forest, Puerto Rico - GRE.bulkMG.HF172 | ecosystem: Environmental > Terrestrial > Soil > Tropical forest >... | reverse complement strand
TTCATCGGCCCCAAGGCCGAGCACATCCGCCTGATGGGCGACAAGATCGAAGCCAAGAAGACCGCGAAGCGCCTCGGCATTCCCGTTGTGCCCGGTTCCAATGGCGCGGTCGGCCCCGATCAGGACGCGATGGCGATCGCGCGCGCGATCGGCTTTCCAGTGCTGGTCAAGGCGGCGGCCGGCGGCGGCGGCCGCGGCATGAAGGTTGCCCATACCGAAGACGATCTGGCGCTCGCGCTCACCACGGCGGCCAACGAAGCCAAGTCCGCGTTCGGCGATGCATCGGTTTATCTGGAAAAATACCTGCAGAAGCCGCGTCACATCGAAATCCAGGTGCTCGGCGACGGCCGCGGCGGCGCGATCCATCTTGGCGAACGCGACTGCTCGCTGCAGCGGCGCCATCAAAAGGTCTGGGAAGAAGGGCCTTCGCCTGCGCTCGACGCCGCGGCGCGTGCCAAGATCGGGCTTGCGGTCGCAAAGGCGATGCAGCAACTGAAATATCTCGGCGTCGGCACCGTCGAGTTCCTCTACGAGGACGGCGAGTTCTATTTCATCGAGATGAACACGCGCATCCAGGTCGAGCACCCCGTCACCGAGATGATCACCGATATCGACCTCGTGCTCGAGCAGATCCGGATTGCCGCCGGCGGCGACCTGCCGATGGCGCAGAACGAGGTGGTCATCAACGGCCATTCGATCGAGTGCCGGGTGAATGCGGAAAACCCCGTGACCTTCCGCCCCTCGCCCGGCAGAATCCAGCAGTACCATCCGCCGGGCGGGCTCGGCGTGCGGATCGATTCTGCCGTCTATCAGGGCTACGTGATACCGCCCTATTACGATTCGCTGGTCGGGAAGCTCATCGTACACGGCAAGACCCGCGCCGAGTGCCTGATGCGGCTGCGCCGCGCGCTGGACGAAATGGTGGTTGACGGCATAGAGACCACGCTGCCGCTATTTCGCGCACTGGTCCGCGAGCCCGCGATCATTGACGGCGACTACCATATCCACTGGCTCGAGCAATATCTGGCCGGCCAGCAGGCCGGCTGATCCGGTCTCCACTCCACGCCCTGCAGCCGCATGGAACCAACCGTTCCATGCGGCGTTGGAAAGCTTAGCGATATCTTTCCGTTCGGGGGAACGACCCTATTAATTTCGGAGCCAAGGTTGCCGTGGCGCCTGATGCCAAGCGCAGGCGCGCAATGGGTCAAATCCTGCTGCTTGCGGCGGGATTTCTGGTGCTGGTTGTCATCAGCGCCGCCTCTGTGCTGCTTGTCGACAAATCGAGGGAAGACAACGCGCGTGTAGTCCACACCATCGAGGTGGAAAACCAGATTAACGCGCTTTTGCTCGAGATCCGCCGCGCCGAAAGCGCGGCGCGCGGCTACCTGTTGACGTCGGGGTCGGAGTTTCTTGGCGATCACGAGGAAGCGGTGACGCTGATTCTTCCCGAACTCGACAAGCTCGCCGAGCTCACGCGCGACAATCCGGTGCAGGTAGCGAACGTGGGCAAGATGCGCGCGGCGATCGAAACGCGGCTCGATCAGTTTTCGCGCGAGATGAATCTCGTCAAGCAAGGCAATGATGCGGAGGCAACCGCGCTGGTGCGGGAGGCGGCTGCAGGCGGCACCACGGCCTCGATCCACAACGTTGCCGACGCCATGCGTTCCGAGGAGGACGATCTGTTTGCGCTGCGGGCCGCGAACGCCGATCGCAGCCAGCGGCTCGCGTCCACGGTGACGATTGCCGGCTCCGGCCTCGTCGTCGCACTGGCCGGCATCTCGATTTTTTTGTTGCGACGCTCATCGCGCGAGCGCGACGATGCCGAGGCGCGCCTGCGCGATGCCAACCTCAACCTCGAGGCCATCGTCGATCAGCGCACCGGCGACCTGCGCGAAGCCAACGACGAAATTCAACGCTTCGCCTATATCGTCAGCCACGATCTGCGTTCGCCGCTGGTCAACATCATGGGTTTCACCAGCGAACTGGAGGAGTTGCGCGGCGATATCTTCAAGCGGATTGCCGCCTTGCGTCACGCCTCGGTGCCGGCTTCCGCTCCGGTCGGCGACGCGGAGGCGGAGCTCGACGAGCAGGACAGGCAGCTCAGCGAGGATTTTTCCGAAGCGCTCGGCTTCATCAAATCCTCGATTGCCAAGATGGACCGACTCATCACGGCAATTCTGAACCTGACCCGCGAAGGCCGGCGTCAGTTCGAGCCGGTCAGGATCGACATACGCGAGCTGATCGAGGCGATCGTCACCACCCTCGCGCATCAGGCAGCCGAAGCGCAGGCGGAGATCCGCGTCGCTCCGCTGCCGGAAATCGTGAGCGACCGCCTGGCGCTGGAGCAGATTTTTTCCAACCTGATCGACAATGCCATTAAATATCTCAAGCCCGGCGTACCCGGCAAAATCTCGATCCGGGGTCGCACGAAGCTCGGCTTTGCGGTGTTCGAGATCACCGACAACGGGCGCGGCATCGATCCCAAGGACCACCAGCGCATCTTCGAGCTGTTTCGCCGCGCCGGAACCCAGGACAGACCCGGTCAGGGCATCGGCCTCGCCCACGTGCGCGCGCTGGTGCGGCGGCTCGGTGGAACCATGTCGGTCTCGTCGGAACTTAATTGCGGCAGCACCTTTGTCGTAACCCTCCCCCTCAGTTGGAAATTTGAATCCTGAACAATCGGAACGGTACAGTGATGACCACGCCTGTCACAATTATCATGATCGAAGACGACGACGGCCACGCGCGCCTGATCGAGCGGAATATTCGCCGCTCCGGCGTGAACAATAAAATCGTGCCGTTCACCAACGGTACAGAAGCGGTGCGCTATCTGTTCGGCAAGGACGGCAGCGGCGCGGAGCGCAAGGACGACGCGCTTTTGATCCTGCTCGATCTGAATTTGCCGGACATGACGGGCATCGACATTCTGCGCCAGGTCAAGGGTAACCCATACCTGAAATGCAGTCCGGTCGTGGTCCTCACCACGACCGATGATTCCCAGGAGATCAAGCGCTGCTACGAACTCGGCTGCAACGTCTACATCACCAAGCCGGTCAACTATGAGAGCTTCGCCAACGCCATTCGCCAGCTCGGACTGTTCTTCTCTGTGATTCAGGTTCCTTCGACGGCCAAATGACACAGCCAAAACCCACGCTGCTCTATATCGACGACGACGAGGCGCTCGCGCGCCTGGTGGAGCGCGGCCTGACCCGGCTCGGCTTGAATGTCGTGCACGCACCCGGCGGGGCCGAGGGGCTCGATCGGCTCAAGCAAGGCGGTATCGACGTGGTCGCGCTCGATCAGTACATGCCCGGGCTCGACGGCCTGGAAACACTCGAGCGGATCTTGGCCATCCCGAACGCGCCTCCGGTCGTGTTCGTCACGGCATCGCAGGATTCGAGCATCGCGGTCACCGCGTTGAAGGCGGGCGCAGCCGATTATCTCGTCAAGGATACGCTGGGCGATTTCGTCCCGCTGCTGCAGGTCGCCATCGACGGCGCGCTCCGCCAGGCCGAATTGCAAAGAGCCCGCGATGAGGCGGAGGCCGAGGTGCACGCCTCACGCGACCGCTATGCGGCGCTCGCCGCCGAACGCGAACTGCTACTGCGCGAGGTCAACCATCGCGTAGGCAACTCCCTGCAGATCATTGCCTCGCTCCTGCACCTGCAGGCCAACTCGTCGACCCAGGACGACGTCAAGGCGGCCTTGACCAATGCCATGGGGCGCGTCGCGGCGGTGGCGCAGGTCCATCGCCGGCTCTACACCTCGCACGATCTGAAGAGCGTGCTGCTGAACCAGTATCTCGACGCGCTGCTTGAAGATCTGCGCCGCTCGACCGAGGGCGAGAGGATGTCGCGCCTGACATTGAAGGCCGAACCGATCGAGATCGATCCCGACCGCGCGGTCGCGATCGGGATCATCGTCAACGAGCTCGTGATGAACGCGGTCAAATACGCTTACACCGATTGCACCGGCCCGATCCATGTCGCGCTCACCAGCGATGGCGACGACCTCCTGCTGTCGATTTCGGACGATGGCGTCGGCCTCAATGGGCGGATCGACCCGCGCTCGACCGGCATGGGCCAGCGCATCGTCAGCGCCATGGCGTCCAAGCTCGAGGCGAGCGTCGAGCGCGACCCCAATCATGCGGGCACCCGAATCCTGCTGCGGTTCCAGCGCGCCAAAACAGCGAAAGGCGCGAGCGCCGCCGCGAAGTAGGCTTGTCGCACCATCCCTTCCCGGGCGAGGTGACCATCGCGCTCGCGCCTGCGCCCTGCTATCCTTCTCGAATGACCTCCCGCGACTCCGGCCCTTCCGAGATCACTCCCGAAGTTCTGCTGCGCGCCTATGCCTGCGGCATCTTTCCGATGGCCGAGAGCGCCGACGATCCCACGCTGTTCTGGGTCGAGCCGGAAATGCGCGGCGTGATCCCGCTCGACGGTTTCCGCATCTCGTCGCGCCTTGCCCGCACCGTGCGCTCCGACAGCTTCACCGTGACCGTCAACACAGCTTTCAAGGCTGTCATCTCGGGCTGCGCTGCGCCACAGACCGGACGCGAGGATACCTGGATCAACAAGCGCATCCGCGATCTCTATTGCGGATTACATACGCTCGGACACGGCCACAGCGTCGAGGTCTGGCAGGACGGAGATCTGGTCGGCGGGCTCTACGGGGTAAGCCTCGGGCGCGCTTTTTTCGGGGAGAGCATGTTCCACCGCGCCCGCGATGCTTCGAAGGTGGCGCTGGTGCATCTGGTGGCGCGGCTGATCGCGGGCGGTTTCGAACTGCTCGATACGCAATACGTCACCGAGCATCTGAAGAGCTTTGGCGCCGCCGAGATTCCGAGGCGCCGCTATACCGCCCTGCTCGACCATGCGCTCAAGGGAGTTCCGGCGGACTTTGCGCGATTGTCTGCCGAACGGCCGATCCCGGGCCGCGAGGCGCTCGCCATCATCGCCGCGCGCACGTAGCGCTCAGCGGAAAATCCCGAACAGGCCGCCCGGCTGTTGCTGCGGTTGCGGCGGGGGTTGTTGCTGGACCTGCTGCGGCGGCGGAGGCAGCGGACGCGGGGTCGCCTGCTTCTGCTGCGGCTTCTTGGGGGCCGGCGGCGGCGCAGGCGAAGCTTGCGGCTTGGGCGTATCGGGCGCAGCGCTGACCACCGTCGTCTCCGGCCCCTTACAGTCGGTCAGCCAGATGTCGTAAATCGGATGCTCGACGCCGTGCAGGCCCGGACTTGCCGCATACATCCAGCCCGAGAAGATGCGCTTCACTTCGCCCTGCAGCGTGATCTCGTCGACTTCGACGAAGGCGTCCGTGTTGGCGGCTTCGGTGGCCGGGCGCGTGTAGCAGGCATCGGTCTTCACCCGCAGCGCGCCGAACTGGACGGTCTCGCCGATGTCTTCGTCGAAATTGATGATGCGGCCGGTGATCTTGTCGAGACCCGAGAAGCTCGCTTTCTTGTTGATGACCTTCTGAGCCGGCGGCTCCTGCACCACCTCGTCGCCCGGCTGCAAGGTGGCCGGCGCAGCCGGCGTCCCCCGCGGTTGCCGTTGTCCGGGCGGCAAGCCGGGCAGGAGCTGGTTGCCACCTGGCGGCAGCGCCGCGCTCTGGCCCGGCTCCGGCGGGCTCACGGAGGCGGACGGCGGCACATTCTGAGGAATTGCGGTCGTGCCGGGCGGAGGCGCCAGAGGCTGCGACTGCACGGGCCCGGGCAGCGCCGAGCCCTGCTGGCCCGGCAACGGCCGGTTCGGCGCCGGCAATACGCGGCCCTGGGGCAATTCCGGGACCTCTTCTTCTTCGTCCGGCGGCGGCGCCTCGCGGCCGCGCGGAATACCGGCCGGTGGCCGCGGCACCGGATCGGAAAAGATCGTGCCGATCTGCGCACGCGCCGGCGGCGCCAGCGAGATCGCAAAGGGGGCGGCAAACAGGGCCGCAACACCGGTCAGGGCAATGGTTCGAAACATCTTGCGCGGCTTTACCAGGCGAATCGGGATCTCAGGGCATTGTACAGGGACAAAATTCTTGCCGCCGATTACCGGGAGACCGGTTAACACGCCGAATAAGGCGGCGAAAGGGCGGTTCCCTCCCCGGCTCTGGTCAGCCGGCCCCGCAAATGAAATAGTTCCGCCCGCCCAGCAACTGCGCGCAAGCCTTTGCGCCTCAAAACCAGAGCATCCGGGACAACCGGGCCAACAGAGGAAGCCACATGCCAGATCGCATACGCCTGGACGGCCGGGTCGCCGTCGTCACCGGCGCTGCCGGCGTCATCGGCAGCGCGACCGTCCGCCTGCTCGCCGAACGCGGCGCGATCATCGTCGCCGTCGACCGCAACCGCGCCGATCTCGACGCCGCGATCACGGATCTTCCCGCCTCGGCACAGGCGCTTGCCGTCGCCGCCGACGTGACGCAGGAGGACGAAGTGAAGGACTACGTCCGCGCCGCAATCGAGAAGTTCGGCACGATCGACGTGTTCTACAACAACGCCGGCGTCGAGGGTGAGGTCAAGCCGATCACCGAATACACGCTCGAAGCCTTTCGTCGCGTGATCGACGTCAATGTGATCGGCGTGTTCCTGGGGCTCAAGCACGTACTGCCGGTGATGCTCAAACAAAACAAAGGCAGCATCATCAACACGGCATCGATCGCCGGACTGATGGGATCGCCGCACATCGCCGTCTATAGCGCAAGCAAGCACGCGGTGGTGGGGCTGACCAAGAGCACGGCATCGGAATGTAGCGGCACCGGCGTGCGGATCAATTGCGTCTGTCCCGGCCTGATCGACAGCCGCATGCTGAGCGCGATCTTCCAGGGCCGCTTTGGCGGCAACGCGCCGCCGCCGATGGAGAAGATCGTCGAGCGGATTCCGGCGCGGCGTCTCGGACTCGCCTCCGAGGTTGCCTCCATTGTGGCGTTCCTGGCCTCCGATGAAGCGAGCTACGTCTCAGGCTCCGCCTACACGGTCGACGGCGGGCGCACCGCGGCGTGAGCAACCGTGCAACGTTCAAACGACAGAAGGTTTTCCAGCATGGCCGTTGTTCTCGATCCCGATGCCGTCGCCGTCTACAAGGCGTTCCAGGAAGCCGGCCGTCCCGCCTACGAGACGCTGACGCCGCCCGAAGCGCGTGAGTACTACATGCAGGCGCGCCTGGTCGCCAATCCGGAGCCGCCCGAGCTGCTTTCGGCGGAGTCGCTTGCGATCCCCGCGCCGCACGGCAGGATCCCTGCGCGCATCTACACGCCGAAGAAACTCCGGAAGGCGGACGGGCTTGCACCCGGGCTCGTGTTTTTCCACGGCGGCGGCTGGGTGATCGGCAATCTCGAAACCCATGACGTGGTGTGCCGCAAGCTTGCCCATGAGGGCGAGATGATCGTGATGTCGGTCGACTATCGGCTTGCGCCGGAACACAGATTTCCAGCGGCCGTCGAGGACGCCGTCACCGCCACCAAATGGGTCGCCGCCAATGCGAAAGGGCTCGGCATCGATGCGTCACGCCTTGTGGTCGGCGGCGACAGCGCCGGCGGCAATCTCGCGGCCGTAGTCTCGCTCCACGCGCGCGAAAACGGGCCGAAGCTCGCGGGCCAGCTCCTGGTTTACCCCGCGACCGATTTTTCCCGAAAGCATCCGTCGCACAGCGAACCCGAAACCTCGATCCTACTGACGCATACGGTCGTCACCTGGTTCATGAACAATTATCTAGGCGATGCCGACATCAACGACTGGCGCGCTTCGCCGGCGCGCGCCAGGACGCTCGCCGACCTGCCGCCGGCCTATGTGCTTACGGCCGGCGCCGATCCCTTGCGTGACGAAGGCGACGAATATGCCGCGCGGCTGAAGGAAGCGGGCGTTGCCGTGACCTACCGGCATTTTCCCGGCCAATTCCACGGCTTCTTCACGATGGGCAAGCTCTTGAACCAGGCCAACATCGCCGTGGGCGAGATCGCGACCTGGTTGAAAGGACTGGATTGAAACGCGACGCGATCGGAAGCTACGATCCGGGTTACCTTGGCCCGGTCGACTCGGGGAAGATCCGGAAAACGCCGGATCATCGACATTCAGGACTGATCGCGCGTTGGCAGCATCAAGCTCAATCGAAATCGCCAGGCACACGCTGCTCTCCTGCGGGCTGATCCTTGCGGTCGGCACGCTGGCGGCGTTCGTCGCGCAGCGGATTCGGATTCCCGACGTCGCGATCTTCCTGCTGGCAGGGATCGCGCTCGGGCCGCACGGGCTTTCCCTTGTCAACATCACGGCCGACTCCGCGCTGAACCAGATCATCCTGCTGTTCGGCGCAAGCTACATCCTGTTCGACGGTGGCGCCGCACTGCGCCTCAACGTGCTGAAACGGGTGTGGATCACCATCCTGGTGATCGCAACGCTCGGCGTGCTGATCACCGCCGCGATCGTCGCGCTTGCGGCGTCCTATGTCTTCGCCCTGCCGCTCGGCGTTGCGGCCCTGCTCGGTGCGGTGTTGGCTTCGACCGACCCGGCTACGCTGATGCCGATCTTCCGCCAGGTCAAGATCAAGGCGCGCGTCGCGCAGACCGTGATCGCCGAATCCGCGTTCAACGATGCGATGAGCGCGATCATCACGTTCGCGGCGCTGGCGCTCGCAACCGGCGACGGCCACGTCTCGTTTTTGCAGAGCCTGTTCGATCTGTTGAGGCAATCCGCGCTCGGCATCGTCGCAGGCCTCGCGCTCGGTTATCTTGCGTCACTCCTGATTGCGCACGAGCGATGGGCGTTTCTCGCCGAATATGCACCCGTCGTAACCCTCGTCGCCGTGATCGCCGCCTATTTCGCGGCGAGCGACCTGCAGGCATCAGGCTTCATGGCGGTGTTCGTGTTCGGCATCGTGCTCGGCAATCAGGAGACGTTCGGCTTCCAGATGAAGGTAGGCGAGGCGCAGAAGCTCGCCGAATTCGTGCTGACCACCTCGTTCATCATGCGTCTCTTCATCTTCATCCTGCTCGGTGCCCAGGTCGATTTTGCCGAAGTCGGGAGGCATTGGCTCGGTGCAGTCGCGGTCGCAACCGTGCTGATGCTGGTCGCGCGACCGATTACCGTATTTCTCTGCGCCTTGCCCGATCGGCGCGCGCGCTGGCGCTTGCCCGAACTTCTGTTCATGTGCTGGACGCGGGAGACGGGCGTGATCCCGGCGGCGCTCGCGGGCCTCCTGCTCAGCAGCCAGGCGCCCGGCGCGCACGTCATCGCCTCCGTCACCTTTGTCGCGATCCTGATGACGATCCTGATCCAGGCGCCGACCACCGAGTGGGTGGCTCGCAAGCTCGGGCTGCTTGAGAGCGGATAGGACCGTCAACCTGGTCGATCATGTCTTGCGCGCGGACCCTCGCAAAACCTCTCATCCGGAAGGCATGATCCAGAAGTTGAATGCGAGTGCGACGGCGCCAACCAGAACGAGACTGGCGGCCCAGCTCGCATCCAGATTGAACCAGCTCCGCGAAACGAATTTCAGGCCGAGGTAGCGGTAAACCAGCCATGCCAGGCATCCGCCGGCAGCGATGGTAGCGACGACATGGACGACGGCCACAAGCATCGCCATGCCGAGATTTGCCTCGACAAGCGGGCCGGCCGCTTCGTGAGCACGGGCTGTAGTCCCGCACAGACCGAGATAGATCGGCACGAGCATCAATCCGGCGCCGTGCGCAATCGCGATCGCAAATGACCAGAGGCCAAGCTGGGTTGGCGGTATCCTTGCAAGCGCTCTGGGATGGCGTCGCCGCAAGAGCAGAAAGACGCCATAGCCGATGACGAGAAGCGCCGCAGCAGCCTGGATCTCGCGCTGCCATTGCGCGAGCGCAAGCAGCAATGCGAACGGCAAAAGCATCATGAGGATTGCAAGCAGATGGCCGACGGATAGCGGCCAGAGCGCCAGAAGCAGAGCACGCGGACTTTTTTCCATGAGCCCCGCGGAAACCGCGAGCGGCCACCCCATCCCCGGGTTGACCCCATGATAGAGGCCGCTCGCGACGACGGCCAGCCACAGTCCGGCCGCTGTCCAACCTGGGCTCAATTCGAAACCGACGGGTAACAGAAGGAATCCGTCGAGCAGTCGCCGCCCTCCAGCCGAATTTGATGCGGCCGGTATCCGTCAGGGAAGTTCACCCAGTAATTCCTGGCGAGCTCGAGCCCGCCATTGGAACCTACATTGGCCATGACTTCGGCGCCGGGCATTCCACCAGGATAGAACTGCTCATCCCAGGTCGAATAGAGCGAGTTCGTCCAGTACACGCGTTTGCCGTCCCGGCTGATCTCGACCATCTGCGGCCCGCCCACATAGGCCTTGCCGTTCGGATGCGGCGTACGGCGTGCGATGCCCCCGATGTGCACCGAGCCTGCAAGCCTCGGTTTGCGGGGATCGCTGACGTCGTACTGACGCATTTCGCCCGTCCCCCAGCAGGAGACGTAGAGAAACCTGTCATCCATGGACAGGTCGATGTCGGTCACCAGCGGGGGTACGGCACCAAAGCCCTGAAGCAGTGGTGGCAGCTTCTCTTTCGGAGCGGGCTCAGGCGGGATCGTCGCGGTCTTTTCCGCATGGAATTTCCCGTCTTCGCGCCACCAGGTCCAGATCGAGGCTTCGAGGTTGGTCGTGTCGACGACCACGCCGACGAAGCCGTACTCGCGAACCGGATCGTGAGCGGGGCGCACTTCCAGCGCCATCTGATGGTTGGCGCCGAGGTCGATGGTTTGCACGTTACGCCGCTCCCTCAGGTTCCAGAAGTGGAGACGATGACCGTACTTGTTCGCTAGAAGATCTTCGGGGACGATGCCGTTTTCGAACTGCGGCGGCAGCGCCCATTCGCTCGTCACCATGTAATCGCGCGGCAAATTCCACCAGAAGTCGTAGTGCAGTTTCTGCGGACCGCGATCGATCTCCCAGCGGCCAAGAATTTCGAATGTCTCGCAGTCCATGATGAAGACGCCGGGAGGTCCGTTCGTGCCGTCCTTGCCTCCGCCGCCGAGCGTGCTGATGTAAATGCCCTCCGGGCCGCAATGGATCGTGTGCGGACGCGAGTAGCCGGTTTTCTTGAACACCTCCTCGGGTTCGATGATCTTGTGAATCCGCGCTTTGGTGGGATCGGGCTTGGTATCCACGATGTAGATGCGGGACGAGCGCAGCCCGGGGATGATGAGATAGCGTCGCTCGATGAACGCGTGGCCCCCGAGCGGAGACAAGGCTGACGAGCAGGCGTTCCAGCCGAAATGATGAAATTCGTCGCCCTTGTTGGGCATCGTGATCGTGTGGACGATCTGACTATATTTCGGGGAATCCGGCTTGACGTCGATAACGGCAAGCGCGTCGGGCTTGGAGAAATCCGGACTGAGCAGCAAGGTGTAAGCGAAGTTTTCCGGCGGAGCTTCCATCGCAAGTTTGGGCGATGCGTAAAAGGTGGGATCCGGTCTCATCGTCATGGTACTGACTCCCAGTTTTGCGTCGGCTTGTGCCAACCTGGCTCGGGACAATAAGCGGCGACCGTGCGGCTCATCTGGCCGAAGCGCGGGCTCAGTTGGCTGATGAACAATATGTCAGAGCGTCGCTCCGGAAAACCGGGTCAATCCAGGCTGCGTCACCCCGCCGCGACCTGCGTCGATCAACCCATGGCCGTCGCACTGGTGCGATTTTTGTGTGAACGCCGATCGGCCCAATAGGTCCCGATCGCAAGCACGATCCAGCCCATATTGTAGATAAAGCCGCAGCCCAATACGGCCCAACCGGGAATCGGCCCAATGGCGGCGCGATCGACAAATTCGTAGAAGTGGCTTGCCATTTGCGGGTGAATCGCGAGCTTTCCGAAGTAAGCGGAAGTCTGGATCCCGATGATCCAGATGTATGTACGCCGAACGCGGCGCCCGGCGGCTCGAACGAAGCTGATATGGTGGCGGGGATGCAAGTAATCTTCCGCCAGAGTCGTCCGCCAGCCGGCATCATCGACTCCGCGCGTGCCGTTCAGCATCTGCGCATAGAAATGCGTCTCCATGAAGCGCGCGCGCGCACGCCATACGTTGAAATAGCGGTAGCGACGTGCCTCAAGCCCGAGAAAAACGGCAAGCAGCATGCCTATCAGAATGAGCGGCAGCGCCGACGCCTCCCGGGACGAGAACGTCGTCGAGAGGGCGATGCCCATGGTGACGATCGACCAATTGGTCGTGTTGTCGAGGCGCGTTCGCCAGATCGTGCTGCGATAAATCTCCCCACGATAGAGATGCGCAATCGCACCCAGTTCAGCCGGGTTCAACTCCTGGATATGGTTGTCTGTGGTCTTGAGCATGAGAACCACCAGAGACCGGATTGAAAATCCTCAAGCAGTATCGTTTGCCGACCGTTCGTCGCGTTTGCACGCACGGCGCATTGGTACCTGCTGCGCATAGTATCACAATTCCGCTTCGCTTCGGTAATTCCGGCGGGTCCGCGGCACCTCGAGGAGGTGTACCCTACCCCGCGACCGATCGTCAGACCGTTTCCGCAATAGCGAAGACCAAGTGCAAGCTGCCTGCGCCAACACCTGCTTCTCAACGCGCCGTTTTCGTGCATACTTTCGAAACCCAGAGAAGGGACGTTCGGAATGGCTCAGGCCCTTCAGACGACCGAGGGGTTGCCGCGGCAAGACGCCCGAAGGCTGCCCACGATTGCGGTGCTGACGGCCCTTGGCGTCGTCTACGGCGATATCGGCACGAGCCCGCTCTATGGACTGAAGCAGGCCGTCGACGCCGGTGGCGGCCCCGCGCCCGAGACGGTGATGGGTGTCGTGTCGCTGATCTTCTGGGCCCTGTTCCTGATCGTCGGGTTGAAATACGCCATTCTGATCCTGCGCGCCGATAATCACGGCGAGGGCGGCATCGTGGCGTTGCTTGCGCTCCTCGATGCCAGGCACGCACCACGCGGAAGTCCGCGCGCCTCACTGCTCGTCGTCGGCTTGATCGGAGCCGCACTGCTCTATGGCGATGGCGTAATCACACCGGCGATCTCGGTGCTCAGCGCCATCGAAGGTCTGAAGATCGACGCGCCCGCGCTGTCGCCAATGGTTGTTCCCGTTACGATCGCAATCCTGGTCGGTCTCTTTATGGTCCAGCGCAAGGGAACAGAGTTCGTTGGCAGTATCTTCGGGCCTGTGATGCTCGTGTGGTTCGCTGCGATCGCCGTGCTGGGCATCACGGGGATCATGCGGAGCCCGTCCATCCTCGCCGCCATCAGTCCCCATCATGCCGTGCTCTATCTCAGTCACGCAGGACCCGGCATCGCATTCGCCGTGCTCGGCGCCGCCTTTTTGACGCTGACAGGTGGCGAAGCCATGTATGCCGATATGGGCCATTTTGGCCGGCGGCCCATTCAGCTTGGATGGTTTGCGATCGTCTCGCCTGCTCTGATGCTCAATTATCTCGGTCAGGGAGGACTGCTTCTGGCGAACCCCGCCGCAGTCGAGAATCCATTCTATCTGCTCGTACCCCGATGGGCGCATTACCCGATGATTGCGTTCGCGACGGTCGCCACCGTCATCGCCTCGCAAGCGATCATCTCGGGTGCCTATTCCCTCACCCAACAGGCGATGCAACTCGGCTTTCTGCCTCGCATGCGGGTGCTGCACACGGCAAGCCACGAAAAAGGGCAGATTTACATACCCTTGGTGAATTGGCTGTTGGCCGTCGGCACACTTGCCGCCGTGCTCATATTCGGCTCGTCCGACGCACTCGGCGGAGCCTATGGTATTGCGGTCTCCATGTTGATGGCGGTGACGACGGTGCTGGCAGCTCTCGTCGCCCTGAGATGGGGCTATAACCCGCTCCTGGTCGTGGCCGTGAACGGGTTCTTCCTCGTCATCGAGTTGGTTTTCGTTGCCGCGAATATGACGAAGCTGATCGAGGGTGGCTGGTTCCCGCTCCTTCTGGCGAGCATCATCGCGTTCCTGATGCTGACTTGGCGCACCGGATGGCAGTTGCTCGAGCAGGAGCGTTCCAAGCTCCGCCAGCGAGAGGACGAGTTCATCGAGTGGGTGATCACCACGCCACCCATTCGGTTACCGGGAGCGGCGGCGATCTTCACCGCTGCGACGACGGGGATCCCGCTCTGCCTGACCCATCACCTCAAGCACAATCGCGTGATGCACGAGCGCGTATTGTTTATTGCATCGGTCAGCGTGGATGAGCCGCGGGTCGAAGAGGCCAACCGCATCAAGCTCGTGCCGGTCGGAGCAGGTATCACCCGCGTCATCTTCTATTTCGGTTTCATGGAAACACCTGATGTGATGGATGCACTGAGGCGCGCCTGCCGCGGCCTTCCCGAGCTTCGCGGTATCGATCCCGAGAATATCACCTATTATTTCAGGCGCGTGATGGTGATCGCCTGCGAGAAGGCCTCGGGCATGGCGGTCTGGCGAAAGTCCCTGTTCGCCACGATGCACCTCAACGCCAACCTGCCGGCGGCGTACTTCAAGGTGCCAGCCGCCCAGGTCGTGGAGGTTGGTCTCGAAGTCGAGATATAGGCGCAACTCCCGTTGCGTTCACGATAGCCGCCTACCCTGCCCTCGCCGCGCGGCGCAGCGATTGCGGCGGCTGGCCGAAGGCGCGGATGAAGGCGCGCCGCATCCGCTCGGGATCGCGGAAGCCTGTCGTCTCGGCGACCCGCTCGATCGTCTCGGCAGAAGATTGCACCCGCGCGCGGGCCTCCTCGATCCGCAAACGCTCGATTGCCTTTGAGGGCGTGGTGCCGGTTTCCGCGGTGAAGGCGCGGGTGAAATGCCGCGCACTCATGCCGGCGCGGTCGGCGAGGTCATCCACCGTCAGCCGTTCGTCGAGATTCTCGCGCGCCCAGGTGAGCAGCGGCCCGAACCGACCCGTGGGCGCCTTCAACTCCAGAAGCGACGAGAACTGCGACTGCCCGCCGCTGCGGCGATGATAGAGCACGAGCTGGCGCGCGGTTTTCTGCACGATCTCCTCGCCGTAATCTTCCGCAACCATCGCCAGCGCAAGATCGATGCCGGCGGTGATGCCGGCAGAGCTCCAGATATCGCCATCGCGCACAAAGATCTGGTCTGGCTCGAGCTTCACCTTGGGATAGCTCGATAGAAACTGCCGCGTACGCATCCAATGGGTGGTGGCGCGCCGGCCGTCGAGCAGGCCCGCTTCCGCAAGGATGAAGGTCCCGGAACAGATGCTTGCGACGCGGGCGCCGCCGCTTGCGACCGCCCGCACAAACTGCAGCGTGCATGTGTTCCGTGCAGCCGCCTCAACGCCGTCGCCGCCCGCGATGATGAGCGTCGTGATGGCGGCCGGCGGCCCAAACTTCCGCGCCAGCATTTCGACGCCGGAGGATGAACTCACCGGTCCGGGTTTTGCGGCCATCACCCTGATCGGCGGGGCACTCTTCGCGTAGCGCCCGGCGATCTCGAACACCGAGATCGGCCCCGAAGCGTCGAGCAATTGGAAATCAGGAAAGATGAGGACGCCGATCATGGAGTCAGTTATGTCCTGAAATGAGGGAAATGCCCATTCCGGACAATAGGCCACCATGCTATCATCACGTGGTCAAGCGCAATTTGGAGAGTTTTGCGATGTCGGACCCGCTTCAGATCGGTTTTCTGGTGTTCCCGAATGTCACCCAGCTCGACCTCACCGGCCCCGTGCAGGTGTTTTCCAGCGTACCCGGCGCCAAATTGCATCTGATCTGGAAGCGCATTGAGCCGGTTCAGAGCGACACCGTGCTGGTGCTGACCCCCACCATCACCTTTGCAGAATGTCCGCAACTCGACGTCATCTGCGTACCCGGCGGATTTGGCACCGGCGATCTCCTCAATGACGAAGAGGTGCTCGCCTTCCTGCGCAAGCAGGCGGAGGGCGCGAAATTCGTCACCTCGGTCTGCACGGGATCGCTGGTGCTGGGCGCGGCCGGTTTGCTGCGTGGTTTTCGCGCAGCAACGCACTGGGCCGCGATGGACAGTCTTTCTCCGTTCGGCGCGATACCGACCAAGACGCGGGTCTGCATCGACCGCAACCGGATCACCGGCGGCGGCGTCACCGCCGGTATCGATTTCGCACTGACGGTGGTCTCGATGCTGCTCGATCAAACGACCGCGCAGATGATCCAGCTTCGGCTCGAATATAACCCTGCGCCGCCGTTCAACGCCGGTTCACCCGACAGCGCGCCGCCGGACGTTCTCGCGATGGTCAACGAGCGGGCCGCACCCTATCAGGCGCGCCGGCGCGAAGCGGTGCTGCGTGCGGCGGCAAGGCTCGCTGCGCCGGCCTGAGCGCATCGATCGTAGGGTGGGTTAGGCGCAAAGCGCCGTAACCCACCGTCGGGACCGCATCACTGCGTTTGGTGGGTTACGCGCCTTGCGGCGCTAACCCACCCTACGATTTGAGAACTTATTCGAACAGAAAAAGGCCGCCTGGTTGCCCAGACGGCCTTTCCTGATCTTACGACGGCGCCACATTTCACGGGCGATTTCAGAACCCGCAAACCGGGGGCCTATCTCCCGGCCGTGTCCTACTCGGGTGCCGCTGCTAAT
>Ga0310910_10000764_pt1 | contig 16527 bp, 32 predicted proteins | sample GREbulkMGHF172_FD_203448 | JGI IMG/M metagenome (GOLD analysis project Ga0310910, IMG submission 203448) | Lab enrichment of tropical soil microbial communities from Luquillo Experimental Forest, Puerto Rico - GRE.bulkMG.HF172 | ecosystem: Environmental > Terrestrial > Soil > Tropical forest >... | reverse complement strand
GCGAGGGCGCGACACCTATTCAGCGTGGCTCCAATGCCAGCCTTCCCGGTCGTCTCTTGGCCGTCGAACTCATCAGACATAGTGCGCTCAAGCCGTCGCTCCGTCCTTGGGTCGCCTGTTGAGCGCGCCAGGTTCAAAGTGGTGCCGGCAAACTCCACTTGGCTGCGTCACTGGCAGAGCCATCTAGAATTTTGTCCAAACCGTGTAAGGTCCGTGTAAGCCAGCATGTGTAGATTGTGAGCGTCGGTCTAAGACCGACAGGAATGTCTCTTGAAGCCCCGGCACGCCCCCGCGGCCGGGGCATCTTTTTTGATCGGAGACTTAGGCACGACCGCAGCAACTTGCACCGGGTTCGGCTCGGTTGCATTCACCCCTGCCCAATTCTATTTGTTGCACATGTTGCAGCGTGCTCTTCCTGGCGGGTTCGTCGCGCCGTGCCTCCCAACCAAAACCGATAAACTGCCGTCCGGCAGCCTATGGCTGCACGAGATCAAGCACGACGGCTTCCGCATCATTGCCCGCAAGACTGGCGCGCAGGTGAGGCTCTACAGCCGTCCTGGCAATGACCTCACTCGCCGCTTCCCGCTGATCGTTGAGACGTTGGCACGCCTGCGCTCACGCTCCTGTATCATCGACGGCGAGGCTGTCGCCTGCGATGACAACGGCGTTGCCTCGTTCAATCTCATTCGCTACCGCCGCCATGATGACAGCACGTTCCTGTACGCCTTCGACCTGATCGAGCTGAACGGCGACGACCTGCGGCGTGATCCGCTTGAGGTCCGCAAGGCAACACTCGCATCTATCGTGGCCAGGGCCAGCCCAGGCATCCGATTCAACGAGCATATCGAGGGCGACGGCCCGACCGTCTTCGCCCATGCCTGCAAGCTTGGCCTCGAAGGCGTCGTCTCGAAGCGCAAGGATTCCGCCTACCGTTCTGGCCGCTCGCCCGATTGGCTCAAGATGAAGAACTCGGATGCCCCGACCGTGAAGCGCGAAGCGGAGGAGGATTGGGCGAGATGACTCGTCGCAAGCGCGAGATCATCGGCCTTAGGAACGAACGGGACTTCCCGCATCTCGTCGAACTCCCACTTCCGCCGGAAGGTTTTCGCAGTGTTTTCCAAGAGATTGATGCGTTCCATCGTGAACGACGCATCCCAGTCCGCCGCGGCCGGAGTCGATACGACGTCAAGCCATTCTATATTCGATTCTGCTTCCCAGACACGGCCACTGCGGATGCATTCCGCAATCGCTTCGGCGGCGAATGCTTCACCGGCCGCCCAAGAAGAATGGAGTAAAAGAGGACGGAGATGACCACGACAAGAACTCACTTCACCTTCCGCGTCGATACGTGGACCCCTGAGGGCGAGAGCATCGTGGAGCATGTCGCCGGCGTCGAGGACTATCAGGTTGCACTCGCCACGTTTCTCGCTGCCTGTCAGCGCTGGCCCGGCACCCCCATCACCTTGCGGCAGGGCGCGCGAGTGATCGAGGACAGCGCCTGCGCGTGGTGTAGGCGAGTCGGTTGTCCAAGAAATGCGCCCACACTGCTAGGCCGTGTACTCATTAACGCGCAGATCGCAGCAGGTTTGCGCGCTTACTTTGCGGTTACGTTACAGCGACGTATTTTTGCGCTTACGCTTACGGTTTGCCCAAAAACACATCATAGCATTATAGCTTATGCCTATAACTCATGCCTAAATTCTAAGCGCACCGGCATCGGCGGTCGCGCGCCGGTTAACCTAATGACGACTGTCGACGCAATAAATCTATTCCCGCAACCGTCAAAAATTTAGAGCTTGATTGCATGTGAATTTTTCTTCAACCTCTCGGTGTGAACGGATTATCGGAGGACGGAGGTGTCTAGGCGCCCGTAGCATGCACAACAACGCCTGCGAGAAGGGCGGACCTGCCATGGGGGCGGCAATCAAGTCGCCTCAAACGAAGGAGCAGCGTCATGAGCATTCGTAACACCGAATTATGGGTTCACGGGAACGTCACAGTTCCTGAGTCGATGGGGTCCCAAGTACTGGGGCTAACTCAGGTCGACCCGGGTTTAAACGCCTTTTCTGACGTGAATGGGACGCGTACTACTGCTGGCGCGGCCTTCGTGCTTCAGCCTCGCGGCGCAAGTACCTGGTTTCACATCCCCTTTCCAACGCCCGCCGTTATTAAAAGCAAGCGGGCCACCCTTACTTGGGTGTCGATCCTCTTCAACATCGAGGCACCCATGATCCTTCAACGTTTAGTTGTCATGGAAGGTCTAACAAACATCTTTGACCAGAATCTTACAATAACGGGAGATCACAGCGGCGGCCCCGACACCAACAACACTTACAATGTTATGCGCGACGGAATCCGATTTGGCATCGGCATCAGCCTCTTCATTAGAAACGACGCCCCGGACCAGAAACACCTATTCATAGTTGGCGCGGGCGCCAACTTTCAACACGATTGGGAATAAGTTCGAGCCTGGCCTTGCTCGTTAAACCGAATGCCGGGGCCAGCCTTGGCTACGATAGATGCGAGCGGTGGCCTTCTCGGCTGGTGGCGACGGCGGCGGAAGATCGCCTGAGCGTCCGACACAACGCACACGTCGTTTGCGGCAGCCAGCGATTGCCGAACAATCGCGGTTTATGAGTACGCGCCCTAGTGAAAGGTCTTGGTGGGATAGCGGAGGGGGGCGTAGAAAGCGTTACTGCCGGTCTTGTCACGCAACAGACGGCGAGCGACTACCGCGGCATCTTCGCCTGGGGCAAGCTTTAGTCGACCTATGTGATTGCCAGCCCCGTCCCAGACATAAATCCAATTGTCGTTATCAACGCTATAGCTGCCTTCCGCAATCGCGCCAGCAGGCTCGGCCTCGGTCGCGGGGCGAGTTTGTGTCCAAATGTGGCGTCGCGGCGGCGCTTCCTCGAGGCTTGGCGGCGGTGGTACAGGCCGCGGTGGAGGGGGTTTAGGTCCGTGGGCAATGGGCTCACATCGGTGAATCGTAACTTCGTTGGGGAACGTGCGGCCGCATATTGAGCATTTCCAGGTGCTTGACTTGGCTTGGGGAGCGGGCGGCTCACCGTCATCGTCCCGACCAGGTCGGGGCACGCCGGTGACGATCATACTGATGCCGGGGTCGATGGTGCCGTCATCTCTGAGCGTGCCGTGATAGATTTCGCGCCCTTGCGCATCGCGCTCGATCTTCGCAACGGCGGCGACGGGCTTTGCGTGACCCACAACAATCGGGATCGGAGGCAGAAGAACGGCCTCGCCCCGCGCGACTTTTTCCAAGATGCGGCGGTCGCGCTCGAGCTCTAATCGCGCGAGCGCTTCTTTATCGTTCGACTGCATCGGGGACCTTCTCGACGGTTAGCATCAACGGAGATTCGGCCGTGATGCGCTGCTGCTCTTCGACAACGCGTTGGCGCAAGAGCTCGATCATCTTGTCGAGCTCGGTGTCCGACAGCTCGGTGACCGTGCCATGCTGAAAGAAGAATTCGCGAGGAACTAGATTGGCGATGATTTGCAGATACTTTTCCGGCTTTGTAACGCGGGCCTGCCTGATTGCTCGCTCCCCGAATTCCTCGAAATCCTTCGCAAGGGCCTCAACGAATGCCCTGGATAACTTGTTTTTGACTCCGAGTGGACGACCGCCGCCCTTGTGACCAGCAGGGAACATCTAAAGCCCCAACTCCTTCGCCGCCACCAAATAGGCGCTGAAGATATTTCCAGCCGCTTTTGCCTCCCACATTCGACGGAGTGCGCCAGCAGGAACAGTCGGGGGGCGGTGCGCTTCAGCGATTCGATCAAGCTCTGCGTCAACCTCTTCTTCCAACGCCTTAACTCGCTCGGCCAATGTAGGCACCTGATATTTCTTTGCAGCAGTCTTCATGTGACTGACTCCTCATAAATGCGATGCCTCCGGCCGCCGCCTAGCAGCCGGAGGCTTGACCCTGGCCGCAAACGCAAGCGAGGGCCGTGAGGCGGGTGACAAACAGCCGAAAAAGGCCCGCCTATTTGAATTAGTAAGGGCTAGCGCCACCGTTTATAAACTTCGGTCGGCGGAGCGCCTGCCGGGCCGGGCAAAGAGGGAATGTTGAAAGCTTCCTGCGCCCATTCGTCGCCGTAACGCGGTTGCGGTGGCTCACTATCGGGGTGTTGCTTTTGAAAGCGCGGCGTTTTCTGCGTGATGCCGCCGGCAAAACGATCAAGGTCGCTCATCACTGCGTCTCCCGCCCGTTATCCTGAGTGGACGGCTTCGGACTCCTATAGTCCTTGCGAGTCTCTACAGAATAATCGTCATAATTGCCGTAGGCTTTTCCGTTGCCAGATGACGACGACATTAACTGAGAGTCCGCGAGTGGGTTCGTCTTGGAATTGTCGTCTGCAACATACGGACCCGTCACTGACCTTTGTTTCGCAAAGCCGGGTACAAAGCCTTTCTTGCTGCTATCGTATTTCATGTTAGACGCCACTGCCTTTCTTGGGTTTGTTCGTAGAACGGCCCGCAACGCCTGCGAACCCGCCTTCCGCTTGGCTCGATTTGAGCTTCGAGAAGTCCGCGCTCTTGTCATTATCGAAAGCGTGGAAATAGCCCGAAGGCTGCTTATCGATTGCGGCTGACAGGTCGATAGTATTGTCCAACATGCGGCCTGACGGGCCTGCCTTGGACGTGTAGACATTCGGGGTTCTGCTCGGATAATAACTATCACGGTCCAGGCCAACAGCGGCCTTGGCCTCCGCGTCATTTCCTTTATCATAAGGCGGCCGGTATTCCTGGCCACGGCGAAATGCTGCCATTAGGTATTTCCTTTCGTTTTCGAGGTCGTTTGTTTGCGGCCTGTGTTTTCCGATCTGCCCAGCGGACATTGCCGAGTGCATAGTGGCCGTCGTTATCTATGCGATCGATGGAGGTGTGCGGAGGTCTCGGCCCAACGTGAGCCAAAAATTCCTCGAATGAGGAAAATTCGACCTTGATGCCGCGTCCACCGTAATTCTTATAGGCAATGTTGTTTGGATTTTGACAACGCTGCTTCATCGCTTGCCATGAATGGAATTCTCCGGTTTTTTTAGCCGCGCACGTATGCCCGTGCTGAATGCGAAACTGGGAACAACCGCAGGACCTCTTGCTTCCCTCGCGGAGTTTGTTTGCGCGGACAACGCACGTTTGCCCACAATCACAACGGCATCGCCAAGTTGCTTTCTTGTGAGTGGTTAACCCCGCTTGTTCCAAAACAACAAGGCGCCCAAAGCGCTGGCCAATCAAATCAATTACTGGACGCATTAGCTATTTTTTCCCCCTGGTTAGCAGTGCTTTTCACGGTTAAAACTAGAGCCTTTAGTAGTACATCTTCGCTCGGATCGTTTAGTCCGACAGAACGATGCACGCGAACTAAGGCGTGTAGACGTTTCATAAAGTGGGCGACACCCCGATCTAGCTCGCGGATCAAGAACGCTGCCACCGCTGCCGGATGTGCTGGTAAAGCTGGCAATGCCGGATTCCAGGTCGAACAGTAGTGCTTGAACTGTTCAAATATCTTCCGGTCTGCTGGACTGGTTCGTGTGGCCGAATTCACGGCAGAAGCTGCGTCATGAATGAACGGCAACACGGCCGCTTCGATCTTGTCATAGATTTCTCGTACCTCGGCCTCATAGGCTGCGACTTCGGCAGCCTTGGCGGCTTCCAGCGCTTCACGCTTGCGCCGCTCTTCGAATGCAAGCTCTTGCCTGTCTCGCTCCTCTGGAGCCCAATCTAGAAATCCCATGATTCCTGTTGCCATCTAAATTATCCCTTTAGAGTTGACCTGCCGCACGTTTCGCTTGCGTGAGCTTTCGTGCGATTGCGAGTTGTTGCCGCTGAGTCGGGGCGTTGTCGAGTTCGCGCTGGAGGCGGCCAATGTCGGCTTCCGCATCCGCACCAGCGGGGCGATAAACTCCCGGGGCAACCGGCGGGAGCGCGTGAACTCGCTTCAGGCTCTTCAAACTGTCTCGCCCCATCTGATGCGCGACAGCATCAGCAAGAATCATTTGCTCTGGCGCGCTTCGCCACCGGCCAGCACGCCACTGCTGGGCAATCTGCGCATCATTGAGGCCCGTCGTTCCTCGGATATAGTTTTTTGCCGCCTTCTGCATCTTGCTTGGGTCTGCGGCGAGTTGAGGGTGGCGCTCCGCGAGCGCTCGGTTAAAAGCGTCGTCTTGCTGTTGCGCCCACTGGTCGATCTGCGCCTGACGGGCTTGCACGATCTGCTGTTGCTGGGCCACCGCAACGGTATTGGCGTTACGCACAATTGATTCGAGCTCGTTATAGCGGCGAGACGCTTCGTTAAGCCATGCTGCGCGCTCGTCGCCTTGTACGGGCTGCTGGCCGGACAACTCGCCGGGCACATAGTTTTGCGCGGCCCATTGTTGGATTTGCATTCGCTCGCTTGCCGCAGCCTGCCCTTGAGCCGAAAGCCGCTGGAATTGAGCATGAAGCGCCATGCGCTGTTGCTGCTCCGCAAGCTGTGCGCGTTCCTGCGCCAGAGCGGCGTCAAGCTGAGGTTGCGGTGCCGGCGCGGGATCGGATACCGTTGGCGCAGCGAGGGCCTTCTGCAACTCGGCGCTCTGCTGCTCCTCGCGGCCTTGCAGCTCGGCCATCAAATTTTGCTCTTGCTGCTGCGCGAACGTTCGCCAATTCTTCATCGCGCGGTTGGCTTCAGCTAGGTTCTTGAACCCGTCTAGTGCTGCATCGACGGGCTGGTGGTCATCCAAAAGCGGAACAGGTTCGCCCCGGTCACTCACCGTCGGAACCTTCACCACCGGAATTTTGTCGAAAACCTCGGCGGCGTCTCGACTTTCTTGTGGCGTCATGGATGGCAGTTGCTCGAACGCTGCCGCCTTCGCAGCCATCCGCGCCGAGCGCAATGCGTCACTGGCACGCCTAACTTGGCGGTGTGGTGATTCATGTTCGCCGGCTTCGGGTAATGAGCTGGCGTCCCACTTAGCGATCGGCGCGGTTTGATCGTAGCCGTCGTCCGTCACCCACGGATTATCTCCGCGCTCTTCGCGCTGCTTCCGCAATGCCCTGACACTGTCTCGGACCGCCAGGTCCTCGCGCTCACGTGAGCCCTCTGGCCAATCCGATATGCGGGCCTCAGGCAAGGTTTCCGGATCAGGCGGCGGGGGCACCGGCAACTCGACATCGATAGTCGGCGCCTCGGGCGCCTTACGAATTGCAACGTCGCCAGAAATAGTCACTTCAGTCATGCTTGGTCCTCTATTGGTTGCCAGTTCTCAATCTATACAAAAGTCGGCTCTCGCCTTGACGGGGCTGTGAGCGTGGCATTGCCGGTTTTTGATTAAATCGCTTCAGAAAGCCTCTAAAATAGCCAGCAACGTATTTCTCCGCATGGCCATGGTATTTTGCCGGCACCTCGACAAAATAATGCAAGCCATGCTCGGCGGTATGGCGCCAGGGGGAAGTATTCATGCCGCTTCTTTCGGCGGCTTTCTGGCATCGCTTTTGGCCAGACGTCTCGCTTGCTTGGCAGCCGCCTTTTCCCGGCGTTTGGTTTCCCTATCGACCTTGCTGATAATCGGTCTTTGCGGCTTATACATTCCTTGCGGCCTTTTCGATTGAGGTTTTGCCGATCATTTGACCGGCTCTAAAAAGCACCAGCGGGCGCTGACCGTCATACCCGGCATTCAATAGGCATTGGGCGAGCGTCTGGGTGCAATTCGGGCCAGACGCGGAGATGCCAAGGGCCTCTGCATCGTCGCAAGCGGCGAATTGGTTGCCAAACAATATGACCCTAATTGGCCTCTCGTCGCTCACTGTTTGCTCACCCAATAAAGGGGCCTTCCGGGATGCTCGTCAGTGCGCCCAACGCAAACCGCGACCTCCCTCAGCGCCGTCCGAAGGTAGTGATAGGCGGACTTATTGAACGGCTTACCGGCCTTGAAGATATGCGGGTAGGCTACCTGCGCCGCGTCACCGGTCGAAAGCTTGCCGTCAAATTCGTCTAGGGCCTGTCGCACCGCTTGGCGCAATCGTGAGTTCGCCCCTCGACCGTAACCCATTGCACACCTTTTGAAATAAAGAGAATTCTATACTACTACTGAAAAAAATCGTTTTTTACCGGAGTACCCTGACAAACCCGGTCCACTGGGCATCACTTAGCCCCGCATAGAGCTTCACGGAGGGCTGCTCCAGCAGCCGCATGCCGACTACGGGCTCTTGCACCACGAATTCGACTCGCCAGACTCGTTTCTGGGCGTCAGCGTATAGGTCGCCAACTTGGGCGTCGGCTACTGCCATGTATCAAACTCTCATTCTATCCTACATTTATAGAGTAACACGGTTATAAAATTCCGGTAGTGACCGAATTGCCTATTTCCCCATTATGCCGCCGCGCTCACGCATCTTTTCCCGTCGAAGCTGTTTCTTCTCGCGGGCGATTTGCCGAAGGACATTCTCGACAGCCGAATCCGAGTCCGGATAGTGCTCGTCTGCCACTTTCTCGATAGCCCGCGAGCGAGGCGTCCCCTTTGGCATCTTAACCCAGGCCAGTGCGGTCTTGGCAATCAGCGGGATCGTCATCCGGCGCCGGCCGGGGCGCTTGGGCTTAAGGGCCGGCAGGATGAAGCTATACCACGGCGCTCTGCCATCCTGAGGCTCTGGCGGGGCGGGGTTAAGGCTGTCCGGTAGAATGCCCATTAGGTTCCTCCATTCCATTAAAAGGCGCCGGGAAAGCCAATTAGACGATGATCTAGACGGTTTCTGCGGCAACTGGGGGGCCATTGGCTGATAGCGTAACACGCTGCTTCATAAGATCACGAATCGCGTCCCACGCCACACGACAATCGGTCCAAACCTCAGACGTTAACCCGGACGGCTTATCTAGCCGGTAGCTGCCATTGCGCCAGACGATCCGCGCTACATGGCGGGTATTCATTTCGCTGTCGCAATATAGATCGCAGGAGCCATCAAGGCGCTCATACCATCGCCAGCGCGGTTTTGAAGCCGGTGAAATGGGCTCTGTTAGCGTAACAGGCGCAAGGGGCGGGGTGTCGGAGGGCCTTAGCGTAACAAGGCCCTCTACCGCCTCCCGCCTGCATTCCTTTGGCCGTTTCTGGCGGGATGCAGCTACTCGATGAGCGTCGCAGCAATAGACGGCAGTTGACCGCTTGGCACGGAATATCGCCCCGCAAAGGGGGCACTTAGTCAGCTTCATACGTTCTCCGAAGCACCTCCGAATAGCCTTATAAACCCCCAAGAAACCTGATGTGAAGGAATATCGCCGGGGGAGTTATACAACCCGCAGATTAAAAACGGCGACACCACAATTTTCGAAAAATTTCATTTTTTAAAAGTCCCAAAAAATTTGAATTTTAGGGTCTCCCTAAGTGGAATTCGAGAAAGGGTTGGGGCGCGGGTGCGTAATGGTGGCCCCGCTCCACTACGCCGGCTGTTTTTGTGGCGAAACATACCCCCCCTTCGCCCGCGGGCGGCGATATTCCCGGCTGGTCGGGGCTTCCGACCTCCGCGGGGCGGACATACCCTCCGACACCACGCATTGATATCATTGGGAATTCGGGCATTCAGCATTATTTGCCCATATCCATAACCATGGCCTGCCGATGCTCGAGGCCCTTCCTACCTTTTTCGCGCCCAGGCGTTCCAGCGACCGCTTGATGGTGATGTATTGATTGGTTGTGTACCTTTTAGCCATCGGTAGCCACCACTCGAGGGCATCCGAGGTCGATATAGGCCCGTCAAAGGCAATAAATGCCCTTTTACAGGCCTTTTGCACCTTTGAATTGCCTTTGGCCGGTTTGACTGGCGAATGTTGCCAAATGTTCATGTTGAAGCGGATTCGGCGACGTGTGTGCGCGATTCGGCCCAGATTAGGGCTATCCGATAACTCACCCATACCTTTGCCGCTTAACTCACCCTTGCCTTTGCCATAGCCTTTAGTGGCTGGAGAACCACGTTGATAGGTCACGTTTTCACCTCTTGCCAGCCTTCGCACACCTAGAGCCATCGTCCGCGCCACATCTGGCGATAGACTGTAGGGCTGCCGCGTCATCGAATGTGCGGCCACATCGGGGGCAAATTTCAATTTTTTCCATCATGCGGCGCGCGGACTAAGGCCATAAGCGCGGGCAACGTCCCGAATCGCTGCGGCTTGTCTCTCAGTAATCGGCATTCGCCGAATGGCGCGAATAAGCATCGATTCCGCAAAGGGACTGATGTCGATTAATTCGGAACAATCCTGAAAGGCTAAGGCGAGGCCGCGCTCTTCATCGGTCATCGGCCGCCACACTGAAGGTTCCCGCTTGGGTTTCCTTTTTGGCCGAGGCTTTGGAGTTAGTGGCTGCCACGGGCCGGGAAACTGAATGATTTCGCCCATTACGCCGCCTCTCCTTTCTTTCGTGCCTCAATCCGCTCTCTCATTCGACGCAGTGACCCTTCTCCCCTCGTCTCTACCTCGGAAGTCCCCTTTTCCTTTCCTTCCAAATTAGAATCATTCTTGTTGACTAAGGAATTTCCTAAGGAAGGTCCTAAGGAAGGTCCTAAGGAAGATAGTCCGCCACTTCTGTCGGGTAGCCCTACCATTTCTGTCGGGTAGCCTGACAACTTTTGTCGGGTAGGCTGCCATTCTTGTCGGGTAGCCTCGGCCTTTTTCTCGGCCAGCCTCTCGCGTTTCTTTTCATGATACCCGGGGTCGGTCGCGATAATCCTTTGGTGGTGCAGGGTATATTCCAGCCTGGACTTGGTAGGCGAGGTCCAGATTTCCTTGGTGTAACAAATGCCCTTCGACCGCAAGCCGCCCACGGCCCTTTCGACGCTTCTCAGCGTAAGGCCGGTAGCCTCGGCTAGGTATTTTTGGTCAGGCCACGCCATGCCATAATCCGGGTTGAACAAGTCGTTCAAGGCAATGATGACGCGGAATTCTGCGCCGTTGAGTTTGTACCGCCGAAGGGCCGTAATAAACCGCCCCCGAATCTCATTTACGGACGCGCGGTTGCTTTTGACTTCGCGCTGTGATACTCGTTCCATCCTCTAAACCTTTCAAACTTGCCCGGTCCGTTGTGGCCGGGCATTTTTTTAATGACGACGGTTTAATCCATTCCCCTCCAATAAGCCGCCAGCGTTTAGCCGCGCTGGCGGTTTGCTTTTAGGTTTCAGGTCGTGGCAGCTTTGAGACGGCGGCCCGGGCCTTATTCATTTTCGACAGAAGCGGATGGACTTACTATTGCGACTCCGTACTTGCTTGTGATGTGGCGAAAGAGTTTTTGCCGGGTTGTTTCGGCCATGGTTTCCAGCAACCAACGTGCCTGATCGTAATAGGCCTTTTCAAACTGCTCGTTCACTTTCACGGAGACCAGTGTGCATGCGGGGACCGATTCCGGCTCAACTTCGACGTGAATCCTCTGCACCTGAGCGTCCGGCTGAAATTTGCTAGGAAAATCAATGATGGCGTGATGATCACGCGCTGCTTGATTTTGTTCAGCTTTTCGTTCGCGAAGCGCGCGATTGGCTTGCCGATTGCGCTCTCGCTTGTCGAGTAGCGCCTCCATATGGGCGCTTGAATTACAGCCGCAGGACTTGTGATCTTGCGCACCACAGGCGTCACAGACCCAGACCTGTGCGGAGATGACTTGCTGTTGGGGCGCTAACGTCATGCCGCCGCCTCGTCATCGCCCACTATTGAGGCAAGTAGCTTCCGGCGCGATGCAACCCAGGTCGCACCGATCTTTTTGGCGGGGAGCAGCCCCCGCGCGACCATGTGATAGATTTGCCTATCGGTTCGGCCGATCGCCGCACCGATTGCGGCAACGCCCCACAGCAAATCGTCTGCGCTATTCATTTCCGCCACCGCCTCCGAACCACTCGCAACTGCTTATCGACGGTTGCGCCAAGTGCCGAAGCTTCGCAAGTGTTCGTATATGTGAAAGATCACGCCTTGCGCCAACCGTCGCGTCAGGTCGAGTGTTCCTGGTTTGTTCTTTAATTGACGCCAGCGGATATTTGTGCAACATAATGCGACATACTCCCAACGGCTACCAGGAGGGAAGTCATGTCGGTACGCAAGCGAGAATGGGAATCCGGCGGTGAGAGCAAGTCAGCGTGGATTGTCGATTACGTCGATGGCGAGGGCCACAGGCACATAAAGACGTTCGCCAAGCAAAAGGACGCGAACGAGTATCGCGATACTGTGGGCGTCAATATCCGCGCGGGCGTGCACAGCAACAGCAAGCTGACGGTTGCCGAAGCGGCAGCGGCCTGGGTCAAGCGAGTCGAGGCCGACGGCGCGGAGCGCACCACAATCGATCAGTACCGGCAACATGTTGAGCTGCATATCGTGCCGCAAATCGGCCGGACGAAACTATCAGAACTCACGCCCCAAAGCGTCGAACGGCTGCGCGACAACCTGCTAAAGAACCTCGAAAGTCGCTCGATGGCGCGGAAGGTTCTGACCAGTTTCAAATCGCTTCTGAAGGCCGCAAAGCATGCCCATGTGGCGGGCGATGTATCGATAAAGCGAAGCCCCCGCGACAAGCGCCCGCTCGAGGTGGGCCGCGATATTCCCACGCCCGGCGAGGTAAAGCGAACGATCGCCGCCGCACAAGACGAGCGGCGCCGCGCTCTCTTGTTAGTAGCGGCCCTGACAGGCTTGCGCGCGAGCGAATTGCGGGGCCTGCGGTGGGCAGACGTTAACTTGAAGGGTGGCGAGCTACATGTGCGTCAGCGCGCCGACCGCTACAAGAAAATTGGCCCCACGAAGTCAAAGGCAGCCATTCGCACGATCCCGCTTGCCCCCGACGTTTTGACGGCCTTGAAGACCTGGAAGCTTGCTTGTCCCAAAGGCGAGGCCGATCTCGTTTTTCCCACCGCCTCCGGGCAGATCGAACACCACAAGAATATGCTGGCCAGTCTGCAGCCGATCCTAAAGGCCGCTGGCGTGGTGGACAAAGCCGGCAGACCCAAATATGCGTTGCACGCTTTCCGACATTTCTTCGCTTCGTGGTGCATCAATCGAAAGGTCGATGGCGGTCGCGAGCTGCCGGCCAAGGTCGTGCAATACTTGCTCGGCCATAGCTCGATTGTCATCACGCTAGACCTATATGGGCACATGTTCCCGCGTGGCGACGATCAAACCGAGCTGGCAGAGGCAGCCCGGGCGCTGTTGGCCTAAATCACAGACCATTTATGTGCAACAGGTCCGCGACATAGAGGCAAATTTATGAGCAAAATCAACGAAGGCCAGCCTCCTGTAAATCCGCTGGCTGACGCCTTCGTAGGTTCGAGTCCTACCTCCCCCACCACCAGGAATCAGGGGTCAGAGGTCAGTCATCAGAACATCAGGGCGATCTGATTACTGATCTCTGATCACTGCCACCTGGCGCGGGTGTAGCTCAATGGTAGAGCAACAGCCTTCCAAGCTGATGACGAGGGTTCGATTCCCTTCACCCGCTCCATCTTTAAAATCAAAGACTTGTGCGGAATGTTGAGGGAAGCGGCGCCTGCTCGGCTTTTGCCAGCGACCTCTTGCCGCCAAGACCTCCAAATTGGTTTTCTGGCGAGCTGTTTGAATTTGCCCACCTGCAGCTGATCGATTTGATCGCGAGCTTTCCTCGCCACCGCAGAACCTCTGCATAAGATCGCCTGATCCAGTTGATTGCAGGCAAGAAGCGAATCGGAGCGCCATTGCCGTGTCATCTCGCCTCGCCAGTTTCAGCGTGAACTCCGCGCCAAAATTCGGTGTCCTTCAGGAGACGTCAAATAGGCGCCGCGGCTCCGAAACATCGTCAGCTCCCACTCCGCGCGACCCTGTTCCATTTGCCTTTGAAGTAGCAATAGTTTGGTCCATGCCAGCGATTGACGGTTTTGACGATTTCGACCTCGCGCCTGCCAAACCGAAAGCACATCGGCATTTCGAGCCCAAGAGGGCCGGCGCCAAGCTCGACTTGTACCTTCATGGTGATCCTCTTCCTCGTCGATAAGGAATCTTTCTTTTTGACCTTTGTCGGCTCTGATTTTCTTCGCGCTTTGCAGAATGTAGGCCAGTGCCATCTCGCAGGCCGGATTGTCTGGCCAATGGCGGTCGAGCGCGACGATGCCCCACCCCAGCTGGCGACGATCATGCGGTATCCTCGGCAATCGAATAATCTCTGACCGTGCCACACGGTTATGGTAACGACGAACAAATGTTTGGCGCAAAGTAACAAGTCCCGCACGAGGGGTGACTTCGTCTCCGATCTAGACGGCTTAAGGCTGATCAGTGCGTTCATGCGAATCGATAATGCCACCCTGCGGCGCAGGATCGTGATGCTCGTGCAAGAAATTGCCGGTGACGACGACTAGGATGCCCTGGCTCGGAGGGGGAAAGAGTAATGTAGGTGGTGGCCAGCCCTGGGTAGCAATGGCCAGCTTTGTTGCTGTGCTGTTAGTTCTGGCGCTTGGGCATCGTTGGTCGGTGACCGCTTCTTGGTTCACCAGCGATAAGACATGTCGTGAGCGACATGCAACGCTATGGTTTGTAGGACACCTTGATATAGGTTGCGACCGCTTGCTCCGCGCGCGGTTGTGGAAGCTTTATGAAGAAGGTCAATTTGGCCGTTTACGTCGAGGGCACGGTGCTGTTGAATATGTGAAGCACCTAGAGCGCCCCGACGAGTATGCTTCATGCTGCAATGTTTGCCCATGCAACCATGAGTAAGAGAAGCAGGATTGAATAGAGTGTCGCCCACACGATGTCCGAAGTCCACTGCCTCCTCTTTTGCTCTGTCGCTCATGATGCGCCCCAGACACAGCCTGACCACATAACAAAGGCCGAGACGATGCAGCCGCCTGCTGCAGCAGAATGAAAGCACTGCTACGACGATTATTGACGTGGCGCTCAAGCATCCGGGCCTGCCGAATGCTCAATCGTGCGGTCAGCCTTGAAAGAGGTCTCCTGATCGCGCTATTTTGCTCTCGGATACAGAGTTTCCAACATGGCTGAACCGACCACTCATACCGAAGTGCCCGAGGGACATGGCATTTTCCCGCCGTTCGATAAAACAACCTTTCCCTCGCAGCTCCTCTGGCTATCGGTGATTTTCGTTCTGCTCTACGTGCTGATGGCAAGGGTGGCATTGCCGCGGATTGCCTCAATAATTCAGGATCGCCGCAAACACGTCGATGACGATCTCGCGGAGGCGCAACGGTTTAAGGAGCAATCAGATGCTGTCATTGCCGCCCGTGAACAGGCACTTGCCGACGCCCGTGCTCACGCCCAGACGATTATAAACACCAAGCTCCAACAGCACGCGGCTGAGGCGAAGGAGTCGCGTACACGGCTTGAGGAACAGCTGCGTAAGCGGCTCGCCACTGCTGAACAATCGATCGCCGAGAGAAGCAGCGCGGCCGTGGCGAATGTCGAGGCGATTGCGGCAGATAGCGTGGTGGCTATCGTCGAGCGCCTGATCGGAAAGACGCCCACCAAGGAAGAGGTCGCTGAGGCCCTGCGCCGCGTGAAGAGGTCGTAATCTGCTCAGCGGCGGCCCGATGATGGGATGGAGCGCGCTGTCTCTGTGCTGCTGTGCTGCGGAGAAGAGAAATAGCGCAGACGGGTGTACGGCTCGGCGACGACACTTTCCAGCAGCGCGGCGGTGAGCCGCGACCGGCGGCCGGGGCTTGTCACGACGCACGGAGTTAGGGCGCGTCATGACCGAGACGAGGGTAACAAAACGCGGGCTTTAAGCCGGTAAAAGTTGCGGCTGCGGTTAGCCAACTTTGCAGCGCGCCCTCTTCCAATTGTCCCAATTTCATTTAATGATCGTCTCGCCGACAGTAAGGCGCGACCCGCCGCCCCATCTTCAGGCCATGTTGCGTCCTGCGTATCTCTCGAAAAAGCTTACCTCGCCCATCCCTACGAAAGATGGCGGCACGCTGCGCACAATTTTGGAAGCGTGTGAATATATGGCCGCGATAGGCAAGGAGCGTGAGCTACGTCCGCATTGGCAGCAGGTTCGCGAGTTGATGCTCCAGGAGGCCGACGTGGCAGCCGTGCTCAGGCTCGCAATTTTGAAGGACGCCAAGCTAGACGTATCGAAAGTGCCAGCGAAATGAGCGCGACACATGGACAAAGATTACCTGGTCCCTCAAACGCGCCTCCGCTTCGACGTGCTCACGGATGGGGCCGTTGTCGGTCGCATCATGAAGGTGCAGGCTGCGCCCGTTGGCTCGCCGTGGATGTGGACGCTGGCCTCCGGGCACCAGGACCGCACGCCAACGCACGGCTACGCAGCAACGCGTGAGGCCGCGATGGCGGCATTCGCAAAGAGCTGGCGGCGGGAGTGACGGCCCGTGCACGACGAGCAGATCACCAGGTGGAATCAGCAGCGTGGACCGCGCGTGGGGGACTGGTGTGAGACGAAAGATAGCGGCCTGCACCGCATAGGCGGTGTCAGGGGCGGAAGAATTCGGCTCGCCAGTCCGTCCGGGCGCTTCTCTTTAGGCTCTGAAGGTGTGACTTATTTTGGCATCTTCATTGATCATCCGGCGATTCC
>Ga0310910_10000761_pt1 | contig 16581 bp, 19 predicted proteins | sample GREbulkMGHF172_FD_203448 | JGI IMG/M metagenome (GOLD analysis project Ga0310910, IMG submission 203448) | Lab enrichment of tropical soil microbial communities from Luquillo Experimental Forest, Puerto Rico - GRE.bulkMG.HF172 | ecosystem: Environmental > Terrestrial > Soil > Tropical forest >... | reverse complement strand
TTCAGGCGCTGGGCCCCATAGGAAGCGACGTCGAGGGTGACGAAGGGGTGCCGACCGGCCATTTTCCGGTTCCCGGAGCGGATTGGGGGCTGAAAATGCGCCGATTCCGGCCTTCAGGCAAGATATGGTCGGGTTCCAGGGCTGATTCAGGTCGGATCCGGACGGGCGGGACTGGCTTCCTAGGGCGACTACCGGGAGTAGTCATTGTGGGTAGCTCGAAAATAGCCGTGAAATCAGTACTTTAGAACGCATTTTCCTTTCGAGACACTGCCGCGCTCCGCAACTTGAACCCTAGGTTGAAAAATACCATCCCCCCTGTCCCTTGGTTGAAAATATAGGATTGCAGTCCTACAACCGCTGGATTTGCCGTGGAACTTTTGTTCCATCCGAGACCATGGGCCGACCCAGTAGGGCGCCAGACCGGATCCGTTCCTCATGGTCATCATCATCGCCATGACCGGGACATCTCACGCACCTTGACCGGGTGCAGACAGCAACTCGACGGCAGGTCGAGCTAAGGACGACCATTCGACCGGGTGCCAACCAAGTCGTGATAGTCGTGAAAATCGCAGTTCCCTAACCTTCTTCCCTCTCTGAACTACCCCTCTTTAATGAACAAGCAGAACAGGGGAGAGAGGTTAGGAAACCGCAGTTTTCACGACGATCACGACTTAAGCCGACCATGGGTCTTGCAATTTTATGATTGTTCACGACTTCACGACTTTGTCGTTCGCGACTTCAATCTCTCTTCGGCTCGTTGTCCACGACCAGCTTCAATCCACTCATGAGCCTGTCTCTTAGCGCGTATGCCGCGTCAAGCCGCTGCTGGGGTGACAACTTCTCACGCGCGTAAATCGCCTGCCGCTTGTTGTGGATGATCCAGTAACCGCCGCTCTGTAGGGCATCCGGGTTCTGCGTGATGACATAGCCGCAGCGCTGCAAGCGGTGCGGAACGGTGCGGCTCTTCTTGCGGTCCGTCAGCCATTCAGCGCTCGGCGCCTTCGTGGCCAACATGGCAAGCGTCAGAGCGTCCGGGGGTTTGATGTTGCCGTTCGCGTCACGCTTGTGGCCGAGTTCTACGGCGACTGCGTCGATTGCATCGGCCAGCTCGCTGTGTTCCGGCCCGCGATCAACATTGACCATGCTCCAGAATGCTTCCGTCTTAGGAGGTGCCAGTTTCGGATTGAAGTTTGACAAGTGGTAATGCTGCAGCAGCGCAGCGACGTGATTGATCCCATGCTCGTGGAAGTACCAACGGTACAGTTTATCGAAGTAATCCGACAAGAAATCGTCGCTCGTACATTCCGATTTGGCGATCCCATTGCGGCGGTCGTCCGAGGGCATGTAGAGCGCATCGTCATGGTTCGAAGTGGTGATAAATCCTGCTCGACTGAGAGAGATGTATTCTGGAACGTATTTGCGATTGATGCGATGTGTTTCCGGCGGCGAGGTCATCAATCCCTTCATGTGGTCGTGCAATCCATAGCGATCGATGCGTCCGCGATTTGTATCGCCAACATCGCGGGCTTCATTCACTCGCACGATGACTGAACATAGAAAATCGTTGTTTTTATTGACCAGATCGTTGAGTGAGATGTCGCGAAAATTCCATGGCCCGATAGCGTAGCGTGCTGGAACCAACCCTGCATCCTTGCCGATACCGGGAGCACCGATGAACACTAATCCGTGGTTCACCTTCACTTCTGGATGTTGGCGGCGGTGCGCCAGCCACGCGATGCTGTGTTCTGCTATGTCGGCGGGATAAAGCTTGTGCATGTGGTCGAGCCAGGGCTTCGCCAGCGATTTGTCGCCGAGCACGACATTGGGCGGCAGATACGTGTTGTAGGTCCGCGCTCCCGGCTTTTCGATCCAGCCATCATCGACTAGCAATTTATGCTCGATGATTTCGGGCTCGCCCGGTGCCCAAACCATGCGTTCGACGCTGCGCTCTTGCGCCAGCCGTTTGCTGGCCGAGATCATCACCACCTTGCCGCTGCTGTTTTTCACCGGATTGCCGTTGGCGTCGAGTAACGGCTGTGGTGACAGCCGGTTGTCGACCGCTTCGTTGGTCCAGATGTCGCGTGTCGGCCGGTAGATGCAGCGGTTTGCCGGCGCGAACGCGTAAAAGTCGTCGAACTCGATCATGCCTTCCTCCCGAGCACCACGTCGTTGAAGTCCCAGCTCTTGTGTTTGGGGATCAGCGGCACCGCGGTACGGCCCGCCGATCGCCAGATACGCCGACACAACCCCGCCGCACGCTGTCCTTCCCCGTTCTCATCGTGGTCGACCAGGAGGATGAGGTGCTCGACGCCGCGCAGCGGGGGAAACCGCCCCAACCCACCCTTCGCCACGGCCGACCAGGCCGGTGTCAGCGGGGCGCCCTGGTAGGAGATGCGCGTCGCGGCCGCGAGCACGGTCTCGATCCCTTCGCCGACCACGAGCCGGCCGCTGCCGTTCAGCGGCCAGAACATCACGACGCCCATGCGGCCGAGCGCCATCCGGTCGAGCTTCACGATCCGATCGTGCTCCACGCTCAAGCCGATCCGGTGGATCCCGACCGGCACGGCCGTCACCGGATCGCGCATCAAGGCGATCAGGCACGCGTGCACGGCGCGAATCCCGAACACGCAGCGGGGATGGAATCGGAGCGCGTTGTGGATCGTGGGTGGCAGCTTGGTGACGTCGATTCCGCGGGTTTCGGCCAGGTAGCGCTCCCCGATCGTGCCGGCGAGCGGCTGGGCGGCGAGCCAGATGTCCTTGGCGAGCGCCGTACGCGAGGTGACGTCCTGTTCGATCGTCACCGAGCCCGACCAGTCCTGCAGCGCGGCGATCGCCTCGACCTTGGTCATGCCCTCGACTCGAGTCAGCCAGTCCATGCGGTCGCCGTGCTCGCCGCAGCCGAAGCAGCGCCAGTGGTCGGCGTAGATTTTGCAGCTTGGGTTCGGATCGTCGTGGAACGGGCACGAGACCTTGCCGTCGGAGCTCATCGGCAAGGACACGAAATCGGTCAGGGGCGCGATGTTGGTGCCCAAACTGGCGAGGAAATCCTCCTCGGCGCCGCGCTCGATCTCCTTGGTGGCGGGAAGCGGTTCGGCGCCGGCGACGAAGGTGTCGACCGCGCGGTCGAGATCGATCTCGGCGGGATCGATCGGCGGCGGTTCGCCGGTCGCCGGCGCCTCGAGATAGAGCCGGCCGGAGTGCACCTTGCCGCCGAGCGGCAGGTTCATGGCCCACGCCGGCGGCTCGAGCAGGATCGCGAGCACTTCCATGGTGGTGATCGATCCCTCCGGGACCTCGATCACCACCTCGTCATGGCAGTGGAACACGACCGGCAGACCGTGGGCCTCGAAGCGCAGCAGGGCGGCCGCAAGCAGATCGCGGGCGCAACCCTGCACCACGTTCTCGGTCAAGGTCCCGAACCACGCCCGCGCCGGCTTCCATTGTCCGCGCGCATTGTCGAAGAACTCGATGTCGGGATCGCCGTCCTCGAACTTGGTGTTCGGGGAGAGGCGGGCACCGGGGTAAGTGATTGCCCGGCCGCTCGGCAGGGTGATGGTCAGCGCGTAGCCGTCGAAGGCGATGACGATCGGCGGACGGGGCCCGGCTGCGACCAGGATCGGCCGGCCGGTGCGGATCGCCACCCTCGCGGCCTGGGCGAGCTCGCGCCAGAAGGCGCGGATTGCCGGATGCGCATCACGCCACTGCTTGATGAAGGCCAGGACTTCGGCGTCGCTGCGGACGTCCTCATCGTGGGCAATCCGGCGCCAAGCTCCGACCGATCCCCCGAACCCGGCGCTGAGCTCCGCCGCCTTGCCGAGCTGGCGTTCCGGCTTGGCGATGGCGAGCACGTCCTTCTGCAGCATGTGGGCGGCGGTCTGCCGATAGGGGTGCAGCCGTTCGTCGCCGGTGCGATCGTACTCGCGGAACGCGTCGACCTTCCACTGCTCGCTACTGAGCCACGCAGGGATCCGGCTTTCGATAGCGCCGAGGTCGACGCAGATGAGGATGTGCCCCGGCTTGGCGCAGAGCGCTGCACGCGAGAGCTCGGCCGCGACTGCGAGCGGATTGCCCCAACGGGCGAGCTCGGCGTAGTTGCCGGCGATCAGCGCATCGACCAGGCTGGCCGGGTACTCGGCGTCGTTGCGCTTGAGATTGTGTAGCTGCGGACCAGGACTGGACCATCGGCCGGGGCCGGCGCCGTAGATGCGTCCCCAACCGCGGATCCGGCTGTCGTTCGGATCGGCGAACGCCAGCAGCCGCTTGGCCATGCGGACGCTGGCATAGGCGCCGCGCTGGCGCAGGGTCAGCAGCTCGCGCACCACCTCGTCGGGGTCGTGCGCCAGAGTCGCCGCGACCGAGCGCTTGTTCAAGGAGGTCATGGCGTGCCCGCGGGCGTTCACCGCGTCCTTGATGCGGGTCACCTGGTCGACCGACGTGATCACGCCCACACTCAGCTCATTCAGGCGGGCGTTGACGGCATTGCGCTCCTTGACCGCGAGCGTGCGCATGGCCTCGAGAAACGGGATATTGGCGCGGATGCCGCGCCCGTTGATCTCGGCGTCGAGCAGGAGTTGCGCACGCTCCTCCGGGATTAGGGGCTGCAGTCGGGGGCTGTTGTAGGATGCGCGTGTCGCGGCGACGTCGCTCAAGCAGCGTTTGTGCAGAAGCGCGAGATCGCGCTCTCGAACGGCCGGGTCCTCGGGCTTCTTGCGCTTTTTCGCGGTCTGCGGGCGCGACAGTCGCAGCATTGCCCGACGCGCCTCAGGATCCTTGCGGTAGGGCAAGCCTAAACTCTCGCACCTTAAGCCGACCTCGGCTGGGAAGGCGTGCGCGAGCGCGCGCCGCTGGGCGCAATCTTGATTCTCGATCGGGATCGGGGGAAAGCCGTAGCGCTTGACCAGGATTTGGGCGTGAATGGCGCGCTCGAACTCCCAGTTGTCCGACACGAATATGTAGCGGGTGGGATCGGCGAACGACGCCGGCACCGGATCACCAGGGCGCCACGTCTGCACTTCGTCGTCGTCGATCGCCCAGCAGAAGAAATGGATGCCGGTGGTCGGATCGCTGGCGTAAACGTGCGCGCCGCGCTCCTTCAGGCTGACCTGCGAATAGGTCTCGATATCCCAGTAGATGATCATCGCCGCCTCCCAGGGGTGCGAGAGGCAGTTAGCCTCCCGCGTTAGTGTTGGAGTCTCATCGACGGGCTCATGCCCAATCGGGCAATTTGTCCGCGATCGCCTCGGCAACGGTGACCGGCTTGACCGGCGTCATGTGGTCGAGGATCGTCGATGACGGCGAAGCCGCGTCCGCGGGCGGCGGCGTCGGTGCGGAGGCCGGCGAGGTGTTGGCCGGCGTCACAGGCGTTGTCGGTGTAGGAGTCGATGCCGCAGTTGTCGTCGGTCCACTGATTTGTGGAGCCGGCGCTTGCAGTACCGGCTGCAAATTACCCGGTGTCCGCCAGTCTCCTGTCGGCTGCAGATGCGCCCGCATTTGCGGTCCGAATCTCGCCGACTTCCAGGGACGCTGTTCCAGATGCACGACTGGAAATACATGCGAACCGCGTAACATACGCTGTACGGTGACTGCTTCGTGCAAGGCGTCGTAGCAGAGCATGGCACCGAAGGTGTCGTGCTCGTACGTGAACATGGTCCCCGTCTTAAAGTCGACCAGGTAAAAGACGTAGACGAACTTCCACGGCTTCTCGGGCTCGCCGCTTAATCCTATCGGCCATTCCGACCGCGGGATCGAAGCGTTAAGCTCGTCCAGATTGGGAAGCGGATCGTCGATATTGTACGTGGCCCGCTTGTTTACCCAACTCCGAAGCGCCTTGAAGTAGTAGATCACCAGCATGGTGTCGGGGATGGGTAAACCATCACGGTCTCGCCAACCCGTCGTTTCAGTCCATCGAGCGGGCGTTCCGTGGGAAACACGGGTGCTCGATATCTCTAGGGGAAAACCATCACTATTGGATGGTGACCCCGGGATAACCGCATTCATTTGTCACTCCTATGATCTGTGATGTTTGCTACTCATGCCGGGCTTCGCCCCGGTGGGCGCCCTCGCAGTGAGGGGAAGCGGGGAATAGGATCGCCTTGAGCGTGCGAAACGGCGGCTCGTCCTCGACGGTGTCGTCGATCGGCTCCATGTTGTGTCGCTCACGGAGCTGGGTGACTGCGGCGTTGAATTCGTGCAACGTGACCAATTTGCTGTTGGTGTCGATCGTTGCCCAGTCGATGGAGCATGCGAACCCGATCAGTTGCGACGGCTGCACGTGCTTCAGGTTCGTGAACATGCGGAATAGCTCGCTCAACACAGCGCTGTGCGGCCCGGTGAGCACGGCGGCTTTCTCCTCGGCGTGGAATTTTTTCCACCAGCGCAACAGGCGTGCGTCATCGGCGAGCTTCTTGTCCTTCTTCTCGGATCGACTACGCCGCACGGCTCTGCCCCCCGACGTCATCGTTATCGTTGGCGGTGAACTCGACGATGGGCTCGCCATCGTCGTCGGGGCCAGTCCAGAAGTCGTCGGGATATTCGAGGTTGATCGCAACGCCGCTCTCGGCGCCGAGGAACGTGCAGACGGCCCATACGTCTTCGCAATTGAAGAACGGGCCGCCGATGACGAAGGGCGCATTCCAATCGTTGTCAAACCAGATCGCGCATTCGTGGTCCCATCCCGGGCGCACCCCTTCGGGCTCCCACCAAGTTGTCGCGATGCCGCCACGACAGACGGCGAAGTTCTTCACCTTCTTGCCGCTTGAGAACGGCCCGATCGCGCGCGGACCCGGGAGCAGCACAACCCATCTGTCGCTGGTGAACAGCATGAGAGCGGTCATGGCGTTTCGCTCCTGCTTTCAGCCCGGTTGCCTTTCGAGGCTCCACTGCACGACGTCGCCGTCGAACGGCGCGATGATGTGCAGAAGCCAGCTGCCGAGCTCGTTCTCGCCGAGCTCGGTCATGCCCCTGACCAGGCCGAAAGCAGTGTCCTCGTTGGGGTCTTCCGTGGGGACGGTCTCATAACGCAGGCCAAGCGCGGCCAGTGCCTCCGCAGCGGCGCTCGGCACCACAGTGGTGTAGCGAAAGAGGATTTCCGCTTCGAAGCTGTTCTTGTTCGTCATGACGTTGCTCCTCCTGTTGAAGACGGTGTTTCGCGCGGAACCTTAGAAAGCAGTGCTGCCCACACACGCCACGGCAAGACGACCATCGGGTCGGCGTTATTCCGGCGCAGGAACAGGACGTCGTACTCGCCCAGCCAGGTTTCGAGTTGCGTAAAGCCGGCGCCGTTCTTGCGCGCCTTTGACTCGGCGACGATGGGCGCTTCCTCGCGGCCAAAGGGATAGATGTCGATGTCGTGCCCACTACCGCGGAAGCGGCTAGCGCCGCTCAGCGGATAACGCTCAGCGTGAACGCCAATCGCCTTGTGCCGCTCGACCAGCTCTCTTTCTATTCTGTCGCCCTTCTGACGATGCCGTGCTCCGCTCATGACGCGCTCCTCTTCGCCATCTTGGCCCGCCCCTCGGCGACCCAGGCATCGTGCTCGTCCTGCAGCGCGATCAGGATCTGCGGGTGATCGGCGGCGAGCTGGCGCATCAGCAGGACCCGATCGGTAAGCTCTGCGGGGATCGTCACGCCGGTGCTCCAGACGTGAACGAAATAGGCGGTGCTGCTACCGCACTGGATGCCTTGGAGGGCGAAGTCGGCAGCGACCTCGAAGCCGCCGCGCGTCCGATCGGTCGAGAACACATAGACGAGCTCGCCTTTGTGCATGCCGCGGATAACCCTCATGACACGCCTCCGCTATCCGGGCGACGAGCCAACACTCGACCATCCGGCTCTTCGAAACGCATTTCGGTGATCGCGGGCGGAATGGGTTCAACGACCGGGTAGGGCGTGTAGATGCGCTGCCGTCTCCGCCATCGTGATCGCCATGCTGCTTGCGCGAGACGCTCGCCGCGGTACCAGTCCAAATTCTCCCGTGTCGTATTGACCGACATGCGCACGGTTTCGTCATCGCTGAAACGGGCCACGATGGTCGGTCCAACTCGATCCCTGCGTCTGGCGGCGTACTTTGCTTTCGGTTTGCTGACGCGATAGCCCGCCGCCTTCACGACGCCGAGCGCGTATTCCAAGGTCCATTCGGTGGGCTGTGGGTTTGGCACCGGCTCGAGCGCGTCCAAGGTTGCCGGCGACGCGGGGACAGGCGTGTTGTTCACTCCGTCGACTGCAATGAGCGCGAGCAACGGCTTTTCAGGTGTCTTACGCATGATGCTGCTCCCCCATCTTCTTTGCCTGCTGCTTCGCGTACCGTTCAGCGAAGCCGTCGTAATGATGCTGCGCGATAGCCTGCGCGTCTGCGAGTGAATGGGCAGCGCCTATGGTTGTGACCCAACCTCGGAAACGGAATTCAACGGCCCAGCCGTCCGTGAGTGGGCTGACAACATAGCGGTGCGTCTTGCTATGATTGGCGTAGTAGTTGCCATGGTGCGGCTGCCAATTGAGTTGCATGACACGCCTCCCCTATGCTGCTGACTGTGTTGCTGGTTCCGTCAGAATTTGCTGACGCAGGAAGTCGACCGCGGCCTGCGCTTTCGACGCGGCGGTGAAGATCGCCTTCGGATCGCCCTGCAAGAGCTTGAGGTAGTTCTCGATGTACGCGGCGTGCGAGATGAAGCCGTCAACCGCGAACTCGGCGCAGAGGAAGGCCGCGCCCAACTCAGCGATCAGTTCCTCTGCGGCCTTAGCTTCTAGACCGAAACGTGCACCGAGCTGCCGATCGAGCCGCGACGGATGCTTGGTCCAGTGAATGAGTTCGTGGAACAGGGTGGCGCAGTACTCTGCCCGTCCGTCGAAGAGCTTGAATGACGGCACAGTAATGTGATCGAACTCATTGCTGTAGTAGGCACGGTCTACGATTGCGCTCTCGCAAATCTTGGCGCCCGTGGCGGCAATGAATTCATCGATCAACGCGTCGCGCCGATCGGGATTAGGACCTTTCGGAGGTGTGGTCAGACGATCCGGTAATTCATCGCACTGGGCGATATTGAATACCGTGTAGTGTTTCAGAAACCGAGTGTGATGCTCAGTCTCTTCCTCCCCCTCGGCGGCGGAATGACGGATCCAGTCCTTGACGAAGACGACATGAAAGCCGTGCTCACCCTTGCGAACATGACCCCCGGCTTCGAGCGCTTGCTTGAAGGTGAGGAACCGAGGTTGCCAATCGTGCCGGTGTGCAGCCCACAGCAACAACGTGTTGATGCCGGAATAGGGACGGCCGCTCACCGCGTTGGCGGGGACGTTCAAGCCCGGCGTCTCCGACCACGGCTTAACCCAAGGGCGCACGCCGTTCTTCAGCTCGGCGATGATCTGGTCGGTAACGGTCTGATAAAGATTTTGCATGGCAATGCTCCCTCAAATGAAAGGCGCCGCCCGCATTTGCGCGGGTGACGCCCCGGGTTGTGATTGCTGATCGATCTAGACAGTCGCCGTTTGGCGTTCAATCGCGACCAGCATGGCGAGCGTGGCGTTGACGCCCCGCTTGGCGACGATGTCCGCCAGCCGTTGCTCGGTGCTCGCGGACGCCGGCAACGCTTGCACCGTCGGCGGCACCAACGGCAGCGTACCGGCAAGAATCAATTCACGCTCCTTCTGCCGCTTCAGCGCCCAGCCGACATACGACCGGTTCACCCGCCAAAGCTCTGCGCTCTGGATGATGGTCGGTCGCACGAACAGGCTGGTGTCGTTGAACAGGTCGGCGGCCTCGAAGGCGCGCTCGTGCAAGCTCTTCTGCACGTGTGCGACCCACTGGCCGGTGACGACCCGAGTGGCGGAGTTGACTAGCGCAAATCCGCCATTACCTTCGCTGAGCCCGTGTTCCATCGGGCATCTCCATAAAGACCTTGAACCTGAGGAACCGGCGCTGATGACGCCGGTCTCCTCTCCCATACCGCTAGGTCCTGAGGCGGAATGGTTTCTGGGCGGGATGCCCAAAAGCTCTCTATGCGGCGCGGCGCGCTTTCTTGGTGCTGCGCTTGTTCTCGGCACAGCGCGCGGCCTTCGCGTAGACGTCGGTGATGGTGATGCGGTCGATATCAATCTGACCCAGCACCTTCGTAAACATTCGCAATGCAAGCAGGGCCTGATCCTCGGCGCGCTTGATGTCTCCAGCCGCGGCGTTCAGCGCGGCCGCAGTCCGCATATGGCTGACCGCATTCCGAAGGATCTCGCTCTCTCGCAACAACACTGGCCCGGCACCCTTGGTCGTCGACCGCAGTCCAGCAATCCGGCGCTCGAGTTCCAAGCGCATGTCCGCATTGATCGTCCGTAGAAACGGAGGGAGCGTGAAGGCGGTCCACACTGCGGTCAGCTGCGTGTTGGTCAGCGCCTTCAAGGCTGCTACCACGCTGGCTACCGGATCCGGCTCCTGCACCGTGGACTCGGAAGCGTTGCTGGCTTCGACTTTAGGCTTGGTGAGTAGACGAACGGCAGCGCGCAGGCTCAGCTCACCCACTCGCTCGATCTCGGCCTCAATCGCATCACGACTGCGGGCCAATTGCATGTACAAAAACGCCGTCCGTACGCTCAAGAAACAATTGTCTTTAAGCCAGCGCTTCCAGTTCCCCGACACTCGCTTCTGTGCCGCGATCAAGGCGTCGCCGACATCGAGATCGTGGTGCAACGCGTTGCACCGCTCACGCCGGGCCAGCGCGAGACCGGTACGAATTTGACGGGCAAGCTCGTCGAGGACCTCGACGCGGAGGTCGGAATCGGCTGTGTCCTCCGCAGAGGCGAGCCGGCCGTTGATTTTTTGACTGGAAACCTCAATATTCACGACGATCTCCCAAGGGTAGGCATACTCTGAGATCACAGGAACCCGGCCGGTGGACTAATCACTCCCGGCCGGGTTTCGTAGTTTTAGGCGGCACTTTCGCGCTCAATCCGCCGAACCTCTGCCGTTTCAGCCTCACGCTGAGCACGCCAATCGTTTTCGGCCTGGGGCGAGATGAGAACGCGGCCGTCAATCCTCAATTCACGCGGACCTTTGCCCTTGCGCTTCAAGTCGAAGTATTTTGATTGGCTGATGGCGTTCGAGATGCAGAACGACAGGATCGTGTGCGCGTCGCCAGGCCGGCGATTATGGCTGCGCTCAAGATATGCGACCCGGCGCCGCTGTTTGCTGCGCCGCCGCCGCTTCTGACGGGGGGACATGATTGCTGCTCCGCGCTGGATGAATAGGGATGGAGTCGTTAAACCACCCAACAAGCGCGAAGTAAAAATGGTGGCGGGAAATTATTTTTCGGGCGTCTCGCCACCATACGGAGGAGTCGCACCGTCGGGCGGGGGCGTCACCGGCGGCTTGAACCGCTCCTTCAGGAAAAGCTGAAGCTGGCGCGCCCGATCACGTTCGCGGCGTTCACGCGTGATGTGATCCTTCAAGGTTTCTGCGTCTGGCAAGTCACCGTCAATGACCTGCCGTAGGGCCGCTAGCAAATAGTCGATCAGCGGGCCGTAAGGCTTGCCCCCTGTGCTCGGCCGGCGGACGCCAAGGTGCTGGCCGCCAAAATTGTTGAGCCAGATATCGCACAAGCGGGAGATGACCCATTCGCGTTGCGGGTTGGCGGGACTGGCCCGGCGAATCGCACGGGCGGCACACCACAACGACATCGGCCGCCGCCGCAGCCGTGAGATGCTCCAGAAATCACGCTGGAGCCTCACGTCCTCGGGGGCAAAAGCTTCGGCCCGGCCCTCAAGGATAGCCTTGAAGTCCTCCGGTGAAAGGGCGGGCCGCCACCGCTGCCAGTACATCTGCGCAAACGCGTCGATGCGCTTGAGCATCTTCTCGGCGTCGGCGATGGCTTCGGCTGTACGCTCGCGATCGTAAGTAAAGGCCGGATATTCCTCAAACAGCACCACTGAGAGCAGCGCCCGCGCCTCCGTGTCCGGCACGAGCCCGGCCCCCTCCGCGGCAGCACAGACCTGCCTCCAGGCCTCGTCGGGGAGGTCCACGGCTCAAGACCGCAACTTGACGACCTTGCCGGGCGAGGTCATCGGGCTCGTGTCGAGCAGCGCCGCTCGGATCAAGTCGTCGGCGTGATGCACGATGAACTTGCCGTAGTGGCGCTCGATGATCACGGTCGAGGTATCGTGCCAGTCGGCGACGATCTTGATCGGCACGTTCTGCCGCAGTGCTCGAACGATCGACGAGTGTCGCAGGCTGTAGATCGTCGTGCCGGCCGGCAGCCCGGCTGCGCGCGCAGCCTGCTCGAACAGGTGCCGGTGGTCGGCCTTCTTCGGCTGCCAAGCCGTTCCGTCCTCACGCACGAACAGCGGCGCGTGTGCCGGTCGGCCGGCCGCAGCTCGCCGCAGCCGCGCCGCCAAGTCGGGCGTGATCGGGATCGGCACATGCCCGCCACGACCGCCGCCGCGCCCCTTGTGGCTGGCCGGAACGGAGAGCTTGTCCCGGAGCAAGTCGTTGACCATGCAGCGTGCGATTTGGCTGCTGCGGCTACCGACCTCGGCGTGCGCCTGGACGTAGAGCCCGAACCGCTCGGAGATGTCGTAGGAGGTGGCGACCACGGCGACCACCTGCTTGTCGGGGAGCACCGCTTCGCGCGCCTTCACGGTGCCGGGAAGCGCCTCGAGACCGACCTTCCAGGCTTGCGCATTGGCGGCGACACGGGCGTCGAGCTTGCTGGCCAAGTTGAACGCGGCGTGCGCCGGCTTGAGCACGCGGTTACAGGTCGCCGGCAGCATGCCGCCCCCGATCAACGCATCGCGCCAGGCGCGGAGCTGCTTGCTGGTCACCTGTGAAAGCGGCTGTGCCGCCAGATGCCGCGGCAGATGGTGCGCCACCCACTGGGCATTGTAGGCGCTGCGCCCGCGCCCGACCAAGTCGGCCTCGTAGGCGGTGATCGCCTCGCTGATGGAGACCGGCCGATCGGCGGCCGCGTTCGCGTCCCCCCGCGCGAGCGCCCGCGCCTTGTTGGCGGCCTGCTCGTAGTCGAACACCGCGATCCCATCCGCCGGCTGCTTGTCGTCGGCGTGGCCGAACACCTTCTGCCAGCGCCCGCCCTTGCCGTCGGCGGCGATCACAAGCCAAGCCCCGGTACCGGACTGGGCCGCGCGGTAGGCGACCCACACACCGGGGAGCAGCCTGGTCGCGTAGGGCTTGTCACGCGGCTCGAGCCGGCCGCGGCTGGTGGGGGTCTGCAGGTTGAGCTTGGTCATGGATCCTCTCCGGCGACTGTCCAGCCGATGTCCAGTATCGCTCCGGCTGGGAGCAGGTGGGTGGAACTGCGTAGAGCTCCAACATAGCGGGTAGTGCCAGTGTTGCAAGCACATCTAGCAGTTCCAAACAGTCGCACGCAGGCGCATGGAAAGCGCAATTACTCTTATAGGGAACGTGGACGATGTCGACGCCGGTTCGCAGCTTGAACAATTCGGCCGCGAGGTGGGTGGCATTGCCGTGGCCGGCCGATCCGTAATTGAGCTTGCCTGGGTTGGCCTTGGCGTAGGCGACGAGCGCCGGCACCGACTTCGCTGGAAATGCGGGGTGGACGACCAGCACCTCATGATTTTGCGAAACCTGCGCGATGGGGACGAAGGCTTTGCTCGGGTCGTAGTCGCGATTGTTGCTGACCGCAGGCAGCACGACGAGCGTAGAGATGTTTCCGCATAGCAACGTGTAGCCGTCGGGGTCGGCGCTCGCCACCGCCTTTGCGCCGAGGCTGCCCGCGGCGCCCGCGCGGTTCTCGACGACGACGGGTTGTCCGAGCGTCTGCGGCAGGTGCTGCGTCAGGATGCGGGCCGTGACATCGACCGGCCCTCCCGGCGGGAAGGGCACGATCATCTTGATCGGCCGCGCGGGATAGGACGTCGTCTCCCCGGCGGCCGCGAGACCGCAGGCAAGCATGAGAATTGCCGAGCAAACGATGCGTTTGCCGAGCATGATCTTCTCCAGCGATCCGGCGGCTCTCAGTCGACCTTGATGCCGGTCTCGTTCGCAATCGCCGTCCAGCGCGGTGCCTCGGCGGCGATGAAGGCCGCAAAATCCTGCGGCGAGCCGATTTTCGCTTCCGCGCCCAACCGCGCAAAGCCTGCTTGCGCGTCCTTGGATCGAAGGATCTCGTTGATCGCGGCGTTGAGCTTCTCGACGATGGGGGAGGGCGTCCCCGCCGGCGCCAGCAGCCCCGACCAGAACGAGGCGAGGAGCTTGGGGTATCCGCTCTCGGCCGTGGTCGGCACGCCCGGCAGCAGCGGCGAGCGCGCCTCGGTCGCTACCGCCAGCGCCCGCAATCGTCCGCCTTGGACGTGGGGCAGAAGAATGGCGGTGGTTTCGAAGATCATCTGCACCTGGCCCGCCAGGAGGTCTGTGACGGACTGGCCCGCGCCGCGGTAGGGCACGTGAATGATGTTGATGTCGGCTGCGAGCTTCAGCATTTCGCCGAGCATGTGCGGCTGCGTGCCGTATCCGGACGATCCGAAGGTGATCTTCCCCGGATTGCGCTTCGCATAGGCAACGAGCTCCTGCAGCGTACCCGCCGGAACCGACGGATGAACGACCAGCATTTGCGGCGCGTAGATGACCATGGCAATGGGCGCGAAACTCTTGATCGGGTCGTAGTCGAGATTTCTGTAGATCGCGGCGGCGGTGACGAGCGGTCCCGGCGAGCTGAACAGCAGCGTGTAGCCGTCCGCCTCCGCGCTCGCGACCGACTTCGCGCCGACGGTGCCGCCCGCCCCGCCCGGACGATTTTCGATGACGAAGGCCTGCCCGAGCATGGCCGTCAACCGATCCGCAAGGAGGCGGATGATGAATTCCGTGGGCCCACCCGGCACGAACGGCACGACGATCTTGACCGGGCGGTTGGGATAGACTTGCGCCGCCGCGGGCGCGATGAGCGCGCCGAGGCCCGCCGCGAGGTAAACCGCCAGCAAGATTTTGCGAGCCGAAAAGAATTGCTTGCCGCTCACGGCGCTCCGACCTCGGTTTCCTCGCCCTGTTGCCGGACGGCTTCTTCGGCCGCCTGTGTGAAGTCTAGCTCTGCGCCCGCGTGAGCAGAAGGCTGCTCGCGTTTCATCCCCACAACGCTGGCGTCGGCGGGTGAACTTGGCTGCCGTCGTAGCGAAGCCCGTCCGGCCGGTCGCGCGCGAGCAAAAGCGCCCCGTCGAGATCAACGACTCGCGCGCGCTGGGCAACAAGCATCGCCGGCGCTAGCGCCAGCGAGGTCGCAACCATGCAGCCGACCATGACCGTAAATCCAAGCCGCTCGGCTTCGCCGGCCATGACGAGCGCCTCGGTCAACCCGCCGGTCTTGTCGAGCTTGATGTTGACGGCGTCGTACTTGCCCACGAGCGAGGGCAGCGAGGCGCGAGCGTGCACGCTCTCGTCCGCGCAGATCGCGATCGGCCGCGCGATATGCGCGAGCGCATCGTCGCGATCGGCCGGTAACGGCTGCTCGACGAGCGTGACGCCGGCTTGCGCGCAAGCGGCGAGGTTCGCGGCGAGATCGTCCGGCGTCCAGCCTTCGTTGGCGTCGACGATCAGCTCCGCCCGCGGCGCCGCGAGCCGCACCGCGGCGATGCGCGCGGGGTCGCCCGGGGCTCCGAGCTTGACCTTGATGAGCGCGCGTTCGGCGGCCGCGGCGGCGGCTTGCGCCATCGCGTCCGGCGTGGCGAGCGAGATTGTCAAGGCGGTGGTGACGGGTTTGGGCGCGGCGAGGGCGAGAAGCTCGTGCACCGGCTGCCTGGCGCGCTTGGCCGCGAGATCCCAGAGCGCGCAGTCGAGCGCGTTGCGCGCCGCGCCCGCCGCCATGGCGGATTGCAGGCGTTCGCGATCAAGCCCACGGGCAATGTCCGCGGCCATCGCCGCGATCGCACCCGCCACGCCCTCGACCGTCTCGCCGTAGCGCGCGTAAGGCACGCATTCGCCGCGGCCGCGATGGATGCCATCGGACAGCTCGGCGACCACGACCACGGCTTCGGTCTTGGCGCCGCGGCTGATGGCAAACGAGCCGGCGATCGGCCAGCGCTCCACCCGAACGGAAAGGGCGAGAGGGGTCATCGGCGCGGTATCATGCGTCATCGCGAAGCCTGGGCGGGCACGACGCGTGATGGCGCCGCATTGCTTCGGCGGCGCCGATGAGGTTAAAAGCAACCGGCCGTCGAGCAGGAGCCACAATGATATCGCGCGTCGGTATCCGGACGAAGATTCCCGTGCCGCGCATGGTTGGTTTTTGCGTGACGGTCGCGCTTTGCATGAGCGTAGCGTTTGGCATAACGCGTGGGCATGCGCAAACGGCCGCCGCCGACAATTCCGCGATTTACCTGTACCAGGGCGCCGACCGCGGCGAGCGGCTGATCGCCAAGGCGCGCGAGGAGGGCACGCTCACGGTCTACACCTCGATGGCAACGACGGAATCGGGACCGCTCGCCCAAGCCTTCGAGAAGAAATACGGCGTCAAGGTCCAGCTCTGGCGCGCGCTCAGCGAGAACGTGTTGCAGCGCGCGCTCACCGAGGCGCGCGGCGGCCGCCGCAGCATGGACGTGGTCGAGACCAACGCGCCCGAGGTCGAGGCGCTCGCGCGC